>Ga0184637_10002034_pt1 | contig 13159 bp, 9 predicted proteins | sample PLM3_127_b2_FD_133143 | JGI IMG/M metagenome (GOLD analysis project Ga0184637, IMG submission 133143) | Groundwater sediment microbial communities from an aquifer in East River, Colorado, USA - PLM3_127_b2 | ecosystem: Environmental > Terrestrial > Soil > Riparian zone | place: USA: East River...
AGCGAGTCGGCTCCCGCCGAAGCGCCGCCGAGGAGCTGGCCGACCGGGTCGAACACCGCCCCCACGCCGCCGAGCTCGAACGGCGCGCGGCCGCCGAGCGTCCCGTCGGCGAGGCCGCCCGAGGCGCGCAGCGCGAGCGCCACGTGGCGCGTGCCGGGCACCCGCAGGTATTGCGACACCGAGGCGCGCGCGCGGGCGACCTCGAAGTCGCTGCCCGTCTCGGGCGAGGCGAGCGACAGCGTGAGCGCCGCGGTGCGCCCCTCCTCGGGCGAGATCGAGCGGGTGTACCGGCGCGCGTCGGAGTAGACGGCGCGGAGCGACGCCTGCGCGAGGAAGCCGTCCTCGAAGCGGTACGGCTCAGGCAGCGTCGGCCCGGCCGGCGGGGTGCCGAGCGTGTCGTAGCGCGTCCCGCTCCAGCCGGCGCGGAGCGTGAGCGAGCGGGCCACGCGGGTGAAGCTGAAGGTCGCGCCGACGTCGGCCAGGGTCCAGACCGCCTGCGCGCGGCCGATCGGATCGGGCGAGCTCCCGACGAAGCGCGAGGAGGAGAGCTCGAGCCGCGGCCAGAGCCAGGTGCCCACGTAGTCGAGCGCGTAGCCGGGCGTCTCGCCCCCGAGGCTCCAGGAAGCCTGCGCCGCCCAGAGGTGGCGGAAGAGGACGTCGGCGCCGCCGGTGATGGCCCCGAGCGTCGAGCCCTCGGAGTCGCCGCCCCACACCGGGAACCAGAAGGTCGGCCCGACCGTGCCGAAGGCGAGGTAGGGGCGCGAGGCGAGCGGTGGATCGCCGTCGGACGGCGCCGGCTCGGCGGGAGCGGGCAGGGCGGGGGACGGGTCGAGCCAGCGCGACGGCGCGAAGGGGATCGTCGCCACGTCGTAGCCCTCGCGCGAGTAGGTGAGGAACGCGAGGGTGGCGCCGTCCGGGGAGACGTCGGGCTGGAGCGCGCCGGTCTCGACGTTCGTCACCTGGCGCACGGCGCCGGTCTCGGCCTCCCAGGCGTAGAGGTTGAAGACGCCGTCGCGGTCGGAGGCGAAGACGACGAAGCGCCCGTCGGGCGTCCAGGCCGGGCCGAGGTCGAGCGCGTCGTCGTCCGTGACGCGCTCGAGCGCGTCGCCCGTGAGCACGACCACGTCGCGCCGCCCGCCCTCGTGCAGCTCGAAGGCGACGCGCGTCCCGTCGGGCGAGAAGCGCGGCATCGCGACCTGGGCCCCCTCGCGCGCGAAGCGCACCTCCGCCGGGCCGGGGCCGCCGCGCGCGCCGAGCCGGCGCGAGACCAGCGCGACGTCGCCGCCCGCCGCGCGCCGCACGTAGATCACGGCGCCGCCCGCCGGGGAGAGGTCCGGATCGCTCGCGCGCTCGCCGCGGGTGAGCCGCTCGCGCGCGCCGCTGCGCAGGTCCACGCGCCAGAGGTCGTCGTACAGCCGGAACTCCTGGTGAACCTCGGCGGCCGCGGCGATCCCCTCGTCGCCGGAGGCGAGCGCGAAGCCGGCCGCGACGTCGAGGTCCGCCACGCGCCGGTCGGCCTGGCCCTCCGCGCCGACGCGCCGGAGCCCGGCCCGGTCGTCCAGTCCGCGCCGCCAGTAGACGATGCTCTTCCCGTCCGGCGTCCAGCGCGGCCCCGCCGCGCGCCCGCCCTCCCAGGTGAGCCGCCGCGGCGGCGTCACCCGCCGCCGGCGGATCTCCTCGAGCCGCGCCTGCGCCGCGCGCACCTCGTCGTCGCGGTAGGCGGCCCAGAGCTCGCCGAAGGTCCGGCCGCCGAGGTGCCGCCGCGCGGCCCAGGAGGGCGCGTACGGCCAGATCTGCCCGCCCTGGTCGGCGAGGTACGCCGCGATGGCGGGCTCGCCGAACCACCGCTCGAGGAAGCCCATGAACCGCCCGCCGAGCAGGTAGGGGCGCTGGCCGAGCGGCCACTCGAGGCTCGGGTTCGAGATCTCGTCGAGCCGCGGGAAGTAGGCGCCGCCGTCCGACGCGAGCGCCCGCGCGTACATCGCGTGGAGCGCGGAGGCGTTGCGGCCCGTGCCCGGATCGCCCCCGGACTCGTGGCTCACCGCGAGCCCCTCGATCATCCAGGCCGGCACGAGGCCGTTCGGCGCCAGCACCTTCCCGAACACCGCGTTGACGGCCCTGGGCAGCCCGCCGACGTGGTCGAGGTGGAGCACGTGCACGTACTCGTGGAAGACCAGCACCGCGAGCCAGTCCCGGTAGTCGTGCAGCTCGGAGGTCGAGCCGGGCGGGACCGCGTAGAGCCGGATCGTGTTGTACGGGAGCGGCGTCGCCGAGCCGTTCGCGTCGTCCACGTCGTCGGAGAGGACCACCTCGGTCCGCCCGCGCGGCGCGTAGCCGAGCGCGGGCGCGAGCACGGCGTGGGCGCGCTCCGCGTGGCGCGCCACCTCCTGCGCGAGCGCCTCGAGCCCCTGGTGGAAGTGGATGCGGAAATGAGGGGTCTCGGCCGTCCGCCAGCGGAAGGCGGGGTCGTAGGGCTGCGCGCCGGCGGCGGGCGGGGCGAGGAGGACGATGACGAGGACGAGGAGGAGCGCGCGGCGCAGGGCGGGCATGGTCATCGGGGCCGCGTGCCGGGCCGGCGGCGCGGCCGGGCGGCGCGCACCGCGGCGGCGCGCACGCGCGGACGACGGACGGGGGCGTGCTGCTCGAGGAAGCTGCGGATCCGGCCGTTCACGAGCTCGGGCTGCTCGAGCGGACCGACGTGCGTGCCGCCGGGCACGACCAGCAGCTCCGCGCCGGGGATGGCCTGCGCCATGCGCACGGAGAGGCGCAGCGGCGTGAAGGTGTCGCGCTCGCCCGCCACGACGAGCGTCGGCACGCGCACCTGCGGCAGGATCGGGCTCGCGTCGTGGGCCGCGGCGGAGTCGAGCAGCCGGACGAAGAGGGTCGGGTCGATCGCGGCGAGGTCGGAGAGGTACCGCTCGATGTCCGAGCGCGGCACGCGCGCGCCGTCCACCTCGAAGCGGAGGGCGTAGCGGAGCGAGAGCTCCGTGGGGACCACGCTGCGGAAGATTCGCCGGGCGACGTCGGGCCAGCGCAGCACCGCCTCGCGCGCGAGCGGGAAGAGCTGCCGGGCCACCTCGGTGTCGTGGAACGTGTCCAGCAGCCGCCCCGCCGCGCCGAAGAGCAGCACGAGCGCCTTCACCCGCTCGGGCCGGCGCCGGTAGGCCTCGAGCACGATCTGCACGCCCATCGAATGGCCGGCGAGCACCACCGTCCGCTCGCGCGCCGCGTCGAGCACGGAGAGGAGGTCCGAGACCGAGTCGTCCACGGTCATCCGCTCGGGATCGGCGGGGGCGTCGCTCGTGCCGTGGCCGCGGTAGTGCCAGTGCAGCACGCGCCGGTCGCGCGCCAGCTCGGCCTCGAGGGGCCGCCAGATGTACCCGGCGCAGCCGATGCCATCCGTGAGGACGACCGCCGGCTTTCCCGCTCCTGCGTTCGACCACCCGATGCGCGTGCCGTCGAGCGCGGTGGCGTGGTGCTGGGTGCGGTCCATTTCGCTGGCTCGATCCGGTAGACTGCCCGGCCCGGAGGTTCAAGCGGAATGTCGCACGGCCACCCGCACGCCCACCACCACCGACACGGCGAGAGCTGCGGGCACGGGCCCGGCACGCACGCCCACGGGCACGCCGCGGGCTCGGCCGGGCGGAGCATGCGGCGCCTGGCGCTCTCGCTCGGCCTCACCGCGACCGTCATGCTCGCGGAGGCGATCGGCGGCTGGCTCTCGGGCTCCCTCGCGCTCCTCTCCGACGCCGCCCACATGCTCACCGACGCGGGTGCGCTCGGCCTCGCGCTCGTCGCCGCCTTCCTCGCCACGCGGCCGGCCGACGACAAGCGGACCTACGGCTACCGCCGGGCGGAGGTGCTCGTCGCGCAGATGAACGTGGGCGCGCTCGTCGTTCTGGCGGGCTGGATCGTCTGGGAGGCCGTCGAGCGGCTCCGCAGCCCGGCGCAGGAGATCGAGCTCGGCGTGATGGCGGGGGTGGCGAGCGTCGGCCTCGCCGCGAACCTCGCCATCCTCTGGTTCCTGCACGACGAGCACACGCTCAACGCGCGCTCCGCGTTCCTGCACGTCCTCTCCGACACCATCTCGTCGGTCGGCATCCTCGCGGGCGCCGGACTCATGGTCCTCCGGCCCGACTACCGCTGGGTGGACCCAGTCCTCTCGCTCGCCATCGCGGCGCTGATCCTCGTCGGCGCCGTGCGGCTCGTCCTCGAGATCACCGACATCCTCATGGAGGGCGTGCCGCGCCACCTCGACGTCACCGCCGTCACGCGCCGGATGGAGACGGCGCAGGGGGTCACCGCGGTGCACGACCTGCACATCTGGACCATCTCCTCGGGGCTCTACGCGCTCTCGGCGCACCTCGTCGTGAACCCCGACGGCATGGGGCGCAATGACCAGATCCTCACCGAGGTGAAGGCGTGCCTCCGCCACGACTTCGGCATCGACCACACCACGCTGCAGATCGAGTCCGCCGACTACGAGCACGTCGACGACGTCCACATGCACTGAGGCACGGACTCCGGGCGGCGGGCGCCTGCTCGGACGCCCGTGGTACAACCCGCCCGTGCTGACGCCGATCCTGGCCTTCCGGCCGGCGCGGGTGGTCGAGCGGCTCGCGCCGCGCTCCGCGGCCTGCGCGCTGTCCAGCGCGGAGCTGCTCGGCCCCCTGTCTGCGGCCGGCCTCGTCCTGCCCCTCGTCCACGCCCCGGTCGCCGGCGTCGCCCGCGCGGCGCTCCTCGCGGCGCGGGAGGCGGGCAGCGCCCTCGGCCTGCAGCTCACCGCGGGGGTGGACCCCGGCCGCTGGTTCGCCGCGGTGACCGCCGCCGCCGACGAGCTCGCCGCCGGGCTCCCGTTCTTCCTCGCCGCGGAGGTGGTGGTCGCCGGCGAGGGCGGGACGCAGGTGGACGCGGCGCTCGCGCTCGGGTGGCGGCTCATGGACGCCGGCCTGACGCACCTCGCCCTCGACGTCACGCAGGTCGCCCCGGCCGAGCGGGCGCGCGTGCTGGCTGCCGTGGCCGAGCCGGCCGTGACGCGCGGCCTCGGGCTCGAGGTGGTGCTGCGGCTCGCCGAGACCGGCCAGCGGGCGACGCGCGCGGCGGCGGAGCTCGAGGCGCTCGCGCGGCTCGACGTGCGCCCCGACCTCGTCGGCGTCCGCTGCCCCGCCGCGCCCGGCCCCGACGAGGCCCGCGCCCAGGCCGGCGCGCTCGGGCGGGTGGCCGAGGTGCTCCGCGGCGTGCCCGTGCTCCGCCGCGGCCCCATCTCCCCGGCCATCGTCGCGGCGCTCGCCCGCGGGCCGGTGCGCGCCGTCTCGGACGGCGGGGCGGCCACGGCGCGCGCCCTCGAGGTCATCCCCTGGGAGCTGCTCCCCTCGGGCGAGGGGCGCGGCCCGCGCGCGAGCGAGCTCGAGGCGGCGGTGGAGGAGCTCTCGCAGGACGGGCTCGACCGCTTCGAGGCGCGCGCCTACGTCGAGGCGGCGGACCTCGTCGAGCGGCTCGGCTCGGCGGGCAGCGCCGCGGTCGTCTCGCGCGCGCTCGAGGCGCGGCTCGCGGAGGACGGCTCGCGCCGCCCGCGGGGAGCGCGGCGGTGACGCGCATCATCGCCGGCGAGGCGCGCGGACGCCGGCTCGCCGCGCCGCGCGGCCAGGAGACGCGCCCCACCGGCGAGAAGGTCCGCGGCGCGGTGATGAACCTGCTCGGCCAGTTCTTCGACGGCGGCGAGGTGCTCGACCTCTACGCCGGCACCGGCGCGCTCGCGCTCGAGGCGCTCTCGCGCGGCGCCGCGCGCGCGGTCTGCGTCGAGTCGGACCGCGCCGCCGCCGAGGTGATCCGGAGGAACGCCGCGACGTGCGGCTTCGCCGACCGGGTGGACGTGCGGCAGGGGCGGGTGGAGGCGGTGGTGCCGCGCCTCGAGGCCGCCCGCTTCGCCCTCCTCTTCGTGGACCCGCCCTACGCCGACGGCCCCGAGGCCGCGCTCGCGCTCGCCGCGGAGAAGCTCGCGCCGGGTGGGCGCGCCGTCGCGGAGCACGACGCGAGGCGCCCGCCGCCGGACCGGATCGGCCCGCTCGCGCTGGCGGATCGGCGGGCGTATGGCGGCACCGGGATCTCGATCTACGCGCGGGAGTAGGGGATACTCCGCGCCCGACATGCCCCGCACGGCCATCTACCCCGGCTCGTTCGACCCGCTCACCAACGGTCACCTCGCCATCATCCAGCGCGGGCTCAAGGTGTTCGACCGGCTCATCGTGGCGGTCGCGAACAACCCGCAGAAGCACCCGATGTTCACGGTGGAGGAGCGCAAGGCGCTCATCGCCGCCTCGGTCGGGCCCGACCCGCGCGTCGAGGTCGACTCCTTCGACGCGCTGCTCGTGGACTACGCCCGGCGCAAGGGCGTCCACACCGTGATCCGCGGGCTGCGGGCCGTCTCCGACTTCGAGTACGAGTTCCAGCTCGCCAACATGAACCGGAAGCTCCTGCCCGACTTCGAGGCGGTCTTCGTCATGACCGGCGAGGACTACTTCTTCGTCACCTCCGGGCTGGTGCGCGAGGTGGCCACGTTCGGGGGAGACGTCTCGCAGCTGGTGCCCTCCCACGTGGCGGCAGCGCTCGCCCGCAAGGTCGGGCCGCCCCGCTCCCACTGAGGGCGCGCCCGTGCGGCCGCGCGGTCGGGTCCACGACCCGGCGCGGCGCCGCACGGCATGGTTGACCGACGCAGGCCGGTCGTGACGAGATAGACGGCTCACCCACACCGGAGCCGACCATGTCTCGCGCCGCCCTTCACCCGCTCGCGCAGGCCGCCAACGACGCGCTCGCGAAGGACTGCCCCGCCGTCCTCGAGGTGCTCTCCGAGCGCGGCAAGCGCTTCTTCTTCCCGGCGAAGGGCATCCTCGCGCAGGGGGCGGAGGCGAAGCAGAAGGCGAAGACCGCCAACGCCACCGTCGGCATCGCCACGGAGAACGGGGTGCCGATGCACCTCGACTGCATCCTCAAGTACTACCAGGGGCTCGCGCCGTCGGAGATCTTCGACTACGCGCCCTCCTACGGCCGCCCCGACCTGCGCGCCGCCTGGTCGAAGAAGCAGCGCGCCGAGCTGCCCGGGCTCGGGGACCAGCCCATCTCCTCGCCGGTCGTGACCAACGCGCTCACGCACGGCCTCGGGCTCGTCGGCGACCTGTTCCTCGACCCGGGCGACGTGGCGCTCTCCCCCGACCTCATGTGGGAGAACTACAACCTCAACTGGGAGACGCGGCTCGAGGCGCGCATCGAGAACTTCCCGTTCTTCGACGAGCGGCTGACCGGCTTCAACCTGACCGGCTTCACCGCCGCGCTCGCCAGGCACCGCGGCGGGAAGCTCGTCGTCTCGCTCAACTTCCCGAACAACCCCTCGGGCTACACGCCGACGCGCGCGGAGACGGACGGCATCGTGCGGGCGCTCACGGCGGAGGCCGAGGCGGGGACGCGGCTCGTCGTCTGCGTGGACGACGCCTACTACGGGATGTTCTTCGACGACGCCTGCGACTCCGAGTCGATCTTCGGCCGGCTCGCCCGGGCCTCGCCGAACCTGCTCGCGGTGAAGGTGGACGGCGCGACCAAGGAGGAGTTCGTCTGGGGGCTGCGCGTCGGCTTCGTCACCTTCGGCGTGAAGGGCGGGACCGCCGCCGCCTACAAGGCGCTCGAGGACAAGACCGCCGGCCTCATCCGCGCGTACATCTCGAACGTCTCGAACCCCGGTCAGTCGATCGTCACGAAGGCGCTCGGCGACCCGGAGTTCCGCGCCCAGCAGGCGCAGAAGATCGCGGTGCTCCGCGCCCGCGCGGCGGTCACCGCCACCGAGTGCCGCCGGCCCGAGTACCAGGACGCCTGGGACGTCTACCCGTTCAACTCGGGCTACTTCATGTGTCTGCGGCTCAAGGACGCCGACGCGGACACGGTCCGGCTGCGGCTCCTCGACGAGCACGGCGTCGGCACCATCGCGCTCGGGAAGCGCGAGCTGCGGATCGCCTTCTCGTGCCTCGCCGAGGCGCAGATCCCGGGCGTGTTCGCCGCGGCCGCGAAGGCCGTCCGGGCGGTGCGCGGCCGGTAGCGGCGAGGGCCTCCGCGCCTCCGCCCGCGCGTGGCGGGCGGAGGGCGGGCCACCCGGCCTCGGGCCGACGCGGAGGTGTGCGCGAACGGCGCACCGATGGTCACACCGGCCGGGCGAGCCCGTGCTAGCTTGTACCCATGCCGAGCGCTCCCAGGGAGGTGTGGGGTGATCTCCCCACCACCGCGTTCGTGGAGTCGAGCCTGCTCTTCCGCTCGCTCGATCCGGAGGCCCGCCAGGACCTCCTGAAGCTCGCCCACGCGGCGACCTGGGACGCCGGGGAGCCGATCGCGGCGCCCGAGGAGGACCACGTCGTGCTGGTGGTGGACGGGCGGGCGGTCGTCTGCGGCGAGGGTGGGGCCGAGCTCGCGACGCTCGAGCGCGGCGGCTTCTTCGGCGCGCACCGCGTGCTGCCCGGCGCGGCGCGGCCGTGGTCGCTCGCGGCGCGGACCGAGGTGACCGCGGTGGTCTTCCCTGCGGTGGTGGTGGGCGCCCTCGCGGAGCGCTCGCCGCGCATGAAGAAGCTGCTCGAGGCGGTGCTGGCCGCGCGGGAGCGGGAGGCTTCGGAGAAGCTCGGCGCGTGACGGGCGCGTGTGCTAATTTGCGCACCCCATGCCGCGCCGCACAGACATCAAGAAGATCATGATCGTGGGGTCCGGGCCGATCGTCATCGGCCAGGCCTGCGAGTTCGACTACTCCGGCACCCAGGCCTGCAAGGCGTTGAAGGAGGAGGGCTACGAGATCGTCCTCCTCAACTCCAACCCGGCCACCATCATGACGGATCCGGGCTTCGCCGACCGGACGTACGTCGAGCCGATCACGCCCGCCGTCGCCGAGCAGATCATCGCCCGCGAGAAGCCCGACGTCCTGCTCCCGACCCTCGGCGGCCAGACGGCGCTCAACCTCGCCGTGGCGCTCGCCCGCAGCGGCGTGCTCGCGCGGCACGGGGTGGAGCTCATCGGCGCGCAGCTCCACGCCATCGAGAAGGCGGAGGACCGGCTCCTCTTCAAGGAGGCGATGACCCGCATCGGCGTCGAGCTGCCGAAGAGCGGGTACGCGACGAGCTGGGAGGACGCGCACGCGATCTCGCGCGAGATCGGGTTCCCGATCATCATCCGCCCGAGCTTCACCATGGGCGGGGAGGGCGGCGGCGTCGCGTACAACCTCGAGGAGTTCGAGCCGCTCGCGCGCCGCGCGCTGGCGCTCTCGCCCACCCACACGATCCTCTGCGAGGAGTCGATCATCGGGTGGAAGGAGTACGAGCTCGAGGTGATGCGCGACAAGCGCGACAACGTCGTCATCATCTGCTCGATCGAGAACCTCGATCCGATGGGCGTGCACACCGGCGACTCGATCACCGTCGCCCCCGCCCAGACGCTGACCGACAAGGAGTACCAGCGGATGCGGGAGTGGGGGCTCCGCATCATCCGCGAGATCGGCGTGGAGACCGGCGGGTCCAACATCCAGTTCGGGGTCGACCCCCGCAACGGGCGCATGGTCGTCATCGAGATGAACCCGCGCGTCTCGCGCTCCTCCGCGCTCGCCTCCAAGGCGACCGGGTTCCCCATCGCCAAGATCGCCGCGAAGCTCGCGGTGGGCTACACGCTAGACGAGCTCAAGAACGACATCACCCGCTACACGCCGGCCTCGTTCGAGCCGACCATCGACTACGTCGTCACGAAGATCCCGCGCTTCGCGTTCGAGAAGTTCAAGGGCGCGAACGACGTCCTCACCACGCAGATGAAGTCCGTCGGCGAGGTGATGGCCATGGGCCGCACCTTCCAGGAGAGCTTCCAGAAGGCGCTGCGCGGGCTCGAGATCGACCGGGCCGGGCTCGAGTCCACCCTCGGCAAGCGCCCGGGCGATCGCTACGCGCCGGACGAGCTCGAGACCATCCGGGCGCAGGTGCGCGTCCCGCGCGCCCACCGGATCTTCTGGGTGGGCGAGGCGTTCCGGGCCGGGCTCACGGTCGAGGAGCTCTTCGGGCTCACCGCCATCGACCCCTGGTTCCTGCGCAACCTCGAGGGGATCGTGCGGGCCGAGGCGGAGCTCGCGAAGGGGCTCCCGCAGGGCGAGGCGCTCCGCGCCGCGAAGCGGATGGGCTTCTCCGACCGGCGCATCGCGCAGCTCGCCGGGACGAAGGAGCAGGTCGTCCGCGAGACCCGCTGGAAGGCGGGCATCCGGCCGGTCTTCAAGCGGGTGGACACCTGCGCGGCGGAGTTCGAGGCGTTCACCCCGTACCTCTACTCGACGTACGAGGAGGAGTGCGAGGCGGCGCCGACCGACCGCCGCAAGGTGATGATCCTGGGCGGCGGCCCGAACCGGATCGGCCAGGGCATCGAGTTCGACTACTGCTGCGTGCACGCGGCGTACGAGCTGTCGAAGGCCGGGTACGAGACCATCATGGTCAACTGCAACCCGGAGACGGTCTCGACGGACTACGACACCTCCGACCGGCTCTACTTCGAGCCGCTCACGCTCGAGGACGTGCTCGAGATCGTGCACGTGGAGAAGCCGGAGGGGCTCATCGTCCAGTACGGCGGGCAGACGCCGCTCAAGCTCGCCGTCCCGCTCCACGAGGCGGGCGTGCCCATCTACGGCACCACCCCCGACGCCATCGACCGCGCCGAGGACCGCGAGCGGTTCGCCGAGCTCATCGTGAAGCTCGGGCTGCGCCAGCCGGAGAACGGCGTCGCGCGGAGCGCGGAGGAGGCCTTCGCGGTCGCCAAGCGGATCGGCTACCCCGTGATGGTCCGCCCCTCGTACGTGCTCGGCGGCCGCGCCATGGAGGTGGTGCACGACGACAAGGACCTCGAGACGTACCTGCGCGAGGCGGTGCAGGCGTCGCACGAGCGGCCGGTGCTGATCGACCGGTTCCTGCGCGACGCGGCCGAGGTGGACGTGGACGTCGTCTCCGACGGCAAGGACGTCGTGGTCGGCGGCGTCATGGAGCACATCGAGGAGGCGGGCATCCACTCGGGCGACTCGGCCTGCGCGCTCCCGCCGTTCAGCCTCGGCGAGGCCGTGGTCCGCGAGATCGAGCTCCAGTCGATCGCGCTCGCGAAGGAGCTCGGGGTCATCGGGCTCATGAACGTCCAGTTCGCGATCCAGGGGAACGAGATCTACGTCCTGGAAGTGAACCCGCGCGCCAGCCGGACCGTGCCGTTCGTCGGCAAGGCGACCGGCCTCCCGCTCGCCAAGGCGGGCGCGCTCTGCATGGTGGGCAAGAGCCTCGAGGAGGCGGGCGCGCGCGGCACGCCGCGGCCGCGCCACGTCTCCGTGAAGGAGGCGGTCTTCCCGTTCGCGCGCTTCCCGGGCGTGGACTCGATGCTCGGCCCGGAGATGCGCTCGACGGGCGAGGTGATGGGGATCGACCTCGACTTCTACATGGCCTTCTTCAAGGCCCAGAACGCGGCGGGCAACACGCTGCCGACGGGCGGCGAGGGGAAGCGGGCGTTCGTCTCGGTGCGCGACCAGGACAAGCCCGCCGCGGCGGACGTCGCGCGGCGGCTCGTGGCCCTCGGGTTCGAGGTGCTCGCGACGGCGGGCACGAGCGCGTTCCTCGCCGAGCGGGGCATCCCCTCCACGCCCGTGAAGAAGGTGCTCGAGGGGCGGCCGTCCATCGTGGACCGCATCAAGGACGGGGACGTCCACCTCGTCTTCAATACCACCGCGGCGAAGCAGGCGGTCTCCGACAGCTTCTCCATCCGGCGCGAGACGCTCATGAAGGGGCTGCCGTACTTCACGACCCTGACCGGGGCGCGAGCCGCCGTGGGGGCGATGGAGGCGGCGCGCGGCGGGTCGGCCGGGGTGCGCCCGATCCAGGAGTACCACGCGGCATCCCGTTGACAGGGCGCCCCCCGGCGCTCTAGTGAAGATCGAAGGAAGCGGCCGCGCCGGGCTTGCCGGGCGGCCGCCGTCGTTTTTTCGTAGGCCCGCGGCGCGCCGGGAGGCGCGCGCCGGCCGAGCAGTGGAGCGGAAATGTCCGACCGGGTCCCCATGACGAAGGGCGGCCTCCTCCGGCTGAAGGAGGAGCTGAAGCGCCTGAAGAACGTCGAGCGCCCCAAGATCGTGAAGGAGATCGCCGAGGCCCGCTCGCACGGCGACCTGTCGGAGAACGCCGAGTACCACGCGGCCAAGGAGAAGCAGAGCCACGTGGAGGGGCGCATCCTCCAGGTCGAGCACTGGATCGCGAGCGCCGAGGTGATCGACGTGTCGCGGCACGCCGGGGACAAGGTGATCTTCGGCGCGACCGTCTCGATCGAGGAGACCGACTCGGGCGAGCAGGTGAAGTACCGGATCGTGGGCGAGCTCGAGGCCGACCTGAAGATGGGGCGCATCTCGGTGACGAGCCCGATCGCGCGCGCGCTCATCGGCCGGTCCGAGGGTGACACCGTGACGGTGCGAACCCCCGGCGGCGAGAAGGAGTACGAGATCCAGTCGGTGGAGTTTCTCGAGGAGGAGCTGCCGGCCGAGTCGGAGTAGCCGGTTAGGCTCGCGGCGTGGCAGGGCGCGAGGGCGAGCACGGCGAGGCGAACGGGGGAGCGATCCCCGGGCTCGCGGCCGCGCGTGCGCTCGAGCCGCTCGTGCCGCCGCTGCGCTTCGCGGTGAAGGATGGCTTCGCCGGAGCCGCCCGCCTGAAGGGCTTCGGGAAGCTCGCGCTCGGCGCGATCGCCCGCGCGCGGGCGGCCGGGGCGGCGGACTCGCCGGCGCTCGCGCGGCTGGAGCGCGAGGCGGCGGGCTTCGAGGCGCACCCGCCGGAGGCAAGGCGCGCCGCGCTCGCCCGCATGGCGGCCGACCTCGCGGCCCTGCTGCCGGTGCCCGAGGAGATCCGGGAAGTGGCCCGGGCGGCGCGGGTGGCGGAGGCGGGAAGGGTGAGGCCGGCTGTGTCGGCGCCTGCCCCCGCGCGAGGGGCGCCTGCGGCCGCCGGCCGTTCCGCGCCCCGGACCGCCGCTGCGACCCCGACCTCGACCGCGACCTCGACCCCGTCCGCGACCTCGACCCCGACCTCGACCCCGACCTCGACCCCGACCTCGACCCCGACCTCGACCCCGACCTCGACCTCGACCCCGACCGCGA
>Ga0184637_10002035_pt1 | contig 13158 bp, 9 predicted proteins | sample PLM3_127_b2_FD_133143 | JGI IMG/M metagenome (GOLD analysis project Ga0184637, IMG submission 133143) | Groundwater sediment microbial communities from an aquifer in East River, Colorado, USA - PLM3_127_b2 | ecosystem: Environmental > Terrestrial > Soil > Riparian zone | place: USA: East River...
GGCGCATCGTCGGGATTGGGAAGGCCGGGAACCCCGATACCATGCCCAACGTCACGTCGGAAATGGAATGCGGGGCCGGCACCGAGGCGATTTCGGCAGAAGGCTGTATCGTGACGGCAGGAGCCCTTGAGACGCACGTCCACTTCATTTGTCCCCAGCAATGTTGGGAGGCCCTGTCGGCCGGCATCACGACGATGATCGGTGGCGGGACCGGCCCGGCCACCGGCACCAACGCGGTGACCTCGACCCCCGGCCCCTGGAACATCTCCAGGATGCTGGAGGCAGCCGAAGGGATTCCGATGAATCTGGGGTTCACCGGTAAGGGCAACTGTTCATTGCCCGATGCCTTGAACGAGCAGATCGAGGCCGGCGCGTTGGGGCTGAAGGTTCACGAGGACTGGGGCTCCACGCCCGCTGCGATCGACACGGCCTTGTCCGTGGCAGAACGGTATGACGTGCAGGTGGCCCTTCATACCGACACCTTGAACGAGGCCGGCTTCGTCGAGGACACGATCAAGGCCTTCAAGGGGCGGACGATTCACACTTACCATACGGAAGGAGCGGGCGGGGGACACGCACCGGACATCATCAAGGTCTGTGGAGAACCAAACGCATTGCCCTCCTCGACCAACCCCACCATGCCGTTCACTGTGAACACGATGGACGAGCATCTGGACATGCTGATGGTCTGCCACCATCTCAACAAGAAAGTTCCGGAGGACATCGCGTTCGCCGAATCCCGGATCAGGCGAGAGACGATCGCGGCAGAGGACGTCCTGCATGACATGGGCGCGATCAGCATGATGTCCTCCGACACGCAGGCGATGGGGCGGATCGGCGAATTGATCATCCGAACCTGGCAGACAGCGCACAAAATGAAACTCCAGCGGGGTCATTTGACGGAGCGGGGTATCCAATCCGGCAAGGGACAGAATGACAATTTCCGAGCGAAGCGTTACGTGGCCAAGTACACCATTAATCCCGCGATCACGCATGGGGTCGCGCATGAAGTCGGCTCGATCGAGGTCGGGAAGGTGGCGGATCTGGTGCTCTGGAAACCAGCATTTTTTGGGATCAAGCCGGAAATGGTTTTGAAGAGCGGGTTCATTGCCCAAGCGCAGATGGGCGACCCGAATGCTTCGATCCCGACGCCTGAGCCGATTCTGAGCAGACCCATGTTTGCCTCATACGGACGAGCCATTTGCAGCACCAGTATTACCTTTGTGTCCCAGGTGGCGATGGAGCGCGAAGTCCCCAAGAAGCTTGGTCTCCAGCGACGGGTTGTGGCGGTCAAGAATTGCCGTAACGTGAAGAAGCGCGATCTCAAATTGAACGACGCGCTGCCGAAGATCGAAGTGGACCCGGAGACGTATGTGGTGACGGCGGATGGCGTGCGCCTGACCTGCGAGCCGATCGTGGTGCAGCCGATGGCGCAGCGATATTTCCTCTTCTAGCGTGAGGCGTTAGGGGTAAGGCGTAAGGGGTAAAGCGTGAAGCATGAAGCATAGAGAGTCAGGACTCCTCACGCCTTACGGTTCTTGATTCATGGACACGCTCGCGTTGCTTCAGGGGGTTCGCTTTATCGACAGCTTTTTCCCCTCCGGTGGATATGCCTTTTCGTCCGGATTGGAGGCGGCGGTTCAGGGAAAGGCGGTACGCGACGGGAACGAGTTTGCACGTTATGTTGAGGATGTCTTGCGCAACGGCCTCAGCCGACGCGAGGCGGTCGCGGTGGCGGTTGCACACAGGGCTGTCTCCACTGGCAAACTTTCAGCCGCGCTCACGATTGATGGTGAACTGGATGCAATGAAGATCGGCCGCGAGACGCGCCTTGCGAGTCGGCAGATGGGGCGGCAGGTTATCAGGGTCGCCTCGGAACAACTGGAGGATTGTTCCGTCCTGCAGCAGTTCCATGCGAAGGTTGAAGAGGAACGAACCCCTGGACATTTACCAGTGAGTGTCGGCCTCACTCTGGCAGCCTTCGGATGGTCCCGTGAGGAGACCGTGGCGGCCTATCTCTATCAAACAGCCGTCGGGTTCGTGTCGGCGGCGATGAAGCTGCTGCCGGTCGGACAGCGCGAGGGGCAGCGTCTCCTTGAGAAATGGTCCCCGCTTCTCACGGAACTGAGTCGCAATACGACAAAGAAGTCTGTTATGGTGTCGTGGTCGCCGGTGCAGGACATTTACGGGATGCAGCATGCCAGGTTGGAGTCGCGGCTGTTTCGATCGTAGCGAAGAGCGTATTGCTAGTGACGTATGGCGAGAGAGTCGGAGCTAGAACCGAGCGGTCTGCCATTAGCCGTTCGCCATGAGCTACTGGCTGTTTGCCATAGCTCTTGGCGCTGATATGACCGGAGTACACCATGCACCTTCACGATGAGAATCACCATCACTCCGGTGGCGGTGGATCGACCCAAGCTCGAGCGAAGCAGGTCCCGGTGATCGGAATTGGGGGGCCCGTCGGGTCGGGGAAGACCGCTTTGGTCGAAGCGCTGTGTCGAAAGCTGCGAGAGCGGTACAGTTTGGCTGTTGTGACCAACGATATTTTCACCAAAGAGGACGCCGAATTCTTAACGAGGCGCGGTGCATTGCCGCAGGACCGCATTCTCGGCGTAGAAACCGGTGGCTGTCCCCACACGGCTATCCGGGAAGATGCCTCCCACAATCAAGAGGCGCTCGATGAACTGCTCCACCGCCATCCGGACGTAGAACTGATGTTCGTCGAGAGCGGAGGGGATAACTTGGCCGCCACCTTCAGCCCTGAGCTGGCTGACCACGTCATTTATGTGATTGATGTGGCCGAAGGCGACAAGATTCCTCGCAAAGGGGGGCCTGGCATCACAAGATCTGATTTGCTGGTCATCAACAAGATTGATCTGGCTCCGTATGTCGGTGCCGACCTGTCTGTAATGGATCGTGACAGCCGCCGGATGAGAGGCGACCGCCCATTTGTCTTTACCAATCTGCTGAGCGGTGAAGGGCTTGATCGCGTGGTTGAGTGGGTCGAGCAGCGCATTCCCCAACGTACCCCACGCCGCTAATACTTGACCACCACACGCAGATGCCGACCAAGAAACGTAGCCGTGGACGAGTGTCTCCCTCATCGGTCGGCCGGGTCGGCACGCTGACGCTCGAATACCTTCGACAAGGTCAACGGACGGTTTTCGGGCGAACGAACTGCCAGACACCCTGGCACCTCCTCCCGCCCATTTATCTCGACGAAACCGGAACGGCCTACACGCTGTTACTGAATCCATCTGGTGGTCTGGTGGGTGGGGACTGCTTGTCCATTTGCATGAAGCTAGACAAAGACGCTCATGTCTTGATCTCGACGCCCTCAGCGAACCGGGTGTACCGGTCTCTGTCGGAGATCTCAGTCCAGGAGGCGGATATCCGTCTTGGGCCCGGTGCGATCCTTGAGTGGGTCCCTGAACCGACAATTCCCTTTGCTGGTTCGCGCTTTCGTCAGGCCATACGGGTGCAACTTGCCCCTGGTGCGACCGTCATGCTGTGGGATGCGATCGCCTCCGGCCGGATCGCGAGAGGTGAACGTTGGGCCTTTGCCAGCCTCGACAACGAGATTCGGATCACGACTGCTTCTGGCCAGTCGGTGCTGGAACGGTACCATCTCAATCCAACTGAAAGCGGTGGGGTGGGGCTAGCGACCGACTGGGACTACGTTGCCTCGCTCTATCTGGTCAGTGACGCGGTCAGTTCAGAAGTCTGGAAACGGCTGGAGGAGCAGCTTGTAGCGATCCTGGAGGAGCATCCTGGCTCGGTCTTGGGGGGCCTGTCGCAGCCAGCCGCGCCGGGACTCGCCGTCAAGCTGGTGGCGCGTTCAGCCCCAGATCTGAATGCCATGCTGGAAGCCATGTGGGGAGCCATCCGGGCGCAACTGTGGGGCCTTGCGGCCCCTGCCTTGCGGCGCTACTAGGCTTAAAAAGCGCTTGACAGGCTCTTTCCCAGGATGGTATGAGAATAGGCACTTTTCTGGAGACAATGACGTCTCCACATCAGGTACAAAAGTACTGGTAAGCGGACAAAGGCGTCCTCTGCTCCATCTCTGGGGCAGAGGGCGTTTTTTTTGGCCAAGGTTGGTGTGAGTCCAATGCGGCACTTTCGCGTCGCTATGGCCCAGATGAACCCCACGGTCGGGGATCTGGAGGGGAATGTTCGCCGGATTACCACCTGGCTCCGGGAAACCCGTAAGGCCAAGGCCGATCTGGCTGTGTTCCCCGAGCTTGCGATCACCGGCTATCCACCGGAGGATCTGCTGCTCAAGCCGAGGTTTCTCGAGGACAACCGTCGGGCTCTTGAAGAGATCGTTCGCGCTTGTCGTGATCTTGCGGCGGTGGTTGGGTATGTGGGACAAGGTGGCGGGTCTCCTCCGAAGTCAGCCCATCCGATGGTCGTCCCGGCCGGCCGACACGAACTCTACAATGCGGCGGCGGTGATCTTCGACCAACGGCTTGTGACGACCTACGAGAAGATGTACCTGCCGAACTACGGGGTCTTCGACGAGAGCCGGTACTTCCACCCAGGTCGGCGCATCCCGATTGTGCTGCTCAACGGCACTGCCTTGGGCGTGAATATTTGCGAGGACATCTGGTTTCCAGAGGGGCCCTGCCGTACCCAGGCTGCGGCGGGGGCTGAAGTGATCGTGAATATCAATGCCTCGCCCTTTCATGTCGGCAAGAGCCGATTCCGGGAGCAGATGCTGGCGACCCGCGCCAGGGAGAATGGCGTGATCGTCACCTACACCAACCAGGTGGGCGGCCAGGACGAACTGGTCTTTGACGGCAACAGCCTCATTGTGGACCAGAACGGCGAAGTGATCCTGCGAGGCAAAGTCTTCGAAGAAGACCTGTTGATTGCCGATTTGAATATTGCCGCGGTGGCCCGCGCGAGGCTGGCTCACGGGCGAAAGAAATGGCCGGGCGGGCGGACTGGAGCTGTGGTTGAGCGCGTGGTGATCTCGGAGTCTTATCGGCCAAGGAGGCGTGCCAGGCTGATACCAGGCAATGCGACTCCGCTGGATCCTTTGGAGGAGGTCTATCGGGCTCTTGTGGTGGGTGTGCGCGACTATGTCCGAAAGAATGGGTTCAAGCAGGTGGTAATCGGGTTGAGCGGGGGCATTGACTCGGCGCTGACTGCGGTCATTGCAGTGGATGCGCTGGGCGCGGCCAATGTACTGGGCATCTTCATGCCTTCTCCCTACACCTCTCGCGAGAGCCATGAAGACGTGACGGAGCTGGTTCGACGCCTGCGGATCGAGTTACGCAGGATTCCGATCGCGGCCCCCTTCACCTCGTACCTCGAGTCTCTCGCGCCGTCCTGTGAAGGCAGAGCCGCCGATACGACCGAGGAGAATCTGCAGGCCAGGATCAGGGGCAATATCCTGATGGCGCTCTCCAATAAGCTGGGGCATCTCGTGTTGACCACCGGCAACAAAAGCGAGATGAGCGTGGGGTATGCCACACTCTATGGCGATATGGCGGGAGGATTTGCGGTGATCAAAGATGTGCCCAAGACGATGGTCTATGACCTGGCGCGTTTGCGCAATCGAATGGGGAAGACCGCGGTCATCCCCAAGCGGATCTTGGACCGGCCTCCATCGGCTGAGCTGAAACCGAACCAGAAAGATGAGGATACGTTGCCGCCCTATTCGATCCTGGACCCGATTCTGAAGGCCTACGTGGAGGAGGATCGGGCTCCGGAGGAAATTATCGAAATGGGGTTCGAGCGGGAGACGGTCGCGCGGGTGATCACCATGGTGGACCGCAGCGAGTATAAACGACGGCAGGCTCCGATCGGGATCAAAATCACGCATCGGGCGTTCGGCAAAGACCGCCGGATGCCGATCACCAATGGCTACCGAACGATTTGAACAGGAACGAGCGAACAGGTGTCCCTCGCTGATCGCATTCACAAGGAGGCTATTGTGACAGCCATTGTGACAAAGGTGGCGAAGTATGGGGTCCTGATCCTGGGGGTCGTCGGCTGCGTGCTCGTGTGGGCGACCGGTGCCTCATCACAAGAGGCGTCGCCGCTACCGGCTTCAGCGAAGATTGACAGCGGAGACACGGCCTGGGTCCTCGCGTCCTCTGCCTTAGTGCTGGCCATGATCGTGCCGGGTCTGGCGCTGTTTTATGGAGGGCTGGTACGGAGCAAGAATGTGATCGGCACGATGATGCATAGCTTCATCATCCTCTGCGTGGTCAGCCTGATCTGGGTGCTGTTCGGATACAGCCTGGCGTTCGGACCGGATCGAGGAGGGGTGATCGGAGGACTCGATTGGGCCGCCCTGAGCGGCGTCGGCTCTGTCCCCCATGCGACCTACGGTCCGACGATCCCGCATCTGGCCTTCGCGGTGTTTCAACTACTGTTTGCGGCCTTTACACCGGCGCTCATTGCCGGCGCTTTTGCCGAACGCATGAAGTTCAGCGCGGTTCTGCTGTTCACCATCTTATGGTCTATCTTTATCTACTGTCCACTGGCTCATTGGCTGTGGGGGGGCGGGTGGCTGAGCAAACTGGGGGCCTTGGATTTCGCCGGAGGGGCGGTCGTGCACACCAACTCAGGAGCCGCCGCGCTGGCCTGCGCGGTGGTGTTGGGGCGTCGCCGCGGCTGGCGAACCGACTACATGGCTCCGCACAATCTTCCGTTCGTCCTCGTGGGCACGGGGCTTCTGTGGGTCGGATGGTTCGGCTTCAATGCCGGGAGCGCCAGGGGAGCGAATGCCGTCGCTGTGGGCGCCCTGGCCGCGACCCATCTCGCCGCCTCCACGGCGGCGCTGGCCTGGATGATGGTGGAATGGATGCACCGTGGCAAGCCCACCGTCTTGGGGGTAGCCAGCGGGGCCGTGGCTGGCTTGGCCACAGTGACGCCTGGGGCCGGCTTTGTGGGGCCTCTGTCGGCCGTGCTGATCGGGGGCGCGGCCGGCGTGCTCTCATATTTCGCCATTGTCTCGAAGGGGAAGATCGGCTATGATGACGCCCTCGATGTCGTTGGGATCCACGGGGTCGGTGGCATCCTGGGACTTCTGGCGACCGGGCTCTTAGCCTGCAAGGCCTTGAATCCAGCCGGGGCGGACGGCGTCTTTTTTGGCAATCCTGCCCAGTTTGGCATCCAGACCCTGACGGTCGTGTCGGCGGTGGTGTTCTCCTTTGTCGGAACCTATGTAATCCTCAAACTGGTTGATGGCTTGACCGGATTGCGGATCACGCCGGACGAAGAAGCCACCGGATTGGACATCAGCCAACACAGTGAGCGCGCGTACTCATAAGACAAAGAGCTGATAGCCGATAGCGTATAGCGAGATACTCCAGGTCCTAGCCATAAGCCATCAGCCATTTGCTCCGGAGGCGGACATGAAACTCGTCGAGGCGATCATTAAGCCGTTCAAGCTGGATGAAGTGAAGGATGCGCTGCTGGAGATCGGTATCCAGGGCATGACGGTGACGGAGGTCAAGGGGTTCGGCCGCCAGAAGGGACACAAGGAGACCTACCGTGGAACCGAGTACACTATCGAGTTCGTGCCCAAGGTCAAGATCGAAGTCGCGGTCACGGACGGCCAGGTGTCGCGCGTGATCGAGACCATCACGAGGATGGCGAAGACCGGCAGTATCGGAGACGGCAAGATCTTCGTGCGGGATCTTGGCGCCGTGGTCCGCATCCGCACGGGCGAGACGGGGGAGAGCGCGCTGTGAGCCCAATTCCTGACGGCCAACGGGATATCGAGACGCAGACGGCCGGTGCGACCCTCGCCGGGCAGCGAGAGACGATCCGTCAACGGTTATGGGACGGCGTCTCCGGTGCGGAGGTCATGGCGGCCCTGACCGAGTTGGTGGATGGTCTCATTATCGGCCGGTACCGGAATGTCGTACGGAGGATGGACGAGCGCGCGGTAGAGGCCGGTTCTCAGCACTGCTGCCTCGTGGCGCTTGGTGGGTATGGCCGACGCGAGCTGGCTCCCTACTCCGATATTGACCTCATGTTTTTGTACCGGCCGGAAGTCGCGGCCGTGGTGCCGGAGTTGGTCCGGCAGATATTGCACCAGCTCTGGGATGTCGGCTTTCAGGTGGGCCACAGCGTGCGAACCACCCAGGATTGCCTCGAGCTGGCCTCAACCGATCTGACCGTCAGGACCTCCATGATGGAAGCCAGATTCTTGGCCGGGAGTCCTCAGCTCTTTCAGGAGTTTCGGCGCCGGTACTTTCGGCGGGTGGTGGCCCGGGGAGCGGATCGATTCATTGAGCACAAGCTTGAGGAGCGCCGTCGCGAATATGAAAAGTTCGGAGAGACGGTGTATCTGCTGGAGCCCAACGTCAAGAAGAGCAAGGGCGGGCTACGGGACCTCCACCTGCTCCAGTGGGCCGGTATGGCCAAGCATCAGGCCGCAACGATTCTTGACCTGTCTGATCGGGGCATCCTCTCCCGACAGGATTACCGAGCGTTGAGCGAGGCGCGCGAGTTTGTCTGGCGCGTGCGGGCCTTCATGCATCTTCATGCGGGGATGGCGCAGGAGATTCTCTCGTTCGACGAACAGGTCTGGCTGGCAGAGCGCTTCGGGTTCCAGGACCGTCCGCATCTGCTGGCCGTCGAACAGTTCATGCAACAGTACTACCGCCATACGATGGGGCTACACGAGCTCTGCATGCGGTTTGTGGATCGATGCCGACGTGTGCCGATCTGGCGCCGCCTCGCCAGGTTCTTGCCCTCGCCGCGGCTGGATGGCCATTTCCTGGTAAGCGGGGAACAGCTCACGGTTCCGGCGGAGTTGCGCCCTCGTGTGCTGGACAGTCCGGACTTATTGCTTCGGCTGTTTGATCTGGCCCGCTGCCGCCGGCTCACGGTCGATACCACGCTGCTCGAAGACATCCACCGACACGTGGAGACGGTCTCGGAGGAGGCATTTCGCACGCCGGAGGTGAGCCGGATCTTTTTACAGATCCTGTCGGGGCCTGGTGTGGCCGACACTCTCAACGCGATGCACCGAGCCCATCTCCTGGAGAAGCTCATCCCGGTGTTCTCGACGGTGCGAGGGCTGATGCAGTTCAACCAGTACCACAAGTACACGGTGGATGAGCACAGCCTGCTGGCGGTTGCGAAAGCCGAGGAATTGGCCCAGGAGCCAGGGATTTTCAAGGAGGTCTATGAGGAGATCCACCGCAAAGATCTGCTTCATTTGGCGGTCCTCCTGCATGACCTTGGGAAGGGTCGCGAGGAAGACCACAGCGAGGTCGGGAAGGCCATTGCCGAGGAAACCGCGGCTCGCTTGGGTTATGACGAGCAGGAGACGCGCACGCTGGTCTTTCTGGTGCATCGCCACCTGATGATGGCCCACACCGCCTTCCGGCGGGACCCCTATGACGAAAAGGTGCTATTGACGTTTGCGCGGGCTGTCGCGACGCCTGAGGTGCTCCGTAAACTGTTGGTGTTGACCGCCGCCGATCTCGCGGCGGTGGGGCCGGGCGTCTTGACGAAGTGGAAGGAATCCTTGTTGATCGAGTTGTACCTGCGGACGCTCCCGGAGGTCTCGGGCGAGCGGGAAATCGGGGCCGGCCCAGAGCGTCTCAAGAAACTGGCGGAGGAGGTCGCGGGTGAAGCGGCAGGGCTGGCGAAGAATAAGATGGACGTCCAGCGGATCGAATCGCAACTGGGTCAGTTCCCGGTGCGCTATCTATATGGGACCCCTCCAGCCAGGATTGCGGCGCACTTGGCGGCGATTCAGCAATTACTACCCAACGGGGTGCTGGTGGAGGACATCTTCAACCAGGCGCTCGGCACCTGCGAATACACCGTGATGACTTTCAATGGTCTGACTCCCGGGATTTTCTCGAAAATTGCGGGAGTGATGGCTGCCGTGGGCCTGCACATCTTGGATGCCCAGATCATCACCTGCGAGGATGGGGTCGTGGTGGACACCTTTCAGGTGAGTGATCCGGACTATGCCGGCACACCGCCGCTGGAACGTCGAGCCGGCATCGGTCGCACCATCGCCAAGGTTCTGCAGGGGCAGGAGACGGTCGAACACTTGATGGGCCGCGGCAGCCGGCTCTCGACCGCGCGTCGCTTTCCTTCCAGCCGTCAGTCGACCGAGGTGCAGGTGGACAATGAAACATCGGACCGTGCGACGATCATCGACGTGTTTGCGGACGATCGGCAGGGGCTGCTATATGTGATCACTCATGCCATCTTCAAGCTGGGCCTGTCGGTGCTGGCCGCGCGCATCTCGACCCGGTTGGATCAGGTGGTGGACGTGTTCTATGTCACTGATATGGACGGGGCGAAGCTGCAGGACCACAGCCGCCTCGAGACGGTCCGTGCAACGATCAAGGAGGACATTGATCGGTTCCTGGGTGAGAAGGCCGAGAAAGTCAGCGAGCTTGAAGGTCAGTCGTCATATTCATCATCATGAGAAGGGGCTAGGAAAGGAGGCTTGGAATGACTTCCCGCGAGGTACTGGAATTTGCGAAGAAACACAAGGTGCAGGTCGTGGACCTCAAGTTCGTGGATTTGCTCGGCACGTGGCAGCACTTTACGATCCCGGTCGAGGAGCTGAACGAAGGGACGTTCAAAGATGGGTCGGGGTTCGACGGCTCATCCATCAGGGGATGGAAGGCGATCCACAACAGCGACATGTTGGCAGTCCCTGATCCCGCGACCGCCTGCATGGACCCCTTCACGGCTGTGTCGACTCTGAGTCTAGTCTGCAATGTGGTGGATCCCATCACGCGGGAGAACTATGACCGTGACCCTCGGAATGTGGCGCTGAAGGCTGAGAAATATCTCAAGAGCACCAAGATCGGTGAGATTTCGTACTGGGGGCCCGAGGCCGAGTTCTTTATCTTTGACGAGGCTCGATATGACCAGAATAGCCACAGCAGCTACTACTTCATCGATTCCGACGAGGGAATCTGGAACGCGGGGAAGGAGGGAGCCAACCTCGGCAACAAACCACGCCACAAGGAAGGCTACTTCCCGGTTCCGCCCATGGACACCCAGCAGGACATCCGGAGCGAGATGATTTTGGAGATGCAGAAGGCCGGGATCCCGATCGAGAAACACCACCATGAGGTGGCAACGGCGGGACAGGCCGAGATAGACCTCCGCTTCGATTCGCTGGTGACGATGGCCGACAAGATGATGATGTATAAGTACGTGGTCAAGAATGTCGCCCGGCGTCATGGCAAGACCGTCACTTTTATGCCCAAGCCGCTGTTCGGCGATAACGGCTCCGGCATGCACACGCATCAAAGCATCTGGAAAGAAGGCAAACCGCTGTTTGCCGGGAAGGAGTATGCCGGGGTCTCTCAAATGTGTCTCCACTATATCGGCGGCGTCCTGAAGCATGCGCCGGCCCTGGCCGCCATCACGAATCCCACGACCAATTCTTACAAGCGGCTCACTCCCGGGTTTGAGGCTCCGGTGCTGTTGGCCTATTCCAGCCGCAATCGGTCCGCTGGGATTCGGATTCCCATGTATTCACCAAGCCCGAAGGCCAAGCGCATTGAAGTGCGGTTCCCTGACCCTGCCTGTAATCCGTACCTGGCGTTTGCCGCCATGCTCATGGCCGGACTGGACGGCATTGAGAACAAGATCGATCCGGGCGAGCCCATGGACAAGGATCTCTATGATCTCGAGCCGAGAGAGGCAGCCAGGATTCCGACCATGCCTGGGAGCTTGGATGATGCGGTCAAGAACCTGGAGAGAGACCACCAGTTTTTGCTCAAGGGAGGGGTGTTTAGCGAGGATTTGGTTGAAACCTGGATTGCGTATAAGCGCGGTCGCGAGGTGGATCAGCTCAGGCTGCGCCCGCACCCGTACGAATTCTTCATGTACTACGACGTGTAGAGGTACAAGGAGATCGGACTGACCTCTGTGCTCGCAGAACGCGCACGATGAAGCTGTGCTCGTTCGATGCGCGCAGTAAAGGTCAGCCCAATCTCCTTGTTGAAGGGAAGAGAAGAAGAAAATCGCGAGAAGGTCCGACAACGTCGTCGGACGGGGTGCCCGTTGCTCTAGGAATGCAACGGGCCAGCTGGCAAAGGCGCCAGGACCTGCCGAGGGGGAGAGACGAGCCGCGTCTCACCTTCATGGCAGGCCATGGCGCCTTTGTGTTTATGGGAAAGGCTATAGGCAAGGCAAGAGGCTATGAGGAAGAAGACTTCGCCCCATTGCCTCTCGCCTCTAGCCTCGTGTCTATAAGTTTATGAACGTGGCAGACATTTCAGAAGAACAACTGACTGACGAGTGCACGGCGTTGGAAGCGGTGGTCTCGGCACTCATAGGGTCGGGTTCTCCGCAGCAGCGGCTCGATCGGGCGCTGGAATTGCTCCATGACCGCCTCAGGCTGGTGCGGGGCAGGCTGGTTCATGGGAAGGGTGAACCGCGTGAACCGCAGGGACCGGCGGCGAGTCTCTCCGCGAGCCTGGTCGGGCAAAGCGACGCCATGAAGCAGGTCTACGAGGCGATTCGCCGCGTGAGCCAGAGCCAGGCGACCGTGCTGCTGCGGGGGGAGAGCGGGACCGGCAAGGAACTCGTGGCCAAGGCGATTCACATGGCCGGGGCGAGGTCCCGAGGTCCCTTTGTTCGTCTCCATTGCGCGGCCGTGACCGAGACTCTGCTGGAGAGCGAGTTGTTCGGGCATGAACGGGGCGCGTTCACGGGGGCGGTTGAAACTCGCAAAGGCCGGTTCGAAGTGGCAGGCGGCGGCACTTTGTTTTTGGATGAGGTTGGGGACATACCCCTTTCCATCCAGGTCAAGCTGCTTCGCGTCCTGCAGGACAAATGTTTCGAGCGAGTGGGCGGGAACCGGCTGATTTCGGTGGATGTGCGCGTGATTGCCGCAACTCATCGGGATCTGGAAACCATGGTGCGAATCGCCGCACTCCGAGAGGACCTCTATTACCGCCTGAACGTGGTTCCGGTCTCGCTGCCACCGCTGCGAGAGCGTGATGGAGACATCCCGCTGCTGATCGAGCATTTCCTGTCGCGGTTCAACCGAGAGAACAGTCGGCAGGTGCGGCTTGGTCGCGATCTGCTCACCCTGATGGCCCGCTATCACTGGCCCGGCAACGTTCGTGAGCTCCAGAACTGCGTGGAACGGCTGGTGGTTATGGCCGACCCTGGGTCTGATCATCTGACGGTCCAGAC
>Ga0184637_10002036_pt1 | contig 13157 bp, 13 predicted proteins | sample PLM3_127_b2_FD_133143 | JGI IMG/M metagenome (GOLD analysis project Ga0184637, IMG submission 133143) | Groundwater sediment microbial communities from an aquifer in East River, Colorado, USA - PLM3_127_b2 | ecosystem: Environmental > Terrestrial > Soil > Riparian zone | place: USA: East River...
GCTCCCACTCGACCTCGTCGAAGGGGTGCACCTCGGGGGTCGTGAAGCGGCGCTCGATGGCCAGCCCCCGCGTCCCGGCCCTTGCGTCCTTTGCAGCAGTTTTACTCATCAAGTCCTCTCCTCGACTCAGCTTTGCGCGGTAACTCTGCATCCTTTCCAACGGGCCGGACGGACCCCGGCTCGCCCGCGGCTGCAATTTCGGGATTCACCGAGGGAAGGGTGCCCGCGAACTGGAGGTAGGCGCCCGGGTCGATGTCGCGCAGGCCGGCCATGCACAGCTCGCCGATCCGCTGGGCATCGAGCTCCCCGCCCGCGTCCTCTCCCTCCGCCTCGACCCGGTCCACTATCGCCTCGATGTCCTGCGACGACACGGGCCGCTTGTGGGCGGCGCGCCGCAGCGCGCTTCGGAGCTTCGGCCGGTCGAAGCGCTGCCGCTCGCCATCGCGCTTGATGACATAGAGCGGCTCGGGCTCACGCCGCTCGTGGGTCGTGAAGCGGCGCCCGCAGCTCGAGCACTCGCGCCGCCGGCGCACGGCGTCGCCGTCCGCGGCGCGGCGGCTCTCCAGCACGTGCGTGGGAGCGTGACAGTCGGGGCAGGTCACCTACGAGTATTCTACTAGCTGTAGGGTTTTCCTCCTTTTCCCGGCCGCTATATATAGCGTGCCCCTGCTCAGAGTGACGCATCGCACGGCGACGGCCTCCGGGTCGGTTAGGCTCGCACCGATGGACGTGCCGATGGACAGGGGGAGGCGCGCGAAGCAGAGCGTCGCCGACGCGAAGACGGCCGCGGGCGAGCGAGTCTCCGACGCGAAGCTCGCCGCCGCTGCCCTCATCGAGCGCCAGAAGCCGCGCCTGCGCGGCGTCTCGCACCAGTGGGCGTTCTTCGTCTCTCTGCTCGCGGGCGCCGCCCTGATCGTCGCGGCCCCGACGCCGCGCGCGACGATCGCGGTGGGTATCTACGCAGCCTCCCTCTCCGCCCTGCTCGGGGTTAGCGCTCTATATCACCGCGTCAACTGGCGACCGGCCGTGCGCCGCTGGATGCGCCGCCTCGACCACTCGATGATCTTCCTGCTGATCGCCGGCACGACGACGCCCTTCTGCGTGCTCGTGCTGAGCGGGCCGTTCGCCGAGGCGCTGCTGATCGCCGTGTGGGCCGGCGCCGCGGCGGGAATCGCCGTCGAGCTCGTGTGGGTCGAGGCGCCGAAGTGGGTGACGGCCGGCGTGTACCTGGCGGTGGGCTGGATCGGCGCGCTCGGCTTCCCGGCGATCGTCGTTACCGCGGGGATCGGCGCCGGAGCTCTGATCGCCCTTGGCGGAGCCCTCTACACGGCCGGAGCGGTCGTTTACGCGCGCCAGCGCCCCGACCCGAGCCCGACCACATTCGGCTACCACGAGATCTTCCACGTGCTCGTGATCGCCGCCGCGGTCGCGCACTTCGCCGCCGTGGCGCTGTACGCGCTGCCGGCGGGCTGAGCGCTCACGCAGATCGAGGAACGTCCGCCTCTAGCGACGGGATCTGCGTTCGCGCTCCCCCGGGAGCGGAGCCCAGATGATGCAGATCATGATCAGGAAAGTGAGCACGCCGATGATGATCCCAGTCGCGTTCACGCCCTCATCTTAGGCAGCGAAGCGCGCCCGACTCAACCGGACGCCAGCACCGCGGCGATCAAGCCCACCAGGCCAGCCATCATCCCGCCGCCGACCCGGATCAGAGCGGTGCGGAGCCCGCCGACCTCGGTGCGAACCTCTGCCCGCAGCCCAGTGATCTCGCCGCGAAGCTCCCCCCGGAGCCCCGACATCTCCTCGTGAAGCTCTCCCCGCAGGGCGGTGACATCGGCTCGAAGCTCGCGGATATCGGAGTCCACGCGGTCAAAGCCGACGTCCACCCGTCGCGCCAAGTCGTCAAGGCGCTCGTCGGTCCACGTGGCGCGCTCCATTGCCAGCAGGGTAGTAGCCGGCGCGTAACACCACTCAGGTCGGATGTGACGCGGGCGCCGCCGTTCGGTGCCGTTACGACGACGACGCCGCCGCCTCGCGCGCCGCGTGGGCTTCCTTCGCCGCCGCGGTCAGCTCCCGCACGCCCTGCTCGTCGCCCGCCCGCAGCAGCTCGACCGGGTCGGGCTCGCCGTTGACGATCGACTCGAAGAACTGCTTGCGGTCCTGGTAGGTCGGCAGGGTCGCCTTCGCCCACCCGCGCTCCTCGTTCAGCAGCATCGCGAGGCGCGCGTAGGGCTCGCCGAAGCTCTCGGCGATCTCGCGCTTCATCCGCTTCGCCAGGGCCGGGGAGGCGCCCGAAGTCGAGATCGCGATCGCGAGCGGGCCCGAGCGCACGATCGCGGGGAGGATGAAGTTGCACAGCGGCGGCACGTCGACGACGTTGACCAGCATGGGGCGGCGCTCGGCGTCGTCGTGCACGGCGATGTTCACGTCGGTGATGCTCGTCGCGGCCACCGCGACGAGGCACCCGTCGAGGTCGGAGCTGCGGTACTCGCGCGGCTCCCAGCGGATCGAGCCCTCGGCCGCATAATCGGCCAGCTCCGGCACCGCCTCGGGCGCCACCAGGGTGACGTCGGCGCCGCACGCGAGCAGGCCCTCCACCTTCTCCAGGCCCACGGTCCCACCCCCCACGACCAGGCAGGGCCGGCCCTTCAGCAGCAGGCAGACGATGTAAAGGGGCGTGTCGAGCATGCCCCTGACGCAGGACTGATCGCAGATCCCCTTGCGGAGCTGGCACACGCATTCCTTGCCGCTGTAGGCCTGCGCGGGCATCGCCAGGACAAGGGTAGTGGCCCGAAAGGGCGGTCGAGGCCCCCTGCTACCCTCGCCGCCCGAATGCGCCTGATCGTCACAGAGAAGAACAACAGCGCCAAGCGGATCGCGGAGATCCTCGGAAACGGCGCGAGTGAGGGCTCCTCCTACAAGGTCCCGTACTACACGTGGTCCGACCCGGAGGGGGACCAGCTCGTGATCGGGCTCAAGGGCCACGTGCTCAACCCGGCCTTCCCGGAGGGCTACTCGAACTGGCAGAAGACGGACCTGCACGAGCTGATCGACGCGAAGCTGATCAAGGAGCCGACCGACAAGAACGTGCTGCGAGCGCTGCGCAAGGTGGCCAAGGACGCAACCAGCGTCGTGATCGCCACCGACTTCGATCGCGAGGGCGAGCTGATCGGGCACGAGGCGCTGAGCGAGGTGCTCGACGTCAACCCCGGCGTGAAGGACAACGTGAAGCGGGCGCGCTTCTCGGCCCTGACCAAGGAGGAGATCGAGCGGGCGTTCGCCGATCTCGACGAGCTGTCCTACGAGCTCGCCTACGCGGGCGAGGCGCGCCAGGACATCGACCTGATCTGGGGCGCGACCCTGACCCGTGCCGTGTCGCTCGCCACCCGGCGCTTCGGCTCCAACTTCCTCTCGGTGGGCCGGGTCCAGAGTCCCACCCTGGGGCTGATCGTGGAGCGCGAGCTGGAGCGCCGCGCGCACAAGCCGAAGTCCTACTGGGAGGTGCTCGCCCGCTTCCAGCACCCCGAGGGCGCGTTCGAAGCTCACCACACCGAGGACCGGTTCTGGAAGCGCAAGGAGGCCGAGACCGCGGTTGCCGGGACGAAGAGCCCCGGCGTGGTCGGCGAGATCGGCTCGAAGCGCGCCAACCGCCGACCGCCGGTCCCCTTCAACACCACCTCGTTCGCGGCCGAGGCGTCGAGCCGCCTCGGGATCACCCCGTCGCGTGCGATGCGGGTCGCGGAGGACCTGTACATGGACGGGTTCATCTCCTATCCGCGCACCGACAACACCGTCTACCCGAGCTCGCTCCCCACGCGCGAGCTGGTCGCCTCGCTGGTCAGGCTCCCCGCGTTCGAGGCCGCCGCGCCGCTGCTCGAGGGAGAGCTGAAGCCGACCCGCGGGAAGAAGGAGTCGACCGACCACCCCCCGATCCATCCTGCGCAGGCCGTCAACCCCGAGGGCCTCGACGGCCAGCACCAGCGCGTCTACGAGCTGATCGCGCGGCGCTTCCTCGCCACCTTCTCGCCGCCGATGGTCACCGAGTCGACGCGGGCGGAGATCAAGGCCGGGTCCCAGAGCTACTTCGTGCGCGGGAGCGTCGTGGTCGACGCCGGCTTCGCCGCGATCTACACCTACGCCCGCTCCGCCGACGAGGAGATCCCGAAGCTCGAGCAGGGCCAGGAGCTCGAGCTAGACGGCGAGCCGTGGATCCTCGACAAGGAGACGCAGCCGCCGACCCGGATCGGCCAGGGCAAGCTCCTGGAGATGATGGAGGAGCGCGGCCTCGGGACCAAGGCGACGCGCCCCGACATCATCCAGAAGCTGTACGACCGCGGCTACGTGTTCGGCAACCCCCCCTCGCCGACCGAGACCGGGATCGCCATGTACGAGGCGTTCAAGCGCTACGTGCCGCGCATCGCGACGCCCGAGATGACCGCCGAGCTGGAGCGCGACATGGACGAGATCGCCGGTGGGAAGTCGGAGAAGGACGAGGTGCTGCGGATCAGCCGCGAGATGCTGCACGGCACCTACGACGAGGTGGACCGCCAGCAGGAGGACCTCGCGAAGGTGATCTGGGCGGGCATGGACGAGGACCGCATCCTGGGCCCGTGCATCGTGTGCGAGCGCGCCGGCCGCAAGCACGAGGACGGCTCTCCCAACATGCTGCGGGTGATCCGGGCGCGGAAGTCCGGCAAGCGCTTCGTTGGCTGCCAGGGCTGGGAGCCCGACAACCCGGACGCGTGCGACGTGACCTTCGCGCTGCCGCAGCGCGGCGACGTCTTCAAGCTCGAGGAGCGCTGCTCGGTGTGCGGGGAGACCCCGCGGCTGAAGGTGGTGCCGATCCGCGGGCGGGCGTGGAACCTGTGCCTGAACGAGGAGTGCCCCTCGATGGAGGAGATGCGCCGCCGCCGCGCCGAGCGAGAGGCCGCGCGTGCCGCGAAGGAGGCGGCGAAGGCCTCCGGCGACGGCGCCGCCGACGGCGCTTCGGCCGACGGCGCATCGGCCGACGGCGCGAAGCCGAAGAAGGGCACGAAGCGCTCGAAGAACGGGCGCCGGGCGGGGAGCAAGTCGCGCTCCGGCCCGGGGCGCTCGCGGTCTCGGGCCGGGAGCTGACGCTCCCGGCGTGTTCATCACGCTGGAGGGGATCGACGGCTCGGGCAAGACGACCCAGGCGGAGCTCCTCTCCAAGGCGCTCGGCCCCGACACGGTGATGGCCAGGGAGCCCGGCGGCACCGAGGCCTCGGAGCGGATCCGCGAGCTGGTCGCGGACCCGAAGCTCGAGCTCGATCCGGTGGCTGAGCTGCTCCTGTTCTGTGCCGCCCGGGCGCAGCTCGTGACGCAGGTGATCCGCCCCGCGATCGCTGATGGACGCGATGTCGTCTGCGATCGATTCAGCGACTCGACCGCCGCCTATCAGGGCGCCGCCCGCGGCGTCAGCGTGGAGCGTGCGGTGAGCGTCAACGAGCTTGCGACCGGCGGCCTGAGGCCGGACGTCACGGTGCTGCTGAGGATCGAGCCGCAGCGCGCCGCTGAGCGCGCCACGCCCGGAGACGACCGCTTCGAGCGCGAGGGCGTTGACTTTCAACGACAGGTGGCCTCCGGCTACGAGCAGATCGCGAAGCGGGACTCGAACCGGGTCGCGGTCGTCGATGCCGAGGGGAGCGTCGAGGAGGTGCACGCGCGGGTGATGGAGGCGGTCGAAGGGGCGAGGGAATGAGCGATCCCGCGAGCTCGCTCGCCGAGGCGACCGAGCACCAGGCGGCGGCGAGGGTCGCGCTCGAGGCTGCGATCGCGTCGCCCCACCACGCCTACCTGTTCGTGGGCCCGCGGGGAACCGGCAAGCGGGAGGCCGCGCGCGCCTTCTCCGCCGAGATCCTGGCGGCCGGCGCGCCGGACCCGGAGGACGCCCGCAGGCGGGCCCTCGCGCAGCCCTCGCCGCACCCCGACCTCGTGTGGCTCACGCCGCCGGGCACCCAGCACCTGGTCGAGGAGGTGCGCGAGCGGGTGATCAGGGGAGCCGCCTACCGTCCGCTCGAGGGAGAGCGCCGCGCGTTCGTGATCGAGGACGCCGAGGCGTTGGGGGACGAGAGCCAGAACGCGCTCCTGAAGACGCTCGAGGAGCCGCCCCCCTTCGCCCACCTCGTGCTGCTGAGCTCCGAGCCCGCGGCGCTGCTCGAAACGGTCGTCTCCCGCTGCCAGCCGATCCGCTTCGCCGCGCTCCCGCCCGAGGCGGTCGAGCAGCGCCTGGCGCAGGAGGCCGGCGAGCAGCCCGAGGCCGCCCGGCGCGCGGCGGCTCGCCTGTGCGGGGGCGATGGCGAGCGAGCGCTCTTCCTGCTCACCGGAGCCGGGCGCGAGCTGCGCGGGCGCGCTGAGGCCTGCGCGCGCGCCGCGCGCGCAGGCCAGCTAGGGGACCCTCCCTGGCTGGGGCTGCTGGAGGCGGCGGAGGAGGCCGGGCACGAGGCGGGGGAAGAGGCGTCGGCGCGAACCGCCGAGCGCGAGGAGGCGCTGCGCGGGGCGCGGGCCCGGCGCAGGGAGGCCGAGGAGGCCGGCAGGCGCGCCGCCCGGCGGCGCCGAACGGCGGTCCTGGACCTGGCCCTGGCGCTGTGCGGGGCGTGGTTTCGCGACCTCGCCGCGGTGGGCGAGGGTGCCCCCGAGGTCGCGATCAACGCGGACCGGGCGGAGGAGCTGCGAGCGGATGCCGAGGGGCTCGACCCGCGGGCCGCGCGGCAGGCCGCCGAGCTGGTCCTCGAGACGAGGCGGCGGCTGCGCGTCAACGTCTCCGAGGAGCTCGCGCTCGAGGCGCTCTTCTACCGGCTCGAGTCGGCGCTCGCCTGAGGGCTCGTCGAGCGCGGCCGGCGGCCGCACAACGCGCGATCGATGGGCCGGGTCGGTCGTGTGAGACCGGAGTTTGTGTTAAGAGATACTCATGACGCCCGCCCTCCGCAGGCCGGATCGACCGGTGCGGCCCCGCCGCCGGGTCGGGGTCAGGCTGTGGCTCGGGCTCGCGTTCGCGGGAGTCGGGATCGTCACGGGGGCCTCCGTGTACGCGTTCGTGAGCGGCTCGAGCGAGGAATCCGCCCAGGAGCGCTCCGTCGAGATCACGGTGGGGCGCACCGTGACGCTGGCCGACGAGCTCGGCGAGTTCAACCGTGGCGCGTCCGAATCGGTGCTGGAGGAGAGCCGCAGCGAGGACTTCGTCGCCTGGGCGTTCGATCGCAACGGCCGCGTGACCACACCACCGGCCGTGCTCGGTGTCGACCTCGCGGATGTGAAGCGCCGCGGCGAGGCGATCCGCGCCGCGCTCCGCGGGGGTCGGGTCGTGCGCGAGAAGCCCGCCGACGTCACTGTCGTGTCGGTTCCCGTGTTCCGGAACGGCGAGATCGCCGGGGCCGTGCTGACCCGGGCCACCACCCCGCCCGAGGTGCGCGGCGCGCTCCAGGCGGTGGAGGAGGATCGCCTCACGGCGCTCGCAATTGCCGTCGGGATCGCGGTCCTGCTCGGCCTGATCGTCGCCAGCCTCTTCACCGTTCGCCTCAAGCGTCTGGCGGCCAGCGCGGGCCAGCTTGCCGAAGGCCGCCTCGACATCCCGCTGCCCGCCAGGGGGCGGGACGAGATCGGCGACCTCGGACGAGCGCTCGACTCGATGCGCGCGGCGCTGCGCGAGACGTTTCGGGTGCTGTCCAGCGAGCGCGACCGGCTGTCCGCGATCCTGCACGCGCTGAGCGAGGCGGTGATGGTCGTCTCCAAGCACGGCGCGGTCCGCTTCTCGAATCCGGCGGCCGCGCCGCTGATCGGCCCGGACGGCGCGCCGATCGAGGCCCTCGGCCCGTGGCTGCGGCGCGCCGCGCAGCGCGGTAAGGCGTCGAGCGACGCGCTGCGCGTGGGCGAGCGCGTTTACGCGCTCCAGGCCCGCGAGCTCGCCGCCGAGGATGCGGTCCTGCTCGTCGTGCGAGACCGGACCGAGGAGCTGCGCAAGGAAGTGGCCGAGCGCGAGTTCATATCCAACGCCGCGCACGAGCTGCGCAATCCGATCGCTGGCATCTCGGGCACGATCGAGGTGTTGCGCGCGGGCGCCAAGGACGATCCGGACGCCCTCGAGCACTTCCTCGTGCGCCTCAACGAGGACGCCGACCGGATCAGCCGTCTCACCCACTCGCTGCTCACGCTCGCGCGGATCGAGGCCGTCGGCGAGAGCGAGGCCGAGGTCGTCGATATCTCGCTCGCCGCGCGGGAAGCGGTTCAGGCGCTGGTCACGCCGGAGCGGGTGCAGGTCCAGCTCGATGTGGAGCCCGGGGCGTTCGCCGAGGGCGACCCGGCGCTCGTGCGTCAGATCCTCATCTGCCTGCTCACGAACGCCTACAAGAACACGCGCCCCCAGGGGACCGTTACCCTTCGCGCGCGCGTAGGGGGGTCTGCGCCCCCCACCCCACCGGCCGGAGGCGGGAGGCCTTCCCCGGAGAGCGATGTGTTTATCGAGGTCAGCGACACGGGCACCGGCATCCCGCGCGAGGAATGGGATCGGATCTTTGAGCGCTTCTATCGTGGTCGGAACTCGCTGGAGGAGGAGGGGTTCGGCCTCGGGCTGTCGATCGCGCAGAGCATGGTCGAGGTGATGGGGGGCGAGATCGGCGTGCAGTCCGAGGTCGGCAAGGGCAGCACGTTTTGGGTCCGGCTACCGGGCGCGAAGACGGCCCCGACCCCGGTGGCCTGATGGAGGCGACCGCGGTGGCAACCGCCAGGATCCTGATCGCTGACGACGAGCCCTCGGTGCGCGAATCCGTCGGCTACGCGCTGCGCCAGGAGGGCTTCGACGTCATCCTCGCGGTCGACGGGAACGACGCGGAAGAGAAGATCGGAGGGGAGGACCCGGAGTTCGACCTCCTGATCCTCGACATCATGATGCCCGGCCGCAGCGGGCTCGACCTGTGCCGCGACGTGCGGGGACGCAGCCCGGTGCCGATCATCCTGCTGACCGCGAAGGACGCCGAGGTCGACAAGGTGGTGGGGCTGGAGGTCGGCGCCGACGACTACGTTACGAAGCCCTTCTCCGTCCGCGAGCTGCTCGGGCGCGTGCGAGCCCAGCTGCGACGCAGGGAGCTCGATCGCACCTCCGTCACCGGCGAGGGAGCGACGATCGAGGCGGGACCGGTGCGGATCGACCTCGCCCGGCACCTCGTCAGCGTCCACGGCGAGCCGGTCAACCTCACCCGCTCCGAGTTCCAGGTCCTGAGGCTGCTCGCGGGTCGTCCCGGCCAGGTGTTCAGCCGCCAGGAGATCATGGAGGAGCTGTGGCAGAGCGAGTTCCAGGGTGACGTGCGCGCCTGCGACGTCCACATCTCGAACCTGCGCCAGAAGATCGAGAGCGACCCCCAGGAGCCCGGGCTGGTGCTCACGGTCCGGGGCGTCGGCTACAAGCTCGCCGAATAGGCCGACTGCCGCCGACTACTCGCGCTTCACCTGCGAGCCGCCGACGATCGCGTCCTCTCCCGACTCGAAGCGGACCCAGGCCTTGTTGCCGCCGTCGTAATCCGGGGCCCACAGGACCAGCGTCGCCGGCTCGCGCTCCTCGGCGTCGGCGGGCCCGACTGTGCAGGCGTCCGAGCCCTCCTCGTCGAGGCCGCGCCAGATCAGCACGAACGGGTTCGACTCCCACTCCTCGCCGATCGTCGAGGGCACGCGGTGGCCGGGATGGATGCGCGTCTCGGGTGCCAGCTTCATCAGCCGATCCATCACCGAGGAGCGCAGGTCCTCGAAGCCGGTCGCGCCCGGGGCGCGGGTGCCGCCGACCGTTCCCTTGAAGAGGACGTCGGCGGTGAGGCAGTCGTCGCCGTCGACCAGGAGCGCGAGATGGTCGGCGCAATGACCGGGTGTGTGGATGGCCTCGATCCGCAGCTCCCCCGACTCGACCACGTCCCCGTCGCCGATCGTCTCGCTCACCTTGCCCTCCAGCCTTTCCGCGCAGAGCTCGTGCGCCACGACCGGCGCGCCGAAGCGCTCGGCCAGCTTCTCCACCCCGACCACGTGGTCCCAGTGGTGGTGGGTGAGGAGGATGTGGGTGATCTCGGTGCCCTCGCGCTCCACCCGCTCGACCAGCGGCTCCGTGACGTCGTTCGAGTCGACCAGGACCCCGCTGCCGCCGGGCCGGTCGACGAGCAGGTAGGCGTTCGAGAGCCAGTCGGAATGCTCGACGCGCTGCAGGATCATCGTCGCTCCCCTCAGTTGAACTCGATCACGCTGCGGATCCCGTCTTGGGCCTGCATCAGCTCGAAGCCGCGGTTCACCTCTTCGAGCGAGATCCGATGCGAGATGAACGGGTCGACGTCGATCTCACCCTGCATATAGCGCTGGACCAGTTGGGGCACCTCGTCGCGTCCCTTGACTCCGCCGAATGACGCGCCCGCCACCCGCCGGCCGGTGATCAGGAAGCGCGGCACGATGTCCAGCGTCTCGCCCTTGCCGGCGATGCCGACCACCGTGCACAGCCCCCAGCCCATCCGCGCCGACTCGACCGCCTGGCGCATCACGGCGACGTTTCCCGTCGCCTCGAAGGTGTAGTCGGCGCCGAAGCCCTCCGTCTCCTCGACGATCCGCTCCACGATGTCGTCGCCGCCGCGCATCGTCTCGGTGGCACCCTGACCGCGGGCCAATTCTAGCCGGTCCTCCGACATGTCCACGCAGACGATTCGCTCCGCACCCTGAAGGCGGCAGCCCGCGACGGCGCCGAGGCCCACCATGCCGGCGCCGAAGACGACGCAGGTCGAGCCCGGCTCCACCTTCGCGGTGTTGATCGCCGCCCCCAGGCCGGTCGACAGCCCGCACGCAAACAGGCAGGCGCGGTCCAGGGGCGCGTCGGGGTCGATCTTTGCCACCGAGATCTCGGGCATCACCGTGTACTCGGCGAAGGTCGAGGTGCCCATGAAGTGGCGGACCTCCTCGTCGCCTCGGCGCAGGCGGGTCGTGCCGTCGGGCAGGTACCCCTGGTTCTGCTGCTCCCGGATCGCCAGACAGAGGTTGGTGCGCGCATCACGGCAATGGATGCACTCCCCGCACCGCGGCGAGAACAGGGTGACGACGTGATCGCCGGGCTCGACCAGGGTGACGCCCTCGCCCACCGACTCGACGACCCCGGCGCCCTCGTGTCCGAGCACCGTTGGCGCGTAGCCGGAGGGATCCGCCCCGGAGGCGGTGTAGAGGTCGGTGTGGCATATGCCGCAGGCGACGAGGCGCACGAGCACCTCGCCCGGCTGCGGGTCGGCGAGCTCGACCTCCTGAACCTCCAGAGGCTTGCCGAATTCCTCGAGTACGGCTGCCCGCATCCTCACTGCGGCTCTCCTTCCGTCGTGTGCGGGCTCGATCCTACGCAGACGGGCGTCCTAGAATGGCCTTCCGCAGCGTCGCCGGCGTAGCTCAGTTGGTAGAGCACTTCATTCGTAATGAAGGGGTCCCCGGTTCGAGTCCGGGCGCCGGCTTTCGCGAAATGCCGGGCTAACGCGTGGGGCCCTCGCGAGCAGGGCTGCGGGAGCTGCGCCTGCCGAGCCCGACGCTCAGGGGCACAGCGGTGAGGGCCACGAGGACGACGAACCCCAGGAAGACGCCATAAGCAGCGAGCCCCTCGAGATCGAGCGCACCCACGACAAGCTGGCTGGCAATGCCTGCTGCGATCGCGATCAGAAGGGCCAAAGCGTTCCGCACGATTACTCCTAGTGTAAGCCGGCAACCCGGAATGCCAGTGCGGCGAGACCCGCCACGCCTCCGGCCTGTGCTCACCGGATTCGCCCCCGCGCGAAGACGACCCACTCTTATGATCACCCGGCCTTGAGCCCCTCGGACGCTGCTCAGCAAAGCCGACTCTCGGTCGTCGTGGTGACCTTCAACTGCCGGGAGGCGGTCGAGCGCTCCCTGCCGCCGCTGGTCGAGCAACTCGCCGAGCGGGACGAGCTGATCGTGGTCGACAACGCCTCCTCCGACGGCACGCCGGCGGCGGTCCGCAGGCTGGCGCCCGATGCGGTGCTGATCGAGCCGGGCGAGAACCTCGGCTTCGCGGCCGGGTGCAACGCGGGCGCTGCGCGCGCCTCGGGCGAGCTGCTCCTGTTCCTCAACCCCGACGCGGTCGCGACATCGGGGTTCTGTGAGGCGATCCGCCGCCCGCTGGCCGACGGCTGGGACTGGGTCGCATGGATGGGCCTCGTCACCGCCGAAGGCGGTCGCGTCGTCAACACCGAGGGCGGGGTCGTCCACTTCACCGGAATCGCGTGGGCCGGCGGTGCGGGACGGCCGCTTGATCGCTCCACCCGGGAGGCCGCCCCGCGCGAGGTGGGGTTCGCCTCCGGCGCCTGCCTCGCGATCCCCCGCCCGGCCTGGGAGCAGGCGGGGGGATTCCCAGGCGAGTTCTTCCTCTACCACGAGGACGTTGACCTGTCGCTGCGCCTGCGTCTGGGGGGCGGGAGGCTCGGAATCCAGCCGGGGGCGCGGGTCGACCACGAGTACGAGTTCGAGAAGGGCCCCGCGAAGTGGCGCCACATGGAGCGCAACCGCTGGGCGACGATCGTGCGGACGTATCCCGCGCCCCTGCTCGCTCTGCTCGTGCCGGCGCTGCTCGCCACCGAGCTGGCCCTTGTCGGGATCTCGCTCGCGGGAGGGTGGGCGAGCCAGAAGCTGCTCGCATGGACCGATCTCGCTCGCTGGCTGCCGCGGCTGCTTCGCGAGCGCCGCTCGATCCAGGCACGGCGCGCGATCGGCGCGCGGGAGTTCGCCGCCGCGCTGACCCCGGAGCTGTCGTCTCGCTACCTGGGGCGGCTGGCCGCCCTGGCCCCGCTGCGCTGGGCCCTGCGCGCCTACTGGTCGGGGGTCCGCGCGCTGCTCCGCGCCGGCTCGCCGGCCTCCTCCGGTGCCCCGCCGGGCCCCTCGCGAGGCTGAGGAGCGCCGTTCGCGCTCCCCGCGCGAAGCTCGCGCAGCTGTGCGTCGAGCCGCGCCACCTCCTGGGCGAGGATCTTCGTCTCCTCGCCGAGCCGCGACGTTGCTACCGAGAAGTGCAGCAGCAGCACGAAGGCGACCCCGAAGGCGGCCAGGAACAGCGCGTTGGAGGGCACCTCGATCCCCACCCGGTCGGATGCCCAGCCCAAAAGCTCCGTCCAGATCGCGAGCACGAGCAGGAC
>Ga0184637_10002037_pt1 | contig 13150 bp, 9 predicted proteins | sample PLM3_127_b2_FD_133143 | JGI IMG/M metagenome (GOLD analysis project Ga0184637, IMG submission 133143) | Groundwater sediment microbial communities from an aquifer in East River, Colorado, USA - PLM3_127_b2 | ecosystem: Environmental > Terrestrial > Soil > Riparian zone | place: USA: East River...
GAGGCGCTGGAGATCGCTGCCCGCCTCGTCCCGGGCTCCACCCGGGCGCAGCGGCTCGAGCTGCTGGCGCAGGAGTACCTCGGCTCCCATCCCGTGGAGGTCGGGAGCGACCGCGCGCCGGACATCGGCGCGTTCCGGCAGGACGGCGCCCGCCGCGCGCGCGACGACGCCTGGAGAGCTCGGCTCGAGGACCAGACGGGGTTGTGGTCCTACCTGCCGCTCGTCGCCGGCGTGCACGCGCGGGACGCGGGCTTCGGCCGGCTCTCCTCGGCGACCGCGATCGACGCTCGGCTGCGGGTGCTCGCGGTGAAGCGCGACGGCTGGGACGCGATCCTCGGCTACGCCGCCCGGCTCGTGAAGCAGAGCGGGCTCCACCAGCTGGCCGGGTTCGCCTCGTTCTCCCATTACTGCACCGAGCGGCTCGGGCTCGCGGCGCGCACCGTCGAGCGGCGCGCACCGTCGAGCGGCGGGCCGCGCTCGAGGAGCGGCTCTGGTTCCGGCCCGAGCTGCGAGCGGCTCGCGACGCGGGCCTCTCGTACGAGAAGCTGCGCGCCATCGCTTGGCTGCCGGACGGAGAGCTCCCGGGCTGGATCGAGAAGGCGATGGGGCTCACGTGCATCGCGCTCCGCGATGCCCTCGAGGCGGCGGACGACACGCAGATGCGTGCGGCGCGGGTCCTCCGCGGGCGCGTGCCCGGCCGGGTCGCGGAGCTGCTCTCCGCGGCCTTCCGGGCGGTGCGCGCGCGATCACGGGCGCTGCCAGGTCCCGGGGTGCAGCCGGCGGGCGACGCTCCATGCGCACCACATCCGGCCGCAGGCGCGGGGCGGCTCGGACGACCCCGCGAACCAGGTGGCGCTCTGCGTCGTCCACCACCTGCGCGGCATTCACGGTGGGTACCTGCAGGTGCGCGGTACGGCCCCGGGCGGGCTCTCCTGGGAGGTCGGAGGGCGGCCGTTCTCGGCGCGGCCGGAGGACCCATGCTTCGCTGAGCGCGGCCCGTCGGAGCGGGCATGACGTGAGTCCGCCCGCGCCGCCTCGGCGTCACGCGAGCCGCTGCACGGTCACCTCTCCCGCGCGCGGCACCGCCCCGCCGGCCGCCCCCTCTCTCGCTGCCGCTTCTGGGATGCTGGTTCGCCGCGCCGTTCCGCGCGAGCGTCCCCCCGCCCCCGCCCCCGGCCCCCGGCCCCCGGGCCACAGCCCCGCACCCGCGACCCGCGACCCGGGCGACTTCTGCCTACGCCAGCACGACCACGAGGTCGTCCTTCTCGACCTTGTCGCCCTCCTTGAAGCGGACCTCGCCGATCTTGCAGTCGACCTTGGCCTTCAGGTTGGTCTCCATCTTCATCGCCTCGGTGACCAGCAGCACGGCGCCCGCCTTGACCGTGTCCCCGGGCTTCACGTTCACCTTGAGCACCTTGCCCGGCATCGGCGCGCCGACGTGCGCAGCGTTCCCGCGCTCGGCCTTCACCCGCACGGCCCCGCCGGTCGCCGCCGACTGGTCGCGGACGGTGATGGCCCGCGACTCGCCGTTCAGCTCGAAGTAGAGGTCCCGCGTGCCGTCGAGCGCGAGCTTGCCCACCGTGACGAGCTTCACGATGAGCGTCTTCCCGGGCTCGATCTCGACCGAGGTCTCCTGGCCCGGCTCGAGCCCGTACAGGAAGACCGGCGTCGGGACGACGGAGGTGTCCGAGTACTCGTCCTGGTGGCGCACCAGCTCCGGCCAGACGTTCGGGTAGAGGAGCCACGAGACGAGCGCCGGATCGTCCACCGGCCGCCCCGCCTTCTCGGCCGCGCGCTGCCGCTCGAGCTCGAGGTCGGCCGGCTCGAGCAGCTCGCCCGGGCGGCAGGTGATGGGCTCCTGCCCCCGCAGGATCACCTCGCGCAGCTTCTCCGGGAAGCCGCCGTGCGGCTGGCCCAGCATGCCCTTCGCGAGGCCGACCACCGACTCCGGGAAGGCGAGGTCCCTGCCCTTCTCCGTGAACACGTCCTCGGGCTCGAGGCCGTTCTTGACGAGGAACATCGCCATGTCCCCGACCACCTTCGACGACGGCGTGACCTTGATGAGATCGCCGAAGAGCAGGTTCACCTTCCGGTACATGTCCTTGCACTCCTCCCACTTGTCGAGGAGGCCGAGCCCGGCCACCTGCGGCTTGTAGTTGGAGTACTGGCCGCCCGGGATCTCGTGCCGGTAGACCTCGGCCGTGCCGCTCTTCAGGCCCGACTCGAAGGGCGCGTACCAGTCGCGCACCGTCTCCCAGTAGCTCGCGAGCTGCTGCAGGCCGTCGCCATCGAGCTGCGTGTCCCACTCGCTGCCCTGGAGCACCGCCACGATGGAGTTCAGGTTGGGCTGGGCGGTGAGGCCGGAGAGCGGCGCGAGGGCCGCGTCCACCACGTCCACGCCCGCCTGCGCCGCCTCGAGGAGGGTGGCGCCGCCGAGCCCGGACGTGTCGTGGGTGTGGAGGTGGATGGGGAGCCCGACCGCCTCCTTGAGCGCCTTCACGAGCTTGCGCGCCGCGAAGGGCTTGAGGAGCCCGGCCATGTCCTTCACGGCGAGGAAGTGGGCGCCCATCCGCTCGAGCTCGCGGGCGAGCTTCACGTAGTAGTCGAGCGGGTACTTGTCCCGCCTCGGGTCGGTGATGTCGCCCGTGTAGCAGACCGCCGCCTCGAGCACCGCGCGCGGCTGGCGCCGCACCGCCTCGCACGCGACGGTCATGCCCTTCGTCCAGTTGAGCGCGTCGAAGACGCGGAAGACGTCCACGCCGCTCCGCGCCGCCTGCTCGACGAACCGCTCGACCACGTTGTCGGGGTAGTTGGTGTAGCCGACCGCGTTCGAGCCGCGGAGCAGCATCTGGAGGAGCACGTTCGGGATCGCCGCCCGGAGCCGGTGGAGGCGGTCCCAGGGGTCCTCCTTCAGGAACCGCATCGCGACGTCGAAGGTCGCGCCGCCCCAGCACTCGAGCGAGAAGAGCCCCGCGCCGAGGTAGGAGGTGGCGGGGGCGATGCGGGTGAGGTCGTGCGTGCGCACGCGCGTCGCGAGCACCGACTGGTGCGCGTCGCGCATGGTGGTGTCGGTGAGGAGGAGCCGCTTCTGCGCGAGCACCCAGCGCGCGAGCCCCTCCGGCCCCTCGGCGAGGAGCAGGTCGCGCGTCCCCTTCGGCCGCGGCCGGGTGAGGTCCACCTTCGGCAGGCGCGGCTCGCGCTGCTCCGAGGAGCGGAGAGGCCTCGCCACGCCCGGCGAGCCGTTCACGATCACCTCGCCGAGGTACTTGAGGAGCTTCGTGCCGCGGTCCTTCTTCTGCGGCACCCGCAGGAGCTCGGGGTGGCTCTCGATGAACGAGGTGTCGCAGCGCCCCTCGAGGAAGACGGGGTGACGGACCACGTTCTCCAGGAAGGGGATGTTGGACTTCACCCCGCGGATGCGGAACTCCTGGAGCGAGCGGTCCATCACGCGCGCCGCCGCGGGGAGCGTCGTGCCCCAGGTCGAGATCTTCACGAGCAGCGAGTCGTAGTGCGGCGTGATCACCGCGCCGCCGTACGCGGAGCCGGCGTCGAGCCGCACGCCGAAGCCGCCCGGGCTGCGGTAGGCCTTGAGCACGCCGTAGTCGGGCGCGAAGCCGTTCTGCGGGTCCTCGGTGGTGATCCGGCACTGGATGGCGAAGCCGTTCATGGTCACGTCGGCCTGGCTCGCGAGGCCGATCTCGGGATCCGAGAGCTTCCGCCCCTGGGCGACGAGGAGCTGGGCCGTGACGAGGTTCCGGCCGGTGATCATCTCCGTGACCGTGTGCTCCACCTGGATGCGCGGGTTCACCTCGATGAAGTAGTGGCGCCCCTCGGGGTCCACGAGGAACTCGACCGTGCCGGCGTTCCGGTAGCGGACGCTGCGCGCGATCTTGAGCGCGTCCTCGCAGATGGCCGCGCGCTGCGTGGGGGTGATCGAGAGCGAGGGCGCCTGCTCCACCACCTTCTGGTGCCGCCGCTGGATGGAGCAGTCGCGCTCGAAGAGGTGGACGAGGTTCCCGTGCGCGTCCCCGAGCACCTGCACCTCGATGTGCTTCGGCCGCTCGATGTACCGCTCGAGGAAGACCTCCGGGTTCCCGAAGGCGGCGCCCGCCTCGCTGCGCGCCGAGACGAGCCCCTGCACCAGCTCCTCGCGGTTGCGGGCGACGCGCATGCCGCGGCCGCCGCCGCCCGCCGAGGCCTTGATGATGATCGGGTAGCCGTGCTGCCGGGCGAAGAGGAGCGCCTCCTCGTCGTGGGCGATCGGCCCGGGGGTCCCCGGCACGACCGGCACGCCCGCCGCGACCGCCGCCCTGCGCCCCGCCACCTTGTCGCCGAGCTTCCGCTGCATCTCCGGCGTCGGACCGACGAAGGCGATGCCGGCCCGCTCGCAGGCCTCGGAGAAGTCGGCGTTCTCGGAGAGGAACCCGTAGCCCGGGTGGATCGCGTCCACCTCCTTCTCGCGCGCGAGCGCGACGATCTCCTCGATGCCGAGGTACGCGTCGATGGGCGGCTTGCCCTTGCCGACGAGGTAGGCCTCGTCGGCCTTGTAGCGGTGCAGGGAGAGCCGGTCCTCCTCCGAGTAGATGGCGACCGTCGAGATGCCGAGCTCGGTGCAGGCCCGGAAGATCCGGATGGCGATCTCGCCGCGGTTCGCGGCCATGACCTTCTTGAACGGGACGGGCAAAAGGGCTCCTCTCCCCGGAGGCCGGGGCCGCGCAGGCGGTGCAGGGTGACGCCATGAGAGCAACCGCCGCGCGCGCTGTCGAGCACCGCGAGGCTCCGGGACGCCGATTTGCCGGTCGGTCGTGGACCGTGACGGGCTACGGCGCCGAGGGGACGAGCGTCACCTCGGCCAGGACGGTCTCGCCGGACCGCACCTCGACCGGCGCGCGCCCGTCCCCACGACCGTCCGCCTCGACGAGCAGCTCGAAGGAGCCGGGGGGGAGCGGGCCCAGGACGACCTCGCCCCCGGCGCCGGCCGCGACGTCCACCTGGTCGGTCCCCACCACCGTGAAGCGCGCACCGAGGTGGGCGGCGCCGCCGGGCTCCACGGCGCGCGCCGTCACGAACCCGGCGAGCGGGAGGACTCCCTCGGCCGCCTGCGGCAGCGCGGGGGAGGGCCCGCCCACCCACGACACCTCCGCGCTCCGGACCTCCGCCGCGAGGAGGCCCGCCCGCTCGGCACCGTCGAGCGCCACGAGCTGCGCCGGCCCGACCGGCACCCCGTCCACGTAGAACGAGCCGTCGGCCGCGAGCGAGGCGCCGAGGTCCGGCCGCCCGAGCACGTAGACGCGCCCGCCGGGATGCGCGTCGCTTATCCGCCCGGCGATCGCCCCGGTGGAGAGGTCCGGCGCCTCGAGGCCGCCGCAGGCGGCGGCGAGCGCGGCGGAGGCGGCCACGGCGAGGAAGGAGGCGCGCATCAGAAGCTCCACCCCACGCCGCCGAGGAGGGCGCCGAAGCCGGTCGAGCGGTCCTCCCCGTCCACGCGGACGATCGTCCAGTCGAGCTGCAGCTCGGCGCCGAGCGACACCCGCCCGCCGAGCGGCACCGCCACGCCGAGGAGGAGCCCCGGCGCGAGCGTGAAGTACGACTCCCCCGGCGGCGCCAGGGCGCGGCGGAAACGGCGCTCGACGTACACCGCCGAGAGGCGAGGGCCGGCGAGGAGCGCCGGGCCCGCCGAGCCCCGCGGCGCGATCCGCCACGGCAGCGACGCGCCCGCGCTCAGGACGCGGAAGTCGAACGGCGCCTCGAACCCGCCCTGCACGAACCGCCCGTCCCCTGCGGTGGCGGCGAGGTCGAGCCGCAAGGACAGCCCTGCGGCGGGCCACCCGCGCAGCGTGGCCGCGAGCCCCGCGCCCGGCGACGCGCCGGCCACGTCGCGCCGGCTCCGCGCGTCGAGGAACGAGAGGACCCCGACCCGGGGCGCGACCTCCCAGCGGCGGCCGGCGCGGTCGACGAGGTGCGCGAGGTCCACCCGCTCCCCGTCGCGGAGCCGGACGGCGGCGTCGAGCAGCTCCGGGCCCCCGCCCTTCGCGAGCTGGACGCGGTGGCGCCCGGGCGGCAGGGCGACACCCCCGGGCAGCTCCGCGAGCGGCGCGCCGTCGACGCGCAGCGTGAACCCGTCGAGCCGCCCGGCGTAGCTGTAGAGCTCGGGACGCCCCGCGCGCCGGACGCGGCCGGCGAGCACCACCGCGTCGGCGCCCACCTCGCTCGAATGGGCGCTCGGGCGCTGCCGCCCGCCGGTGAACTCGTAGGTCCGGCGGCGCGCGTGATCGTGGGCCTCGGAGGCGGTCACCGCGCCGTCGCCGTTCCGGTCGAGGCCGAGCCTGAGCGCCTCGAGCAGGAAGTGGGTGTAGACGTCGTGGCCGAGCGCCTCGTCCTCCCGGGCGGTTTCGCCGAAGTCGCTCGCCGCGAGCACCACCCGCGCGCGCGAGACCTCCTCGAGGGGCGGCGGGAAGAAGCCGGACTTGATGCCCGCCAGCTCGGCCTGGACGTCGTCCGGCAGGAGCGACTTGCCGTCCCCCGAGTGGCAGGCGGCGAGGACCAGGACCTTGCGGCGCGAGCGGAGCCGGTCGAAGGCCGCCTCCACCTCCTCGAGCGCGAGCCCAGTGGCCGGCACCGCGTCCACCCGCGTGTCGCGCGCGACGAGGTAGCGGCGGAGCCGGCCGGTGGCGTCGCGCGCGAGCGTCCCGTGGGTGGAGACGTAGACGAGGACGGTGTCCCGCTCGTCGCGCGTGCGGCCGGCGAGCGCCTGGAGCGCGCCCTCGAGCTCGCCGCGCGACGGGCCGCCGGACAGGACCTCCACCTCGTCGAACGCGCCGATCTCCGGGTCGCGCAGCGCGGCCGCGACCGCGGCGGCGTCCGCCTCCGGGTAGCGGAGCGTGCGCCAGCGCGGATCGTCGAAGCGCTGCACGCCCACGACGAGGGCGATCCGGCGCGGCGCGTGCGCGGCGCTCACCCGCTCGCGCGGGAGGTCGAGCGGGACGAGCCGCCCCTTCTCGCCCGACGCGGCGGCGCAGGCGGCGAGGAGCGCCGAGGCGGCGCAGGCGAGCGCGGCGCGGCTCACTCTATCCGGACCTCCACCTCGTCGGGACGGCGCTCGCCGGCCGCGGCGCGGCGCGCGGCGAGCTCCCGCTCGAGCGCCCCGGGCGGCGGGGGCGCCTCCGACGCGAGCGCGACGAAGCGGTGCGTGCCGCCGAGCCCCTCGAGCCGGTAGATCGCGGGCCGGCCGTCCAGCGTGACGAGCACGGCGCCGGGGCCGACCGCGCCGTCCCAGACCGGCTCGGGAGGGCCTCCCGGCGGGACGCGTACGAGCGTGACGAAGGCGGCGCGCCCGACCTCCACCTCGAACTGCAGGGCGGCGGAGGCGGGCACGGCGTCGCCGCTGGCGCCGCGGCGCAGCTCGGCGTCGCCCGCGCCGCCGGCCGCGACCACCAGGAAGCGGAGCTGCACCGGGACGGCGGCGGAGGCGGCCGGCTCCGGCCCCTTCGTCCCGTCCCACGCCGACGAGGACGGCTCCGGAGCGCGCAGCGCGAGCGCGGCGAGGCCGGCGGCGAGCACGGAGGCAGCCGCCGCGAGCGGAACCCAGCGCCGCAGTCGTCCCTGCCGGCCGCCCACGCCGGGCCGCAGCGCGCGCTCCGCCGCCAAGCGACGCTCGATCCGCCCGAAGGCCTCGGCGGCGGCCCGAGGTCGCTCCGCGTCCGGCGCCCACGCGACGGCGGCCAGCGCCCCGTCCACCCGCCCGTCGATCCCGTCCGCCCGCTCGCAGCCGGCGAGGAACGCCTCGCATGCCTCGCAGCCGGCCTCGAGGTGCCGCGCGAGCGCCCGGGCGGCGTCGGGGCCGAGGGTGCCGGAGAGGAGCTCCGCGTGCGTGCGCGCGTCGAGGTGCATGCCTTCCTCTAGGACCCCTCACCCCGCAGCCTGGCCACCTCCGCGAGCAGCCGGGCCTTCACGCGGGCCCGGAACCGCTCGAGGCGCATGGTGATCGCGCTCTTCCCCACCCCGAGCCGGCTCGCGATCTCGCGCGCCGAAAGCTCCCCCTCCACGTAGAAGAGCCGCACCGTCTCCTTCTCCGGCCCGTCGGGCAGCTCGGCGACGATCCGGCGGACCAGGGCCGCCTCCGCCTCGGGCGCGCCGTCGGGCAGCGCCGACACCTCCGCCCCGAGCGCTGCGGCCTCGCGCGCCAGCTCCTCCGCGAGCGTCTCGCCCGCGCGGCGGCGCGCGAGCCGCGAGAGCGCCCGGTTCCGGGCGATGGCGAGGAGCCAGGCGCCGAAGCGGGCCGGCTCCGCCAGCCGCGGCAAGGCCCGGAACGCGCGCACGAAGCTCTCCTGCGCCACGTCCTCGACGTCGTCCTCGTCGAACGCGGCGAACGCCCGCGCCACGCGGAGCACGGCGGGCCGGTGGCGGTCGTGCAGGGCGCGCAGCGCCGCGCGGTCGCCCGCGCGCGCGGCGAGGACGAGCGCCGCGTCGTCCGCCGCTCCGTCCGCCCTCCCCTCGGGCTTCGTCGTCGGCGTCGGCCGCCTCACCGCTGGCGAGGTTACTACGCGCGCACCGGAGCCGGGCAGGCGCATCCGGCCGGACCCGCCCGGATCCGGGGCCCTGCACCGCTACGGCGCCGCGAGGTCCACCCGCGCGAGGTCCGCGCCGAGCGCGCGCGTGTCCTGGACGCGCACCTCGCCCGCGGTCACCGAGTAGACGAAGTCCTCGAGGAAGACGCTCCGCTTCACGAGCGAGCTCGAGCGGGTCCACCCGCCCCAACACGCCGACGAGGCGGACTCGCCGTCCGGCAGCGGGTGCTCGACCCCGCCGAGCTTCGTGAACCCGCCCTCGGCCGTGACGCGGTACACGAGCAGGCCGCTGAAGGTCACCTGCGGCTCGTAGAGGATCGGCTCCTCGCACACCGTGACCGGCACCGCCAGGAGATCGGCCGGGGCGAACCAGGTGAAGGCGAGGTGATCGGTCGCGGCCTCGGAGCCCGTGCCGCGCGCCCCGATCAGCTCCGCGTGGGCGAGCGCCGGCGCGGCCGGGTCCGCCACGTCGAAGACCTGCAGCCGGATGCCCTGGAACAGCGAGAACCGGCCGGTGGGATCGGCGTCGAAGCCGATGGTCAGGAGGTGCCCCGGGTCCATGAGGTGGAGGTAGGTCGAGAAGCCGGGGACGACGAGCTCGGCGGTGAGCCGGGGCGCCGCCGGATCGGCGAGGTCGAGGACGAACAGCGGGTCGGTCCGCTGGAAGGTGACGACGAAGCCGCGATCGCCGTCGAAGCGGACGGCGCGAAGGTCCTCGCCCGGCGCCAGGCCGTCCACGCGCCCGACCTCCTCGAGCAGCGGCCCCTCCGCCCGGAGGACCGTCACCGTGCTGTGGGCGGACGGGCTCGGCGACCAGCCGCTCGTGGTCGCGACGCGGAGATGGCCGCCGTGCTCGTCGAGCGCGAACGGGTTCAGGACCCGCCCCGCGACGGCCCCGCTCGCCACGTAGTCGGCGCCGGGCGACGGAGACGCGTGGAGCCGGAAGGCGTGGATCGTGGTCGCCTCGGCGGCGAAGCTGGGGCGCTCCCAGAACCACCACCCGCCCCCGAGCCACGCCTGCGGCGCCGCCACGTAGAGCGCGTCCTGCGAGGCGTAGACGAAGCCGGGGCGCCCGAGCACCGTCGTGAGGGCCGGAGCCGTGTCGCTCGCGAGGTCGAAGGACGCCACCGTGAGGAAGGAGATCCCGTCGGCCTCCGGCGCCGCGTGGAAGCCGGCGCAGCCCGCGAAGAGCGTCCGCTCGACCGGCGTCGTGCCCGCGTACGACACGTCGACCCCCTTCGGGATCAGGCCGTCGAGGTCGGCGGCGGCGATGACGGCGCGGTTCTGCGCGGCGAGCCGCGCGAACGCCTCCACGATCTCGAGCGGCGAGCGCCCGGAGCCGCAGACGAGCCCCTCGCCGTGGTCGAGCCCCTCGATCCAGCGGGGCGGGGTCGTCGCGACGACGTGCACCGCGTCGCCGATGCGGCGCGCCGCGAGGTAGGAGCTCGAGAGCCGCACCTCGCGGACGAGCCTCGGCTGCGTGCGGTCGGCGAGGTCGATGAAGAGGACCGCCGCGGGGGCGCCGTCGCCCTGCGGCACGCAGTCGTAGCCGTAGGTGCAGTCCGACGCGGCCCCGAACGGCTCGGGCAGCATCGGAACCGTCCCCGGCGGCGGGTCCGCCGCCTCCGTGAGCGACGAGAAGACCACCGCGCGGTCGCCGTGGACGAGGAGCCGCCTGGGTGTGCCGGGCAAGGCGAGCGCCCCGACGCGCCGCGTGTCCGCCGCCGGCCAGGCGTCGAGGATCTGGAGCCGGCCGTCCGCGACCGCGTACAGGTACGACCCGTCCGTCTTCACGAGGTCCGGCTCGTCCACCCCGGACACCTGGTCGTTCGTCCCGGACCAGCGCTCCGCGCCGTCCGCGGCAACCGGGCTCGTGGGCGCGCCCGGCATGCCGATGGGCACCGCCTCCCACACGCAGGCGCCCTCGAGCGCCGCCTTCCGGTTCCGCTCGAGCCGGGCCTCCATGTCCGCGACGGCCCGCTCCCGCAGCCGCGCCTCGAGGTCGTCACAGCCCTGGATCTCGAGCAGCGCCGCGCTCCGGACCTCCACCGAGGGTGGGTCGAGCCTGCCGCAGCCCGCCGAGATCGCGGAGGCGGCGAGGAGCGCGAGGGCGGCGAGGTTGCGAGATCGGCGCATGGCGGAGCCTCCTGGCTCGTGGACCCTCGCGGCCGCGGAGCGGCCACGCCGCAGGGGCGGTCCCGCTTCCTTCACCGCAAGGGCTCCGCCGCCCGCCGTGACAGAACGGTGACCCGCGCTCTACATCTGAAAAGGCGGAGGATGTATGGCTCCCAACCCGCCACCCGTCCGCGTGAAGCCCGCCCTGCGCGGGGTCTCCCACGAGATCGCGGCGTACCTGGCGCTGCCGAGCGTGCTCGTCCTCGTCGCCGCGGCGCCGGGCGGCGCCGCCACCGCCGCGGCGGCGGTGTACGGCGGGAGCCTCGTCTTCCTCTTCTCGGCGAGCGCGTTCTACCACCGGCCCTTCTGGCCGCCGCGCGCCCGCGAGCTGGTCGGGCGCATCGACCACGCGGCGATCTTCCTCCTCATCGCCGGCACCTACACGCCCTTCTGCCTCCTGCTCGAGCCCGCCCTCGGGCGCGCCCTCCTCGTCTTCGTCTGGGCGGCCGCGGCCGGCGGCGTGCTGCTCGCCCTCGTCTGGTCCACCGCCCCCAAGAAGGTCATGGCCGGGATCTACGTGCTGTACGGCTGGACGATCGTGCCGGTGGTCCCGGCGCTGCGCGCCGCCGTCGGTGGCGGCACGCTCGCGCTGCTCCTCGTCGGTGGTCTCTTCTACACGGTGGGTGCAGCGGTGTACGCGTACCGGCGGCCGGATCCGCTGCCGCGGGTCTTCGGATACCACGAGATATTCCACCTGCTCGTGGTCGCCGCCGCGGCCTGCCACTACCTCGTCGTCGCGAGCGTGGTCCGGACCCTCGGCTAGCGCGAGCGGCCAGCGGGCAGGCGAGCGGCCGCACGCTCGCGTGCTTTCCCGCGACCCACTTGCCCGCGGCGACCACCTCCGAGCAGCGGCAGGTGGCAGCTCAGCCTCGGGTGGACGACTCACGATCGCCGGGTGGAGCGAGGGCGAGGCGTGACGCCCGAGGCTGCGCCGACGCCACGCCGGACCGGGCGGGAGCGCGGTCGTGCCGCCCCGCGGCCCGTGTCCGGCGGAGGTCCCATGAGACTCGCCGAGAAGAATCGCGCGCAGGTCATCGATCTGCTGTGCGAGCGCCTCGCGTTCGAACGCGCGACCTCGAGGCTCTACGACCGCGTCCTCGCGGCGGTCCGCTCGTCGGCCGATGCCAGGACGCACGAGCTGCTCCCCGCGTTTGAGAAGCACCGCGACGAGGAGACGGAGATCACGCGCTGGCTCGAGGGCCGGATCCGCGAGCTCGGGGGCGACGAGCGCACCGAGACCGATCTCTCGCGGCTCGTCACCCGCGAGTCCCGCGGCATCGACGAGGTGGCGGAGAACGACTCCGCCGACATCACCCACCTCCTCCACGCGCTGCTCGCCGTGGAGGGGGTGGACACCGCCGGGTGGGACCTGCTCGTCCACCTCGCCGACGCCGCCGGGGACGGCCGGGCGAAGCACGAGCTCGAGCGCTGCCTGCGTCAGGAGCGGCAGCACCTCGCCTTCGTGCGCGACGCGATCCAGCGGCTCGCGATCCGGTCGCTGTTCGGCGAGGGGTACGCCGAGGAGCACGCGATGGACCTCGCGGCGAACGTGCCGCCGTGAGCCCCGCCCCGGGCCGCGCCGGAGGCTAGTGGCACGTCCGGCAGGACTCCTCCTCGTCGCCGCTCCACGGATCGAGCGGCGTCGGATCGAAGGTCTGCACCTTGAGGTGCGCGGCCGCCGCGTCCGAGTCGTGGCAGCCCATGCACGGCAGGCGCGCCGCGCCGGTGGCCCACGTCCCGCTCGAACCATCCTCTGTGTGGCACGTCTCGCAGCCGCGGACGTCCTGCGGGTAGGTGATGTCCCAGTTGCGGCCCGCGATCGGGTCTCCGTTCGCGTAGCCGACGGTGGCGAGCGGGTAGCCGAGCTGCGACCCGAAGTGCACCGCGTGCACCCGCCTCGAGATCGGGTTCGCGCCCGTCCAGGCGCCGGTGGCGGCGGTCGGCTGGTAGTCGTGACAGCCGGCGCATCCGTCCAGCGCGTCGTCGCCGAGGACCTTCTGGTGGCGCGAGTAGTCGAGCACGAACCCGCGGCCGTCGGCCCCCTGGTGGCAGGCGTTGCAGTTGTTCGCGATCGGCCGCTCGACGGCGGCCTGCTTCACCTGGAACGTCGCCTTCGCCACCGTGGGCGTCCGGTAGTTGGTGGCGCTGACGCGGCCGCGATCCGCGAACTCGATGGAGGCGACGTAGGTGCCGGGGCGGAGGTCGTCGACCGGGTCGAGGGTGTAGGTGATCCGGCTGCCGCCCGGATCGCCCGGGCCGAACCGCTGCGCCTTCGGGTCGTCGTTCGCGACGCCAGAATTCTGAACCGCGCGATGGCCCCGGTCGCCGCCGCCGGAGCTCCGGCGAGGCGTCCGGGCACGTTCACCGCGCGTAACCGTAGCTGCCCGACTCGACGGCTGTCACCTTGC
>Ga0184637_10002038_pt1 | contig 13149 bp, 6 predicted proteins | sample PLM3_127_b2_FD_133143 | JGI IMG/M metagenome (GOLD analysis project Ga0184637, IMG submission 133143) | Groundwater sediment microbial communities from an aquifer in East River, Colorado, USA - PLM3_127_b2 | ecosystem: Environmental > Terrestrial > Soil > Riparian zone | place: USA: East River...
CCGAACGTGACGTACGACGAAACCAGCATGAAGGTGACGTGGATGCCCGCGGCCGCCGCCGCTCCCGAGAAGATGGCATCCTCCGGAGATGTGTTGGCATCGACGACGTTCGGCATCCCGGCGCCGGCGATCGCGTCGCACGTCTACGAGGTGACACCGCCGGCCGCAACGTCCGGATCCGATCGGACCGCTGAGAGTGAATTGCCTGAGACAGCCCCCGAAACACGTCTGACAAAGAGTCCCATTACCGAAGGGGAGTTCGTGGACAAGCGCATCGAGTGGGGCGTCGAACGGTGCTACACCGTTCGTGTCGTGTGGACGTTCGGCGAATTGTCGGTGGAGAGCGACGCGGCGCCTCCGCGGTGCACAACGCCGACCGACACCTTCCGCCCTGCAGCACCCACGGGACTGACGCCGATTCCGTCAGAGGGCGCCGTCACCCTGATCTGGAATCCGAATACCGAAGGCGATTTGGCGGGGTACGTCGTCCTTCGCGCGTCAGGGCCGTCCGGCGCGCTCATGGCTCTGACCCCTGGCCTCATTCAGCTGACCCCGTTCAGGGACACGGTGGCGCGGGGCGCGAGATTCGCCTACGCGGTGAAGGCGATCGACAAAGCGGGGAATGCCAGCCTGGAATCGGCCCGGGTCGAGGAGACGGCACGCTAAGGTAGAATCACGGATACGGGACATTGCAGATTGCTGATTTCAGATTGCAGATTTATTGACGATTAATCTGCAATTCAATCTGCAATCTGAAATCTGCATTCTGCAATTTCAGGAGTACTTTATGAAGCTCTTCATCGATTCCGGCAACATCAAGGACATCGAAACGCTCGCCGCCATCGGGATCATCGACGGTGTCACGACCAATCCGTCGCTGCTGGCGAAGGAGCCGGGGGACTTCCGCCAGAACCTGAAGAAGATCTGCGACATTGTGAAAGGCCCGGTCAGCGGCGAGGTCGTCGCGACCGATTTCGCGGGCATGATTCGCGAAGGCCATGACATCGCGAAGATAGACGCGCACATGGTGGTCAAGGTGCCACTCACCCGCGACGGCGTCCGGGCCTGCAAAACGCTGTCGGGGGAAGGCATTCACGTCAACGTGACGCTGGTCTTTTCCGCCGCTCAAGCCCTGCTGGCGGCAAAAGCCGGCGCGAGCTTCGTGAGCCCGTTCGTCGGCCGGCTGGACGACGTGGGCACCACCGGGATGGATTTGATCCGGGACATTGTGGAGATCTTCGACAACTACGAATTCAAGACAGAAGTGCTCGTCGCCAGCTGCCGGCACCCCCTCCACATCATCGAAGCAGCGCGGATGGGCGCCGATATCTGCACCTGTCCGGCGGCGGTCATCGACCAGTTGTTCAACCATCCGCTTACGAACATCGGGCTCGAGAAATTCCTGAAGGACTGGGAGAAGGCGCAGGCGGTAAAAGCGTAGCTCTCGGCTTTCAGCTATCAGCTGTCAGCGTTTTCGCTGGCGGCTGATAGCTGACGGCTGGTGGCTGAGAGCTGCATGAATCCACGCGAGACCCTCGGTGATTTGGAGCGGCGCGCAGCACTCGGCGGGGGCGCCGATCGCCTGGAGCGCCAGCACGCCGCCGGCAAGCTCACCGCCCGCGAACGAATCGAACTGCTGTTCGATCCGGGCACGTTCGAAGAGGTCGACAAGCTCGTCACACACCGGTGCCACGACTTCGGCATGGCGGAGCAGATCACGCCGGGGGACGGCGTCATCGCGGGCAACGGCCTCATCGAAGGCCGCCAGGTCTTCGCGTTCGCCCAGGATTTCACCGTCTTCGGCGGATCGCTTTCAGAAACCAACGCCGCGAAGATCGTGAAAATCATGGATCTCGCGGTGAAGCTGGGCGCGCCCATCGTCGGATTGAACGATTCGGGCGGCGCACGGATCCAGGAAGGCGTGCTGTCCCTCGGCGGCTATGCCGATATTTTCCTGAGAAACACACTCGCCTCGGGCGTCGTCCCCCAGATCTCCGCGATCATGGGTCCGTGCGCAGGCGGCGCGGTGTATTCGCCCGCCATCACCGACTTCACGATCATGGTCAAGAACACGAGCTACATGTTCGTGACCGGCCCTGACGTCATCAAGACGGTGACGCACGAGGACGTGACGAAGGAACAGCTTGGCGGCGCCATGACGCACAACGCGACGAGCGGAGTCGCGCATTTCGCCGTCGAGGATGATCGCGAATGCCTCGCGCTGATCCGGGATCTGCTGTCCTTCCTGCCAGCCAACAACGTGGACGATCCGCCGCGGGCAACCACGATCGACTCCCCTGATAGGGCAGACGAGGCGCTGGACCGACTGGTCCCGCCGCTGCCCAGCCAGCCGTACGACATGCTGGAACTGATTCACACGATTGCCGACGAGGGCCACTTCCTCGAAGTGCACCAGCACTACGCGCGCAATATCATTGTCGGGTTCATCCGGCTCGATGGCCGGCCGGTCGGCATCGTCGCCAATCAGCCGACGGTGCTGGCGGGCACCCTGGACATCGACGCGTCGGTCAAGGCCGCGCGGTTCGTGCGGTTCTGCGATGCCTTCAATATTCCGCTCGTCACGTTCGAAGACGTGCCGGGCTTCCTGCCAGGCACGGTGCAGGAGTACGGCGGCATCATCAGGCAGGGCGCCAAGCTGCTGTTCGCATTCGCCGAGGCCACGGTGCCGAAGATCACCGTCATCACGAGGAAAGCGTACGGCGGCGCCTACTGCGTCATGGCAAGCAAGCACCTCCGGACCGACTTCAACTACGCATGGCCGACGGCCGAGATTGCCGTGATGGGACCGGAAGGGGCCGTGGAGATCCTCTACAAGCGCGAGCTCGAGGCGGCGGTCGACAGGGACGCAGCGCGCGCCGAGAAGGTGGCGGAATTCCGTGACAAGTTCGCGAACCCGTTTATCGCTGCCAGCCGCGGGTTCGTGGACGAGGTGATTCAACCGCGCGACACACGCCGGAAGCTCATCACCGCGCTCAGAAATCTCGACAACAAACGCGACAGAAATCCTCCCAAAAAACACGGAAACATCCCGCTTTAGCGGCCGGCGAGCCTGACCGAATCGGCAACGGGCCGAGCCTGAAGCTCGACGGGGCTTGCGACGCGGTTTCGCGGGCACGCCGCGTCTCAAGCTCAGCGGGACTACAATAAAGCGTGACCCTGTGAACAAGATCCTGATCGCCAATCGCGGCGAAATCGCCGTACGCATCATTCGCGCGTGCCGGGAAATGGGCCTATCGACGGTGGCCGTCTTTTCCGAATGCGACCGTGCGGCGCTGCACGTGCGATACGCCGACGAGGCGTACGCCATCGGGCCGAGCCCGCCACAGGACAGCTATCTGCGGATCGATCGCATTGTCGACGCGGCGCGCGCCGCGGGCGCTGACGCCGTCCACCCCGGTTACGGCTTCCTCGCCGAGAACGAGAGCTTCGCCGCCGCCGTGTGCGACGCCGGGCTCACCTTTATTGGTCCCACTCCCCAGGCCGTCAGGCTGATGGGAAACAAGACGGCTGCGCGCGCGGCCGCCTCGCGTGCCGGCCTGCCGGTGGTGCCCGGCACCGAGGCGGCGCTCGCCGCCGATGCGCCAGACGCGGACGTGGCGCGAGTCGCGGCGTCGATCGGGTATCCGCTGCTCGTGAAGGCGGTCGCCGGGGGAGGCGGCAAGGGCATGCGGACGGTCGGCGACCCCGCGGATCTTGCCGGCGCGATTCGCGCGGCGCGATCGGAGGCTGGCGCCGCGTTCGGGGATGCAGCCGTGTACATCGAGCGCCGTCTGATGAGGCCGCGTCACGTCGAGGTACAGCTGCTCGCCGACGAGCACGGTACTGTCGTGCCGTTCGTCGAGCGCGAATGCTCGATCCAGCGGCGCCATCAGAAGGTCGTGGAAGAGACGCCTTCAGTCGCCGTCACGCCGGCGCTGCGGCAGAACATCGCCGCCCAGGCGGCGTTGGTCGCGCGCGAGGTCGGCTACACCAATGCCGGCACGATGGAATTCTTGCTGGACGAGGACGGCCGCTCGTATTTCCTCGAGATGAACACGCGGCTGCAGGTTGAGCACGCGATCACCGAAATGGTGACCGGGGTCGATCTCGTCCGCTGGCAGATTCGCATCGCGCGTGGTGAACGGCTGGACCTCGACGCCGACCGGATGCTCACTCCCGTGGGTCACGCGATTGAATGCCGGATCTATGCTGAAGATCCGGACAACGGGTTTCGACCCTCGCCGGGCAGAATCCACCAGCTCCGAGCCCCGTCGGGGCCGGGGATTCGGGACGACAGCGGCGCCACCGCGGGCCTCGACGTTCCGATCTTTTACGACCCGATGATCTCCAAGGTGATGGCGTGGGCCGAGGACCGCCCGATCGCGATCGCGCGCATGCGTCGCGCCCTGGCGGAATACCGGATCGGGGGAATCAAGACGACTCTGCCGTTCTTCACGTGGCTGCTGGCCCAGCCTGAGTTTCTGGCAGGGAGGTTCCACACGACCTATCTCGATGAGGTCGTGGCGGCGCGGGAGGGACAACCCTTCGTCGAGCCGCCAGCCGAGATCGAGGACGTCGCTGCGATTGGCGTTGCGCTTCAGGCCGTGCTCACGCCGGCCGCCGCCCTGGACGTCGACCCGGGAACACGCCGCTGGAAAGCGCAGGCGAGAACCGAAGGCCTGCGAAGCGGGACCATGGGACGTTGCGAAGCATGACCGCAGGGTCACGGCGCCAGGAGTACTGACGTGTTGCGTTACGAGGTCGAAATCGACGGCCGCCTGCGACAGGTCAGCATCCAGCGGGCGCACGGCCGCTTCGTGGCGACGGTCGATGGGCGAGAGCGGGCAGTCGACGCCGCCCGCGTGGACGCGCACACCTGGTCGCTGCTGATTGAGCAAGCGGGCGGGCGGAGCGTGTCCAGCCACGAGGTGAGCATCATCCCGGGGCCGGTTTCGAACCGATTCGCGGTCCAGGTAGGGTCGTCGCCGCTGACGGTGTCCCTCAATGGCCGACGCCGTTGGGACCGAAAAGACGAAGGTGGGCAGCCAGGCTCGGGGCCGCAGCGGATAGTGGCCCCGATGTCCGGCAAGGTGGTCCGCGTCCTCGTCCAGCCGGGGGAAGCGGTACGCGCCCGCCAGCCGCTCGTCGTGATCGAAGCGATGAAGATGGAAAACGAGCTCAGCGCCACTCACGACGGAACCGTCGCCGACATCAAGGTCCGTGACGGGCAATCGGTCGACGCGGGCACGCTGCTGATCGTGATTGTATGAGGACGAGATTCACCGCCGAGACCGCAACGCTCGCAGGGTTCCGGGGAACGTTCCCTGCGTTGCTCGGCGTGCTCTGCAGTGATCGTGGGGGACTGTGAAGTTCTGGTCGACAATCCGCGGGCACAAGGCCCTTCGGTACCTCAGCCTCAGCGTGATGCTCGCCATCGCCATCCTGGCGGCGGCGGTCGTCAGCACGCTGACGATCGATCTCGGGCCCGCCGCCCGCGCGTTCGCCGAGCGCGAGGGCTCCAAACGCCTGAACCGGCCCGTGCATGTCGGACGCCTGTCGATTCACGTGCTGCGGGGGCGCGTCCTGCTCGAGGATTTCAGCATCGATGGCCGCGCGGCCGGTGACCGGCCATTCTTCACCGCCCAACGGCTGTCAGTCTCGCTCGACTGGTCGAAAGCCGTCGCGCGCCGGCCCGAGTTCGTCGTCACATCCGTGGAGCTCGTCGACTGGCAGATGCTCGTCGAAGAAGGGCGCGACGGCCACAGCTTCCCGAAGTTCACGCGCAACGACGACGAGAATCGCCGCGATACACCGAAACGGTTCACCACGACGCTCAGCTATCTTCGCGCCTGGCGCGGACAGTTCTCGTACGAGAACCACGAAACGCCGTGGGGCGTCGTCGCGCCGAACATCGATATAGACATCGGCTACCGCCCGTTCGAGCCCCACTATCGAGGACAGGCCAGCTTCGCCGACGGCACCGTGAGCATACAGAACCACCTGCCGATGTGGACGAACATGAAGGCGCGGTTTGCCATCGACGGCAGCAACCTGCGGATGGAACGCATCGACATCGACACGGATGGGGCGAAGACAGTCGCGGTTGGTACCGTGGCTGTCGATCGCTGGCCCGAGATGCTGTACGACGTCAAGTCGCGGGTGCACTTCCCGCGCATGCGCGAGATTTTTTTCAAAGACCAGCCGTGGCAGCTCGCCGGCGACGGCGATTTCAACGGGGCCTTTCACCTGTTCAAGGGAGGGCACGATCTGGCGGGCACGTTCAAGAGCGATGCGCTCGGCGTGTATGCGTATCGTTTCCCATCGCTGCAGGGATCGCTTCACTGGACGCGTAAGCTGTTCGAAGTGACGAATGCCGGCGCGGATCTCTACGGCGGCGCCGCCACATTCGACTTCTCGATCAAACCACTCGGGTCGCCCGGGCCGTGGACGGCCCGGTTCGACACCGAGTATGCGAACGTCGACCTCGTGCAGGTGACCGACTTCTACGCGCTGCGGGGACTCCGGTTCGCGGGCCGCGCGGCGGGCCGTCACCATCTGGAATGGTCCCAACGCCTCTTCCCGGAGAAGCGTCAGGAGGGTCAGATCACGGTGACGATGCCAGCAGGTGCGCAGCCGATGACCGAGTCTCTGGCGGCGGCACGAGCCGCCGACGAGAACCACGCTCTTCACGAATGGGGACCGTTCGCGCCGCAGACGCTCGCCGCGCACCTGCCGATCGCCGGCGAGGTGACGTATCACCTCAGCCCCGATGAGGTGCAGCTGGAGGGGGGCCGTTTCGCGAGCGAACGCACGCACCTCGCGTTCCAGGGGACGACCGCGTGGAGCGATCGATCCCGCATTCAGTTCAAGGTCACGAGCAGCGACTGGCAGGAAAGCGATCAGATCCTGGCCGGCATCATCACGGATTTCGGATCGCATACCAGCCCGGTTCCGTTCGGCGGGCGTGGAGAATTTGATGGCGTGATGACCGGTCCGTTTCGACGGCCGCGCGTCGAAGGGCTGTTCAGCGGCGAGGATCTTCGGGCATGGGACACCGTCTGGGGCGGTGGCGACGCTCGGATCGTGTACGAGAACGATTACCTGACCGTCCGCGACGGGGTCGTGCGCCAGGGCGATTCGGAAATTCGCGCCGAAGGCCTGTTCGCGATCGGCTCGGCTCCGAGCGGGGCCGACGAGATCAATGCGCAATTTCGCGTGACGCGCCGCGACCTGGACAGCCTCCGCCACGCCTTCGAGATCGACGACTATCCGGTGTCGGGCCGACTGACCGGCGACTTCCACCTGACCGGCGAGTACGCGCGCCCGGTCGGTTTTGGCGCGATGACGATCGACGACGGCACGGCGTACGGCGAGCCGTTTCAGAAGGGCACGGCGTCGCTGCGCTTCGACGGGATGGGCGTCAGGCTCGACGCCGTCTCCGTCGCCAAAGGCGGCGGAGCGTTGACGGGGGCCGCCTACGTCGGGTGGGATTCCACCTACTCGTTCAATGCCGACGCGCGCCGGATTCCGGCGGAACAAATCGCGGCTTTCGATTATCCGCGGATCAAGCCCTCAGGTCTCATCGAATTCACCGCCGGTGGAAGCGGCACGTTCGACGTTCCGCGGTACGACGTCCGGTTCCGCGTCAACGATCTGTTCGTCTCGGAAGAGGGCGTCGGGCAGGTGACCGGGACGCTCGCGCTCCGGGGCAACCAACTGAGCGCCGAAGTCGATGCGGCGTCGCCCCGTCTGGCGATTACCGGCACCGGACGCATGGCGCTGACGCCGCAAGCCGACGCGGAGCTGATGTTCCGGTTCCACGACAGCTCGCTCGATCCTTACGTCCGTCTCTTCGTCCCGAAGCTGTCGCCCTTCACCACAGCCATCGCCAGCGGCTCCGTTCGAGTCGTCGGCGAGCTGGCCGACATCGATCATCTGCTCGTAGACGTGACCGTCGACAGCCTCGACCTGCGGCTGTTCGACTACGCGGTGCGAAACGCGGCCCCGATCCGGCTCGCGCTCGATCAGCACGTCGTGCGCGTGGAGGACTTCCAGCTCGTCGGCGTGGACACCCGGCTGGCGGTGGGCGGGACCATCGCGCTGAACGATCAGACCATCGCGCTGCACGCGGTCGGCGACGCGAACCTCGGCATCCTCCAGGGCTTTTTCCGCGACGTTCGCGGATCGGGCCGCGCCGAGCTCGTCGCCGCGGCGAACGGCCCCCTGTACGAGCCGGTGTTCTCCGGGAGCGCGACGATCGCCGAGGGCCGCATTCGCCACTTCTCGCTGCCCAACTCGCTCGATGCGATCAACGGGGTCATTCATTTCGACGCGAGCGGCCTGCGTCTGGACGATGTGACGGCGGTCATGGGCGACGGCCGGATACAGTTCGGCGGCCGCATCGGCTTCGAAGGCTATCTGCCGGGCGAGCTGAGTGTCAGCGCGCGCGGCACCAACATGCAGCTCCGATATCCCGAGGGCGTTCGATCGGTCGTCGATGCCGACCTGACCGTGCGCGGCAACTTCAAGGCACCGACCTTGGTCGGGACGGTCACCGTCAGGAACGCTCTCTGGAGCCGGCGGATCGACCCGACGGGCGGTCTGTTCGATTTCGGCCGGAGCGGCGGAGCGGCGGCCGGCGGGGCGCCTGAATCGGCGGCCGCGACCGCCGCGACGGTGCCGTTGCGCTTCGATATTCAGGTCCAGGTCCCGTCGACGCTCCGCATTCAAAACAACCTGGCGCGGCTGGTCGCGAGCGCCGATCTCCAGTTGCGCGGCACCTACGATCGCCCGCAACTCTTCGGGCGGGCCGAAGTCGATCGCGGCGAGGTGATCTTCGAAGGCCGTCGCTATCTGGTGACCAAGGGCGCCATCGACTTCACGAACCCGACGCGCATCGAGCCGTTTTTCGACGTCGAAGCGGAAACGCGCGTGCGCGTGCCGGGCCAGACGTACCGCGTCATCGTGCGGGCCGCGGGCACGATGGAGCGGCTGCAGCCGACGCTCGAGTCGGATCCGCCTCTTCCCGCCGCTGATGTTCTCGCGCTGCTGTTCAGCGATGTCCGTCGCGAACAGGGTCCGGGTAATGCGGAGCTGCGCGCGCTGCAGAACCCTATCGAGGCCGAACGGGATATTCTGACGACCCGCGCGACGCAGCTCCTCGCCAGCCCGATCTCGTCGGAGGTCGGACGCGTGGTGGAACAGACTTTCGGCGTCGACACCTTTCAGTTGACGCCGTCGTTGTTCGATCCCTACAGTCAATCGCAAACGACGCGCGTCAACCCGTCGGCCCGCGTCACGGTTGGCAAGCGCATCTCGGAACGCGTGTACCTGACGTTCTCGCGCAGCCTCAACTCGTCATTTGCCGACCAGATCCTGCTGCTCGAATACGACGAAAGCGATCGCCTGTCGTGGATTCTCTCCCGGAACGAGGACGAGACCTACGCGATCGAGGTCCGCGTGAGGCACACCTTCTGATGCGGGCGGCACAGGCATGCCTCACGGGCATGCTCATCGTGTCCGCGCCGGCGGCCGCCGGCGCGGACATCGGCGAGTATCTGGGCAAGCCCGTCGCGTCCGTCCGGCTCGCCGCCGAGGGCCGCGACACCACTGACCCCAAGCTGCTGGAGATGGTTGAGACGCGGGTCGGACGCCCATTGACGATGCTCGACGTCCGCGAATCGATCGCGCACCTGTTCAGCATGGGTCGCTTTGAGGACGTCACCGTCCACGCGGACGTGGCGGGCAGCGGTGTCGCGCTGCGGTACGAGCTCGTCCTGGTGCACCCGATCGAGCGGGTTGCGTTTGCCGGCACACTCGATGCGCCCGGCATTGACGAGAAAGGTCTGCGCGAGGCAGTAGTGAATCGGTTCGGCGCGGCGGCGACGGCTGCCCGCACCGCGGACATGGCGGCCTTCATCCGGGAACAGCTCGCCGAGCGTGGGTACCTGCGGGCGCAGGTGACGGCGCGACCCGACCTCGGACGCCCGCCCCAACGCGGCGCGTTTGTCTTCGCGCTCGACGTCGGCACGCGCACCAGCATCAGCGCGATCGACATCATCGGCTCGCCGGGAATCTCGAGAACGGAGCTGCTGAAACGGCTGGACCTGTCGATCGGGGATCCCTACGAGCGCGAGGCGCTGAACCAACGTATCGAGCAGTACATCCAGGACCGCCGGAACCAGGGCTATTACGCGGCGCGCTTGACGATCAGGACCGAGCTCGTGGACGACGACCGCGTCGCCCGACTGACGCTCACGCCGGTGCCAGGCCCGCGTGTGCGCGTCGTGTTCAGCGGGGATCCGCTTCCTGCGGGCCGGCGCGACGAGCTCGTGCCGGTCGCGCGTGAAGGATCGGCCGATGAAGATCTGCTCGAAGACTCCAGCAACAACATCGAAGAGTATCTGCGCTCGCAGGGGTACCGCGATGCAGCGGCGCCGCATGGACGCGAAGAATCCGGTGGCGAGCTGCTCATCACCTTCACCCTCAAGAGAGGATCACTGTACCGTGTTGCGCGCGTGGAGATTTCCGGCAATCAGTCGGTCCCGCTCGAGGATTTCGCGCCCGGACTCCGGGTGCGCGCCGGCCAGCCGTTCGCCGCCGCGCCCCTCGACGCGGATTTGTCCGCGATCGAGAACCTTTACCGCCGGCGCGGCTTCGCCGCGGCGCGGGCCGAAGCCGCCGTCGAACCGTCGGCCGCCGGCGCCGGGGCCGCTGAGATCCCGGTGTCGATCCGCATCGCCATCAACGAGAATGTCCGCACGATGGTCGGCTCGGTGAGGGCCACGGGCAATCAAGCTGTCGCCCAATCCGCGCTGACTGGCGCGCTCGGGCTTCAGCCCGGCCGTCCATTCTTCCTGACGCAGATGGCGGTCGATCGCGACGCCATTCAGGTGCGTTACGCCGACCTCGGATTTCAAAGCGCCACCGTCGACAGCAATCCGGGGCTCAGTGCCGACGGCACGCGCGCCGACGTCGTCTTCACGGTGCACGAAGGTCCGCGCCTGATCGTCGATCACGTGCTCATCGTCGGCAACGAGCGGACCCGCACGGAAACGATCGAGCGCGAACTGCAGCTCAAGCCGGGCGACCCGCTGGGTCTGGCCGCGCTCACCGAGAGCCAGCGCCGCCTTGCTGCGCTCGGGCTGTTCCGGCGCACGCGGATCACGCTGCTCGGCCACGGCGACGAAACGACGCGCGATGTCCTGATCACGGTCGAGGAGGCGCCGGTCACGACAGCCTCGTACGGCGGCGGTCTCGAGGCGGGGCGCCGCATCCGCAGGACGGAGGCCGGGGGCGGGCTCGCCTCCGAGCGCCTGGAATTCGCGCCCCGCGCGTTCTTCGAGATCGGCCGGCGCAATCTGTTCGGCAAGAACCGCTCGGTCAACTTGTTTACGCGCATCAGCCTCCGGCCGAAGGACTCGCCGTTTTTCGCGAACGCGGCCCCGAGCCAGGACGACGGATCGAGCTTCGGCTTCAGCGAATATCGAGTGCTCGGCACATTCCGCGAACCGCGCGTGTTCGGCTCGGCTGCCGACGCGAGCCTCACGGCATTGTCAGAACAGCAGATCCGATCGAGCTTCAACTTCGCTCGACGTGCGTTCAACGCGGAAGTCGGACGCCGCCTGACGCGCTCGGTGAGCCTGAGCGGGAACTATCAGATCCAGCGCACCGAACTGTTCGACGAAAAAATCAACCCGTCCGACAAGCTGCTGATCGATCGGTTGTTTCCTCAGGTGCGGCTCTCGTCGTTTTCCTTGTCGACCATTCGCGATACGCGCGACGACCCGGTCGATCCGGCGACGGGTCGCTACCTCAGTGGCAACGCGCAGCTCGCGGCCCGTCGAATTGGTTCCGAGGTCGGCCTGGTCAAGTCGTACTTCACTGCACAGCTGCTCCGCACGCTGCCCCGTACGAACCGGACCGTCTTCGTGGCGAACGCCCGGCTCGGACTAGCGACGGGATTTTCACGCGAGGTCATCCGCATCGATCGAGACAACCAGCCGATCGCCGGCGCGGACGGGCAGCCGGTGAGGGACGTCGTCAAGGACCTTCCGGCCAGCGAGCGCTTCTTCGCCGGCGGTGACACGACGGTCCGCGGTTTCGCGCTCGATCAGCTGGGGACGCCGGCCACAATCGACAAGGACGGGTTTCCGATCGGCGGCAACGCGCTCGCGATCTTCAACGCCGAACTGCGGGTGCCCGTGGCCGGGGGGCTGGGCGTCGTCGGTTTCTTCGACACGGGAAACGTGTTCGCGCGCACGACGGATGTCGATCTGAAGGAACTGCGGAGCGCCGTCGGGTTTGGCGTGCGGTACAAATCCCCGGTCGGACCGATCCGTGTGGATCTGGGGTTCAAGGTCCGGCGTCGTGACATCGCTCCTGGCGTTCGTGAGAGCCCGAACGCCCTTCACATCAGTCTGGGACAGGCATTCTAGTCATCATGAAATTGCAGAGTGCAGAGTGCAGAGTGCAGAGTCATTGCAGATTGCGGATTTGTCGCCGAGTCCAGCGTGAGCGCAGGCTGCGGACTTGCTGCCGAGTGCTCGTGTGCGTTCTGATCCTGGCCGGCGGATCGCGGGCGATCGTCGCAAGCGAAATCATCGACCGGGTCCTGGCTGTAGTCGCCGGCAATCTGATCATGCTCAGCGATGTCACCGCCGCGCTGGAATTCGGGCTCGTCGCGCATGGCGCGGCGCCGGACCCGGTCCGCGACACCCTGTCGCGGTTGATCGATCGGGCAATCATCCTGGCCGAAGTGGAAAGGTACGCACCGCCCGAACCGGACGCCGACGCCGTCGATCGCGAGCTGCAGGCCGTGCGTTCGGGATTCGCCTCGCCACAGGCCTTCGACCAGACGCTCGCGCGCGTCGGTGTGAACGAAAGGCATCTACGCGAAACGCTCCGGCAGAACCTGCGCATCCGCGCGTACCTGGATCAGCGGTTCACCGTGGCCTCGCCCACCGACGAGGAGGTGGGGCGCTACTACCGCGAACATCAGCAGGAGTTCTCGCGAGACGGCGCCAGCGTCCCCTTCGATCAGGCCCGGCAGAACGTCGTCGAGGCGGTCCGTACAGAGCGGCGTCGCATGCTCGTCGACGACTGGGTCGCGGGACTGCGGCGCCGCGCGGAGATTGTGGACATGTACCG
>Ga0184637_10002039_pt1 | contig 13148 bp, 13 predicted proteins | sample PLM3_127_b2_FD_133143 | JGI IMG/M metagenome (GOLD analysis project Ga0184637, IMG submission 133143) | Groundwater sediment microbial communities from an aquifer in East River, Colorado, USA - PLM3_127_b2 | ecosystem: Environmental > Terrestrial > Soil > Riparian zone | place: USA: East River...
AACAAATACACCGTGGCCGCAAGCATTACGAGCCCAATAGCCCAGCCCCACTTGGCCAGTTCTTTTTTCCAATCGACGTTCCCCCTCTCCATCGGCTTGTCCTGAGCACAGCCGAAGGAATGGAGAGGGGTCAGGGATGAGGTTTGAACCGACCTAAAACAGCCCATTATCAAAAGCCCCGGCAGAACCGAAACCGAAAGCAAAGGATGCACGGTTAGTGAAAGCCCCCATAAAAACACCGCCAGAAGAAATAATTTGGTCGGCCTTGCCGTTTCATTCAAAGAAAGCGCTATGAGCAAAGCGGAAAGGGTCAGTACCAATTGGAGTGAATAAACCTCCGCCCGCACCGCCTGCAGCCAGACGGTCTGGCTGAAGGCAAAAACCAAGGCCGCCCCCAATGCCGTCAAGGTCACAATCGCAGGATTCACCGCCAAAACACCGGGCTTTTCCTCCTCCCCTGTAGGGGAGGATTGAGGCGGGGTTATAAATATGGCCATTAGAACTTTTCTAACGCATAGATAAAACAGCGCCGCCGCCGCCGCCCCAAAAAAACCGCACATTAAGTTGGTGGCCCGGGCCGGATTATGGGGAATTAGCCAGGTAAACAACTTCCCCACCAAAACCCACAGCGGGAAACTGGGAGAATGGGGAATGGAAAGCGTGGCGGCCGCCATCGAAAAGGTGGCCGAATCTTCCCAAAAAGGGCCGGGTGCGGCGGTGTAAAAATAGACCCCCAGCGGTAAAACAAAGGCGGCCAAAAGACAAAAGCGCTCCAAGCGGTTATCCATATCCCCTTTCTTGTTTTCGGTAAAAACCCGCTTTTCCGTAACTCTATTTCCTCTCTTCCCGGACGAACCGTGGCGCAGGATAAAGCTCCGCATTTCAGCGGAGCGTATCCTGCGTTTTCCCGGCGTTAAACGCAGGTTAGATGAAACTTAACCTGCGCCACAATCCAAACTTTCCCCCTCTCCGTATCGGAGAGGGGGTCAGGGGGTGAGGTCAAAAAAAAACCCCGCCGAAGCGGGGCTTTTTGGGAAGTGCGACTCTTAGTTGACTGCGTCATCAAGTCCTGGCGTTACGACCAAACTACCGGTTTCGGTAATCGTCCAGGTGTCAATCGTCGGGTCATCGTCCAAATTAACAGCTGCCTGTGCCGTACAGGTGAAGAGCGTGGCATTCGCTAAAGTGAACGTATAGGAGTACCGGGCGGTCGGGCCGATTTCAACGCCAATCGTGGCAAAAGCGTTCGGCGTCGCGGAGCCGGCCACGCTGGCAGTCACAAAGTACGTGTCTTTTTCCTGCCGGTAGGCCTGCTGCATAACATAAATCTGCTTCAGAATCTGCTTGGCTTCCGACTGTTTGGACTTGGTGGTAGCCCGCATAAAGCGCGGAATCGCCAAAGCCGCCAGAATACCGATGATGACCACGACGATCATCAGCTCGATAAGGGTGAAACCCTTCTGGCTGTTCTTCTTGTTAAACATCTGTTCCTCCCTTTGGTTATTGGTTTTCATATCGTCAGGCATTCTTTACGCAACCCCAATGCCAAAATCCATCTAACAAAGCTGATTTTTTACCCTTATAATTCAATGATTTCCAATGACTTGCCTTGCCTCGCAAATCGGACAGGCCTTGCGCCTGTTGCTGGCCCCAATTTACCAAAGTATCCCGCCAGCTATTTTGCAAAATGCGAATGTATAGAATGGTTTTTGTAGGGGCGAGGTCCCCTCGCCCGGGGATTGGGGAACGGGCGGGGAAACCCCGCCCCTACCGTTGACAATTCAAAAATGCCCCGACATTTTTGGCTGAATGTCATTGTTGAACCGGCCCAAACCCCAACGCCGTTCCATACGATTGCCGCAATATGATTATTCTCAAGAAGGCGGCTATTTCGTCACCATTTGCACAAAGAACCGGGAATGTTTGTTTGGGGAGATTAGGAATGGAACGGCGGAATTATCAAAGGTCGGTCGAATTGTTCGAGATTGTTGGTTGGAGATTCCAAAACATTTCGAAAACGTGCAACTGGACGAAATTGTGATTATGCCCAACCATATACACGGAATCATCGTTATAACGGAAAAAAACAATGATTTTACCTGTAGGGGCGAGGTTACCTCGCCCGGTGGTGGGAAAACGGGCGGGGAAACCCCGCCCCTACAAAAACCGGTGCCGACGCTGGGGAAAATTGTGGCGTACTACAAATATCAGACCTCCAAATTGATAAACCAATCACGCCAAACCCCCGGCCTGCCCGTCTGGCAACGTAATTATTATGAACACGTCATCCGCAATGAAAACTCCCTGAACAAAATCCGGCAATACATTATGGATAATCCCTTGAACTGGCCCTTGGACATCGAAAACCCGGCAGCCTTAGCCAATCCCAATGCCCGCAGAGGCGAAGAAAAATTCTGCCACGAACTGACCTGACCGGCGGGTGAGGGGAAACAAAAAAGGCCCCGTTTTAGCGGGGCCTTTTCGCATTTAGGCGGTTTTAGGGCAGCACCGCGTCGTCGGTGGTGACAACTAAACTCCCAAAGTTGTCAATTTGCCAAACATCTGGCGTGGCGTCAACATCCAAAACCCCGGCACCGGCAGTTGCAGTGCAGGTGAAAGCGGTGGCATTCGCAATTATCATATTGTAGGTGTATCTTGAGTTTAATTCAACATCCACGCCTATATAACTGAAACCGGTGGGAGCGGCGGCCGAAGCAACTGCACCGGCCCCCCAGTACGTATCGTACTGGTTACGGTAGGGCAGCTGCATGGTATAAACCTGCTTCAAAATTGTCCTGGCCTCCACCTGTTTGGCCTTTGTCGTCGCCAGATAAAAGCGGGGAATGGCCATCGCCGCTAAAATGCCGATGATGACCACCACGATCATCAACTCGATTAAAGTAAAGCCCTTTTCCCTTTTCATAAGTTTAGACATTCGTCCCTCGCACCCCTTTAGTATGGCAAACCCCGTTCCAAATCGACAAAATCTATGCCCCCTTTGCGTATCAACGACTTAGCTTGTTGCGGGGCTTTTTGGGCTCCGAGGAGGCCATCGGCGGAGACCCGGCTTTCTTGCGTTCTGCAAGAGTTATTTCCTTTTCCAGCTTCAAAATCCGCTTTTGCAGCTCCTCCCCCTTTTCCCCCCACGCCACCGCTTTGTTGTAAAGATTCAAGGCCTTTTTCCTCGCCCCCCGCCATTCGTAGTACAAACCGGAGCGGTACAGGTACAGAACCAGCATTTTCACCGCCTGCGGGTCGTTTTGCATCACCCGGTCATCCTCGGTCCACAAATTCGCCACTTCCCAAACCAACTGCTGCTCGACGGCGACCGTATCCAAAACAAAAGCGGTATCGCTCAACTGAAACAAAAATCCCATCGGTTGCAGCCGGTCCACCAAATCCTTGTCCCTTTCGGTGAACTCCACGAAAACCGGAACTTTTTTCTGCATCAACCGGGAAGCCCAAAAACGGAAAAGATTATCCGAATCTTTTTTCTTCGGCTTGGAGGAAAAAACCGTCGCCAGCCGGGGAAAATTTTCGACCAAACTTTTGCGATACCAATCCGCTCCCAGAAAGGCCCGGTTCACCACCACCACGTCCCGCCGCCACTGCTCGCCGTATTGCACCCCCCGCAAAACGAAATCGAGCGCCGGGGAATCGAGAAAAACCACCCCGCCCGGCGGCACCGGCGCAAGCGCCTCCTGGGCCATTTTCAAGGCGATCCGGTTGTCGGAAAGGTCGCAGAAATTCCGCGAGAAAGTCCAGGGAATCAAGCTGAACAAGAGGAAAAGCCCCGCCAGGCCGACCCGCGCAAAACCGACCAGGAAATTGGAAACCGCCCCGACCGCCCGCTCCACCACGCCGAAGAAAGCGGCGATGCAGACGGCCAGACCGAGACCCAGACCAAAAAGGGAGTACACAAGATAGCCGTGCAGGTCCGGGTTGTCCGGAATAACCTCCGCCGCCAGAAGCGCCGTGACCAGAAGATTGCCAACCAAAAGAAGCGCCATCTTTATAAACCAGCCCCGGTTGGCAAAAAGGAGAATCAAAAGCCCGCCAAAGGCGAAAAAGAAAAGCCCGATTCCCAGCTGGTCGAACAAAAGCGAAAGCAGCCGGAACATCTTAAAAAGATTATCCTCGACCGACGTCGAAATGGTGTTGAAGGAGTCGGTGGCAAAAACCAGATTGGCCGTTGAGGCAAAATCGGTCGGCCCGCCCCAGTTGAAAAAAGGCTGCGACCAGGCCCGCACCGGCAGATACAGGTAGGTCGAAATTCCGACGAGAAACAGAAAAAACACCCCCACCCACTTTTTGAAATTCAAGCTTCCAAAAGTGGAGGCCCCGGCAACAAGAAACAGAAACGGAAAAGTCGAAAGCAGGGTGATATGATGATTCCCCAGGCCGAGAAAAGCCGCAAAAATCCCCAGCCAGAACCAGCGGGCGGTCCGCCAGTCTCCCACCCTAACAACTGAGGGTAGAACTACGCTCCCCTCTCCGCTTGTGGAGAGGGGTTGGGGGCCTGTCCCAAGCGACTTGTCCCGACCGTAGTCGAGGGAAGACGAGGGATGAGGTATAGTTTCCGGCCGAGGGGGGGGCGTCGCCCGCAAAAAACAATACAACGCGAAGGTAAAAAGAAAAGCCCCCAAGGTATAGACCTCCGCCCGCACCGCTTGAATCCAGAAAGTGAAGGTGAAGCCGATGGTAAGAGTCGTGAAGAAAGCCACCAGGTTCCGCCGCGCCGAAGATCCGCCCAACAGCTCGTTTTGGCGGCCCAGAAACATAACCAGCGAAAGATGGAAGAAAACCAAGGCCAAAGCCCCGCAGAAGCCGGAGAAAAGATTCTGCTCGTACACAAAGCTGCCCACCGGCAGGTAACTGAAAACCTTGGCTAAAAGAACGTAGAGCGGAAAGCCGGGCCGGTGCGGCACCCCCAAAGTCCGAACGTTCGCGACCAGCTCGCCGGAGTCCCACCAGAAAACGGAAGGGGCGGCGGTAACCAGATATACCAGGAAAAAGAAAAAGAAAAGAAAAATCGGCCCTAAAATGTTTTTCATTTGTCCTTGAACTGGTACCGCTCGATTTTGCGGTACAACGTGGAGGCGTCGATCCCCAAAATCTGGGCCGCCTTGGTTTTCTGCCAGCCGGTCTTTTCCAAAGTCCAGTAGATGTAGGCCTTTTCAACCTCTTCCAAGGTTGGCGTGCCCGGATGGTTTGGCTCCACCAGTTGCGGCGGGCTGCCGGCCCGCACCCGCTCCGGAAAATCCTCCACGTCTAATTGCTCTTTTTTGCAGAGGAGGTACCCCTGCTCGATTACGTTTTCCAGCTCCCGCACGTTCCCCGGCCACGGGTAGGCGCCCAGCATTTTCAACGCCGGCTCGGAAATTCCCTTCAGCTTCGATTTTTCCCGCTCCGCCAGCCGCTTCAAAAACTGGTTGACCAAAAGCTTGATGTCCTCGTTCCGTTCCCGCAGGGGCGGGATGACGATGGGAATGACGTGCAACCGGTAGTACAAATCCGCCCGAAATTTTCCGGACTTCACGTCCTGCTCCAGATCGGCGTTGGTGGAGGCAATCAAACGCACGTCCACCGGCACCGGCTTGGTGGCGCCGAGCGGGGTGATTTCCTTTTCTTCGAGCACGCGCAAAAGCTTGACCTGAATGGCGGGTGAGGTCTCCCCCACTTCGTCCAACAAAAACGTGCCGCCGTCCGCCACTTTGAAAAGCCCCTCCTTGTCTTTGACCGCTCCGGTGAAGGCCCCGCGGGAATGCCCGAAAAGCTCCGATTCCAGAAGCGTCTCCGGCAAAGCGGCGCAATTGATGGAAACAAACGGTTTGCCCGACCTTAAGCTGTGATTGTGAATGGCGCGCGCCACCAACTCCTTGCCGGTGCCCGACTCCCCCCGGATTAAGACGGTCGAATCGGTGGCCGCCACCCGCTCCGCCAGCTTTTTCATCTCGATGATTTGGGGCGAAGCGCTGATGAAGTTGCCGAACTGGAACTCTTTTTTGAGCTGCCGTTTTAAGTTGGCGTTTTCCCGGACGATTTTTTTCTGCTCGAGGGCTTTCTGAATGGCGATTTTGATTTCGTCCACCTTGAACGGTTTGGTGACGTAATCGGAGGCCCCCTTTTTCAACGCCTCGATGGCCGAATCGACCGAGGCGAATGCGGTCATCACGATGACGTTCAGCCCGGGGTCGATTCCCTTGGCCCTGGCCAAAAGCTCCAGCCCGGACATCTCCGGCATCATCAAATCGGCGATGAGCAGGTCGTAATCCTCTTTTTCGATTTTGGCTACGGCTTCGGTCGGATCGGCGGTGGCGGTAACGTCGTAACCTTCCTTGGAAAGGAAGATTTGCATGAACTTGCACATCGATTCTTCATCGTCCACCACCAAAAGCCTGGCCTTATCCATACTCCCCCATTTGGGCCAAAAATAAAAGGCCCCCTTTCCTTTATTGTATCGGCAGAAAAGGCCGGTTTTTATAGAGGAAATACTGTTTTTTGTGGCGCAGGTTAGGTTTACCTAATCTGCGTTTTCCAACATTGAACGCAGGATACGTTCGCCTGCGGCGAACTTTATCCTGCGCCACAGAAGCCAGATAATTATTTCGGGGGCTCTTTTTTGCCGGAGCCGAAAATATCCAGCATTTTGATGCCGGGGGTGTATTCAAGGGTGGCCGGCTCGGTGATGCGCATCAAGGCGGCCGTGACTTCCTGTATCCGCCCGGCCGCCTCTTCGATGATTTTAAGTTTTTCTTCCACGTCCGGCGGCAAGTCCTTGGTGCGCAAGCGCAAAAGCTGGGCGTTCCCCAATACCGCTGTCAATGGGTTGTTCACCTCGTGGCTTACGGCAATGGCGGTCTCCACGATTGCCGCCAGCCGCTCTTTCTTAAGTTCTTCTGATTGGGAAAGAGAGAGCGCCAAAACCGCCCGCCGGATGGCCAGATAGGACAGAACATTTTCCGCCGCAAGCAGACCCGGCCCCAATTTCTCTACCAGAGAGCTTTTCTGTTCTTCCTCTATTGTGACAGGAGTTCCGACATAAAAAAGCCCCCCAAAATGCCCGCCGGTTTTGATGGGAAGAATCAAAGCCGACTTCGCCCCGCCCGCCTTGAATCGCGCTTCCCCGACGCCGAAACGGGAGAGAAGCAGAATCTCATCCTTCCCCCAGAGTTTGCCGAAGGCCGAGTGCGGTTCCAATTCCGAATGGGTTTGCTCTTCTGCCGAAGCCGCCCCGGCGGTCAGGAAATATTCACGAAATAGTTTTTCGTCTTCAAACAAGAGACCGAAAAGATTGAACCCCTCTTTTTTCAGAAACTCCCGCGCCCAGAATAGAAACGGCCCCGGCTCCAAAGGCGCCACCGGCCGCGCGCCGGAAACGGCCAGCACCGCTTCCTTTTGCTTTTGCGAAAGCGTCCGCTCGAAGGCCAGCCCCAGTTGAACGCCCAACGCCGTTAAGAATCCCTCGTCGCCGCCGAAGTTTCTCTCCTGCGCATCCAATCCCTCCAGCAATCCGAGCGGCCCGAAACTTCCCGCCACCGGCACGCCGAAGACCGCCCGGGCGAACTTCCGTTTGAGCGAGAGATGAAACCCCTCCACTCCGAAGTTCTTGCGCAATCCGGCCAGAACTTCCTTATCTAACTCGGAGAGAACTGCCAGGGCTTCCCGCCGGCCGCTCTCGATTACGATTTCCTTTTCCACAAGAAAATTGATGCGTAAGCTTAGCGCTTCCAATTCCAAAAACGATACCGCTTCCGCCAAAATCCCCCTGGCCAGCGGCTCAAACTCCCCCTTGGCTAAAGCTAAGCTTTTGAGGATTTCAAACTTTTTCCGAAACAGGATCTCCGACATACTCTCCCATAACCCCTCCACGCAAGCCCTATACCGCCTGCGGCCGAAAACCATTTTTTGATAGGACTTTTACGAAATTTGCAATGCCTTGAAATTCAATACGTTACAGCAAAACATTAAAGCTACTTCTAACTATTAAATTTAGATTGGAGCCAATCCCTGCAAGCAGTTTCATATTCGCAGTAGCAACTGATTTCTCCCCCTCTCCTTGCAGGAGAGTCTGCCCGAGCCGAGCTCGGAATTCGGCCAGGGGTCGGGGCGGGGGCAAAAACCCGTTTCATTTTCCTCCTCCCCTTGTAGAGCAGGATTAAGGAGAGGTTAGCTTCTAATACAGCGAAATTCCGCCGTCGGCGATGATGGTCTGGCCAACTATCCAGTCCGCCTCGTCGGAGGCCAGGAATGCCACCACGTTGGCCAAATCCTCCGGCTGGCCGATCCGCCCGGCCGGGGTGCGCTTGACCGATTCGGCTACTATTTCTTCGTTGCCGGGTATGATGCGCAGGGAGTCGGTATCCACCGGCCCGCCGTTGACGGCGTTGACTAAAACTCCCTTGGGGGCCAGGTCCACCGCCAGATAACGAACCAGCGCCTCGATGGCCGCTTTGTTCACCCCCATCGCCGCATAGCCGGGAATGTAGCGCCGCGAACCGTAGGAAGTGAGTGCGACAATTTTCCCCTTGTGCCCCGCCATCATCTTGGCCGCCTCTTTGGAAGAGAGGTAAAAGGCGGTGATGTTGGCGTCCAGTGTAAGCTTCCAATCTTCCAAGGACATTTCGAGCGTGGGGCCGAACATCGCCATCGCCGCGTTGGCGACGAAAATATCCAGCCGCCCGTATGCTTCCTGCACCTCGCCGAACATTTTTTGTATCGACTCCGGATTGGCCAGATTGCCGCGCACCATCACGCACTCGGCGCCGAGGACTTTCACCTCGTTTTCGGTTTCCTTCGCCTTCTGGCGGCTTTTGAAAAAGCCCAAAGCCAGCTTGGCCCCTTCCGCCGCCATCTTCAAAGCGATGGCCCGGCCGATGCCGCGCGTCCCGCCGGTGATTAAAACCACTTTATCGGCAAACCGTGCCCCAATACCGGATGACTTCGGTTTCGTTTCCGTATGTACTGCCATTGGTAGTTTTATAGCATATCCCCCAAAACTTGTCAAGTCGAAAGCTTGTCAGTTGGTGAAGCTACTCTTTTTGCCGGCCGGTATGGTACCCCAGGCAAGGAACATACAACCAAAGAAATATTCCTCCACCTCAAGCTTGCCAACACGGTTTTCAAGCAGGTTCCAGGGTTCGTAGTTTAAAAAATCGGGAGCTGAAGGGAACGAGAGTTTCGAAACCATTGCGCGAAAAAATGAATTAAACAATTTTCCTGAACGATGGCGGGAGAGCTTCACTCCGAAGGCGCAAACGCGCGCATCGCTTTTTAAATGCGGAAAGAGATTTTCAAGAGCTTGTGGAGAAGCATAGACGTCCGCCGCGGCAAACATAAGTAGCCCATCAAACTTGCCTTTTAGTTTAACCGTCCTGGCATCTGCCGTTATCACCTGAACGTTGCTCCATCCATTCTTTTCGATTCTTCTTCTGGCGTTTATCGTTACTTCGGGACTAATTTCTATCCCAACGACCTCGCCGGAAGGTCCGACCGCGCGAGCCAGGTACGGGAAACTCCCCCCGGGTCCGCAACCCACGTCCAGAACCCGATCCCCCGGCTTGAGTTCGAGCATGTTGACGGCTTTTTGCCGCAGGGATTTTATGAAAAAGGCGTCAAAATTTGGAAAGGGACGGATAAGACGAACAAGGTATCGGGCATAAGGCGGTGTGAGTTCGCGATTGTCAACCTCTCCTAATTCTTTCTGTATTGCCATTGAGATTTGTATAGCACACCTCCCAAAACTTGTCAAGCCGGGCGGTCTTTGACCCCACCCTTAATCCCTCCCCTCAAGGGGAGGGAAAAGAGAATCGTTTCTGGTAGTGGAAGGCCCGCCCGGGCCGGAAACCTCCACGACCTGCATGGTAGCCGACACTTTAGTGTCGGGAAATCCCTCCCCTCGACTAAAGTCGAGGCTACCAACTGAAAAACCTGCTGCTTATCCCCTCTCCGTGTCGGAGAGGGTCATGGAGAGGTCTACGCTTTTCTCCGCAGAGCGTTCACCGTCGCTTCCTCCATTTCGATGACTATGGAGGTATCGCTTTCTATCAGGGCGATGATTGCTTCGCGCGGCCCTTGCCGCCAATCGGGACTCCCATAGAAGGCATCCTGACTGGTTTGACGGTCTTCCAAACTCTTGTAGGCGCGGATGAGATAGTAAGAATTTTCATCGTGGGGAGACGGCCCAAAGGCAACGACGTCGACCTTCCATCGCTTAAGCAGGGGCAGGGACTTCTCCAAAACGAGCCGATGAAACTCCTCGCGGCGGCCCGGTTTCAGATTATAGGAGCGAATTTCAACCAGTTTCTTCATCCCTAATGGGCCAGCGTGTACTCGAAGACGTAGGAATGCTTTCCGTCGGCGATGTTGATCTCCATCTTGCCGGAAAGACCCACGAGCTCATCCGTGCCGGAATCCGGCACCACGGTGATGACGAGTTGCGGCGTGCCCCGCGTCATCGTGCCGCTGTGCTGGAGCACGAAACTGCCTTTGCGGCCGGAGAGCTTCCCGCTGACCCGCTCAATGGCGACATAACCGGCGGAGCCCGGAACGTCCGTGCCGGCCGCGAGCATCTCCCCTTTGCCGGTAGCCTCGAGGTCGCCGGAAAACTTCTTGTCGATGGACATCCGGCCGAGCTTTGCCTCCCCGGCGCTGTCGGCCGTCGGCTGGGGGGTTAGCTTTACTTCAAACGTGCCGCTTGCCCGCTTCGTCACGACCGCCTCCTTTTTGACTGCGCCCGAATCCTTCGAACTGGGCTGCGCATACAGAGCGGAGCCAAGGCAAAAGGATAGATAGATGCCGGTGATGACTCCAACTGCGGCACGAAATGCGTTTTTCATTTTTCCTCCGTTATATGGGGCTTCATTGACCGGCCTTAGGGAGTGGAATCGAGGATTGGGCGAACAGGTAACGCCAGCCAGCCGGCGTGCGCACGTACGTGTCGCTGAACCAGAGCCTGTAGTCGAACGGCACCCCTTTTTCGGTCCCCTTCGCCCACAAAAGGGCCGTGACGACGGCCACGTTTCCCCACACCCGAACGGTCTGGTTAGAATCCTCTTGACGCTCATAGATGACTTCGGTATCGGCCGCCTCCTTGAGCAAATCGGCTTTCGTGAAGACCTTCCCCTTGCCGGTCACGAGCACGAAATCATCCGCCAGAATCCGATCCATTGTGGCGGCGTCGTGGTTTTTTACCGCTTCCTGATACTCGGTATCGAGGGCACTGACGATTTTTTCGTCATCGCCGGAAGACAAATCTTTGGGGCCCATCGGTGAATCCTCCTTGAAATTGATTTTAATCTCTGTCTCTATAAAGCCAGGCCCCCGCCAGCACCGCCGCGATGATGGCGGGCAGAGTCGGCAACAAGAGACCCAAAGCGGCCCTCGTGGGAACGAAACCGAGCGCCACCCATTTTGCGGACTGCAGCGTAACGATGACCCACCAGGCACACCCGGCCACAACCGCCGTCTTTGGCCCCGGGCCGGTGTGCGGGCGGAGCACCGCATAGAGCCAGATACCCCAGATACCCGCCGCGAGGTTTGTGAAGAACAAAAACAGGTGCACGCCAACGCTTCGGTTTGGCATGGCGGCCGACACGGCGTCCAAAAATTCCCCTCCGAAAAAAATGAGGAGAGGAATGGAGAGCAAAGTCCAGATGATGCCAGTTACCAGCCCGCAAAGAAAAACCCGTATCCAGTTAATTTTTCCCATTATGTACCTCCCGTAGGAATGGTATAGCGAATCAGGAAAAACTTGTCAACCCGAAACCCGGGCTGCTCACCAGCTTAGCCCCAAGGGCTTCCGCCCCTGGGAAACGCACCTCCGGCGGAAGCCGGGGGGCTAAATTGCCGTTTCTTTTCCCCTCTCCGTGTCGGAGAGGGTTAGGGAGAGGTTATTCGTTCCAAAAACCTCTCCACCTGCCTCCTATGCCGCAAAATGTGGACGATGGCGTGTTCCATAAGCTGTTCCAAATTATACATCACTTCCCAGCGGGTCTTCATTGCCACCGCCTCTATCTCTGCATCCGTCATCTCCCACTTCCCTTCCAGCGTTTGGGCGGTGTAGGCCAAAAACGCGTCAATTTTTTCCAGCGCCTCCCGACGCGCAACCAGGACGCTGTAGGGCCGGACACTTGAAGCGGGCCGGGTGGAGGGGATGCCGAACGCGGTCCGGATGTAATCGGCATAGCCGTATCCGGCTTCCACCACGTGGGTGATGATTGTTTGAATGGAGCGGCAGCACTCGTCTTTGGTTTCGGTATCGACGATGCGGTTGAATTGCTCTTCCGAGGCCCGCCCCAGCACATTTTTCAGCTCTCCCGCCGCCCGTTCATACTCGTCCATCATCGCCCCCACCCCGCCTTTACGGTAAGTTTTTTTCATGTTTTGGAGCATAACATCTTCCCTTTATCCCGTCAACGGTGATACCTCTGTCCATTCGCTACCAGAAGGCGATGGGGTGAGCGACGCATCCGTCTGCTATTGTGACAGGGCAGCGATGCGGTTGCGCCAAAGCCCATCAAGCTCGGTTGGCGAAACGTTCAGGAGTCGTGCGGCGGTGTCGAGCACCAATCGTGGTTCAAATCCGGCATTCGCCAACCTGCGAATGGCCGCAAGACCGCCCGCATCGCAAACCATTTTGCAGAGCACCGCGAAACCGTCATAGCCCACGTCCAGAGTTCCTTGTCGTACCGGCGGGTTGGTCATGATGGTCTCGAGGGTCAGATCAGGGTGGGCATCGAGATAGAGTTTGAGGCCGGGGATGAGATCCTTGAAGTCGAGTCCGGCGGAGCCGCCCGTCCAGGTCATCAACCCTTCCATAACGAGCCCCGCCGTCTTGAGCCCGGCCAAAAAGGGCCAAAGGACGACGTGCGAAAGCTCGTGCCGGTATCCTTCACCGTTAGTCGACGACCCGATGAAAACCTGATGGTTGGAAACGTTGGACCTCCCCCCGACCGTGTCGGGGCCGAGCGGGAAGAACTCGAGACCGGCTGCGCGTAAAGTCTCGCTCAAGTCATCGGTGAAGTAGTAGTCGATGGTGGGCGGGGGTGGCACTTCAAACGCGTCCGCGAGAGAATCGACAAAATCGGCGGTTCTCTCGGCGCGGGCGCGCGCGAAGGCGCGGCTTGGGGGGAATACGAACGTGACCC
>Ga0184637_10002040_pt1 | contig 13146 bp, 13 predicted proteins | sample PLM3_127_b2_FD_133143 | JGI IMG/M metagenome (GOLD analysis project Ga0184637, IMG submission 133143) | Groundwater sediment microbial communities from an aquifer in East River, Colorado, USA - PLM3_127_b2 | ecosystem: Environmental > Terrestrial > Soil > Riparian zone | place: USA: East River...
CTCGCACATCGACGCGCTCTGCCACATCGCAGTAAATGGCCTGCTCTACAACGGCTTCCCGATCACCGAGGTCAAGAGCAATGGCGCCCGGCGCGGCAGCATCATGGTGGCACGCGACGGAATCGTCGGACGCGGGGTGCTGCTCGACATTCCGCGTTTGCGCGGCGCCGCGTGGCTCGAGCCGAGCGAGCGGATCCTTCCCGACGAGCTCGAGCGCGCGGAAGCGGCCGCAGGCCTGCGCGTCGGCGAGGGCGACCTCCTGCTGGTCGCCACCGGTCGCGACGCGCGCCGCGCCGCGCGCGGACCCTGGGACCCGAACGGCGAGGGGCTCGCCGGTCTCGACGCGCGCTGCATTCCCTGGCTGCACGAGCGTCGCGTCGCCGTGCTCGGAAGCGACGGCGTCTCCGATGGGCTACCCGCCAGCGCGACCCCGGGTTGGCCGCTGCCGCTGCACCAGTGCTGTCTGGTCGGGATGGGCGTTCACCTGCTCGACAATCTGGCGCTGGCCGAGCTCGCAGCCGCGTGCGGCGAGCGCGAGCGCTGGCAATTTCTGCTCACCGTGGCGCCGCTGCGCGTCGCGGGAGGCACCGGCTCCCCCGCGAATCCGATCGCCCTTTTCTAGCGCTTCGGTAGGTGATCGATGCGCGAGCCGAGCACGCCCGGCATGTACTCGATCAGCTCGATCAGGTTGCCGTCCGGGTCGCGGCAGCACACGACTGACTCGATGCCGAGCGTCGGGTCGGGATCCCGCGGCGGGCGGATGAACTCGACCCCGCGCGAGCACAGATCCGCCCAGGCCGCGCGCAGGTTGCGCGTGCGGATCGCGATGATGCGCGGCACGCGCTCCGCGATCGGCACGTCCGCGCGCGGGCCCTCCCAGCGCGGCTCCAGCCACTCGATCAGATCGAGGCGCACGTGGTGCGGCTCGGGCCCGAGCGCGAGCAGCGCGCCACGCCCCTGCGCGCGCCGCATGCCGAAGTTCTCGGCGACGAAGTCGGGCCACACGACGTCGCGGTTGTCGCGCAGCAGCTGGAAGCCGAGCTTCTGGTAGAACGCGAGCGAGCGTTCGAAGTTCGCGGCGCTCACCGTGAAGTGGAAGATCGCCTCGAAGCCCCAGGCTTCCGGCATGCTCAGCTCGCGAATTCCGGGAGCAGGGCCTCGCCGGTCGTGCGCAGGCTCGCCATCACGCGCTCGTGCGGCAGCGCGCCGAATTGCATCAGACACATCAGCCGGTCGGTTCCGATCTCGGCGTAACGCGCGAGCTTGCGCCGGCAGAGGTCCACGTCGCCGATGATCACGGATTCGATCGGCTCGAGCGTCTCGTAGACCTCGAGCGGATCCAGGCGCTCGCCGGCGAGCTGGCGGTTCAGCAGGCGCACCACCGGCACCGGATCGTGGAGGTCGAGATCCGTCGCGACCTGGCTCGCCGCGACGGCGCGCGTCGAGGCCGGATCGCTCGCCGCGAGCGATCCGCGGATCGCATCAATCCATATTTTGCGCGGCACGCTGAAGACGCGTGGCGCCGTGTTCACGAACCAGAGCGCGGCCTCGCCGGCGCGGCTCGCGATCGCCTGCTTGCGAGTCTCCGCGCAGTGCAGGAAGGTGAAGACGGCGCGGCGCTCGTTCACGAAGTGACCCGCGGGCTGACAACGAGCAATTCCCTTCGCGTAGTGGTCGAACAGCGCCGCGAGCGAAGCGAGCGGCGAGAGCAGTGTGGTGGCGAGCGCGCCCACGCCGAGCTCCCCCGCCATCTCGAAGGATTCCGGGCTGGTGCAGGTCTGCCAGAGCGGCGGATGCGGCTTCTGGAGCGGCTTCGGCACCACGTTTCGCTCGGGGATCACGACGTGTGCGCTCTCCCAGGAGAAGCGCTCCTGCGTCCACATGCGCGGCAGCATCAAGAGCGCCTCGCGCAGCTGGTCGCGCGAGGTCTCGGCATCGACGCCGAAGGCTTCCCATTCGGTGCCGCCCGAGCGCGCGAGGCCCATCTCGAGGCGGCCGTTCGAGACCAGATCGATCCAGGCCGCGCGCTCGGCGACGCGCAGGGGATGGTTGATGCGGAACGGCGCGAGTATGCCCGAATGGCCGAAGCGGAGGCGCTCGGTGCGCTGCGAGAGCACCGCGACCACGATCTCGGGCGCCGAGGAGTAGCTGAACTCGACCGCCCCGTGGTGCTCGACGGTCCACCAGCAGCCAAACCCAAGCTTGTCGGCGAGCACCGCCTGCTCGAGCGCATCGGCGAACATGCGCGCTTCGTGATCGGGAGCGAAGGGTCCCGGACGTTGAAGCTCGGAGAAGATGTCGAGAATCATCCCAGGCGCCTCGACCAGAGCCCGCCCAGGAACGCCGTCGCGCCTGAGCGCGTTCCGCGGCTCTCGTCGGTCGGGTCGTCGTGCCTCCGCGACACCCGCGCGTCGATCACGCACACCTTCCCCGCGCGCACCGCCGCGATGCCCTGTTCGATCGCAGGCTGGATCTCGGCCACCTGCGTCAACGGGCCGATGCCCGCGGCCCCCTGCGAACGCGCCATCTCCGCGATGTCGATTTCCGGTTCCTCGATGCGAGACCCGATCCATCGGTTCTGCTGCGGACGCCCGCGGTCCCTGGCCATGCGTCGCTGGTGCGCTTCGTCGGTGTTGAACGACCGATTGTTGCAGACGATCACGAGGCACGGGATGGCGTAGTGGGCGGCCGTCCAGATCGCGGTGTTGCCCATCAGGAAGTCCCCGTCGCCCATCAGCGCGATGGGAATCCGCCCGCTGCCTTGAAGGGCGAGGCCGGCGCCCACGGTGATGCCGGGACCCGAGCCGACGCCGCTGCCGCCGTCGTATCCGATGTAATCGAGGGGGTGCCCGAAGTGCGTGAAGGAGCCGTTCCAGGTCAACGGGAGTCGCGTGTAGCAGACGTCGATCCCCCGCGTGCAAGTCTCGAGCGCGGCGGCAACATGGTCGAGCGAGGGAGCATCCGGCATTTCGCGCGACGGGGCGACGGGCGGCAGCGCCGCGCCCGCTGCGCGCGGGCGGGTCGTCTCGAGCAGCAAGCGAACCGCCGCATCGGTCTCGCACAGCATGTACAAATCGCTCGGAGGCAGGGCCTGATGGTCCGCGCTCCAACCGCGATGGCTGTGCGCGTCGCAGGAGACACGGATCACCTTCGCGCGGGCGCCCTGGGTGCCGTCGTCTCCGCCCAGCGCGTCGGCGAGCTCCGGCCAATCGAGCGCGAGCAGCACGTCCGACGCGGCGACGAGGTCGCGGGCCGCCGGCGGCAGCCGACGGCGCACCGGCGGCACTGGATGCAGCCGATGATCGGTGGGGAATGCCGCCGCGAACCGGAGGTGGGTGAGCACGGACGCATCGAGTCGCTCGGCCAGGGCGACGCGAGCCTTCCATTCGTCGAGATCGCGCGAGCAGCGCCCCATCAGGATGACGGGGTTCTTGGCTTCCGAGAGCAGCTGCGCGGCGGCCGCCACCAGCTCGGGCGCCGGGTACACCGGCGGCGGCGCGGAATAGCGTGCGACATCGGGTAGCGGCGGCATCGCCCCGATGCTCCTTTCCTGGAGCTCACGCTCGAGATTCACGTACACCGGCCCCCGCGGCGCGGTCTGCGCGATCTGGGCGGCGCGCAGCAGGGCTTCCACCGCGGCCGCCGGCGACCCCGGCTGGTTGTCCCATTTCGTGAAGTCGCGGATCAGCCCGCCCTGGTCCGAGCTGGTGTGGATCCAATCGGTGGGACGGCGTTGTGCAGCGTCCCACGGCCCGGTGGCGCCCAGCAGGAGCACCGGCGCACGGTCACACCAGGTGTTGTAGATGGCCATGGGCGCCCGCAGCAGGCCGATGTTGCCGTGCAACGCCGCGGCCATCATGCGACCGGAGACCTTCGCGTACCCATGCGCGATCGCGACCGCGGTCTCGTCGTGGATCGCGAGGATCATCTGCGGAGCGCTGTTGCCGAGGTGGTTGACGATGCTGTCGTGCAGTCCCCGGTAGCTCGAACCCGGGACGAACGCGAGATAGGGGATCTCGAGCTTGCGCAACACCTCGGCAATCAGGTCGCTGCCCCAGAATTCGTCGCCCCGGGGGCCCGGAACAGGAGTGTCGTGGATGGGTTCGGCGGGCACGCCCGAAGTTATACTCGGCGCGCTGCGGAAAGGACACGTCGATTTCGCGCTTCGGCCGCGCGGATCTGCGCTAGGGTGTCGCCCGGAATCACCACGCTGTGACCGTTCGTCGACAGTGGTTGGCACTCTGGATCGTCGTCGGTTTATACGTCGCCGGCTACCTCCTCTGGCCCCCGCGCGCGCTCAGCGTGAGCGACGAGGGCGTCTACCTCACGCAGGCATTGCTCTTCAGCCAGGGGCAGACGTGGCTCCCCGTTTTCAATCCGTTGACCGGAATTCACCAGTTGATGCTGCCGAGCAGCTATCCAGTCGGCACGTCGCTGCTGCAGACGCCCTGGGTAGCGGCCCTGGGCTGGCGATACGGGGCTCTGGCCTCCGCGCTCTCCCTCTGCGGCTCGGTGGTGCTGCTCGCGCGCTGGCTCGAACGCGCGCGGCTCCCGCCGCTCATCGCACTTCTGCTCGTTTCGTATCCAGCCAGCCTGGTCCTGGGCAGGATCGGCATGAGCGATGCTCCAAGCCTGCTGGTGTGCACCGCGGGGCTGGCGCTGTTCTTCCGCGACTCGCGGGCGGCATGGCTCGGCTCCGGCTTCCTGGCGGGCGCCTCTCTTCTGTTTCGGGAAACCAACCCGCTCGTCTTCGCTCCTCTCTTCTTCGGGTGTCTGCTGCGCCGGGAGCCGCGGACGCGATACCTGGTCGTGGGCGGCATCCTGGGCTCCGCCCTGCGACCCATCTCCAACGCCTGGCTTTGGTACGATGCGTTCCTGGTTCATGCCCGGTACCCCTTCGCCCCCGATCTGGTTCTCGAGAACGCGGCCCTCTACGCCCCCGACGGGGGCCGTCTCCGAATGTGGAAGGTGGAGAGCTGCCCATGACCGGCGCTCCAGGCCCGCATCCGCCGCAGGGTCGCGCCGTCGACGCCTACGTGGCGCTGGGCTCGAACCTCGGCGATCGCGAGGCGCACCTGGCGGCGGCGATCGAGGCGCTGCGCGCGCGGCCCGGCGTCCGCGTCACGTCCGTTTCAAAGGTGTACCAGACGGCTCCCGTCGGTCCGCCGCCGCAGGGTCCCTATCTGAACGCGGTCGCGCGCCTGCGCACGCAGCTCGCGCCGCGGGCGCTGCTCGCCTGCCTGCTCGAGATCGAGGCCGCCGAGGGAAGGGTGCGCGAGGCCGGGCGCTGGAGCGCGCGCACGCTCGACCTCGACCTGCTCTTCTACGGCTCGCTCACGCTCGACGAGCCGGGCCTTTGCGTGCCGCACCCGCACCTGCACGAGCGCGCCTTCGTGCTGGTGCCGCTCTGCGACCTGGCGCCGCGTCTGGTGCACCCGCGGCTCGGCAAGACCGTCGCGGAGCTCGCGCAGAAGGTGCGCGATCCGGGGGCGGTGGTAGCCTTTCAGATCGGTCCCCGCGCCCGGACTCCCCAGAAGGCGAACGAGTGAACGACGCGATCCAGCGCTTCATCGATTCCGGACAGGCAGAGGGCATGGGCCCGCAGGAGCTGCTGACCTGGGCGCTCAAGACCTTCGCCCCGAAGATCGCGCTCTCCTGCTCGTTCGGCGCGCCCGAGGGCCTGGTGCTGCTCGACATGATGCACCGGATCGACCCGGCGTCGCGGGTCTTCGTCCTCGACACCGGCCGCCTGCCGCAAGCGACCTACGACCTGATCGACCGCGTGCGCGACCGCTACGACAAGCGGATCGAGGTGATCTTCCCGGAGGCCTCCGCCGTGGAGGCGATGGTGCGCAGCAAGGGCATGAACCTGTTCTACGAGTCGATCGAGAACCGCCAGCTCTGCTGCCGGATCCGCAAGGTCGAGCCGCTCCGGCGCTACCTGGCCGATCTCGACGCCTGGGTGACGGGCCTGCGGCGCGACCAGGGGGTGACGCGCGAGGACACCGCGAAGGTTCAGCTCGACGCCGTGCATGCCGGGATCGTGAAGGTGAATCCGATCGCAGACTGGACGCACGATCAGGTGCTCGCGTACGTCAGGACACACAACGTCCCCATCAACCGGCTGCACGCCGAGGGCTACCCCTCGGTGGGCTGCGACCCCTGCTCGCGCGCGATCGCGCCGGGCGACGATCCGCGCGCCGGCCGCTGGTGGTGGGAGAGTCCCGAGACGCGCGAGTGCGGCATCCACGTCGACGAGCACGAGAAGGGATCCGGAATTTGATCGACCGCCGCAGCCTGCTGGAGGCGATGGTCGGGCTCCTGCTCGCGCCCGCAGCGCTGGCCCGCGCGCAGGCGTCCCCCGCGGGCCCCTCCGTGGGCCCCGCGTCCGAGCGGGTGCTCGCCGAGAGCCCGTTCGTGTACGTGAGCCCCCTGCGCTCGAACGGCCAGGAGAGCCGGTGCCACGGGGAAGTCTGGTACGGGTGGATCGACGGCTCGGCCGTGGTGATCACGTCGGCCCGGAGCTGGAAGGCGCGCAGCGTCGCCCGCGGCCTCGACCGCGCCCGCCTCTGGGTGGGGGACTACGGACGTGTGAAAAAAATGATCGGGAGCAACCAGGCCTTCCGCACCGGGCCGAGCTTCGTGGCGGGCGCCGAGCGGGTGCGCACCGCCGAGCTGCTCGACCGCCTGCTCGGAATCTACGACAAGAAGTATCCCGCCGAGATCGAGAACTGGCGGGAGCCCATGCGCACCGGGTTCCAGGATGGCACCCGCGTCCTGATTCGCTACGTCCCCGAGACGCGCACGTAGTTTCGCAGCCGCCCCACCCGCTCGATCTCGACCTCGACGACGTCGCCGTCGTGCAGCCAGCGCGGCGGCGTGCGGGAGGCGCCGACCCCTGCCGGTGTGCCCGTGAGCAGCACATCGCCCGGCTCGAGCGTCATCAGTCTCGAGACGAAGGCGATGATCTCGGCGATCGGGAAGATCATCTCCTTGGTGCGTGCCGATTGCATCAGCTCGCCCGACACCAGCGTCCGGATCCCGAGGTCCTGCGGGTCCGGGATTTCGTCGGCGGTGACCAGCGCCGGACCCAGCGGGGCAAAGCTGTCGCAGGATTTCCCGATGAAGTGCTGGCCGCGCTCGCCCTGGAAATCCCGGGCGGAGACGTCGTTGCCGACGGTGTAGCCGGCCACGCAGGCGAGCGCGTCCTGCGCGGAGACGCCGCGCGCGCGCGAGCCGATCACGACCGCCAGCTCGCCCTCGTAGTCGACGCGCGAGGTCGCCGCCGGGAGCAGGATCTCGTCGTCGGGCCCGATCACCGCGGAAGGCGCCTTGAGGAAGAGCACGGGCTCGGAGGGCAGCGCCGCGTCGCCGAGCTCGCGGGCGTGCGCGGAGTAATTCCGCGCGACGGCGACGATCTTGCGCGGGTGCGGGACGGGTGCGGACAGGTGCACGCGCCGGCGCGGCTCCACCACCCCGGCGCGCAGCAGATCGGGGGCGTCGTAACGGTCGACGGCGTCGGCGACGAATTCGAGGGCGGCGCGCGCCGCTGCAAGCGCCGCGGGGCCGCGTCTCAAGAAGGCCTGCATGTCGGACGGGAGCAGGGAATCGGCTTCGGCCTCCGGCGCGCCGGCGTCTTCCTCGGCCAGACGGATCGCGAGCGCGCGGTTCAGATCGACGATCGACCCGGCGTGGGAGCCGGCGGGGAGCACGGCGCCGAGCCGGCGCTTGCCGGGGCGCGTCGCGTCGAGCGACTCGAAGCCGAGCGACGCCGTCCGGCGCGCCGCATCCGGCCGCTCGGGCGCGCTCTCGCTCTCGCGGCGCTCGAAGCTGACGAGCTGCATTCGCCTCCCGACGCCCGGCTGCGCAGCTATTCGGCAGCCGGGCGGCAGGCCGCCGGCAGCTCCCGCGGTAGCATCGGTCAAGCGCCGCGCGCGGTTGGCCGATGAAGCTACCGGCAGGAGAGTACCACGGAGGCAGCATGCGTTCGTCGCTCGACTTCAAAAGGACCTGCGGGCTCCTCGCGCTCCTCGCAACCTTCGTGCTCGCCCTCCCGGGGGTGAAGGCCGTGCGCGCCGAAGACCGCCGGACGCCGCTCGCGAGCAGCGACGGCCCCCAGTGTCATCCCGCGGATCCGGAGGCCGAGGTCGTGCAGACCGGCGCGACCATGCAGCAGCTCCAGGCGCGGATCGTGGCGCAGATCGCCGCTCAGGGCGGCTCGGGCGAGGGCGCGCCCATCCTTCTGAACAACCGCGGCTACAACTACGGCTCCGGGAACGACGCGGACCGGATCGCGGCCGACGCCGAGCGCCTCCGCTCCCAGCGATAGTCCCCCACCGGGGCCTTTTGACACGCCCCGAGCATCCCCCGTAGCATGCGGGGGGTGCCCGGAGCTGCATGAACCCCACCTCCACCCTGCGCATGCGGCGCTGGACCGCGTTCGTGGCGATGGCCTGGGCGCTGCTCGCGATCTTCCTGTCGGTCGCGAGCTTGCGGATCGCCCGGGACGACCTCAGCCCTCCCTTCAGCGATTCGCGTCTCGGCGGCCGGGCCGTGATCGAGTCCCTGGCGCCGTCCGCGGCGGATAGCGGAGCCAGCCCCGGCGACCGCATCCTCGAGATCGACGGCGTCCCCTATCTCTACCAGCTGCGCGAGGGCAGCGACTGCCTGCGCGCCGGCGTGCCCAACGAGTACCTGGTCCGGAAGCCCGACGGACGGGAGATCCGGTTCTCGCTCCCGCCGGTTCCGGCCAGCGTCACGCGCACGCCCGTCGATACCTTGTTTCACGCGCTCCTGCTGGTGGTCGCCCTGATCTATTTGGTCACCGGCGGGGCGGTCTGGTGGATGCGCCCGGATCGCTCGGGCGCCTGGGCGCTGCTGCTCTTCTGCTCGACCATGTCTGTGCAGCTCGCCACCGTGACCCAGACCGACGACATCCCCTGGTCGTTCCCGCGCCTGATGCTGAACCTGCCCCTGATCGGCGCCACCACCTTCCATCTGTTTACGAGCTACCCGCTCGAGCCCGACTGGATCGTTCGCCACCGCCGGATCCAGCTCCTCCCCTATCTCGGCGCGCTGGTACTCGCCGTGCTCGGGATGGCCGACTACCAGCTCGGGCTGGGCGCTGGCACCGGCTCGCTGCTCTCGCTCAGCTACACGCTCGGACTCTTCGTGGTCTCGTTCGTGATCGTGGCCTTCGAGCGCCACCGGCACGGAGAAGGCGCGCTGCGCGACCACGCCGACGTGGTGTTCTTCGGAGCGCTGGTGAGCTTCCTCCCGGTACTGATCGGGCTGGTCTCCGATCTGCTGTTCCAGACCCCGTTCCCGTTCTACGTTCCGATGATCTGGACCTTCGTCTTCCCGCTCGCGGTCGGCTATGGGATCGTGCGGCGGCAGCTCTTCGAGGTGCGCAGCCTCGCCAAATCCTCGGCCGCCTACGGCGCGGCCACGCTCGGCATCACCGGCGCCTTCGCACTCGCCATCACGTTTGCCGACACCCTGGTGGCCCGCTTCGGCGTGAGCGAGCGGCCCGCGCAGGTGGCGCTGCTCTTCGTCGCGATCCTGCTCTTCAACCCGGTGCGCAACCGCATGCAGTCGCTGGTCGACCGCTTCTTCGATCGCGACCGCGCCGCCTATCGCGTGGCCGTGCGCGAGATCTCCGAGGCGATGGTCTCGATGCTCTCGCTCGGCGAGATCGCGGATCGCATCCTGGTGGCGCTCACCGACACCATGGGCGTCGAGCGCGCGATGGTCTTGCTGGTGGACGACAAGGGCAGGCTGCTCCAGCCGATTGCCTCACGGGGCGAGTGGGACGAGGACGCCCTCAAGACGGAGATCCCCTCCGACCATCCGATCTGGAAGCACCTCTGGATGCGGCGCGAGGATCTCTCGCGGGGCGATTTCGACGACGAGCACGACCTCGAGAGCCGCGAGGCCTGCCGCGACGTCTTCGACACGCTCGAGGTCGAGCTGCTGGTGCCGGTCCTCTACGGCGTCGACCTGCTCGGCGTGATCGCCGTGGGGCGCAAGCTCTCGGGCGACCGGCTGGCCGCGGACGACAGGCTTCTTTTACGCACGCTCGCCAACCAGAGCTCGATCGCGATCGAGAACGCCAAGGCCTTCGACGAGATCGCGAAGCTCAACGAGACGCTGGAGGCGCGCGTCGAGGAGCGCACGCGGGAGCTGCGCGAGATCCAGGCCCAGCTCACGCAGGCGGAGAAGATGAAGTCGCTGGGCCAGCTGGTGGCGGGCGTCGCCCACGAGCTCAACAACCCGATCGGCTTCGTCCACGCCAACCTCCAGCTGCTGGAGGAGTTCATCCAGAAACTCGTCGAAGGCCAGCAGTCGGAGGCCGACACCGAGCGCATCCGCGAGACGATCGGCAAGCTGCTCGCGCGCAGCCGCGAGGGCACCCAGCGCGTGAAGAAGATCGTGCAGGACCTGCGGACCTTCTCGCGGATGGACCAGGCCGACATCCAGGAGGTGGACCTGCACGAGGAGATCGACCGCACCCTGGCGCTGATGGAGCCGCGCTTCAAGAACGCGATCCAGGTGGTGCGCGACTACGGCGATCTCCCGCGCGTGCGCTGCTATCCCGGCCAGCTCAACCAGGTGTTCCTGAACCTGCTGATGAACGCCTGCGACGCGATCGACGGCAAGGGCGTGATCCGGGTCGAGACCCGCCGCAGCGACTACGGCGTCACCCTCGAGTTCCACGACAGCGGCCCCGGCATCCCGCCCGAGATCCAGAGCCGCATCTTCGATCCGTTCTTCACCACCAAGCCGGTGGGCGTCGGCACCGGCCTCGGCCTGTCTCTTTCGCACGGCATCATCGAGCGGCACGGCGGCCGGATCCGCGTCGACTCCGAGCCGGGCGGCGGGGCGACCTTCGTGATCGACCTGCCGCTGGATGCGAGCCTGGTCGAGACGAGCAGCCGCTAGCGATCGGCGGGTTCGGGCGCGGGTCGGCCGGGCGCCACCTCCAGCTTGGCCTGCGGCGGATCGCCCGAGATGTTCTTATCGCCCACCTTGGCCTGGAGATTGCTGGGGTGGTCGAATCCGAGCAGCTTGTCGTGATCCAGAACGATCTTGTCCATGAACTCCCCCCGATTTGGCAGTGAGCAGCAATCTAATGGGGCCGGGTTCGCTGCGCCATCTTCTGGCTGCATGCCACGACCTGGCCGGCCGCGGCGATACGCGCGCCCTCGAGAGAAGCCTGGATCTGGCCGCAGAAGACAAACTATGCCATGATCTTGGCCATCATGCCGAGATAGATGGCCGAAAGGAAAAGCCATGGTTAAACGAGAAGTTGCGGTCGGAGATTTCCGCCAGCGGGCTACCGAGCTGGTCCGCCAGGTCGAAGAAACGAAGCAGGCGATCACGATCACGCGCCGAGGAGTGCCGGTCGCCGAGCTACGCGCCGTGACCGTCGATCCCGAGGCCCTGCTGGCCTCGGTGACCTATCTGGATCCGGACCTCACCCGTCCCGTCGTCGGGCCAGAGGACTGGGAGTCCGCCTCTTGATCGTCCTCGACACGGCGGCCTGGATCTGGCGCGCGAGCGATCCGAAACGCCTCAGCGCCCGCGCGACCCGGGCCATCGACGATGCGGAGCGCGTGCTCGTGAGCGCGATCAGCGTCTGGGAAGTCGCCATGCTCGTCGCCAAGCGACGCATCCAGCTCGACCGTCCCGTCGAGCAATGGGTCGACATCGCGCTCGCTCTACCCGGGATCCAGCTCGCGGCGCTCGAGCCGGCGATCGCGGTGCGCAGCACCAAGCTCCCCGGCGAATTCCACTCCGACCCGGCGGATCGAATCATCGTGGCCACTGCGCTCGAGAACGGGATCCCGATCATTTCGCCGGACGAGAGGATCCGGTCGTATCCGCACGTCCAGTCGTCCTGGTGAGTTCCCGCTCGTTGGCACCATGACTAGAAGCGCGATGCCTGTAGCTCCACGTCGGCGCGGGCCCAGGCATTGTGGAAGCCGTTGGTCGTGGCCCGCGCCTGCGCGGCCTTGCCCTGCGCGGCGTAGCTCTTCGAGAGCCCGTAGAGCGACCAGCCGTTTTTTGGATAGCGACGAAGGTCCTCCAGGTAGACGACCTCCGCCTCGCGCGGCCGCCCGGTCTTGAGCAGCACGGCGCCCAGCGCCTGCCGCACGGGGAGGTAGAAGGGCGGGGGCTCGCTGTAGGGCATCGAGTCCTGGATCGCGATGGCCGCCTGGAACTCCGCCACCGCCGTCTTGCGGTCTCCGCGAGCCGCCGCCATCTCGCCGGCCAGATGATGCTTCGCGATCCCGAGGCGCTGGCCGGCGGTGCCGCTCGAGGTGTCGTAGACCATCGCGCCGAGCTCCTCGTCTCCCGCGATCACCTCCAACGCGGCGAACTCGGCCTGCGCCTCGGCGGGCTTCTTGGTGCGCGTGTAGGCGAGCCCGCGCGCGTAGCGCCAGATCGCCGTCACGAAGCGCTGATCCGCGGGCGGCTTCGGCTCGCCGAGGATCTCGTCCCACTTCCCGAAACGCGCCTGCGTGTAGTAGGGCGTCACCAGATAGTCCTCGAGGAACGGGAACGCGGCCAGCTGATCGGCCGGGATCTGCGCGACGATCCGCCGCGCCGCGACCACCGCCCCGTCGCTGTTTCCCTCGATCATCTGCGACGCCCACAAGAAATGCAGGTTGTGGGGGTAGTAGAGCGCGGCGTAGGCTGCCGGCGCCCGGCACCAGGAGAAGTAGGCGACGTCGGACGCCGCGGCAATTTCGTTGATGTCGGCCGAGTCCTTGTAACGCCCGACCCGGTAGTAGATGTGCGCGGGCATGTGCACCAGGTGCCCGGCGTCGGGCGCCTGCGTCGCGAGGCGGTCCGCGGCGGCCTCGGCCTTGGTCGGCTCGAAGCGCTCGTAGAGGTGGATCTTGTAGTGCAGCGCTCCGGTGTGGTCGGGGTTCAGCGCGAGCGCCGCCCTGACCTGCAGCTCGAAGTCGGCCACCCATTCGACCACGTCGCCGGGGTTTTCGGTGTCCTCCTCCACGGCGCCATTACGAAGGTTGACCCTGTACACGTCATGCTTCCGCCTGTCCGCAAGGTTCAGGCCGACGAGCGCCTCGTCCGGACGGCGATGACTCAGGTCGATCAGCTGGGCCTGAATGTCTTGAA
>Ga0184637_10002041_pt1 | contig 13145 bp, 17 predicted proteins | sample PLM3_127_b2_FD_133143 | JGI IMG/M metagenome (GOLD analysis project Ga0184637, IMG submission 133143) | Groundwater sediment microbial communities from an aquifer in East River, Colorado, USA - PLM3_127_b2 | ecosystem: Environmental > Terrestrial > Soil > Riparian zone | place: USA: East River...
GATTTTCATAACCTGATGTATCCAGTGCATTTCGAATCGCTCCAACCATCCCATCGATCATGCCGCTTGGCGCGACAATGTCCACACCACATTCGGCGTGCGAGACTGCAACTTTGGCAAGCACGTCAAGCGTCTCATCGTTGAGTACATAACCTTCAGGCAATTGCGTGTGATAATGCTCACCCGTGTTCAAGATTCCACAATGACCGTGGTTCGTATATTCGCACAGACACACATCCGTCACCACAACCATTTCAGGGATTTCTTTCTTGATGGCGCGGATTGCCTGCTGGACAATTCCATTATCGGCGAAGTTTTCAAGCCCAATCGGATCCTTTTCTGCAGGGATTCCGAACAGGATGACAGCGCTCACGCCTGACTTTATGGCTGATTCCGCTTCACGGACTGCTTCCTCCACTGACAACTGATACACGCCTGGCATCGAGCGAATCTCGCTTCGACCTGCACCATGCCTCACAAATAACGGATAGATAAAGTCTTGCGCGTTGAGTTCCGTTTCACGTATTATGGCACGCAAGGCGGGGGTGGCGCGTAAACGACGAGGGCGAGTAACCAGTGATCGATGATGAGTGATCAGTTTTTGTTTTGCAGGTTCGAGTAGGGCCATGCTGCCTCCAAAAATCTATACATTACTTAATGCAGTAATAAGTCCTTCTGTTGTATATTTCTCCGCGACCAGATCGACTTCAAACCCTTCTTCTCTTGCAGCCCGCTCCGTAATTGGGCCAATGCAAGCGACTTTTGGATTACCTGTTAAATTGAAGGGATCAAGTTTATGCTGGTGGAGGATTTCAACAAAATTTTGAACAGTGGATGGGCTGGTGAAAGTAATCCAATCCACACCCGTTTTCAAAGCGGCGAGAGCATGCGCGTCAGGTTGAACAGGCAACGTTTGATACACCGCGATTTCATGAGCGATACCACCCGCTTCGGAAATTGCTTCGGGTAATGCTTTACGGGCAATCTCCGCGCGCGGTAATAAGACCCACTTGTTGCGCAAATCGCCCAGTCCAGGCAGGATCGATTCAGCCACATATTCATCAGGAATAAAATGCGGCTTCACTCCACGTCTTTGCAGAGCCTCGGCAGTTTTCGGGCCAATCGCGGCGACACGTGGACTTGCCACAGAGTCGCGGAGACGCAGAGAAATATTTTTCTCTGCATGTCTCTGTGTTTCCGTGGCACTTCTAAGATGATCGAACACAACCTTCACCCCATTCACCGACGTAAATACCACCCATTCGTAGCAATTCAACTGATCCAATGCTTGAACAAGTGCGGCATTATTTTCAATAGGACGAATTTCCATCACGGGAAAGAAAATCGGTTCGAAACCTGCCGTGCGCAAAGCATCTGCAAATGATTCGGATTGAGCGCGAGGACGTGTGATGAGAACTTTCATAATGGATCAACTCGTTACTGCGAGGATTTCATGCGCGCCTTGCGCGAGGGCCTTTTCGGCGAGACGATTGCCAAGTTCAAATGCGTCCGCACCTTCGCCATGCACTGTGATAATTCGCTTCCCGTCAGTGGACGCAACGCAAGCCGTCAAACGGATGATCGATAATTGATTGCTCATCACTGCGTACGCGGCAACGGGTACGGCACAGCCTCCACCCAATGCTCGCAGGAACGTCCGTTCGGCCGTTATACACTTGCGGGTAGAGTCATCCTCGAGAACGGCGAGCAGATTGAGGGTAGTGTGATCGTCGGCGCGGCATTGCACGGCTAACGCACCTTGTCCAGGGGCTGGCAACATAAGATCTAATGGCAGCCATTCAGTCACATGCTTTTCCAGGCCCAAACGAGTCAATCCCGCGCCCGCAAGGATGATGGCGTCGTATTGACCATCAAGCGCTTTGCGAACGCGTGTGTCCACGTTGCCGCGCAGGGATTCGAGGCGAAGGTCTGGGCGTAGGAAAAGGAGTTGGGCCGAGCGGCGCAGGCTTGAGGTCCCGACAGAAGCACCTTTGGGTAAAGTCTCCAGTGTGTAACCTTTCGCCGAGATCAATGCGTCACACACTTCTGCGCGCAGAGGGATCGCTCCAATCGTTAATCCAGCAGGATTCTCAACAGGCAAATCCTTGAGTGAATGCACCGCGCAATGAACGCGGCCACTGAATAATTCAGATTCAAGTTCCTGCGTGAAGAGGCCCTTGCCGCCGATTTCTGGCAAAGGTTTATCGAGAATTTTGTCGCCTTGCGTGGTAATGACTTGTTCCTCGCAAACCAAATCACTATAAATATTTTTCAAAGCATGGATGACCCATTGAGTTTGCCAGCGAGCAAGAGCGGAAGGACGAGTTGCAAAGGTTAGTTTCATAGTTTTTAGTTGTATAGTCGGTTAGTCGGCGGCGGTGGAGATGGCGCATGTGCTACCAGAAAATCCACATAAACCACGTCCGCCGGGAAGGTCGAAGAGTGTGCGAGCGACGGCGGCGTATTCGGGCGCATGAGGGCAGGCGGCTTCGGCGCGCAATCGTGAAGTTGGTGAAGACAGTATTTTTTTGACAAGCGCTATGCTCATCGCCTCAATACCAGTGCGTTCGGAATCAGTCAGGTCAGGCAGGCGTCGCAGAGTTTTTTCCAATTCCGTGCGTCTGATCGATTCTGCCTGTTGTTGTAAATCCGCAATAAGCCGGATCATTTCTAATGAACCCAGAAACTCCAGAAACTCATCCATTTCCTCCTGTATGATCTTTTCCACCATCGGAACTTGAGCGGCGCGCTCAGCAAGCGACTGTTCAAGGTTTGTGTTCAAATGGTCAATATCAAAGAGTTTTACATGGGGAATATCCGTGACTTCAGGTTCTATATCGCGCGGTACGGCAATATCTAACAGTACTAGCGGGCATTCAGGTCGCGACAGCATTGCATGACGAACCATTTCGGTAGAGATGATAATGTGTGGCGCGCCAGTGGATGAAATCAGTATATCGGCGCGGCACAACACCTGATCAATGGATTCAAAAGTGGCTGCTTCCGCGCCCCAGCGTTCGACCAATCCCTGGGCGCGTTCCAGTGTGCGATTGATGACCACGATTCTTTCCACGCCACGCTTGCGCAATGCTTCGACGGCCAGTTCGGCCATTTCACCTGCTCCCACGACCGCCACCAGAGCCTGCTGCACATCCCGAACATTTTTCTCCGCAACCGAAGCCGCCAGTGATGAGACAGACGCAGAGTTACGGCTGATGCCAGTCACGGTGCGAGCGCGCTTACCAACATGGATGGCAGATTGGAAGAGGCGGTTGAGCAATGAGCCAGCCGTCTTGTGTTCACGCGCAAGTTCGAGAGCATCCGTGACTTGCCCAAGAATTTGGGGCTCACCTAGTACCAGCGAATCGAGGCCAGCGGCAACTTTGAAAAGATGGTCAACAGCTCCTGAATCCATGAAGTGATAAAGATAAGCATTTAATTCACTCGCAGCCACTCCGCGGGTTTCAGACAAAAAACTCTCCAGCATCGAGAACGAATGCTGGCTGGAGATTGCGTACAATTCTATGCGATTGCAAGTGGAAAGAATAATGAGTTCGGCGATAGTGTCCATGCCACCACGACCCAAACGGGTGAGCGCGGCGCGGATGTGGTTTTCATTAAACGACAGTTTTTCGCGAATGCTAATTGTAGCAGTGATGTGGTTGAGACCCAGGCAATGAATGTGCACGGAATATGCTCGCTCAGGTGGATTGCCTGAAATATAGTCTAAACCGCATATATTTCGATACAGATTCGTGCAGGTTTTCATTAACGTTTAATAAGAATACTTCAAACGATGACAATAAATATCATCATTTGAGGGATGATGTTTTTCAAATACCTCCATACCAAACAAAGTTGAGATTTCACAACGAGTTGAATTTGTTCATAAAACAAGTTTGAATTAGGGATAGTTACAAAGGATATCGATTGTGCCTTTACTAGAAAAACTTAAGCATATTAGGCAAAGCAACCTTACCTCTCATCACTTCGACGATCCTGTAATGCCTGCGCTAGATGCGTGGATTGGATTTCCTCACTACCCACTAGATCTGCAAGAATGCGCGCGAGTTTCAGGTATCTAGAGGAGAAGGCTCCATTTATTTCTGGAAACAAATGGGGGTTGTGGGCCGATAATCACAGTTCCTGACGGCAAGAGAAAAACAAAGTACTGCAACAACAAGAAGGAGGTCGGAGAATGGCTCTAGACTTCACTAAATCAACTCAGACAGGGGATTCTGGTTGAAAGCGACTCAATAACCGTTTCTATGTTATTTACCACTACAGGAGAGTCTGGGAAATCACGCGCTTCATCCCAAGACCATCGAAGCTTATTCTTATCTTATCAGGCTGCATATCGCACCGAAAATAGAGAATTGGGAGAGGGGACATCAAACCTCAATTTTCTGATCAGTTTTTTTCTCGGTTCGAGGAATTGCTCAACACCTAGTTGGCTTGGTTCGGGATAAATCCTGTAGAGTGCCCCAAGGGGAATCGTACTCCTATTTGGCCATTAAGAGATATTTCCAAACCCTTTCGTGAAATAAAAATAGCTTATGCAAATCCCAGTTGGCATATTTTTGATGTGGGATAAATCTCGATAAACAGGATTTAGTTACGCTGATCGGACTCCTTACTTCTGCTCCGTACCGCGAAACGAGAGAGGATGACTTGACCCATCCTCGACCTCGACAGAAAGGAACTTTATTGTGACTCTACAGTGATCTACAGGAGAATATGTTCTTAGGAGCGTGGGGCAATACGGCTTGAGGATGCAGGCTCGCGGATGGATTGTTTTGAATAGCGTGGGAGTCGTGGGAGGCATGTTGTGGTTATTTCGCACAGTTGTAAGTGCTGCAGAAAAATTATTAGATCCGTGGGGGATGGCTGGAAGGTTGTTCGATGTGGTGCAATACGCCGGTAAAGATGGTTTGAATGGAGTGGGAGCGCGTGGGACCGAGTATCCTATTCTTGCATTTGCCTCGTTTCCTTCCGATATTGATCTGGCTATTCCAAGCACTTTGGTGCATGCACCTGAAACTTTCCCACGCGCGAAGAAATTGGATTCTCCAAAAATTCCTGCCGTAGGGTCTTGTTTTTGTTTTGGAGAGAACTTTTTCCGCCTATGTCCTATAGAAACACGCCACTATTCCCATACGGTGAACTCCTGCTTTCTGTATAGGTGCTGTCCTAATTGATCTTGCCTGTATGTTGGCACACTTTTTCTCAGATTTGGTTTGTCATATACACACTCCCTATTGATGCCAGCTTAGAATATAAATGCTGTAGCGATGATTTGCTTGTGACTGGAAGAAAGTATTATCAATCGCGCGGTAAATAAGATCCTTAGCAACGGCGATGAATCTGATTCGCTGGTAATGCTGAACACGCTTAAAGTGATGACCTTTCCTGACTGTAAAGTATCTTTATCCTTGACAATTAATCATCACACTCATATAATGCGCACAATTACATATCTGATCTTTTCACAATTTATTTTCTTCACACGACGCCCGACGCAAGTTGGGTGTCATTGTTTATAGTGACTCACTGGGGTTTCTGATCACGCTACAAACAACTTTCTTCATCATGCACTAACCGAAAAATCAATAGTAACAACATCCGAAAAGAAAGATGGACTTGTCGGCTATGGTAAATCATCGATTGAAGTTCATCGCTGATTTCTAACCATAGCGGCTTGTCCCCCACGTTTCGCGCGCTTGCAGGCGTGTCGTTCGTGGATCATCTTTGACCCATATACATACAGCCAGGGTAACACCTGGTTGTATGTGTTTCTTCACGAAAATTGAAAACAAGGCGCAGTCAGGCTTAGACCTGGTTGCGCCTTGTTTGGCTTTACAGTGAATGTGACCGGGGTGAGAGGCCCGGCTAAGTAATCATAGCAAGTCGGCTAGAGCAGCAGCCGACACATCCCAGGAGGCTAATATCGCATGAAAGCAAAAACAAGATAAGAGCAATTTGGAAACTGCTACTGCAACGTCTAGAAACTAATATCAAAACCAAACACAAAATTTTCGATAACTCTGTCAAAAAACCATGGACCAAATGGAGAGGCGCAACCCGCCTCTCCTTCCTTTTGAAATGCAATCCACATGGAGGTATACGTTGACTATTTCACTTGTTGGATCAAGAACCTCGAAGGTTAAGATGCTTGCCCTACGCGATCGGCCTGCCTATCGAGTCTCTACGATCCCATCATCGTGCAATGCCATGGAACTGCTGGCCGCGATCATCGGCGGTCCACGCCAGATCGAAATCGCCGAGGGTCTACTGGCTTGTTTCGAGGGTGACATCCATCGAATGTTCAATGCATGCACAGAGGAACTTTCCAACGTGCACGGCGTAGGACCACAGACGGCCACGCGAATCAAAGCGGCCTTTGCGCTGGGAATGCTCTTCAATCAACCCGTTGAAGAGTCTCCATCTGTCAATTCTCCCGCGGACGCATATTACCTGTTGCGCGATATGGAGACTCTTGAACAGGAACATCTACGTATCATACTGCTCAATACAAAGATGAGGTCGCTTGGCGTAATTGAAGTCTACATCGGCGCCGTCAACAATGTGCAGATCAGGCTAGGAGAGGTCTTCCGGCCTGCGATTCAGAGGAATGCCAGCTCGATCATCATCGGGCACAATCACCCCAGTTCTGATCCCACTCCTTCACCTGACGATATTACGATCACCCGCGCAGCGGTGCAGGCCGGAAAGCTGATCGACATCACGGTAGCAGATCATCTTGTGATAGGCCGTGGCGGTCGTTATGTGTCCCTTAAAGAAAGGGGCCTCGGGTTTTCCTAATCCCTCTCACAGTAAGAGGGAAATGCGGTCAAACGCAACTTGTTGCGTAAAGCGATGTGACCAGATTTCTTTTAGAAGGAGGTAAGCATAACAAACAGTCTTAGCCCGAATACAGTAAGCCGCAAAGCGATGATAAGTTTGATGATATCTTTCCTATCATTATCTACCGGCACAACACTCAAAATGCGTTGGTAAATCTTTATCATGCACGCGTTGGATTATTTCCGTAAAGATTAATCCTATAAACAGTAACAGGACAAGAGGCAAGTCCCGAATTAATAAGGCTCGGCGAAATTGGTCGCCGAGTTTCTATTTCCAAATCCCAACCAACCTTTTAGGAGACAAAATGAACAACAAACAAATCCCCAATATGTCTGGAAGTACTGTCGTGGTCCAGCGCGTTATCACTGCTTCGGCTGTCCGCCGACTCCGCAGCGACATTGGTCGCCACAGGAAGGCAAAGAAGGCGCTTCGCCGCATGAAGAAAGAAACCGATAAGTAGTCATCACAACCACAACAAATATCGAATCAAGTGAGAAAAAAGCCATGAACAATTCTGCTAGCAATACTGCCACCATCGTCGTTATCCACCGCATTATCACGGCTTCGGCTGTCCGCCGGCTTCGCAGTGACACTGCCCGTCATAAAAAATCCAAGAAGGCCCTGCGCCGCATGAGGCAGGAGCGAAGTGATGAATAAATCAACTAAAGCAGAACCCGACGAGTTAGCAGCTCGTCGGGTTCTTCGTTCAAGGAGTCTTACTATGAACACCTACTCACATTGTATGTCTATTTTGGCTTTTGTCAAATCTATATCCCTAGCACTTCGCTATCCACCCTCACCACAACCCTTATAGACTTATCCACAGGAAAAATGATCGCCTGCTCCTGCGGGCTGCTGTTTCCGTGTGGATTGAAATTCCGACTGGTGGAGAACCTTTACCAACCGGGCTGCCTGGATGCGTGATCATGAGATACCAAGGGTGTATTGTCTTAATTCACAAAGTATCTGCGAACACTAGCCTAGGAAATAGCCATGGTAGTGATCGCTGCAAGTAAACAACTCCGCGCCTAAAGGCATGAAGTTTTGTCCCTGAACCAAAAGATGATTCGAAACCATAGGCAGGTTTACGACAGCCCTGGCCTGGATGTTCCAAGCCGCAACAGTATCCGCAGGTGCAGAGAAACCGCAGGATACACAGGAGAATGAACTTTGAGAGACTCGGTTTGCTTTATCAACACAAGCACATTGCGGACAAGTTCGCGAGGTGTTTTTGGGATCCACAAAAACCACAGGAATTCCCACGCGTTCGGCTTTGTACGAAATAAATTGACGAAGCTGATAGAACGACCAGTTAGCATGTCTCGCTCTCTGCTTGCGGCGAACCGGAGCCTTGCGGATCCCGCTCAAATCCTCCAGAGCGATTGCCCGACAAGTGTCTTGCGCTTTTTCTACGAGACGTTTGCTGATGAAGTGGTTGGTGTGCTTTTGAAAACCGGCTTGCTTGCCAGACAGTTTCTTCAGTTTGCGTTTGGCAGACTTCGTGACTTTCTTCTGTAAATTGCGGCGGCGATGCAAATAAATACGCCGGTTTCGCTCAACGTCCGACCCGCTGAAATTCTTTCCATCGGAATCAGAAGCGATGTTCACGATCCCCAAATCGATTCCGAGAACACCCTCTACATCTATGGGCTTGGGTGTTTCCACATCGCAGGAGGCCAGCAGATAGAACTTACCTTTTACAAAACACAGATCACTTTCCCCGCGTTGTCTGCTCAGCAATTCCATCTGCCTTTGACCACAGGTAAATCTGATCTTTTGACGACCGGCAATGGTCCAGATGGAAACTTCCCTCTGGTCAAGATTGTAGGAAAGAATGCGATTGTCAAAAGCGATTCCGCCGTGTGGCTTAACCACCCGCTTCACTTTTCGATCAATCTTATAAGCGTCAGCGACTTTCGAAATGCAGCGTACGACTACTTGAGCTGCTAGCGGAAAGTTTATACGAACATCTTTATAGGTAAGTTTGTGAAGCGGGAACTGACGAAAAGTTCTTTGTTTCCAAGCCTGTTCGCTGATGTAGTTGCACGCAGCATTAGCAGTCTCGAGGGTCTGTTTGAGGACTTTCGCCTGCTCAGTATCAGGAAGAAGTTTAATTTGCGCAATCAGCTTCACAGTGTGAGTATATCGTAGTTTCAATATATTGAAAAGAAAGGAGAGGCACTGCCGAATGTTACATCTGCAGCCACCGCGTTGCAGTGAAGCCAAGAGGTGCCATGCCGTGTTATTGATGAAGATGAATGAGGAAATCCTGGTCGAAGCCAGGAAGATCCTCGGAATACAAGAAATTGAAATCACAAAAAAAGGGTGGGCTGTGTTTTGGTGTCCGGCCCACCCTGACGAGTCGCAGGCAGGTACAACTGGAGCGCCTAACTTTGGCATTGACCTGCATACTGGTCGGTACAATTGCTTTCGGTGTGGATTCAAAGGAGGATCCCTGGCAAGTCTAGCCAAGGCACTTCAAGTTGACTATGTTCCAAAGAACCAGGAGTATATTCCTCGAAAACCGAAAAGAGAATTTACTGACGGTTATTCAGTCAACGATGTGTTGGAGGCTGTCGCTGATTCACAAGGGAGACTACTCAAATCACCAGCAATGTTGTATCTCAAGCATAGAGGTGTTACGCCATACACTGCGATGGTCTACGGGCTGGGGTATGCAGTCGGGGCTCCTTTTGTATCAAGAGAGACGGCGCAAGCTGGTTGGAAGCTCAACATGATCCACCGCGGCGAATGGCTTTGGGCCGAGAGTGTGGTTTATGCGGATCCAGTGATAGCTCCAAGAGTGATCAACGTTCGTTATCTGCCACACGAATACCAAAAACAGCCACGTGGTTTCCAGCTTGGCAAACATCCACACCGAACATGGGGTGATCGTCTCGCTCCGCTGGGAGCCTGGCGTATTACTGAACGAACTCGGGCAGTGATGATCGTAGAGGGTCTGTTTGATTTGTTGATCGGAGCGCAGTTTCTGGAAAAACACCGGTTGTATCCTGAAGTGGCGTGCGTCTATACCAACGGTGCCTCCCCCTCCAGTGAAATCCTGGACTGGTTTGGAGATCACGATTTCGAATACTTCCTTGTCCGAGATATGGATAAAGCTGGCGCAGACTGGGCCGAGTTGATCACTACAGCCTTGAAAGAAAAGGATCGTAGATTCACCGTGCTTTTCCCACCTAGTGACAAGGACCCTGATGAGGCGTTCCTTGATGGTTGGTGGCCGCCATGTATAGCATGACCTGCCGGATTTCCGCGCCAAAAAGCACTATATAGATGGCTTGACTGTATCTCTTGGTGCGGGTACCATCCAAAAGAAATCAGGAACTCAGGATTTCAGAAACGGAGAAATGTTATGCCTGAATATCTTCAGGTCCGCAGCAATGGACAAATTACACTCCCCGCGGCCGCTCGTCGTAAAGCCAAATTGCAGGAAGGCGACCTGCTCGAAGCGGTGGTGGAGGACGATGGCTCTATACGCCTAGTGCCCAAAACCGCGGTGGATCGGAAACTGGCGGAAAAATATCAAATGAAGGATATCCAGTGGGCATCAAATCAGAAAAAGGGATCTAAAAAGTGAGCCGGGTTATCGTATGTGATACAGGTCCGTTGATTCACTTGAGCGAAGCAGACGCTATTCATCTGTTGAAACTGGCAGGGGGTATTTTGATTCCGCCTACTGTTGCGACCGAGTTCAAGAGAAATCTACCATATGGGAAATTACCAGAATGGGTACAGATTCATGAGCTTACTTCACGATCCAACTCGCGGCTCGGCTTCACCTAGGAGGCAACGTACCCACGCAATTGACATTAGACTGGATCCAAGAAGTGAGTTAAGGTGTAGTCAGTGATGAATATCCGCCAACAAAAACATAAGTTATAATTCCCGAAAGGAGTATGTATGGTTGCTCAAAAGCCTTTACAGATAGCCTTGCAGAACATGCAGGTTGATCCAATCTTCGAACGTTTCATTGGCTGTATTGTCTTGGGCCGTGTGGTCGAGGATGTTGCCGACGTGGTTGACAACGCCGATCTGCGCGAAGTCCCTGTCCCTCTCAAGCATCTTGTCCAGATTTGGCAGGGCCGCAATCGTGCGCCTAAGGCTCAAGCAGATGTGATGGAGCTATTGCAAGATACGCTTAAGGATATGATGCCATGACATCAACAAATATAACAGTAACTCAAAACGCCAGGAAAACCCCTGGCGTTTTTCTTTTCATCCTTATATTGATTGCTTTAGCGTTCTTCGCTATGATCATCAGATTCCAGACTGATCACGGCAAACGTAAGCACGACAGGGAGCCCGATCTGGCTGAGCGATGTCTGAATAGGCATGGCATCGCCTACGCGTTCATTGAGACAGCATCAGGGAGAATACACCTTATCTGTGCAGAAAGCAAAACCGAATTCTACGATGTGATTTACAAAGACAGAGGCGCACTAGATGGTATCACGGCGTTTCGGGTGAACACCGTCACCTACAAGGGTGTGGTGTACGAATTCAATGCCATGGACGAATATATTGAATTCCTGTTGTGGCGCGGCGACACTATGCTTCCTGCCTCACAGTTTTCAGGACCATTCATTTTTGTTTGGCCATAGTTCCCGATATAGGGCCACTTGCATTCTGGTAGGGAATACTAGCAGGCAAAAATAGCTTGTCCAACTTTCAACAATGTCTAAAGCGCCCCGGTTGTCCGACCGGGGCGCTTTCGTTTAATCAATCCATTTCATATTGCAAGGAGAAACTACTATGAACATTTTTGAAATCGCACTACGCATTGGGCTTGTTCTGTTTGCCCTAAATATGGTTAACCAGCTTTACATCGTTGTACGAGCATATCGCTGGAAGAGCCAGGATAGGTTGATCGCCCGGGCTTTGGAGAGACGAGATGTCTAACACGCCTAACGCTCCCGATACCAAGATTGAAATCGTATTGGCGCCGGCTGTGAACAACATGACAATTTCACAAGTCGGTCAAAACATGTTCAGCATCAATCTGAACATCATCATGGTGGTTCGCTTTCCATCTAAGGCTCCGGTTGATACCCCACGCCCAGTCGCGCTAACAAGCTCTCCAGTACTGGTTGGCAAAACACCTGATGTTGATCTATTGATGTATGCAGATGGCACAACTCCTCAACCGGGCGGCGAGACTTCTGCTTTCAATGACTTCTCAAAACAACATGGTTATCCCCCACAAACGCGGGAAGTTCTCGCTGAGTAGGTAAAGTTGCAACAAGGAGGTGCATGATGGCCTTGATTCAATCAATCACTCTGGAAATGTTCGCTGGGAAGGATGCGGAACCGCTCTATACAGAGAAAGGACAATTCATCGTCAAATTTCCAGCGTGCTGGTCGCGCGGTCCCGAAGAAAAAATATGGTTTGATTGCATTGTGTGGGGAAACATCACAACAAGCGACAAGCCCACTCCGCAGGAGTTGGGTTGGCTCGCTTCTTATGTCACAGAGAATCTACAGGGTGCTTTTGTTTGACACCGCAAAACCAATTCAACCTAACAACACACTGAAGGAGAATACACTATGAACATCAAATCTAAACGTGGACAAGCACTGATCGTGCTCGCACTCATCGGTATCGCCGTATTGCTTTTTGCAGCAGGCATGACGGCCAACCTGCCCGGCATGAAGAAGGGAGCAGATACCATCGGAGAAACTGTCGGGGACAGCATCGACAACATTACAGCAGAAGATCTGGCAGTAAGCTGGTGGGTGAACAAACAGAAACTCATGCCAAACAAACATGCCGTCGAAATGCACGGCGCAGACGCATGGCGTTCGACTGACTGCTACAACCGCAATGGCACATTTCGAATTTACCGCGTCGGCAACCAGGAATTTCACTTCTTATGTCGCGACGATGATGGTTCAATCCGCGACATAATGTTCGAACGCGAAACCAACACGTCGAGCCGCTTTCACATGAAGAACGCGTTCACCCCCCAGGATTATGGCATTGAGAAGGACGTGCTCCGCTGGCTCACTAAGAATAAAAACGCTCAGCAAGCCTCCGTACCCAATGACATCATCATTTACATTGACGGCATCGCGCCGTGATACAATCCAACGGATCAAGGAGAACGAAATGGTTCAAACAATCGTAAAACGCGAACTGACTTCGGAAGATCTCAAGATCATCGGACAACTGCTGGTCGAAGTCCTGGACGGCGAAATCAGCGCTGAAATGCGCAAAGCCGTATATAGGTTGGGCGATCCGCTCGAAATCCCTCGGCCCTACGGAC
>Ga0184637_10002042_pt1 | contig 13136 bp, 12 predicted proteins | sample PLM3_127_b2_FD_133143 | JGI IMG/M metagenome (GOLD analysis project Ga0184637, IMG submission 133143) | Groundwater sediment microbial communities from an aquifer in East River, Colorado, USA - PLM3_127_b2 | ecosystem: Environmental > Terrestrial > Soil > Riparian zone | place: USA: East River...
CGTCCAGGTTCCGACGAGTTGCTCTTTAAGTGACTTTTGCTGGGCGACGGCATCGCCCGTGAGTGGTACCAATAGAAGTGCCAACATAGTGAGCGCAGCGAACACGTCCCATAAACGCCGCCGTATTGTCCTCGTTGTCATTTGATCCTCCATTCGATATCGATCATTCTCAGACGGCTGGGGAGCCAGGGTCCCTTCCGGCGGAATGCTACAGCGCGGATGAACACCCTGTCAAGGGGAAAATCTGGGGACCGGAGAGGCTAAGCGACATAAACGGCATTCTCAGACGGCTGGAGAGCACGGGCCAGCCCCTACAGCGCGGACGAAGCGATGCTACAGAAATAAGAAGCCGTGTGGCAGCCGCGCTGGCACTCGTCGCAGTAGTGACACGCGGGACGACCACGATGGGGTACGGTCAAATTTGCGACTCGGTCCGGCATGACCCGCCAGCCGAACTTCTTCCCGATCACTTCACGCGCCTGGAGCGCGCCGCAGGAAAGATTCATGGGCGGAAGAAACTTGCCGTCGGGCAGCCCTTCCGCCGAACCGCTCACTCCGATAAAGTCCTCGACCTTGTCGTAGTAAGGCTCGAGGTCTTTGTACCGGATGGGCCAGTCTTCCCCGTAGCCGTCGCGGCTGGCGGTTTTGAATTCGTAGTCGCTGTAGCGGTAACTTTCCCGCGCCCGAGCATCAGGACTTGCATGCCCTGTTCAGTGAGCTCTTTGGCGACCCAGCCGCCGCTCGCCCCTGAGCCTACGATGACAGCGTCGAAAATTCTTCGGGGTTTGGTTACTTGCATGGCCCGCACCGGAATACTAGCACTCTTGGAGGGTATCTTGATATCGCAAGGGCGAGACGCTGGCAATAGCGATGAATAAACGGACCGAACGAGTCTGGCCGGCTGGAGGAACCAGTTGGCCAGATAGAGAATTCCGGTCAGGCGGGCCGAATGTTCTGGTTCACTCGGAAAAGATTCGCAGGGTCATATTTTTTCTTGATGGCCGCCAGGCGATCATAATTTTCTCGGTAGGCAGCCTTGACGCGCTCCTGACCCTCTTCCATCATGAAGTTCACGTAGGCGCCGCCGGCTGAGTAGGGGTGCAGCGCGTCGAAGTATTCCTTGCACCACTTGGTGATCTTGTCTTTGTTGGCCGGGTCGGGGTCCACGCCCACGATCACGAGCGCCCAGGTGGAGTCGCGGTAGCTGAACGCCGTGTCGGTCTTCCCCACTCGGTGCGCCGCACCGTCTATGGGATAGATGTGTGTGGTGGAGTGGCCGGTGGGGAGGCGTGAAGCATGCTCGAGGTGCTTGGCGATCGCTTCATCGCTCAATTCTTTCACGAAGTCGGCGCGCCAGTACCATTGCAGTCCCGCCGGGTAGAGCGGATCAAACGGCTTTGCAGCGCCGGGAATGGCATAAGGCCCACGTGATCGAGCGCAGGCTTGCCCACCGTGCGCATGGGCTTGGTGACTTTGTCTGTCTGTTCGGGGCTGGCGGTTGAGCACCAGATGACGGCGCACATTTTCTGGCCGTGCAGATTGGCGGGAAACAAGGGGACAGGCGGCACGGTCAGGAAAGCAAAGAAGCCGGTCACATCCTCCGGCGCCTGAGTGATGAACTCCCGGTAAACCTTCATGACTTCCGGCGTCTGCTCGATGGGCCAGAAGGTCGGCCCCGCGTAAACCATCTTGACGGGGTGGAGGCGGAAGAGGAAAGAAGTGACCACACCGAAGTTGCCACCTCCGCCGCGCACCGCCCAAAAGAGATCCGAATTTACCTTTTCGTTGGCAGTGACAAAACTTCCGTCGGCAAGCACTACATCCACGCCAAGCAGGTTATCAATCGCCAGACCGTATTTGCGCGTCAGATGGCCGATGCCGCCGCCGAGCGTAAGTCCCGCCACACCGGTTGAGGCAATCGTCCCGCTGGGCGTCGCCATCCCGAATGCGTGCGTCGCGTGGTCTACATCTCCCCCCACGCAGCCGCCGGCGACACGCACTTCGCGCGCTGCGGGGTCGACGCGAACGCCCTTCATGTGCGAAAGGTCAAGCACCAAGCCGTCGTCGCAAATGCCCAGACCGCCGCCGTTATGGCCGCCGCCGCGGATGGCCACAAGCATTTTGTTCTCACGGCCATATTCCACCGCCGCCATCACGTCGGCCACATCCACACAGCGCGCGATGAGGCGCGGCCGCTTGTCAATCATGCCGTTGTAAACCTTGCGGGCGGTATCGTACCCGGCATCGCCGGGCTGGATGAGCTCGCCGCGAAATCTAGACCGTAATTGGTCAATAGTTTGTTCTGGCACGGGTTCCTCCTTTGAATTTCAAGATGAGAATATTGAGTCCTGGAATTGCCCAATGATTTCCTTGGAGGCTAAGCGACATAAACGGCATTCTCAGACCGCTGGGGAGCAAGGGCCAGCCCCTGCCGAACGCTACAGCGCGGATGAACACCCTGTCAAGGCGAAAATCTTGGGACCGAGAGGGTCATTTGGCCGCGTGGGGTGGGGCCGATGCCGTCGGTCGAGGCGCCACGAACGGGGGTGCTCAGGAGGCGACCAGGAAGCTCACGGGCACAGCGACGGGCACAGCAGGGGGGTTTCGCTTGACAGGCGCTCCGTAAGTAGCTAAGTTATTTGCCGTGGACGATTAGCTCAGTTGGCAGAGCGCTGGCCTCACATGCCAGAGGCCGCTGGTTCGAGTCCAGCATCGTCCACCACACGTTTCCACAATCACGCGGGGTTAGACATCACGAGGCATCCCCTGGCACAACCCGGCACACTCCCAAAACCGGGCAAAGTGGCGGCAAAGTGGCAAAGTGAGAGCAAAGTAATTCCACCTCGCCCTGTCCCTTCGGCGTCCGTTGCTTGTTTGCCATAGGCCGAGTCCACCATACGATGATCACCGATGAACGTCTTACGCTGGTTCGGACGAAAGTCGAACGGGCCCAAAAGCACGTCGGTGATGTTCAGACGGCAATCCGAGTCTTCCATGATACCCGGCCATATAAGATCGCCACCAAGCGCAATCCTCAGACGCGACAACTGATTTATTACGTCTCCGATCTCAAGCCGGTTCCTATCGTCATCGCCACAATCGCGGGCGATGCCCTCCAAAATCTCAGGAGTGCCTTGGACCACTTGGCTTACCAACTCGTCGTTCTCGGAGTCGGTGGTGCCCCAGCCGATCCGAGACGTGTCTGTTACCCCATTGCCAGGGACGCCGCGAGTTACCCAGCCTTTCGCAATGGAGTAGTACAGGGAATACGGCAGGACGCAATAAATGCTATCGACGCTACCAAACCATACCGTGGAGGGAACGACGCGCTCTGGCGTCTCCACGAGCTTAATGGTATCGATAAGCATCGTCTTCTGATTACCGTGGGTTCTGCATTTCATGGCGTCAACCTGACCGAGATGATGAAGAACACATTCCCCGGCGCGCTGGCCGAGGCATTTAAGCTGTTCCCGCCGATTTACTTGAACCCCGCCGACAAACTCTGCCCGCTCAAAGTAGGCGACGAACTCTTCATCGACCGGCCGGACAGTAAAGTGAACGAGAAGATGGATTTCCGCTTCGATGTAGCGTTCGGCGAGCCTGGGATCATTGAGGGTGAATCTGTTGTCGAAACGCTCCAGCACATGACGGATTTGGTCGACAGCCTCATCCTGAGTTTTCGGCCATTCCTCTGAAGATTTATCGCCTCGTTTCGTCTGCGTGAGGTGTGGCTTCGAGACGGAGGATAACCTCAACCCGTCGTGCTCCAGTTGCGGTCGAGAGTTTTGGAACCATTGTGGGATCGCCGATGTGCGACGACTGCTGGGCACAGCTTATGGAGAAGGGCTAGGAGGACGCCTCGATCGCTGACCGCAGGAGTTAGGCGAGCACGAGAACTGCCAGGATGGAGAAGGCGTTTGATCTGCGGCGACAGGCAGACAGGGAGGAACTGGCGACTTTCCTGCCTAGTTTCGACAGACGGACAATCGATGTTCCCCTACCGCTATTTGTGAACGCGCTGCGAGATGTGTCGGATTTCTTAGGCGGTCCAGACTGGCTAGTTTATCAGTGGGGAGTTGTAGGTCCTGTTCGCCACGGCAAGACGCAATCGCCGCTTGAGCTTCAGCGCTGAGCTTCAGCGCATTGTTGAGCTAGGACTAGAGCTCCGTGATCTTTCCCAATACGAGAATTTTGAGGCAGTGCTCATCGGGTTCGGGAATCTCCCTCAGTTCTTCGACACGCTGTTTGAAGTTTGCGCGGCCTCGTTGTTCAGTAGGCTGGAGACCACGGAACGCCTGCGGTTTGCGCCGTTGTATAAGGTGCGCGATCGTCAGAAACGTCCGGACTTCGACGTCCATAGCCGGCTCGGCGTACTGTCGGTCGAATGCAAACGGCCGCATTCCTTGGTTCAGCGCGCCGCCGAAACCTTCCGCGTCATCGCACGCGCGCTGCATCAGGCCATGAAGGCAGTCGACTGGCCGCGGGAGTTGCGACTCGGGGTGGAGATAATGGCCCCGCTTCGAGAGGCACCGTCGTCTCTAGCAGAGCGCCTCGTGAACTTGGCGCTCGCTGGGCCGCGGGAGGATGGAGCCGAAATACGCCACGGAACTGTCCGCGCTTTCGTCCAGCTGCGGAAGTCGCCGTTCTGCCTCACCGACGTTCGGTTCGGGCATGACGTGATGATCCTCGACCGCGACGAAGCGACTGGTTTGTTCAACCCTGACTTCACCATGCTTCGAGTCGTGAACAACGGCCTTGGCCACCAGGTCGCCCAGTCCGTCGGCAGACGCCTAGCCGAGGCTCTGAGTCAGCTCCCGTCCGAGAACGGCGGTGTGATCGTGCTCGGCGACGTGCCGCGCCGAGTCGCAGATGGGGCGATCGCTCGACGCATCGACGAACCAGCCTATGGCCGTATCTTGGCGTTTGTCGTTCATGAGGCTGACGACTTTCACTTCACGTACCGCACATACCGACCCGATGCAATCCAGGAGCTTTTGGGCTCTGGGCCTCGGCCGCTGGTTCCGGCTGCCTAGCAGGGCGTCGGCGCCGACGGCAGGTCGGGTCCGAACTCGCGGGCCTAGGCACGGGGTCGCTCCCCGACCCCGAAAGCGGGGTCCCTGACGGCCTGGCCCGCGAGGACTTCAGGGAAGGGCAGCGTCCGAATTTGAGTTGCTCAGAGTTAACCGGTCAGGTGTAGCCTCACGCGTAGCTCGCACTGATCCAGGTTTCTAGCTCTGTAGCGAGCTTTACCAGCTCGGGAAAGATAAGAAGGGATGCCTGAACGGTATGCTCCTCGACAGGATCGATACTCGTAGGGTGGCCGGCAGCGTTTCTGGCAACTCGGATCTGCTGAGTGAACGCAGGCCAGTACGACTCGAAAGCCTCGAAGAGAGGTCTCGGCATCGCCCCCTTCTTGGCGACGAGTAGGTTCTCGATGGAATCGAGGATTCGCTTAAAGCGCCAGTCGTCGAGGTCGGGAGGGCGCGTCTGCCCGAGAGCGTCGAGCCGTGCGCCGAAGGCGCCGCGCAGGCCGAGGACCACGCCCTCGGAAGCGGCGCCAACCATGACGGCGGCAGCCTTGAAGCAGCTAGCTGAGTATGTGGCCAAGGCTTCGCGGATGTAAGACTCGCTTACCGGATTAAGCCTGCCCATAGCACGTAAATTGGCGAGGTACCCGTCTGGGTTGCTGGGGTCCCGGCTCAGCGACGCCAGGGCGACCCGACCCCGATCCGTGATATGACAAAAGGGCGGGTTCGGGTTGGCGAGATTGAACCCCCACGCTAGGTACCCGATTCTGAAAAGGTCACCAAAGAAGTCGAGGAGCGCCTGCTCTTGCTCAATTCCCCTGATGCCTAACCGGCGTGTGGCCTCCTCTAGGACTGACCCGGATTGAAGGTGCGAATCGCCACGTCCGCCAAGCTCGCGGACGACCTCTAGCACCGTGCGGCGGAGTTTTTCACCGTCCAAAGAACTTCGGTCCTCAGGGTTAGGGCTCAAAGGGAGAACTCGTTAAGCTTCTCGCTCATCGGTCAGTCACTTCTATTACGTCATCGCGTCTACACCGGCTGCTGCCTTGGGGCCGTCTAGCTGAGCCGAGCCAATGACTCTTGTCCCGTATCAAGCCTACAAGTGTAAACAAAACGAGGTCCGGGGATTGCGATTCGAGAGATCCTGTGAAGTCTAGCCCAGTCCTCGTCTTTCCAGTGAGTTTCATGCCCTTCCTCCGTTCCTGTCGGAGCAGGCTCACCAAGTGTGGATTTAGTCGTCCCGCGCGGAGGTCAACTGTAATGAATACTCATTGCGGCCTGGATCGAAGCCGAAACGAACACGGATAAACGGATAAGAGGTCCCTTCAACTCCTGGGGAAGCGGCGGGAATGGACTCGCCTCCATTGCCGCGCGGAGCAGTGACTGTAGGTAAAGAGTCGATGGGACTGCCGGCATCATTTTATTACAGGCCACCCCATTTTTTCAAAGGCCGCGGCAACTCTCTCAAAGCTTGCTGGATTAATGTACTGTACAAGCGCGTATCCTCCTCTGGCTGTTGCGTAAAAAACTGCGACTACGTTACCTGCTTTTACTAGGATTAGTTCCGTCGTCGTGGAGGAGTGCAACCCTTCATCGGTCAAGGCAATAGTTTCCCCCGTCAGCGGGTCGATCCGCCACCAAGCGTACCGGGGCACGCCGTCTTGAAGCATCGCCTCCTCGGGCGCCACGACCAAATGGCCAGCAGACAGGTCAGCCCTGACGCGAGCCAGCGCCTCTGGGGGAACTTTGCCATTGAAGTTCTCCTGGTCGAGCGGCAACAGCAGTGTAGCCGTTGCCTTCGACTGCACTTGATCGAAGAAGGAACTGGTGCTGAACGGGAACCTCCAGGTGGGTTCCTTGGCGGCAACTTCAGCCGTCAAGTACTCCAGCAGGACTCTCTCCAGGGTCCCCTCGACCACGCCGCGGAATACGCGGGCCCGAAAAAGATCAGCCGCTTGAGTTCCCACCGCCACGATACGGACGTGGTCGCGGCGCAGGTCCAGGGTGATTCGCCCCGACTTTGCCGTGGCTAGATGCTCGACAATACTCAGTCGGGACGAATCGGGGTAGAAAAGCACGGTGAAGCGACCCGGTTGGCGCCAGCGCTGGAACAACAAGTCCGAGGCGGCCGTGAACGACAGGTTGACGCGACGGAGAACGGAACGCAAATCCACGGGTTCCTTGGCGTCAGGTTTTTTCTCCGCGACGACCCCTGCAAAATGCGCCGCGTCGATCCGACCGGTCGTAAAAAACAAATCATAGGCTCCGTTGAGGGCCACATCTAAGCCTTCTTTGTCCGCAGTGCGGGTACGGACTTGCTCGCTGGTGAGGCTCTCGTTCGCGGCGCGGCGGGCCGGGCCGGTCAGATCGTAGAGTTCCCGGATTACGGTTTCCTTGCGTCCGCCGGGATAGATGAAGTCGAAGTGCAGGGACTCCGCCGTGGCGATGGAAATGGGCTTCCGCGCGCCTTCGCCTCCGAGCAAGCCGCCAATGCCGCCAATTCCCTTCCCGGTGCTCAGGTTCGGCCGGAACGGCACTCCAGCTTGGGTCTTGTCCTGGGCGATGACCAGAACCGGTTTGATTCTGCCGGTGTTCGTGATGGCTGATGCCAAGGCACTCTTCAGCTCCTGGGCCGGTCCATTCCAATTTTCCGGCTGGTGAGTGAGAACCAAGTCCACGCCGGACAGGTTCATCGTCTTCGTCTTGTAGCTCAAGATCACCCGGGTCTGCGGCTTCGTGGCTTGGTCCCCCTTGAGATAGACGGGATATTCCTCCAGACGAATTAGCAATTCCACCCAGTGAAAGATCTCATCCGGCAGCGAATTCAGGGCCTTATCAAGCTTGGTGAAGGTCTGGGCCGGTTTGGCATCGGCAAACGACGGGTCCAGGTCGATCCACAGGTTATCCTTGTGCCATTGCACCCAGAAATGATCTTGCGCTTCCTTGCCGAGGTCTTCGAGGCTGCGCCCTGGGGTTGGGTTGGGCAGATTCTTCAGTTTTTGCAAATGGTGGCGAATTAGGGTGTAGTCGCGCTGCACACCATTCTCCAGGGTTTCCAGGGCTTTAACGAGTGCCGCCGGTTTCTCCTCGGGTTTTGGCGCCTCGGGCCGCGGCCTTTTGGCCCACATCGAGGTGACCAGTTCCTTGGCCTGGGCTTCGGGCAAAGTCCCCCGCGCAAAGCGAACCTTATGCCCGGATTTTTCCAGTAGGCTGGCGAGCAAGGCCGACCGGTCGACGGAGTTGCCAGCCATTGCCAGGAGCGTGCCGCGCGGGCCACGCAAGCAACCCGTGTACACTTCATAAGCGATGTGGTCGCGCACGAACTGGAAGATCTTTTCCGGGTCATTGCCGAGGGCGGCGGCAAAATGTTCCGGCTGAACATGGGTCAGGTCGAAGGTGCGCGGCACCGGCAGCTTGAGGTGATCATAAGAGGGCCCCTTCATGCCCGGGCCACGCGTGCTGAGGTCGGCTTGGCTCTTGGGGGATGCTTTGTCGGTTTCTTGGGAACCGACCGGCGCAAAAAGAGATAGGGAGCCACCGACCAGGACCAGGATCAGGACCGGCCACTGATTTTTCATGAAAAATCTCATGCTTCATTTCCTCCAGTTTGCATTTCCTCTGTTCATGATGCGCGGCCGGAGTCCGCGAAGCCTTGGGGCTACCATTCCGGTGTTTCGCTCAGCCCCCGCCACCCATCCAGTTTACCTGCATCATCCAGCGTTAGCTGTAGCCGTTTCTCGCTTTCGATCTGGACCCGAGCCGGCTCGACTCTGGCGTCAGGGATGCTGACCCAGTACGTGCCCGGCTTGAGCATCAGGGCGGGGCCGTTGGTCACGCCACGGGCGATTCGTCTTGTGGCGGCCCTTGTCCTGTCCGATGAAACGGATGCTGGCCATCGCCTGGCGCAAGCCGCTGGACGATTGCCCGGCGTCGGCGGCGTTGTAGTAATTGCCTTTGCCGATCTTGGCGAGCGCCTCCAGTTGCTTGCGCTCCTTGGGATCGAGGCCAAAACCGACGACGTGGATGACCAAACGTCTTCCAGGTTGCCGCCGCAGGTGTCCCGGGCCGTGTCAAAACTGGCAAAGATCTGCCATGTCCGAAGAGGCGCCTCCAGGTTGACATCTAGATGGGATTTTGCCGACGAGTGTATCGGGGGATACACCAGGTACCACCCACCCGCCGACGCCACCTCCGCAACGAGCCCAATCAGAAGGTAGAGTGCGATGGACCCGCATGTCACTCGAATGGCCGCGCCCTCAAATCTTTTCAAGGGACTATCTCCGGCCTCCGTTTGGAACGGTTCCCCTCAGATCGGACGGCTCAAGTTTGTAGCGTCGCGGGGAGTCTAGAGGGGATCGCAGGAGATGTCAACGGGCTTCTCCCGACTGCTCATCGGCCCGCTTGACGGAGGGCTGCCAAGACTGCGGGGAGCAGGTCTCGGTGAATCACGAGCCCCTGCCGGGTCGGGTGACCACCCCGGTGGACTCGTAGATCGGATGTCCCGGTGCCACTTGGGGTGCCACTTGTTCATCGTGCTCAAACATCAAAGGGGGCACCTCGTCGCACTTGTGCAGGACGCGCGCCCGGTGTTTAGTCCACCATGAAAACCCGCACTCGACCCGGCGGCGGCGAGGGTGTCAATCATGGCCGGTGTCATCGCCTGAGCGGGTGGTCCCTTCAAACGGGGGCACGCCGAACTCCCTCGCAAGCTGCCCGGTTCGCTCGACGTACTTCGGGACTCGCAAGGCTCTGAATAACTCATCGGCCTTCCTGAGACTCGTCGCGACGACTTCACGGTTCCCCTGGGCGTGGGCGACTTCAGCGAGGCACAGGTGGGTGCGTCCTACCTCGAACCGTGCCGGGATCGAGGCAAAGGTTTCGAAAGCCTCTTTCAGATGCATCTCGGCCTGCGAGAGCTTGCCGCTGGCCTGGGCGATTCGCCCGAGCGCCCGCTGGGCCGATCCGACCCCAAACCAATCCTTCACGGGCCTGGTGATTTCCAACGCCTGGCTTGCGAGCTGCAATGCCTTCTCGATTTGACCATTCAAGAGCACGGCCTCGCTCAGCCATGCGGTGAACCACCCCTCAAGCTGGCGGAATCGAAACCGTCTCAGCTGCTCGACCGCCTGCTCTAGCAGGGGGACCGCCTGGGTCGGATCCTGGTTCTCCAGATAGGCGTAGCCCACCCAACCGAGAGCTTGGGCGGTGCTGAGAGGATCCGGCGAGCGCTTGAGCGCTCGCTGACTGGCATCGATCCCCGCCTCGCATTCTCCCGACGTCGCATACATTCCGCCCATGGTCCACGTCGCCATGCTCTGGAGCCTGGCATCGCCGATCACTTCTGCAATGGCTTGAGCCTGAGCCAGCGCGTGCAGGGCCGGCTCAAAGTCGCCGAGCAACCCGTAGTTGATCCCGACGACCCAGTGAGCCATGCCGAGCCATCCCCGCTCCTCTGTCGGCTCCAGCAGGGCCACCGCGTTCCGGCCATGATCGAGCCCTTGAAGCGGTCGCCCTGACCAAAAACTCTCACGCGCGAGTTCGCAATGGGCTCGACCCATGGTGGCGGTATCACCACATTGCTTCGCCTCTGCAAGGGCGCGCTCGACATTCTGGGCCGCCATCTTGTGGTCCCCGGTGACGCTATAGGTCAAGCCGAGCCAGAAATAATAACGGCCCGCGAGCGAGGGGTCGCCGAGTCGCTCAAGGGGCTCTTGTTGCTGGAGGAGAAGCTCCAGGCCCTCCCGGAACCGGCCCACGAAGTACAGGGAGTAAGCGAGACGAAGGATCAGATCGAGGAAGCGACGATCCCGTTCTTCGGCTGGGAGCCGTTCCACGTGGACGAGGGCCTTCTCGAGAGCCGCGATGGCCTCCACGTGGGAGTGTCCACGCGCCGCCTTTCTGGCAACGCGCGCGAGATAGTCCACCGCCTTCCCGGCCTCCTCGGCTTTCGAGTAGTGGTACGACAGGCCGTCGTAGACCTCCTCCAGACGGCCAGCGTAGAGGTTCTCCAGCGCTCGACCGGCCGCAGCATGGAGGGCCTGTCTGACGGAGGTCGGGAGGCTTTCGTATGCCACCTCCGTCGTCAGGGCGTGCTTGAAGACAAAGACCGGCTCCTCGCCCTCGCTCTGTTCGTAGAGAAACTCCAACCGCATCAGTTCTGAAAGATGAGACCCCAGATCGCTCGACCCCACCGAGATCGCCCCGAGGAGGCGTAACGAAAATTCCCGGCCCAGAATGGACGCGGTCTGAAGGAGCCGTTTGGGCTGCTCGGGGAGTCGATTGATCCGGGCGAGAAGCACCTCCTGGATCGTGTCCGGCACCGCCAGCGTCGATCGGAGCTCTCCTTGCTCGCCGATGGCTCGGGCGAGCTCCTCGAGGAAGAAAGGATTCCCTTCCGCCTTCTCAACGATCATCTGGGCGATCGGGGCAGGGAGGTGTTCACCCTGGAGGACCGTATGGACCACGGTCAAGCTATCCTCGGGCGAGAGAGGCTGGAGGGCCACTTGGGTCGCATAGGACTTCTCCATCCAGGGCGGCCGATAGCCGGGACGGTAGGTCGCGAGAAACAGGATGGGCGCGCCGGCCAGGGTCTCCACCAGTGAGGCGAAATATTCTTCGGACGTTTTGTCGATCCATTGAAGATCCTCAACGGTGAGAATGAGGGGGCGCTGCCGAGCCTCTCTGAGGCTCATCTGCCGGAGGATCTCAAAGGTTCGGGTCTTGATCGCTTCGGGGCTCAGCGGGGAGAGTTGGTCCGTCCCCTCATTCACGCCCAGGAGGTGCAGGAGATACGGTGCCGCTTCGTTGGGGTCGATCCCGAGCCTCTCGAGGCTCAAGCGCAGCTTCTCCGAGACGGCCTCTGGTCGATCCGTCTCGGCCAACCGGCAGCTACTCCGGAGCATCTCGAGCACCGGGAGATAAGGGATCATACTTCCATGGGAGAGGCAGTGGCCGGCGAGATACGTGACCCGTTCCTCGGCGAGACTCTCACGGATTTCGAAGAGGAGGCGCGACTTGCCAATGCCGGCCTCGCCTGCGATCCCGACCACTTGGCCGTGCCCCGCCATGACGAACGCTAGCCGGCTGCGTAACAGCTCGAACTCGTCGCGCCGCCCCACAAACCGGGCCATCCGTCCCCCGATGCCGAGTCCCGGGAGTTCGCGACCCGCGAGCCGGTAGGCGTGGCTCTCAGCCGAGCCTCCCGCGTTCAGCGGCACGAGGTCGAAGCGCCGCTGCAAGAACGGCCGGGCCGCTCGGCTGACCAGAATCTGATCCGGCTCGGCGCTTCCCCCCAGCTCCTCCAGCACGGACCACGCCTCGCGCTTGGCCTCCAGGTCGATGGTCGCCGTCCCGCTCACGCGCCCCACCAGGAACCGCCCCACGTGAATTTCGACCGTCACTCGGAACCGCTCGGCCCCATCTTGCCGAGCGTGTTCAAAGGCCTTCTGGATCGCCATGGCGGCTAGGGCCGCCCGGCGCGGCGCATCCTCAACCGGCTCGAGCCCGAACGCCGCCAAGAGCCCCGTCGGACTCGCCTCCTCGACCACCCCGCCGAAGCTTTGCACCTTCTCCACCAAGACTGCGAGCGCCCGGCTGGCATCAAGCGGCGAGTCGACCGCTGCCGGCGCAATCAGGCGGGCGCGTAGCAGGGTGACGTGCTGCCGCTCCCACCGGATGCCGACGGGTGTGGCGGCACCGCTTGGAGGACTCGTCCCCGGCGCGACGGGGGTCGGGACCGCGGGCCGCTCGGCCCGCGGCCGGCGCGGAGGCGCGGGTGATGTCCCCGGGCGCAGGCCGTACTTTTCGATCCGGTAGCGAAGCGTATTGCGGGGAATCCCGAGCCGGGTCGCGGCGCGCGAGATATTCCAGCCCGTCTGGCTCAGGGCCTCGAGGATGTGGGTTTGCTCAACACTTCCCACCGCGTCTTGGAGGGGAATCGCTTGCTCCACGCCTCCGCCCGCCCGGCCTTGTGGTGGTGACTCCGGGAGACCGAGTATCTCGGACGTCACAAGCGGCCCTTCTGAAAGGAGCGCCACCCGCTCAATCACGTTGGCCAGCTCCCGCACGTTGCCCGGCCAGGGGTAGGCGACGAGGGCCGCGCGCGCATCC
>Ga0184637_10002043_pt1 | contig 13134 bp, 9 predicted proteins | sample PLM3_127_b2_FD_133143 | JGI IMG/M metagenome (GOLD analysis project Ga0184637, IMG submission 133143) | Groundwater sediment microbial communities from an aquifer in East River, Colorado, USA - PLM3_127_b2 | ecosystem: Environmental > Terrestrial > Soil > Riparian zone | place: USA: East River...
ATCGTTATTGAGCATATTGATAATATCCGGCTCGATGAAAGTAGTTTTATCCATTTTCTTGCAGTAGCCGCACCATTTGGCGGTGAAATCAATAAAGAGATGCTTCCCCTCTTTCTTGGCTTTAGCCAAGCCTTCATCGTAGGAAAGCCACTTGATTCCGCTGGAATCGGTTTGGGCCGGCTGTGTGGTGGTAGCGGTGTCCTTCTTTTCTTCACCAGCAAAGGCCGGCAGGCTCAATAATGCCATGACAGAAAAGGCCGTGAGGAGTTTGAGTTGTTTCATAATCTTTACCCTTATGGCTATATTATAATATAACATCTTTTTTCCCTAAAGGACGCAAATAAGCGCCGGTTTCCCCCAAAAGCTCTTTAAGATTGTTCAGAAGCTGAAAATCCACGTTTACCGAGTATTTCTTTGACCTGATAAACACTTCTGAACCATTCTCCCTGGCTGCCAAGATTACCGGCACCGGCCCGGAAAACTTTTCCAAAGACGAAAGAGCCATTTCTATAGTCTTATCGGAACACTCTTTATCAATTTTTATAACCAATTGGCAGTTAAAACGTTCCCCTAATTTTTCAAGCGGAACCACTTCATTGACAATGACTTTGGCGGCTTCGCCTTCTCTTGTCGATAACCTTCCGGTAATCAGAATCATGCGTTCAACTTGGAGGATTTCCCGGAATTTTTCGTAAGGCTCCGAAAAGATAATAGTTTCCAAAAGTCCCGTGTAATCTTCGATTGTAGCGAATGCCATCAGGTTATTCTTTTTATCCAATTTGGTGCTTAGCTTGGTGAGAATGCCGCCGATAGTGACTTCGCGGCCATCGGTAAGCTCATTGAGACTGCCTATATTGTTAGATGTAAATGAGTTAAGTTCGTCGCGGTATTGGTCGAGAGGGTGACCTGAAATATAAAAGCCGAGAGCTTTCTTTTCTTCAGCCAGTTTTTGCGAATTGGCCCATTCACCGATATCAGACAGCAGCGGAGCAACTCTTTGAACTTCTTTCCCCGGCGCGGCGAACAAATCATGGCTAGAGCTGCGTGTTGAAACTTTGCTGCCAAAGTCCAAAGCGGCTTCGACTCCTTCAAATTTTTGAGCGCGGCTGCCATCCAGAGTATCACAGGCGCCTGCGGCTACCAGTGATTCCAGCGTGCGCCGGTTTAATGAGCGGGCCGGTATTCGGCTGACCAGATCAGCCAGTGTCGCAAAACGGCCAGACCTTTCTCTTTCCTCTACGATTGCCGCGCACGTGCCTTCGCCAACATTTTTCACAGCCAAAATTCCGAATCTGATTTTTCCCTCAACAACGCGGAAATCTATGCCCGATTCGTTTACATCGGGAGGAAGAACTTTTAGGCCCATGCGGCGGCATTCTTCCAACAAAGCATAGATTCTGTCGGTGTTGTTAATTTCCGAGGTCATCAACGCCGCCATGAATTCCGGCGGATAATAAGTTTTCAACCAGGCAGTTTGATAAGCTATCAGCGCATAGCAGGTGGAATGTGCTTTGTTGAAGCCGTAGCGGGCGAAAGTTTCTATCTGTTCAAAAATCTGGCCGGCCAGTTTGCGATCGATTTTATGTTTTTCGCAGCCATCGATAAACTCTTTCTTCTGTTCACCCATAAGCGCCGCATCTTTTTTCCCCATCGCCTTGCGGAGCAAGTCGGCGCTCCCCATAGTATATCCCGCCAGTTCATTGGCGATTTTTAGTACTTGCTCTTGAAACACGATAACGCCATAAGTATCGCCCAGAATCTTTTCCAATTTGGAGTGAAGGTACTTGATGTTTTTGGCGCCTCTTTTGCACTCGATATAAGTATCAATCATGCCGGAATCGAGCGGACCCGGGCGGTAAAGCGCATTCATGGCCGTGATGTCAGTGAAATTTTCCGTCCCCAAACGGCGCAAGTAGTCGCGCATCCCCGATGATTCAAACTGGAATATGCCCACCGTATTCCCCTTGGCAAAAAGCTTGAAGACTTCGGGGTCATCGAGCGAAAGATTATCTATGTCAACTTTTGCGTCCGGCTGGTTTTCGAAAATCATGCGCAGGGAGTCATCAATAACAGTGAGTGTGCGCAGCCCAAGAAAGTCCATTTTCAAAAGGCCGATTTCCTCGACCATGTTCATGTCGAATTGAGTAGTTACTTCGTCGTGTGAACCCTTAAACAAGGGGACATAGTCGGTCAGAGCTGTTGGCGCAATGACTACTCCGGCGGCGTGTGTGCTGCAATGGCGCGCCAGACCTTCGAGAGTTTTGGAAATATTGATAAGTTTTTCGACGCGTTTATCTGTCTTGACCAAATCAGATAGTTCTTTGACCTGCGCCAGCGCTTTGTCGAGCGTCATATCGACTGCGAACGGAATCATCTTGGCGATTTTGTCGACTTCGGCATACGGGAGTGACATCACCCGGCCGACATCGCGCACCACTCCCCGCGCCGCCATAGTGCCGAACGTGATAATCTGGCTGACATTTTCCTTGCCGTATTTGTTGATGACATATTCGATAATGCGGTCGCGGCCGCGATCGGCAAAATCAATATCGATATCGGGCATGGAAATGCGTTCGGGATTTAAAAAGCGCTCGAACAAAAGTCCGAATCGGATGGGGTCAACGTCGGTGATTTTCAAGACGTAAGAAACAAGTGAACCCGCAGCCGAACCTCTTCCCGGCCCCACTCTGATTTTCTGGTCGCGGGCATAATCGCAAAAATCTTTGACAATCAGAAAATATCCGGAATAGCCCATCTGCCTGATAACGCCCAGTTCATAGGTCAAACGCTTTTCCAGTTCATCGTTTATTTTGCCGTATCGTTCAGTTATGCCCTCGCGGCACTTATATTCCAAAAAGGCATCGGCATCGACATAGGGTTTGGGGATTGGAAAGACGGGGAGTTTCAGTTTCCCTAATTCCAATTCGAGATTGCACGACTCGGCAATTTCGACAGTGTTCTTCATCGCCTCTTGGTAATCGCCCAGCGCAAATTCCATTTCTTCGGCGGACTTAAAATAGATTTGATCGGTCTGATATCTCAAACGGTCGTGGTCAGACATAAACTTGCCGGTCTGAATACAGATGAGGGCGTCGTGCGCTTCGAAATCACTCTGTTTCATATAGTGACAGTCGTTGGTGGCTACTAGTGGGATTTTGGTTTCACGGGAGATGGCTTCGATTTTAGGAATCAGAATGGTCTGTTTTTCTATACCATGATTTTGAATCTCCAGAAAGAAATTACCTTTTCCAAAAATGCTTTCCAGTTCTCTGGCGGCAGCGACTGCGGCCTCGGTGTCACCGTTTAACAAATGCCAGTTGACTTCACCTTTAAGACAGGCCGATGTGGCAATGATGCCCTCGGAATGCTGCCGCAGGATTTCTTTATCCATTCTGGGGCGGTGGTAGAATCCTTCCAGAAAGGCAGTGCTGGAAAGTTTTACTAGATTCTGATAACCCTTGTAATTCTTGGCCAATAGAACCAAGTGATAGCCGCCATCGGGGTATTTGTTGGAAGGTTTTTTGTCGAGTCGGCTCCCTCCGGCGACGTAGGCCTCGATTCCGATAATGGGCTTGATTCCGGCTTTGGTGGCTTTTTTGTAGAATTCAATGGCGCCAAAGAGATTCCCGTGGTCAGTCACGGCCAATGCCGGCATCTTGTATTCTTTGGCTTTGGCAATCAGGTCATCAAGCTTGCTGGCGCCATCCAGGAGCGAATAATGGCTGTGCGTATGCAGATGTACAAAATTGGCGTATTTCATGGCTTTTGCTCGGCCGGATGGACGGAAAGAGTTGTATTCTCCAACCCACTACCATTACCACTCATCAGAATCAGGGAGTTTATTGGACCAAAATACCTTCTCTGCTTTCCCATACAATTACCACCAAACGCCTCTTGCAGTCAATCAGTTTATGCTCGCAGAATCAGGCGTTTTTCTATCCTTATGTATATAGTAATACGTATTTTTTGACCCCGGGTTGGTGAAAGGTTGAATGTTTCAATTTTTAATGACAGTATCTGTCAGTGCCAATAATTACATTTGAGGCCAGCAAAAGTGCCATAAATGTGATATATTAAATCCATAGCGAACCATATTTTGGTGACTGTTATGGCAGGCAAGAAGATTGAAATAAAGAAAGGGAAAGCCGAAATGGCCACCACAACCAACATCGTACCGGACCGCCGCAAGGCGCTGGAGGCTGCATTGCAGCAAATCGAACGTAATTACGGTAAAGGCGCAATTATGCGGCTGGGAGACCACACCATTCTGGAAGTCGAAACCATCTCCACGGGCTCGTTAGGGCTTGATTTTGCTCTGGGAGTAGGAGGTATCCCCCGGGGTCGGGTAACCGAGGTTTTCGGTCCCGAGTCTTCGGGAAAAACCACTCTCACCCTGCATCTGGTAGCTGAAGCCCAGAAAGCCGGCGGAGTGGCGGCGTTTATCGATGCCGAGCATGCTCTCGATGCCGCCTATGCCCGTGCTTTGGGTGTGAACACCGACGAACTTTTGGTTTCACAGCCGGATACCGGCGAACAGGCTTTGGAAATAGTGGACACTCTGGTTCGTTCCAGCGCGGTCGATTTAATCGTTATTGACTCGGTGGCGGCGCTTACGCCCAAAGCCGAAATTGAAGGTGAAATGGGTGACAGCCATATGGGACTTCAAGCACGCCTCATGTCACAGGCGCTGCGCAAACTCACTGCTATCATCTCCAAATCCAAAACGTCGGTAGTGTTCATCAATCAGATTAGAATGAAAATCGGTGTGATGTTCGGCAATCCCGAAACCACCACCGGCGGCAATGCGCTTAAATTTTATTCTACGATTCGTCTGGATATTCGCCGCATTGCAACAATTAAAGAAAACGAAACCGTTATCGGCTCGCGCACCAAAGTCCGCGTGGTCAAAAACAAAGTGGCGCCGCCATTCCGTGAAGCCGAGTTTGACATTATCTACGGCAAAGGCATCTCCGCTGAAGGCGAACTTCTCGACATGGCCGCCGACAAGGGCATTATTGATAAATCCGGCGCCTGGTACACTTACGGCAGCGACCGCATTGGCCAGGGACGCGAGAACGCCCGGCAATATCTCAAAGACAACCGCCCGGTGCTTGACGAAGTCAAAACCAAAGTAATGCAGAAATTGGGCATGCTCGATGATGAAGTTGAAGTGAAGAAAGAGGATAAAAAGGGGAGCAAAGCGGCGGGGTGAGGTCGTTCGACACTCGAACAGCTTATGCCGGAATTGACAGATACCCAGGTTGCTCGTCAGGACTTTGTTGACAATCTGATATTTCAGACTATTCTTTCCTCACATCCAGTTACAGACGGAATTGAATGGAATATTGAAATGATTGGCGAAGTTCGAGACACGATTCGTTATTGGCTGGTGGAACGGTTGGAATTAATTGATGAGATGAGGTTTTATCCGTTTATCGAAGAGTAAATGTATTGACTCCTACCTGAGGTGTTAATGTTGAATGAAATTAATTCTCCATTTAGATATGCTGGGGGGAAATTTTATGCGAGAAAATTGATCCTGCGATACTTGCCGGTTCATTCCTCGTACGTAGAGCCACTTGCGGGGGGGGCGTCGATATTTTTTGGTAAGAAGAAAGTCAACTTTAATTGGTTAAATGATGCTGATAAGGATTTAATTAATTGTTATAAGGTTATAAGAGATACGCCCGAAGAATTAATTGCATTAATTAAAGGTGAAAAAGCATCAAAAGAGAGACATTTCTATTACAAAAATGAATTTCAGCCAAGAAAAAGTTTGGAAAAGGCTTTACGTTGGTTCTATTTAAATAGAACTTCGTATTCAGGCATAATGAACATGCAAAATTGTTACTGGGGATACGGAGATAAATTTAGTATGCGCCCAGAGAATTGGCCGAGGAATATATTACGCACATCGGAAAAATTGCAGGATGTAAAAATCACTTCGTTAGATTTTGAAGATGTAATTGACCAAGTCGAAGACGGGGCTTTTTTGTTTGTCGATCCACCATATTATAATGCTGACCAAGATAAGTTTTACACATACTCTTTCAACCTGGAAGATCATTTGAGGTTATGTGCGGCTTTGGAGAGGAATAAAAATCGATTGAACTTTTTACTAACTTACGATAATTGTTTTGAAATAAGAGATCTTTATAGCTGGTCGCAAAGTATCATCGAGGAAGAGTGGAATTACACGATCAATCGCACTGACGATCAAAAGAATGGGACCAAAGAAAAAGGCACAAGGTATAAAGGGAAAGAAATATTTATAATGAACTATGAAATCAATCTAACAGTGCAAGAATCGTTGCGATTTGACGAACAATCAGAGAAAGCTTTCAAATAACTTTGCCGATTGGCTGATATGAATCCAATTATTTGTTACGGTTGCATTTTTGTCGAAAGATATTTTCGGATAGTTCGGTACGAACCCACAATTTGATTTATTTTTACATTTCGATCTGGTACACTTTACTCCATTTCGTTTGGAAATAATTAAATCAATGGTCCGGGCGACGAACATTGAGTTGAAGGCAAAATCTTTCAAGCCATTTTCATTAGACCCTTTTAGAGAATTGAGAAATTCGACTTCTTCCTTTGTGGGGCTCCAAAAAAATGTTCCCGAATTTTTGTTGGTTCGGTAAAATGCATTCCCAATTGAAATTACAACCACATCGAAGTCCGCTGGCAAATATTGGTCATTGTGTATAGAAAGAACACTTCTTGATACACCTAATTTTGGCGCAAGTTCTCTTACTTTTCTAGTACCTAAGGTTCTACTTCTCATACACTTAACGCTTATTTGACTGTCGTTATTGTCTAGTTTAATGAAACCTTCTTTTTTCGCTAGCTTGCATTCAACTCTAATAATCTTCTTGCTAGCTTTATGAAACACTTGAACGTCAACGTCTTGTAGGCCAGTCTGTGCATTTATAGTTGGATGAGAAATTTTCCAGTCATTTTCATTCAAGGCATTCTTAAGAGCATCCATTACGGAAAACTCGAAAGCTTTACCTCTTATCATTGGGATGACTTTTGGTTCGTTTAGTGTGTCTGATAAATATTCCAATGGAATGTTATATGTCTCACAATACGCCGCTAATTTTGACTCCCAATCCGGTTTCACTGTATATCCTTTACGAGATCTCTAACTGGTATTCCAAGTGCCCTCGCGATTTTCAGGATATTTAAGAGTGTAATGTTTTTTTCAGCCCTTTCAACCATACCAATGTAGGTTCTATGTACTCCTGCTGTCTCAGCCAAGTTCTCTTGTGACAATCCAAGACTTAGGCGTTCTTCCTTTACCCTTTTTCCAAAATCCATGAGAGCTTTAGGTTTCATAATCAGTTTTTCCAGGCAGTTATGTTATTAGGCCGATAACTCTAATGCTACATACTATAGTTAGCACAAATAATGTGCCTTTAGCCCCCTCTCAAAATTCTCCTTGCTTTTCTTTAAGCACTTACTAACTTGAACGACTGTTAGTTGGGCGCACAGGGCGCCTCTAAAGTCAGGGAAGTTATTGATAATCTTTGATAAAGGCAGGACTGGATGAAGTTTGAAGATATTCTTGACGGTAATGTAGTCATTCTTGAGGTTTCCGGTAAAATCATGGGCGGCGAAGAAACCACCATGTTTCACGGGAAAATCCACGAATATATCAATCAGAATAAGAAGAATTTCGTTATTGACTTGGCCAAAGTCGACTGGATGAACTCTATCGGGCTGGGGATGCTGATTTCAGCGCTGACTACCGTCAGAAACGCCGGAGGCAAGCTGGCTTTGGCAAATATTGATAAGATTGAATCAATTCTGACTATCACCCGCCTTATTTCGGTTTTTGAGCACTTTGACAGCCGCGAAGACGCGCTTAAGGCTCTGAAGAAATAGATTCCGTTAATGTAACTTGCGATTTCCAAGTCCGCCACAGGCGGACTTTTTTGTTTGTTTGGTTCAGGGGCAGTTCTGTCACAGATGGGGCAGACGAGGGCGTCTGCCGCCCACATTGATTTTAATTGGATAAACCGTTTTTTTTGATTTGATTGTCCATGATAAATAAGGGTTTAAAATAATCGTGTCATCATTTATTCCAGGGAACAAACTCGGCCCATACGAAATCGTGGAGCAAGCCGGTGCCGGTGGCATGGGCGAGGTTTACAAAGCTAAAGACATCCGTCTGGGTCGCATTGTTGCCGTCAAAGTCATTTCCGGTCTGACAGCCAAAAATCCCGACCTGCGACAGAGATTTGAGCGCGAAGCCAAAGCCATTTCCAGTCTTAATCACCCTCATATTTGCATTCTCTACGATGTTGGCCAGCAAGACGGCCAGAATTATCTCGTTATGGAGTATTTAGAGGGTGAAACACTTTCAGGCCGACTGCGGCAGGGGGCTATGGGTACGGACGAATTGTTGAAATACGCCATCCAAATTGCCGATGCGCTGGATAAAGCCCATCGAAAGGGATTGGTTCACCGCGATTTAAAACCCGGCAATGTGATGATTACTAAAGACGGCGCCAAGCTTCTGGATTTTGGGCTGGCCAAGCTGAAAGTATCAGGGGGAATTGTGGAAGGCACGGTGGAAACAAAAACGACTCCACTAACCGGCGAAGGGACAATTATAGGCACTTTACAGTATATGTCACCGGAGCAGTTGGAAGGGAAAGAAGCCGATGCACGTAGTGACATTTTTTCTTTTGGAACGGTTCTGTACGAAATGGCTACTGGGAAAAAGGCGTTTCAGGGGTCGAGTCAGGCCAGTTTGATTGCTTCGATTATGAAAGAAGAGCCCCGCTCCATCAGCCAGATACAGCCGATGTCGCCGCCGATGCTGGAACGGGTAATAAAACAATGTCTTGAGAAAGACCCCGACCAGCGCTGGCAGTCATCGGGGGATTTGAAACGGGCACTGCAATGGGTCTCCGAAGGCGGCTCACAGATTGGAATTCCGATTTCGATTTCCAAAAGAAGAAAACTGAATGAAAAAGTTCTAATTGGTGCGTCAGCGCTGCTTCTTGCGACAACTGCGTTTTTTGGAACTCTTTATTTCAAAAAGGCCAATGAGCCGGTCGAAGTGGTTCGCACGCACATTCATGTTCCGGAGGGGCATAATTTTGAAACGTTTACAGGAGGGAGTTTTGTAATTTCCCCTGATGGTCTTAAAATGGCATTCACTGCCCATGATACTTCCGGTGGAAATGATTATATCTGGGTGCGTTCTATGAATTCCCTGGAATCCATAAAGTTGGATGGAACAGAAGATGCCTTTTTCCCCTTTTGGTCACCGGACAGCAAATACTTGGGATTTTTTACATTCGGCAAACTCAAAAAGATTTTAGCATCTGGCGGTCCTTCTCTAACTCTTTGCGATGCTCCCGATGGACGCGGCGCCAGTTGGAATAAAGATGAAGTTATTTTGTTTACACCAGACTGGGAAAAATCAGGCATTCATAGGGTTTCCGCGGCGGGTGGCAAATCAACGCCGGTCACTGTCTTAGACACCACGTTCAAAGATTTCACACATCGCTGGGTTGAGTTCCTGCCGGATGGAAAGCATTTCTTGTTTTTTGCCCGAACGGAAGGCGATGCGGGAGGAGATCAAGATGCCATTTGCGTGGGGTCTCTTGAAAGCGGAGAATTTAAAAGGTTGTTCCCGGCAAAATCCAACGCCGTATATACCAGTGGCCATATTTTGTTTGTCCGCGAATCAGTTCTTATGGCGCAGCCGTTTGATGCCGATGGCCTCAAGCTCACCGGGAATGAGTTTCCCATTGCCGAAAATGTTTCGTACTTAATTGGCTGGCATAGGGGCGTTTTTAGCGCTTCGCCAAACGGATATTTGGTATATCGCATGGGCGCGGTGGAAAACAGATCAAATTTGCTGGTTGTTGACCCCGAAGGGAAGGCCTTGGATTCGATAGGTGAACAACTCCCCCGATTCGGACCGCGAATTTCCCATGATGGTAACTTCATTACCGTTGACGTTTCCGACCAGGCCAACGCCAACTCTGATCTTTGGATTTACGATCTGGTTCGCGGCATCAGTACCAAGTTCACGTTTGGCACCGAAATCGACCGGGGGGCCATTTGGTCTCCTGACGACAAGCAAATACTTTATACCTCAATAGTAAAGGAAAGCAGTAGGATTTATGTAAAATCAGTCGGAGGGGCCGACAGCGCCCGTCTTCTTTACGAGTCTACTTTTACCTTGTGGCCAGGCGATTGGTCTAGCGATGGACGATTTGTGGCCTTCATCCACGATGACAACAGCGACATTTGGATTCTACCGGTTCAAGGCGGCGGAGAACCGTACCCTTATCTAAAGACCACTTTCTTAGAATCATGGCCGACCTTTTCTCCCGACGGGCGCTGGCTGGCGTATACTTCCGCTGAATCCGGCAAAGAAGAAATCTATGTTGCGCCATTTCCAAATTATACCGGCAAGTGGCAGGTTTCTACCAATGAGGGTGACCGCCCTCACTGGAGTCGGGATGGAAAGAAAATTTATTATCTTAATAATCAGGATAGCATAATGGTAGCGGAAGTTGACGGTAGTGGAACTTCCTTTAAGGTCGGGAAGGTACGGTCAATGTTTAAGATTACTGGTGCCTGGAGACCCGGAAGAATTTATGACGTATTCCCTGATGAACAAAGATTTCTGATAAATATTGATCCTTCGATGCAGTCAACAGCTTATATCCAATCAAGTTCCTCGGTAATCTTGGTCCAAAACTGGGCCGAGGAGTTGAAATAATGCGCTCCCGGATACTAGCTTCTGCTTTTACTTAAACTTCTGTTGAAACTTCTAAACGACTTTCCCCCATTGCCTTAATCGGGCTATTGCGAGTCGGCGCAAATTAAGTTGCTATCAATTCCAGTTTGTTTTAGATATGTATAATCTATTGGCGTTCATAATCAAATGGAGACAGCCGGATGGCAGTAAATATTGAAAAACTTCTGGGTGCTGATAAGACACTTTTAACTCACAAAAGCAAAACCATCGACAAATCCATGCTGCATTTGCCCGGGCCGGATTTTCTGGACCGGGTCGTAGCCAATTCTGACCGGACACCATCGGTAATGCGAGCATTGAGTTCGCTTCATAATCACGGCCGACTATCCGGAACCGGTTATTTATCTATTCTGCCGGTTGATCAGGGGATTGAACATTCTGCCGGAGCCTCGTTTGCCCCAAATCCGATTTATTTTGACCCGGAGAAATTGGTGGAATTAGCAATTGAAGGTGGCTGCAACGGCGTGGCATCAACTTATGGCGGGTTAGGAAGTGTCGCCCGTAAGTACGCCCACAAGATTCCTTTCATAGTAAAATTGAATCACAATGAAATGATGACTTATCCGAACAAGTTCGACCAGGTCATGTTTGGGCGAGTCAGGGATGCTTTTAATATGGGTGCGGCCGGTGTCGGCGCTACGGTCTACTTTGGCTCGGCTGAAGGAAACCGGCAGCTGGTTGAAGTCAGCCGGACATTTTCGGTGGCGCATGAAATAGGATTATTCACGGTACTGTGGTGTTACTTGCGAAATGCGGCATTCAAGCTTGGGGACAAAGATTACCATAATGCGGCCGATTTGACGGGCCAGGCCAATCATCTGGGAGTAACGATTGAAGCGGACCTGATAAAACAGAAAGCTCCGGATACGAATGGCGGCTATAATGCGCTCAAATTCGGCAAGACTCATAAGAAAGTTTACGACGAGCTAACATCGGACAATCCTATTGATTTAACGCGATATCAAGTCGCCAACTGTTACATGGGTAGAATTGGATTAATCAATTCAGGAGGGGCCTCATCCGGCGAATCCGATTTGGCTGAAGCGGTGCGCACGGCATTAATTAACAAGCGCGCCGGCGGTACCGGACTGATCTCCGGTCGCAAAGCCTTCCAGCGTCCGATGAAAGAGGGCGTGGAACTGTTAAACGCCATTCAGGACGTCTATTTGGATAAATCCATAACGGTAGCGTAAACAGAGTGTCAACACTCCAGTCAATCAGAATTGCGCTATTATCTATCTTACTTTCAATCATTTTGGCTTCATCAGTCTTTTCCGACAGTGAAGCCGTGGCGGCGCCGACTGAAACTGTGATTGAAAGTGCTGCGGATACGAGTTCGGAAGAGGCTGTCTATCCGCTCTCGCCGGAACGTAAAGAAAAACTCATCTCGTATTCACGCTTCAAAAACATCTGGATGTTCGCCGACTTCTTTATCGGAATCGGATTGTTGTCACTGATTTTATTCACCGGTCTTTCTGCAAAACTTCGCGATTTTGCCGGCAAAGCCCGCTACAAGTTTTTCATCTGGTGGTTGTATTTTGTTCTTTTCATAATTGTTTCGTATCTCATTAGTTTTCCGTTTGACTATTACCGGGAGTACCTGGTTGAGCTGGATTACGGATTCATGAACCAAACTTTTGGCGAATGGTTTATCGATGGCCTTAAATCTCTGATGCTGACAACTCTTTTAGGCATAATCCCGCTCTGGTTGTTGTATTTCATTTTGGAAAGGTCAAAAAGATGGTGGCTCTGGTTCAGTTTGGGCACCATTCCGCTATTGATTTTTCTGGTGGTCATTGCGCCGGTATTTATTGCGCCGGTGTTTAATAAATTCACGCCTCTGGAAAACAAAGAGCTGGAAACAAAAATCCTGTCGTTGGCCTCGAAAGCCGGAATCGAAGGCTCCATCGTTTTTCAGGTGGACGGCTCACGACAGTCGTCCAAAGTTAACGCCTATGTAACCGGACTATTTGGCACCAAGCGCATTGTGCTATACGATACCATCATTAAGAATTTTAACGATGATGAAATTATGTTTGTGATGGGTCACGAGATGGGTCACTACGTCATGAATCACATCTGGCAGGGACTGGCCTTGGCCGTGCTTGTGATTATGCTCTCTCTTTGGTTAACCAACAGACTGATTCATGGATTCATCAGACGTTTTGAAGCAAAGCTGGGTTTCAATCAGCTTTCCGATATCGCATCGCTCCCTCTGGCGCTTTTGTTTTTGTCGGTGATTTCTTTTGTCAGCCAGCCTGTTTCAAACTCATTTTCTCGCTATATAGAGCATCGGGCTGATATATATGGAATGGATATTACCGGAGTGCCCGGCGAAG
>Ga0184637_10002044_pt1 | contig 13133 bp, 11 predicted proteins | sample PLM3_127_b2_FD_133143 | JGI IMG/M metagenome (GOLD analysis project Ga0184637, IMG submission 133143) | Groundwater sediment microbial communities from an aquifer in East River, Colorado, USA - PLM3_127_b2 | ecosystem: Environmental > Terrestrial > Soil > Riparian zone | place: USA: East River...
CCGGGGAATCGACCACCCCCGAGAGGAAGCGGAGGTAACGCGGAAGAAGATCGGGGCTTCGCTCCAGGATCAGAACCCGGCGCACGTAGAGCTTGAGCCCCGCCTCGTGGCCCACGTAGAACAAGTCGAAGGGCGCCTCCGAGGGAACGAAGAGGAGTGCCCGGTACTCGAGAAGACCTTCCGCTCTCTGCGAGATCGTCAAGAGCGGATCCTGCCAGTCGTGGGAGATGTGCTTGTAGAACTCGGCGTGCTCCTCGGGCTTCACCTCGGAGGCGGGCCGCTCCCAGATCGGCTTCATCGAGTTCAGGGTCTTCTCGCCGAGGATGACGGGATAGGCGATGAAATCCGAATAGCGCCGGACGATGCGCGAGAGCGCGGGCTCCCGGGTGAAATCCTCGATTCCCTGCTCCTCGTCGACCGGCTTCAAGTGCAGCGTGACCGACGTCCCCTGGGAGTCGCGCCCGGCCGCCGCGACCTCGAACTCGCCCGTGCCCGCCGATTCCCACCGGGTCGCGCCTTCCTCCCCCGCGCGCCTCGTAACCACCACCACGCGGTCCGCGACCATGAACGACGAGTAGAACCCGACGCCGAACTGGCCGATGAGCTCGGTGATGCCGTCTCCCGTCTCTTTGTCCTCTTCCTTCACCGGCGCCTTGCTCTTGCGGATCTTCTCCGCAAGCTCGCGGGTGCCCGATTTCGCGATGGTTCCGATGTTGTCGATGAGCTCCTGGCGGCTCATCCCGATGCCCGTGTCGTGAACGGCGAGCGTGCGGGCGGCCTCGTCCACCTCGAGACGGATCTCGAGCTTCCCGCCCTCGGCGACGAGCTCCGGCCGTGTCAATGCTTCGAACCGCAGGCGATCGAGGGCGTCGGAGCCGTTCGAGATCAACTCCCGCAGGAAAATCTCCTTGTGGGAGTAGAGCGAGTGGATCATCAAATCGAGGAGCTGCTGCACCTCGGCGCGGAAAGGAAAGGTCTCGGATGACATGGATTTATTTCGCTTCCCGAACGACACGATAGCTCGCCCAGGCCGTATCGTTCTCCCAGAGCTTGAGGGTGAGGGCGCCCAGGTTCTCGTCCGCGAAAGCGCGAGCGAGCGACGCGGCCATCGCCCTCGCGACGACCTCCACCCCCGGATTGAGGCCGGCGAAGTCCGGGACATCGTTGAGCGTCCGATCGCGGTAACGGTCCACCAAACGGTTCAGCTCCTCACGGAGCCGCACGATGTCGACGAGAAAACCGTGCCGGTCCAATTCCGCGCCGGCGACCGTGAGCTCTACCCGGTAGTGGTGGGAATGGAGCGAGCCTTCGGGACCGAAGTCTCCGCCTACGAGATAGTGCTGCGCTACGAAATCCGAAAGGACTCCGACTTCGAAATGCGGCATGAGAACGTCAAGTATAGGTCAACAGCACTTGCAGGCAGTCCTTTGGGCTCTCGTCGAGAAGGCGATAGGCGTCGGCGGCACGCTCGATGGGGAAACGGTGGCTTACCAGGTCCCGCACCGGAAGGCCGGCGACGGCATCGAGCGCCACCTTCATGCGGCGCTCCTTCGTCCAGCGCCCGAGAAGGTGCGAGGAAAGCCGGCTCACCTGACTCGACTGGATGCTGAGGCGGCCGCGGTGGAAGTGAGTCCCGAGGTCGAGGCTGGCCCGCTTGTCGGCGTACCAGGAGCCCGCGATGACCCGTCCCTCGAAGCCTGTGGCGGCGAGGGCCACGTCGAGTGCCTCGGGAGATCCGGAAACTTCGAACGTCAGGTCGAAGTCCCGCTCGTCGAGCTCCTCGGGGCTTACCGAGCGGGCCGCGCCGAGCTCGACCGAAAGCCGCCGGCGGGGCTCCCAAAGGTCCACGGTCACGAGTCGCGCGAGAGGGAATCGAGAGAGAAGCGCCGTAGTCACGAGCCCGACGACCCCCTGGCCGACCACGAGCACCCGCTCGCCCATCAAGGGTCGCGCGTCGTGGACCAGGCCCACCGCAGTTTCCACGGTCGGAAGGAGCACGGCGGACTCGGAAGGCACATCCTCGGGAATGAGGTGAAGCTCCTCCGGTCTCGCGAGAAAGGAGCTCCGATGGGTCTCGAACGCGAACACCCGGCGGCCCAGAAGATCGCCAGAGGCGACTCGGCCGACGACGGCGTAGCCGTAAGCCAGGGGATAGCCCACGGTTCCCGATAGCGACGACAGGCTTTCGTCGAGAATCGTGCCGTGAGGAACCTGACCACGGTAGAGCAGGAGCTCCGTTCCGGCGCTGATGGCCGAGAGCTCGGTCTCGATCCGGACCTCTCCCTCTCCCGGCTCCGAAACGTCCTGCTCCCGGATCTCGATCCGGCGCGGGGCCTCGAAGTAAAGGACGCGCGCCTTCATTCCGGGGACTAGTCGGGGGGCCAGACGAGCCTGCCCGCAATCACCAGGTCCTCACCCACGCGCTCCGATCGCCACGAGACGAGGCTCGGAAAAGCCGAGAGCTCTCCCGAGCCGAGCGGGCGAACCCCGCCGACGAACCGGGGCGAGACCGTGACCACCAGGTAGTCCACGAGCTTCGACTCGAGAAAGCTCGTGAGAATCCGCGCCCCTCCCTCGACCAGCAGGTGGCGCACTCCGCGCTTCGCGAGCCGTTCCAGGAGGTCCTCGAGGTCCACCCAGCCGTTCTCGAGCGCGCGCAGGCGCAAAACCAGGGCGCCCCGGGATGAGAGCTCCGCCTCGGTCGAGGTCGCGGCCGCTTCGGTTGTCGCGAGCCACACCCCTCTCCCGTTCTCGAGAAGGTGCGCGTCGCCCGGGATGCGGAGCCGGCTGTCCACGACGATCGGCCGGGGGTCCTCTCCGCTCGCGAGCCGCACGTTGAGCCTTGGGTTATCGGCGAGAACCGTGCCGATTCCAACGAGGATCGCGTCGTGGGAGGCTCGGAGCTCGTGGGGGAGCTGCAGAGAGGTTTCTGAGCTGAGGCTCAACGGGCGGTTACCCTCCCCCGCGATACTCCCGTCGAGGCTTTGGGCGTAAGCGAGGGTCACGAAGGGCCGGCCCCGCCGCGACGCCTGCCCCCGAGGCTCCTCGAGGCGGACGTGCAGCTCCGAAAGAATCGAGCTCACGACCCGTTCCGTCATTTCATCCGCACGCCGATGTTCTGTATATCCCACGCGTTAAGATGGCGCAAACGGCCATGGAGGATTTCGCACGATACCTTCTCGCGAAGCGGAGCGTCGACGACCGGGCGTTGAACCGCCGCGTTTGGGCACGGCTCGAGCGAGAGCTTCGGGATTCGAAGGCGGAATCGCTTTGGATCGTCGACGTCGGCGCCGGGCTCGGCACCGGCGCCGAGCGAATCGCGGAGTGGCGGCTCGTCGAGCCTCTTTCCGCCGTCCGCTACATCGGCGTCGAGCCCCGAACGGAGCTCTTCGAGGAGGCCCGGGTCCGGCTGCGGTCCCTTCCGTTTCCGGCGGATCTTACCGCCGCCACGCTAGCGGCGTTCGCCGCCCAAAACGAGAATCGCGGCCGCTTCGACCTGGTCGTGGCCCACGCGCTTCTGGACATCCTCGAGCTCTCGCCTTCGCTCGAGGCGCTCGTCGGCCTCGCCCGGCCCGGCGGGCTCCTGTATCTTCCCATCACGTTCGACGGCGAGACTCTGTTCGAGCCCGCCTCGAGCGAGGACGACGCCGTTTTGTCCGCGTATCACGACACCATGGAGGAAAAGGGATCGAGCCGCACAGGGCGCCGGATCTTCCATGCCCTTCGCTCTTTCGAAGTCGAAGTCCTCGAGATCGGAAGCTCGGATTGGATCGTCCATCCAACCCGCGACGAATACCCTGAAGACGAAGCTTTCTTTCTGGAGTTCATCCTGAAGACCATCGAAGGTGCGGTCCACGATCGCGTGGAAGGGGCGGGCCTCGAGACATGGCTCTCGGAGCGCCGGCGGCAGCTCGCGTCGGCCGATCTGGTCTACTGCGCCCACCAGGTCGACGTCCTCGCCCGACTTTCATCATGAATACTTACTTGAGCCTGGCCGAGACGGGCGCTCTCATTCTTTCGCTCTTCTTCGTGGGAGTCTCGTTCGGAGGCTCGTCGCCCCTGGTGTCGTCCATCCTGGAGAGCCTTGGTGCGAGCGAGTACTTCACCGGGGGTGTGGTGGCGATGCTCTCTCTCGGTCTCGCGCTCGCGAGCCCGTGGGCGGGGCGGCTCGTCGATCGCATAGGTCCTCGTCCCGTGAACGTCGCCGGGATCCTGCTTCAGGGCGTGGGCTTCGCCGCTCTGGCGGCGGCCCTCGCTACCGACGTACGCCTGCTGTTCCCCGCGCGGCTCTGGCTCGGAATCGCGGCGGCCCTCACGTTCGTCGCCGCCGAATACGCGCTCTTGAAAGGAACGAAGCCCTCTCACCGCGGCCGGGTGATGGCCGCCTACGGCGCGGCGTTCGGGTCCGGATTCATGCTCGGAGTGTTCGTCGGGAACCGGGCGTTCGACGCCTTCGGGCTCGCCGGCTTTCTGGTTCTCGCGGGCCTCGCCGTCCTCATCACTCCCCTCGCGTTTTGGGGAATGCGAGGGATGGCGCTCGAGGCGCAATCGACGCTCGAAACCGGGCGTGCGCCGCTTCCGATCCGGCGAGTGCTCTTCGCGCTCTACGGCGCCGTCGTCTACGCCGTCCTCGACGTGGCGATGATCGGCACCTATCCGGTCGAAGGGCAAAGGTTGGGTCTCTCCCGCGTGCAGTCGCTCGACGTCGTGGGATGGATGGCTCTTGGAACCGTCGCGATCCAACCCTTCGCGGGATGGCTTGCGGACGCCATCGGGAAACGCCGGGTTCTCCTGGGTCTCGCGGGGCTCGGGTGCGCGGCCTCGGTCGCGGCGGGCGCGATCTCGTCGCTCCGCCTTCCGGAAGCGCTGACGGAGGCGGCAATCGCCTTCGCTTTCATCGGCGCCGCCGTCGGTGGGACTTTTCCGGTGAGCCTCGCTCTTCTCGGCGAGAGAACGCCGCCTTCGCTCCTCTCGCGGGCGAACGCCGCCTTCTCTACCGTCTTCGGCTACGCTTCCCTCGTGGGACCCATGATCGCAGCGCTCTTCATCGACCTCGCCCAGCGCCTCGGACTACTGGGGTGGGCGGTCCCCGCGCTCGCTCTCGCCACGTTCGGAGCGGTGCTGCCTCTCGCCCTATTCGACCGAAGAAGCGAGCGATCCGGCTCCATCCCCAGAGCGGCGTGAAACACCGACGTCGTCGAGAACGACGACGCTCCCCCCCTCGCTCGTCAAGAGAAAGCGGATCGCCCCGAGCCGCGTTACGTCGAGCTTGGGGTTTCGCGCCTGGAGCGTTTCGAAAGGGACCTCGTAGCTGGAAAGCGTGGGCTCCCAGGTCCGTCCGTGAGCCTCTTTGTTGAGCCAGGCGAGCTTCAGGAACTGCACCTCGAGGGGCATCGCGATGGGCTGGAGCTCCGAGAGTCCGATTCTGCTTTTCTCCCCTCCGGTGTCCTCGACCTCGATCTCGAGCGACGGGACTTCCCGCGGTCCTTCGGCCTCGTCATCGCGGTTCGGGCGCTCGGTCGAGCCGCTCAGAAAGAACGTGAGACGGGAGTCCGGGTCGAACGCCGCGCCCTCGGCTGCAAATCGAATCGCGTAGACGGCGCTCGAAGCGCCCCGGCTTTCCTTCGTCCAGCCAAGAACGACGGCGCTCGTTCCTTGCTTCTGATCGTCGCGGAACAGGAGCTCTTCCTCGCGCCAGAGCGCGAGCCCCGAGGTCTCGACGCGAGCCCCGGGGAAGGTGGCCGTAAGGACGTCGAGGTCCTCTTCGAACGTCGCGAGCGGAGCCGTTCGGGAGTCGGAGAACTGGGCCACGAGCTTCGCCTCCGGGAGCCATGCGCGGCCGACACTCGGATCGCGGAAGAGCGGGAGATATCCGAGGCGTTCGTGAAGAGTCGCTTCGAGAAACGCGGAAATGGATACGCGCGCGACCTGGCGCTGCGTCTCGCCATCTACGATGGGCGCGAGGTTCAGGAGCCAGGAGGAAGGCGGCCCGGCATCGCGGCGTCCCCAGACGGTATTGAACTGACCATGGTTTCCCCGGTGGAGGTAGACGCCGGCCTTGAAATGATAGCCGTTGCCGGTGAAGTCGATGCGGCGGAACTGCCGCAGCCCGTGGAAGCTCGCTTCGTCGCTGTCGTACGAGCCCTGGAGCGCGAGGAAGCTCACGTCTTCGAGCTTCATGCGCCGCGGGTAGCGGGCGTCGATCTGGGCGATGGCGACGAGCGCTCGGATCCCGAAACCGTAGTCGAAGGCGACGGTGGCGTCGTCGGGAAAGTACGGGAGACGGTTGAACGCGGCGGCGATGGCGACGGCTTCGCCTCCGCGCGAGTGCCCGACGAGCGCCACGCGGTCGAGGTCCACCTTGCCCTCGACCGGGTGGCCCTTCGTTTCGTTCCACTCGCGCCACTGTTTCAGGTGCTCGAGGAGTAAAAAGGCCCGGAGCGGCATTTCCTTCCCGCGAAAATCGCCGGACCAGGTGCCGTTCACGAAGTTCTCATCCACCGAGACCGTCGCGAACCCGCGGCTCGCGAGAAGTTCTCCGAGGTACGCGTAGCCCGGGTCGGAATGCTCCTCCATTCGGTGGTTTCCGTGGACCACAAGCACCAGGGGAAACGGGCCGTTTCCCTGCGGGAGCCATACTCTTCCGTTGACGGGCGCGTCCTTCAGGGAGAAGCCCCAATACCACTCGCGCGCCCAGGCGCGGAATCCCTTCCACTCCGGAAGGAGCTTCGTCGCGTCGAGCGTCCGCGAAGTCCAGTCCGCTTCTTTTCCGAACTCCGCGCGGCGGACGTCCGTGCCGCTGCCGTAGGTGAGGCTCTCGACTTCGTAGTCGCCCTTCTCTCCCGGATTCGGAAGACCGAGCGCCGGTGGAAGGGGCGCCTCTCTGCGGATCTCTCCGGCGGGATAGGGGTCGTACCCGTCGCTCGCGAGAAATCCGATCGCAATCGCGTCGATGGCGAGAGCGACGAGGACGAGGCCCCACCGCTTCACCATTAGCCCTCCCACCAGGGAACCCTGGGCGAGGAGGAGCGCGACGATCGCGGGGTAGTAGAGAAGCTCCGGGAGGCCGAACTGGATCTGAAGCACGCCCAGAACGATCGCGGCCGCCGCGAAGAACAAGAGGAGGCGCGAGGGAACGCGCTTGCCGAGCGCGGCGAGACCGCGGACCACCAGAAGCGCCAGGAAGAAAACCGCGGCGCCGACGAGCGCGCCCACGGCGACGTCAACGGCGAGCGGAAGCCCGCTTCCCAGGAAGGAGCCAACGAGAGCCGAGAGGCCGACCGCAGTCGCGGCGATCCCGAGCGCGGCTCCCCTCCAAAAGCTCGGGGGCAGACTCACGGGGGGTCTACTGTCGCCTCAGGTAGTCATCGGTTCCGTCGAGCCAGTCCTGACGGGGCGGTGTAAAGAAGTCCACGTCGAGCGTGTCCTCGAGCGCCTCCGCCTTGTGGGGCACGTTCGACGGCAGGACCAGCACCTCGCCGGCATGAACCACGACGGGCTCGGCGTCTTCCGAGCCGATCCAGAACTTCAGCGCGCCCTCGAGGACGTAGGTGAGCTGCTCGTTCTCGTGGTGATGCAGGGGCACGACGCACCCCTTCTTCATGTAGACGTGGGTGAGCATCGCCTTCTCGCCCGTGATGATGCGCCGATCCAGAAATTCGGTGAGCCTCTCCTTCGGGAGGTCGTCCCACCGGTAGTGCTTTGCGTTTGATTGCTGCATGGTACCCTTTTTATCACTTCTATGAAGGTCGAGCGAGACGGTTGGTTCATCGACATCGAGACCCTCGACGTCTCGCAGCGCCCGCATTGGGAGATTCGTTGCCTCATCCGAAGGCGCAAGGAGAATCTAGAGGAGGAGCGGAAGCACCGCTTCTACGTGACCGCGGAGTTGTGGGAGAAGCTCAAGCTCGGAACCCTCCCCGAGGCGCGGCGTGAAGATCTTCTCGCGCGGGCAGCCAAGCGCGTCGTCCTCCGGGAATTCGAGGAGATCTTCGCCGAGCCCGAGGGAGGGCTCGATTCGCTCCGGCCCCTCGAGGAGGCCGATTTGCGACAGGCGTGACCATCAGTCACAGGCGCAGGCGATGGCCAGAGCCGCGCAGACCCTGTTCAACTTCTCGGGAGAAACGGTGCCCACGAACGAGGTGAGTTCGCGTCGAGGCACGGTGAAGAGATTGCAGAGGTTTACACATGAGGGGTGTTTGAGCCCATCCTCAACGCCCAACTCCACCTCGGTTGGCGATCCGCGCAGAGTCGACGTGACCGCGGCCACGGTCACGGTATGGAGCGATTGGATCAGCGAAGGACGGCTCAGCACGAGAACCGGGCGGCGCTTGTCCGGTCTCGGACGATCCAGGAGCCAGATCTCGCCCCGGCCTATTCTTCTGGCCACGCCTGCTCGCCGATCAAATCCAAGATCTCGCTCCGCATCGCATCGGCCTGACCTTCGTAGGCCCGCGCGATCTCTTGGTCAATGGCGCGTCGCCTCTTTGCTGCTAGATACCACTCCACGGCGGAGCGCACGAAGGCGGACCGACCCCGCTTTCGTACTTCAGGATCCCGGTCAATCCGACGGAGTAGTTCCGTATCGATCGAGATTTGGACCGCCTTCGCAGGCATGATGGGATATTGCCACCATTTTCTTGTGGTGTCCAATGTTGGGTCTTCGCTATAGCCCCAGCACCTCGAGACCCTGCTCGAACACGACGTCGACGGGGACGCCCTTGGCCCCCACTCGATCCAGGCTCTCCTGAAGCCGCGGGCTCACCACCTGGTACTTCTCCTGGAAGCGCCCGAGCCCCTCGTAATCGCCGTCGCCCTGGAACTTCAAGAGGATCGAGGCGAGATCCCGGACCGCGGGCGCCATTTTCTCGAGCTCGACGCGGTAGGTCTTCGTCTCCGGGTCGTAGATAAACGCGCCCTTCTCCTCGAGAAACGAGAGCTGTATCAGGTTCGCCCGCCCGTGGGCGTCGGCTGCCCCGAATCGAACCGAGCGGAAGATCGAGGCGAGGAAAGTGATGTAGTTGTCGCGAAGGTCGGTCTCGTCGAGCTCGCCGCGCTTCGCGAGCTCAGAAACCATGAACAGGCCGAGCACGTCCGCCTTGGCCTCCTCGGTCGCCGAAGCGTGCTCCTTGAGAGCGCTTCTGACGGTTCCCTTCCCGTCGAGAGCGTTCTTGATTCCGAGGCCGTGCGCCACCTCGTGGAACATCACGTTTTCGAAGAACGGCTCGAAGGCGACTGCCTCGCGCTGGCCTTCCGCGATCAGGACCCCGGCGAGGGGGACGAGGATCGCGTCGAACTTGGCGCGCATGGCGTTCTTGAGCTGGAGCCTCCGCGCGCCTTTCTGGAGCTGGACCTCCTCGTCGTTGGGGAGGTTCACCGCAATGGCCTTCACCCCGGCGTTGCCGTCCCCGGCGTAGTAAATGACGTCATAGGCGTTAAGGTCGGAGTCGAGCCCGGGACTCTCCCGCTTGTACTCGTCCGGCACCGGGAGCGCTTTCTGGAGCTCGGGGAGAAGCGCCGCGTAGCGAGCGAGTCGACCGCTCCACTCGCGGTCTTTCACCAGGATAAAGGCCTCGTTCGCCGCCTTGTATCCGAAGAGCTGATCCTCGTAGGTCTCGATCGGGCCGATGACGATGTCGAGCGTGTTGTCCTTCATGTCCATCCAGGCCATGTCGCTCGCCCGATAGTCGTCCGAGAGCAGCGCCTCCGCGCGGAGCTCGAGGTACCGCTTCAGTCCGGGGTCTTCGGCGAGCTCCGCTGCCTGCCTCAGCTCGTCCGCGGCGGCTCCGAACGCTTCCTCGAAGAACACCGAATACGGGATGGTCTGAAGATCTCCCCCCTTGTCGCGGCGAACCATGGTGTAGAGGCTCTCGAGCGCCTTCTCTCGTTCTTCCGACTCCGCCGCCGCCGTCTCGAGCTCTTCCTTGGTCATGTCTTCCGGATAGAAGTTGGCCCCCGCGGGCTTCTCCTCGAAGCCTTCGACGAAGAGCTGGTTGTCGTCCAGGCGGTCCCAGGGACCGTAGTTGATCTCGGCGTACCTTCGGGCGGCCGCGCTCTCGAGGGACGACAGGAGCTTCTCCTTGTCGCCGTAAGCCTGTTCCCAATAGGTGCGGTCCATCGCCTCCGCCGCCCGAACGAGGTGCGGAATCATCTTTCTTTCGGAATCGCTCAGCGCGGCGACGTCGGTCGAAAGCCGCACCGTGGTGTAGCGGCGTAGCCGCGCATCCGCGTCCACGGGCGCCTCCTCCGGGCTTTCCTCTGGAGGAGGAGCCGTCCCGCAGGCGAGGGCGGAGACGAGAACGATGACAGAGGTCTTGAGCTTCATTTCGTCCTCCAGTTCAAATAAGCCTTTTGGAGCTCATCGGCTCCAATAGTCCCACAAAATTCCCTGGATCGTCCCCACGAGCCCGGCTGTCACCGGAAACGAGAGGAGCGCGAGCGCGAAGCGTCGCGGAAGACCGGGAGCCCTCTGTGGGGCCGGCCCGAAGAGAATCAATCCCTGGACGAGCGCTATCGCGGCGAAGGCGACGGCGCCCGCCGCGGGATGAGCGCACCAGGGACAGTGGGGCCCGGCCGCGTGATGGATGTTGCAGGCCACGGCGGCGCCCGCCCAAAGCGAACGGCAGCCGCACCCGAAGACGAGCCCGCAGACGTCGATGAAGAAAATAGAAGAGACGCCGATTGTGGCCGCGAGCGCGAGGGCTTTTTTGCGCATGGGTTCAGAATAGCCGCAGTTGAGCGTCCAAGATCTCTCCGACCGACGTTCCTTTCAGCCGAAGAAGGGCGTCGGCCGCGGGGGCGAGCTGGCGGTCGAGGTAGTGCTGATAGTCGAGCGACCGAGGGTCGTTCTCGAGCGGCTCCGGCCCCCGGATAGTGACGACGTAGCGCACCCAGCGATCGCGAGAGGCGATTGGGGAGATACCTGAAGCCGGCTTCGCCCGCTTCAGCGCGGCCTGCACGTGCGGGGGAACGTTCTTCTCGTAGTCTTCGAGCCTTCGCCGCAGCCGTTTTCGGTATACGAGATCCCGGTCGCGCTTTCCCGCCAGAAGATCCGCGGCCGTGTTTCGCACGTAGTCCTCGAACGGCTCGCCGAAGAAGATCCGCCGGTAGACCTCCCGTTGGAACTCCCGCGCGAGCGGGGTCCAATCGGAGCGAACGGCCTCGAGCCCGGTGAACTCCAGCACCAAATCATCGCCCCGCCGCGCGAGCCCCGCGTAGCGCTTCTTGCTTCCGAGCTCCGACCCCCGGATGGTGGGCATGAAGAAGCGCAGATAGTGGCTGTCGAACGTAAGCTCGAGATGCGACTCGGTCCGGTAGCGGCGCTCCAGCTCCTCGGCCCACCTTCGGTTGAGGCGCCGGACGAGGTCCTCGCCGATCTCACGACTCTCCTTCTCCCCCGGCCCCGGGCCCAGCAGCACGAACAAGGAATCGGTATCCCCATAGATGACCCGAAGACCGTCGCTCTCGATCCACTCCTTGCTCGTGGTGATGATCTCGTGCCCGCGGCGGGTGATGCTCGCGACCAGCCTCGGCTCGAAGAACCGGCAGCCGGGCGTCCCCAGGACTCCATAGAACGAGTTCATCATGATCTTGATGGCGCGCGACGTCGCCTCCTCACCCGCCGCTTTCGCGCGATCGCGCGCCCGCCATAGATCCTCGATGAGTCCCGGGAGAATGCTGCGCTCGCGCGCGAAGCGGGCCCCGTCGAAGCCCTCGATGGCGTCCGCTCCCGCTTCGACCAGACCCAGCGGGTCGACGCGAAAGGTGAGAATGATGCTCGGATACAAGCTCTTGAAATCGAGGACCAGGACGTTCTCGAAGAGACCCGGCTCGGATTCGAGGACGTACCCTCCGGGGCTCATCACATCGCCCTCCGCCGCCTCCACGTCCCGGGCGACTCTCCCCCGGCGATGAAGGCGCGGAAGGTAGAGATTGTCGAACGCGGCGACCGAGCCTCCGGCGCGATCGAGGGCGAGCCCGGTGAGCTGGGCTCGTTCGAGAACGAAATCGAGGAGGTGCGCTTTCTCGAAGATCGCTTCGACCAGGAGGCAGTCCTCGGCGTTGTAGCGGGCGAGCTCCCACGGCTCCTCGCGGTACAGGCGGCGAATCTCGGAGATTCGGTCTTCGGACTTCTCGATCCGCTTTCCCCGCCCGAGGAGCTCGCGGGCGACCGCCTCGAGACTGAAGTCCTCGAAGCTCCAGGTGGCGGTCTTGAGGGTATCGATGCCGTCGAGGATCGCTCGTCCGGGAACTCGCGCTACCCGCTTGCCCCCGGGCGATCCCGGCGCCAGCACCGCGGCCCGGTCTCTCCCGCGGCCCATGGCGAAGGAGAGATTGAGCCGCTGGCAAACGCGCTCGAGCACCTGGAGGTCGAAGTCCACGACGTTCCACCCGAGGATGACGTCGGGGTCGGCGCTCGCGAGAAACGAGAAGAACTCCTCGAGGAGAGAGACTTCATCGCGGTGCACCGAGATCGTGACGTGCTCTTCTTCGCCGAGACGCTCGCCGTGGGCGCCGCTCCACTCCGGATGGCGAAGGAGGAACACCCGGGCCTCCGATCCGATGGACGCACCGACGGAGTACAGCGTCTCGTCGTGTCCGTCGGTCTCGATGTCGAGAGAGAGAACTTCGAGTCGCGGACGGTGCTCCGTCGGCGCGATCTTCGGGTTTCGATATTCGCGATAGGAACCATGCTGGACGAAAGCGCCCTCGACGCGAAACGCCCCGGTGACGAAATGCTCCATGAGGAAGCGGTCCGCGGGCTTCAGGTCCGATTCGTAGAGCCGAAGGCCACGCTCCCGAAGAGCCCTCCTCGCCTCGACGAGCGCGCGCTGACTCTTGAAGTAGAGCGCGTCGACCAGAGCTCCGTCGAAGGTGCGAAGCTCGACGGGCCGGACCCGGCAGCCGAGCGTCGCCGCTCGCATGCGGCCTCGCTCCGCGAAGGCCACTGCCTCTTTCCGGTCAAGGCGGATGCGGATGGGGCCGGACTCACCCCTGGCCCAGAAGACGATTTCAATACCGGAAGGCGCGTCGCGCCACTGCCGGGTGAGGAGGAACGCGTTCTCGGTCGTCGTCTCCAAAATCAGCGCCGCGAAATCCACCATACGTCGGCGCCTCGGAGATCGCCACTCTCA
>Ga0184637_10002045_pt1 | contig 13133 bp, 9 predicted proteins | sample PLM3_127_b2_FD_133143 | JGI IMG/M metagenome (GOLD analysis project Ga0184637, IMG submission 133143) | Groundwater sediment microbial communities from an aquifer in East River, Colorado, USA - PLM3_127_b2 | ecosystem: Environmental > Terrestrial > Soil > Riparian zone | place: USA: East River...
TGGACCGAGCGGCGCCGGCAAGACCACGTTTTTGAAGCTCATCTTCCGGGAGGAGACGCCGAGCTCGGGACAGATCCTGGTCAACGGCCGCAACGTCTCCGCGATCCCCGAGGCGAAGATCCCCTACCTGCGGCGCGACATCGGAGTCGTGTTCCAGGACTTCAAGCTCCTGAGGCGAAAGACGGTCTTCGAGAACGTCGCCTTCGTTCTGCGGGTGATGGGTGTCGATGCGATGGAGAGAAAGCGCCGGGCGTTTCAGATCCTGAAGCAGGTGGGACTTCACCACCGGATGCACAGCTACCCGCTGCAGCTCTCGGGCGGCGAGCAGCAGCGCGTCGCCGTGGCCCGGGCCCTCATCAACGAGCCGGTGCTCCTCCTCGCCGACGAACCCACGGGCAACCTCGACCCCGACCTCGCCTACGAGATCATGTCGCTCTTCCGGGACATCAACGCCCGCGGCACGACGGTTCTGGTCGCGACCCACGATCGGGAGCTCATCACGAGGATGGGCAAACGCGTCATCGTGCTCGAACAAGGACGGGTGGTCGAGTCCTGAGCGCGATCACACCGGGCTCGCGAGGAACTTCCGCACCGAGAGAAGACTCCCCAGAAGACCCACCAGCATGCCGCCGGCCAGGATGAAAAGCCACGTCGAGGGCGGAACGAAGTGGAGCGAGTCTCCCGCCGGCAGGAGCTGGAACGACCGCAGCGCCTCCCTCAGAAGAAACTCGTGCGAAAGGTAGAGAAACGCCAGAGCCAATAGGCCGCCCAGCCCGCCCTGGAGGATTCCTTCCACCAGGAATGGGCCGCGGATGTAAGCGTGGGTGGCGCCGACGAGACGCATGATGCCGATCTCGTCCTGCCGTCCGTACACGGTGAGCTTGATGACGTTGAAGATGGTAAAGACCGAGGCCAGGATCAGGGCGGCTCCCACGGCGAGCCCGAGCACCTGCGTGAGCTCGACGATTGCGGAGAGGCGCTCGATCCAGAGAAGGTCGTAGTCCGCCTCCGAGACTCCGGAGACCGAGGCGAGGCGTCCCGCGAAGGCCCGCACCTGTTCCGGCGCCCGGTACGGGACGGCGACGTTCACCTCGAACGCGGCGGGGAGGGGGTTGGTTTCCAGCAAATCGGGAAGCGCCTCGAGCTCGGGGAAATAGGACCGGAACCGGGAAACGGCGGCCTCCTTGGAGACGTACTCGAAGGACTCGGCTTCGGGACTCTTCGCGAGGAGAGCGCGCAGGGCCTCCTCCTGTTCGGAAGTCGCTTCCGGCTCGAGATAGAGGGTGAGCTGGACGCGGCTCGCCCATCCCTCTATCAGCTCGTTCAGGTTCGCGGAGATCGAGAGAAAAATCCCCAAGATGAAGAGCGACACCGCGATGGTGGCGATGGAGATGAGGTTGACGAGCCGGTTCCGCCAGAGCTCGACGACCGCCTCCTCGATGGAATACCCGAGCGCCCGAATGAGCTTCATCCTCGGGGGATCATTCTATCGCCCCGAGATCAAAACTCGTAGGTTCGTCCCTGTTCGATGAGCTCGACGCCGTCGAGACCCATGTCGACGAGCTCCTTTTGGATCCGCGGCAGGTGTCCGGGCTTGGTGTGGGTCACGAGAACCGGCACCTTGCCGGTAAGCTTCCGGAGCTCTGAAGCGAGAATGCGCGGCGTCATGTGTCCGCTCGCCCGCGCGAGCGCGTCGTCGTCGCTGGCGAAGGAGATTTCGGTGATGACGCACTTGAGACGCGGGTGGGAGGAGGCGACCTGCCAGACGCGCTCGGTAGGGCCGGTGTCGCTGGTGTAGAGAATCGCCCCCGAGCGGTCCTCCACCAGGATGCCGACGGTCGGAATCAAGTGATCGACGGCGATGGGAGTGAACGTGAGATCCGAGATGCGGAACGGAGTCTCTGCTTCGATCGTCGAAAAGCGCAGCGTGGGTTTGGCTTCCGAGGGAAGCTTCGAGAAGTCGGGCCAGAGCTCGTCGTTGAACATGTGGGTCTGCAAGCTCCGGACCACGGGGGCGGTGGCGTAAACGACGATGGGCTCGTCGAGCTTTCCGAACACGTTGTCGAGGAAGAACGGAAGGCCGCAGTTGTGATCGAGGTGGGTGTGGGTCACGATCACGTGGCGGATCCGGAGCTGCTCTTCGAGTGTGAGCGGTCCGGTCAGGCCGCCGGCGTCGAGGGCCACCGTATCGTTGAGGAGAAAGCAAGAGAGGAAACGGTCTTTGACGCACCCGCCGGAACAGCCCGCGACCCGAAGTTTCATGATGCCGGATCTGAGTTATCAGGCGACTTTTCGTCGCGCACGGGATGGGCGGCCATTCGGGACGTCCGTTTCGTAAGCCTTCTAAGGTTGGGCAGCTCTTGACCTTCGAATATATCTACTAAATCAAACGCATGTCAACACTTCTGCCGCTGAACGTTATTCTCGGGGCCCTCGCGGCTTGGAATTTCGTCGTCGGCCTGTTCTCGATCCGATCGGCGCTCGGATACCGGGAGTACGCCCGGGCGGCCCGCGCGCGCTCCGCGGGAGCACGCTCCGGGACACCCGCGTTGACCCTGATCGTTCCTTGCTGCGGCGAAGAGGCCGGACTCGAGGAGAACCTCGAGGCGCTCCTCGCTCAAGACTATCCGAGCTTCTCGGCGCGCTTCGTGGTCGAAAGCGCCGCGGACGGGGCCGTACCCGCGATCGAGCGCCTGCTCGCGCGGCATCCCGGAAGAGGCCAACTCGTTCTGGCCGGTCCCGCACAGGGTCGTTCCCAGAAGGTGCATAACCTTCTCGCCGCCCTGGAGGGCCCTCCTCCGAGCGAGGTCCTCGTCTTCGCCGACTCGGACGGACGCCCGGAGCGCGATTGGCTCGGGCTTCTGGTCGCTCCTCTGGAGCGAGCGGAGGTGGGGGTCGCCTCGAGCTACCGGTTCTACCTTCCCGAGCCCGCGAGCTTCGCGACGCTCCTGCGCTCGGTCTGGAACGCCGCCGTGCTCACGGTGCTCGGCGACCACGACTACAACTTCGCCTGGGGTGGCGCGATGGCGATACGCCAGGAGGTGTTTCAGCGGATAGGAGTCGCGGAGTCCTGGAAAGGTGCTCTGTCGGACGACTACGCGATGACCCACGCCGTGCGCCGCGCGGGCCTCAGGGTCGAGTTCGTCCCGTCCTGCCTCGTCGGCTCACGGGGGAAGGTCGGCCTCCGCGAGCTCGTATCCTGGTGCGGGAGACAGATCGCCATCACCCGGGTGTACTGGCCGGCGCTCTTCGCGGTCGCCGCCGCCACTCACCTGATCTACGGATCGTTTCTCGCGCTCGCGATCTTCCAGGGCGCCTTTGTTCTCATGGGCATCGTGCTCCTCCCGGGCCTCATCGGGGGCGGCCTCCGAGCGACGGCGATCGCGGAGCTCGCACCCCAGTGGCGGGAAACGATCTCGCGCCACCTCTGGGCGTACTTTCTTCTGGTGCCGTTCGCGGGTGTCGTCACGCTTCTGGGAGTCCTTCGGGCGCTCTGGTCGCGGCGCATCGAATGGAGGGGGAAACTCTACGAGATGCGCTCCCCGACGGAGACGATAATCCTGCAAACCGAGAGAATTCCTTGAGGCTCTCGACCTTTTCACCCATTGCCGAACTTATTACAGCGAGCTCAAGAAGATCAGAAGCTTGGCGCGTCCTATTCGTAGCGGAGCGCCACCATGGGATCGACCCGGCTCGCCCGCGCCGCGGGAATGTAGCCGGCGAGCGCCGCCGTCAGAAGAAGCACGAAGGTCGCGAGCCCGATCGTTATCGGATCCCGTGCGCTCAACCCATAGAGCTCGCTTTCCACCAGACGCCCGAAGAAAAACCCCGCGGGAAGCCCGATCCCGATCCCGAAGAGCGCGAGGATCGCAACCTCTCTCAGGACCATGAGGAGAACACCGCTTCGCTGCGCACCGAGGGCAACGCGGATGCCGAGCTCCCGGGTGCGCGCGGCTACGGTGTAGCTCAGAAGTCCGTAGAGGCCGACCGCCGCCAGGAGCGTCGCGAGCCCTCCGAAGGCGACTGAAAGCGCTGCGACCATGCGCTCGACGAAAAGCGACTCCTCGATCTGGCGGTTCATCGTCTTGAGGTCGGTGACCGGAAGAGCCGAATCGACTCTCGCGACCGCTTCCCGGATTCGAGGTCCCAGTGCCACTGGGTCGAGCGCCGCGCGCACGTAAAACGTCACCCCGCCGAGATCGGCCGACTGCGTGTAGGGCAAGTAGAGGAATCGCTCCGGCTCCTCGCGGAGAGACATCGATCTCCCGTTTCCGGCAACGCCGACGATCGCGACCTGCGCGTCGTCGCGGCCGAAGGAGAACCTCCGCCCGATGGGATCGTCGTCCCCGAAGAAATAGCGCGCGAAAGCCTCGTTCACGACGGCGACTCTCGAGGCTTCGAGGTCGTCACCTTCCGTGAAGTCGCGCCCGGACAGCAGCGGAATGCCGAGAGTCGAGAAGAACTCCGGAGCGACGCCGTTGAGGTCGGGGTTCATGTCCTCGTCCTCTTTGGCCTCGTAGCCCTCGACTTTTACCGTGCTGCTCGAGTTGCTTCCCGTCATGAGACCCAGTTCGGCGAGCGAGACGGAGCGGACCCCGGGCTCCGCGGCGATTTCCTCGCGGATCCGGGCGACCACCTCCATCCGGCGCCCGAGCTCGTAACCGTTGAGCGATGGATCCACGGAGAACGTGAGAATCCGGCCGGGCTCGAATCCGGGGTCGATGCCGCCGAGGTTCGAAAGGCTTCGAACGAAGAGACCCGCCCCGATGAGAAGGAGAAGCGAGAGCGCCACCTGCGCCACGACCAGTCCCCTCCGGAAGCGGCCCGAGGACCGAGAGGCGAGCGTTCCCACTTCGTTCTTCAGCGTTTGGGCCACGTCCGGACCGGTCGACGAAAGCGCGGGCACCGTGCCGAACGCGAGGCCGGTAACGAGAGACACGAGGAAGGTGAAGAAAGCTACGCGCAGATCGGGCTCTGCGGCGAATATCCGTGGAGCGTTCTCGTAGGGAAGGCTTCTAAGGAGAGCGTCCCCGGTCCAGATGGCGAAGATCGTGCCGAGGGCTCCTCCGGCGAGCGCGAGGATCACGCTTTCGGTGAGGAGCTGGCGGACGAGCTTCATCCGGCTCGCTCCGAGCGCGACCCGGAGAGCGATCTCCCGGCGGCGCGAGGAAGCCCGCGCGAGGAAGAGACTCGCCACGTTGGCGCAGGCGATGAGGAGAACGAGGCCGACCATCCCCATGAGCACCAGAAGCGGGGTCCTCGACTGATGGCGCAAACCGGAAACCCCTCGGCCGCCTTCGAGAACGAGAAGTTCTTTCGCCGCGAAGCGCTCGCGAAAGCTCTCCGAGCGAGAGTCGATGCTTTCCAGGTCTTTCTGGAGGAGCTGGCGGTAGAGGACATTGACGCCGGCGCGGGCCTCGGGAAGTGAAACCCCGTCCCGGAGACGAGCCATGGGAGTGAGCCAGCGGGTTCGCCAATCGTGGATGCCGCGCCGCCAGGTCGGGAGGATCGAAGCCTGCATCATCAAGGGCACGTAGACGTCGAACGAATCGCCGACTTCGACCCCGTGGAAACCTCGCTCGGCGACGCCCACCACACTCATGGGATGGCCGTTCACCACGACTGTACGTCCCACCACCTCGGGACCTCCGGCGAAGCGCCGCTCCCAGAATCCATGGCTCAGGACGACGATGGGATGCCCCCCGGGGCGGACGTCATCCTCGAACGAGAAGACCCGACCGAGAGCCGGTCCCACCCCGAGGGTGTCGAAAAAAGTCCCCGAAACCAGGTCGGCCCGCACCCTCTCGGTGACGTCCCCCACGCTCACGTGCGCGGAAGTCGGGTAGTGCGCGAGAACGCCAGAGAAGACCTGATTCTCATCGCGCAGAGCCTCGAACATCGGGTGGGAGATGGGCGTAAGGACCTCGCTGTTGTTGTGGGTCGATCCCGAAAATGGGCCGGGACCGTCGAGGACCACGAGCCGCTCGGGCTCTCGAACAGGCAGCGCACGAACCAGAAGCTGGTCGATGAGCCCGAAGATCGCCGTGTTGGCGCCGATGCCGAGCGCGAGAGTCAGCACGACCACGGAAGTAAACCCGGGGCTCTTTCCCAGGGTCCGGAAGGCGAAGCGCAGCTCCTGCACGAAATCCTTCATAGCACGACGCTCCTAGCGATTCTCATGCCAACGGGAATGCCCGCATTTTGGCGGATTCGCGAGGCGGGCACGTCCGGATCCGGACGAAAGATGTCCGGAAGGACGCATATATAATGTTGCGATGGCCGCCCGCGAGCTCGACACCCTGATTTTCTCCGTCTAGGCCTCACTGGCGGCCACCAGAACTTCAGAGATCCTCGTGATTCGCGCTGACTCCGAAAGAGCGACACCCGAGTACAATTGTCGACATTCCCCTTGCAGCAATCCTGCTACAGTCGCTCTCGCCACAGGAGTGCGCCGGTCTTTGCCGTGAAGGCATCCCGGCGGCGTGGCGAAGGAGACTGACATGCAGAGACGACTCAGGGGTTGCACGTTTCTCTCGGCCGCTTTGTTGCTCGCCGCGGCGGCTTTCCCGCAGGCACGAGGAGGGCAGGAGCTCTTCGGGCATTACGACCCGGTGCCCGACTGGCCGAAGCCTCTGGCGGATGGACCGGACGGCGTGAAGCACGACGGGTGGACCTGGGGATCGGTCGGAAGCGTTTACGCCGAGAGCCCCGACCGCATCTGGATCGCGATGCGCGGGGAACTGCCGCTTCCTAAAGGCGCGGCTCCATGGACGCCCTACAGCCTGCTCGACCCGCGCCGAACGGCGACGGGCAACGACGACGGGCTCAGCGCCACGTGCGAGCCTTCCGAGACCCGAGGCTGGGAACGTCGCTACCACCACGTTCTTTTCGTGGTCGACGGCGAAGGCAATCAGGTCCAGCATTGGGGGCAGCACGACAAGCTCTTCGAGATGCCCTGCGGGCGCGGGCCGCACAAGATAAAGATGAGCCCCTACGACGCCGACAAGCACGTTTGGGTGATCGACGACCAGCTGCACATGATCTACAAGTTCGCGTACGACGGCAAGATCGTGATGTCGCTCGGGACGAAGGGGAAGCGAGGGCGAGACGCGGGTAAGCTCTTCGACCGGCCGACCGACATCGCGTGGCTCCCCGACGGAACCTTCTTCATCAGCGATGGCTACGGGGGGACGCGAGTGGCGAAGTTCGACAAGAACGGGACCTTCATCAAGGACTGGGGAAAGGCTCCGGCGGATCCGAAGAAACCGGGCCCGAACGAGTTCAACACCGTCCACAGTATTGCCGTCACCGCCGACCGCCGCCTCTTCGTCGTGGATCGCGGCCACGGGCGGATCCAGATCTTCGACGAGGAGGGCAAGTTCCTCGACATGTTTTCGACCGGTCCGGAAGGGCCAACGCTCGACTACCCCCTCGGCGCCGTCGTGTCCCGGCCCTACGCCCATCTGATCACGGCGGATCAGATGCTTTGGGTAACGGACGGCGGCACGAACCGCGTCCTCAAGTACGATCTCACTGGGAAGTACCTGTACGGATGGGGCGAGCCCGGCCCGTACCCCGGCCAATTCGGAGGCCCCCACGCGTTGACCGTGGACCAGGACGGCAACCTTTACATTGCCGAGGTGTTCAGCGGCCGCGTGCAGAAGTTCCGGCCGAAGCCAGGCGCCGACCCTTCGAAGCTTGTCGGCCAGGAGAAGCGCTACAAGGCGTCCTCGAACTGACGGCGCGCCGAAACGGACCCCGCCCGAACGGGGCCGGAGACTTACTCCGGCCCCGTTCGCGTACTTCCAGAAACAAGACGGGGCGACCACCCCATGCCGTCGGGCCGCTCTTTCTCGAGCCCCGAGATCAAGACTCGCGGCTCGCCCCATTCGTCCAGGTCGTAGGCAAGGACCCGTCCCCCATCGGTGTCGCTGATGAACGCCGTTCGATCGTGGATCCAGATGCCGAAGGCTCCTTCACCCGGCTGACCGCCTTTGAGGGGAAGCTCCTTCCTTTTTGTCCGCGACCTGACGTCGAACAGGTTGACGTACTGGACCAGAGCCTCTCCCGAGGTGCCGTTGGTGATGACCGCCTCGCCGGCCCCGGAGATGGCGACCCGGTTCAACTGCATGCGCGATGAAATCCGTTCGACGACCACCGCTCGGACGGTGTCCACGATCGAGATCGTTCCCGCCTCCCGGTCGAGGACCCAGACCTCGCGGCCGTCCGGGGTGACGGCCAGGCCCTCTGCTCCGGCGCCGGTCTCGAGAACGCGCGTCGGGGAGCCGCCCTCCAGATCGATGATGGAGAGAGTTCCCTCCCCGAGGCGGCTCGTGACGTACGCCCGGCGGCCGTCCGGACTCAGCCGGACCATGTGGCTTTCGCGCCCGCCCGTCGCGATCGTTCGCACGACGGCGCGAGACGCCAGATCGAGGACGGCGAGCGCGTCCGAGTCCTGAAGGGTCACGACGGCGCGAGAGCCGCCAGGAAGAAACGCGACGCTGTGGGGCCGGGAGTTCGGCCCCACGTCGATGCGGCCGACCACGCTCGCGCTCGCAAGGTCCAGGATCGCCACCGAGGATCCGTGCGCGCTCTCGGGACCGTACTCGCCGACGAGGACCGTTCGTCCGTCGGGCGACACCGCGAGCTCGTGAGGGGCCCTCCCGACCGCGACTCGCGCCGCCTCGCGGCCGCTGTCGAGGTCGATGAAGGACACGGTGTCACCGGCTTTGTTGGCGACGACCAGCGTGCCGATAAGGGTCGTGAGTACCAGACTCTCGGAGAGCAAACCGCTACTCTTTTCCGCGAGGGCGCGAGGACGTGGGCCCTCCCACGCTCGTACCCTCGCCCTTGACATCGTGAGTCATCGTGCCGATCCCTTCGATCGTGGCCACGATCTTGTCGCCCGGCTTCAAGAAGATCTGCTCCGCGCGGACCGACCGCGACTTACTCGACGAGCTTGTAGCCGATCCCATAGGCGGTGAGGATGTGCCGGGGGTTGTGGGCATCGACCTCGATCTTCTTCCGCAGGTGGACGACGAGGTTGTCGACAGCCCTCGAGGTGGCCTCAGGTGAGTAGCCGAGCACGTGCTTCATCAACTCTTCGCGGGTGACCACCTCCCCTCGCCGGGTCGCGAGGTAGCGCAGCAGCTCGAACTCGCGGAAGGAGAGCTTCACCGGGCGTCCGCGACGCCCCGCCTGCTGTCGCGCGAAATCGATATCGACGCTCCCCAGGCGGAAGCGATGAGCGTCCGGCAAATGGGGCTGGGATCGGCGCAGGAGGGCCCGGACGCGGCCTGAGAGCTCTTGAATGCTGAACGGCTTCAGCACGTAATCGTCGGCGCCGACGTCGAAACCGCGAACCCGGTCGGATTCCTCTTTTCGGACGCTGAGCATCAGGATCAACATCTCCAGTCCCGCCGCCCGGAGCCTCCGGCAGACGTCGAAGCCGTTCATCCGCGGCAGCATGATGTCGAGGATGAGGAGGTCGGGCTTGAGCGACGTCGCGGCCTCGAGGCCCGACTGCCCATCGGGCGCGGTCGAGACCCGATAGCCCTCGTACTCGAAGTTCCGGCGCAGGCCTTCCCTGAGGCCTTCGTCGTCCTCGACGATCAGTAGATGATTCACCGAAGCCTCACGTCGTCGGGAGCGGCAGAAGAATGGTGAAGCGGCTCCCCTCTCCCGGGGTGGTCTCGACCTCGATCCGGCCCTCGTGGGCCTTCACCACCGTCTCGGCGATCGAGAGGCCGAGCCCGGTTCCCTTCACCGAGGTCGAGCGAGCCGCGCGGCCGCGATAGAACCGCTCGAAGATGCGGGAAATCTCGTCCTCATCGAGCCCCGCTCCACCGTCTCGCACTTCGAGAGCCATCGAGCCATTGCGCCGCTCCGCCCGCACCCGGATCGGCTGCTCCGTGGGGCTGTATTTGGCGGCGTTGTCGAGGAGGTTGTATACCGCGCGCACCAGACCCCGCCTGTCGGCGTCGATTCTGGGAAGGTTTTCTTCCACCACGAGCGACACTTCGTGCGGCACGGCGTGGGCGGTGAGCATGTCGATGGCCTCCTCGAGAATCTCGCGGGGGGAGCACTCTTCCCGCTGGATCGAATGCTGCTCCGTCGAAAGCCTCGAGAAGTCCAGGATCTCCTCCAGCATGTCGCCGAGGGCCTCCGACTGCTGCCGCAGGCGACGGTAGAAGTCCGGCTGGTCTTCACGTTTCACGCGGCCGAGCTCGAGCATCTCCGAGTAGAGGCGGATGAGAGAGAGGGGCGTCTTGAGCTCGTGGGAGACTCCGGAGATGAATCGCGACTTCAGGTCGGAAAGCTCCGCCTCGCGGGTCATCGATCGGGCGATGAGGCTCGTGCCGACCAAAAGCGCGAGAATGCCCGCACCCACGACCGCGAGGTTGGAGACGGCGCTCACTCGCAGTCCCTGGTGGAGCCCGCCTTGCGGCGCTTCCACCACGAAGCGCCAGAGAGGCGGGCCCTCGACTCCAGGCAGCCGCTCGATCGGGAGGCCGAAGGACGCCGGGAGCTCGATCGAAGCTCCCAGTCCCTCGGGATGGAAGCACTCGGGGATGCCGAGAAGACACTCGCCGTTCTCCCCGAGAAACGCGACCGGCTCATTCATGGGGCCTTCCCGCTCCAGCACCGGCTGAATGCGGGCGCGGAAGAACCCCGGGAGCCTTTCTCTCGCGAATCGATCGAGGTCGACGGTGAAACCCACCACCCCCTCGTCACCCGTGTCTTCCAGATCCACGATCCGATGCACGACGACCTGAAGGGGCGGACCGTCCCCGGCGGCCCGATACTCCGCCCACCTTCGGGAATTCGCGTTTCGAGTCCAGACCCACTTCGGGAACCGCGCGAGGAGCTCGGGGTCGCGCCCAAAGCGCTGCTCCTCCGCGTAGTAGACGAGCGTTTCCTCGGTCGGAGCCGGCGCCGCCCAGATGAAGAACCGCTCGACGTAGGGATAGAGCCGGTGGGCGTCGTCGAATTCCCGCGCGAGCGCCTCGAGGTTCATGCGCACCACGTCCGCGTGCACCACCCCGGGAAGAAAATCGATCCGGGCGGCGTTCATCTCGCTCTGAAGCACTTCGATGGCCGCCCTCGCCGTTTCGCGATTGCTCTGGGACTCGATGAGCCGCGACTGGTCATGAATCTCCCCGAGCCAGCGATACTGGGTGAAGGCGATGGCCGCGAGGGGGACGCCGAAAGCGAGGGCGGGGACCAGCTGCCTCTTCCAGGAAAGATTCCGGAGCGAGAACACGTTCAGCCACCCTCCGAGACTCTGACGCAGATTATTCGAGGAACGGATTCTTCGCAAGCGACGACTCAGAATTTGAACGAGCCGCGTGAGCTTCACCAGCTTTCATTACATTTGTAGACAACTATTGACATTCTGCGACAACTCATCTTCGAACGGCGCGGATAAGATTCCGGCGTGGAATCGTCGGTCCCCGTCAGGGGCTTCGTGCAGAGACGTCCGTCGATCCTTTTCCCGGCCCTCCTCGGCGTTTTCGTTTGCGTGAGTCCCCCACCTTCCTGGGGACAATCCGAGTTCGCCTCCCTCCAGGGAAAGGTTCTGGATGACCAGGGGCAGCCGATCGAAGGCGCCACGTTGAACCTGAAAGATGTCACCCGAGGCGGGGAGACGACGTTCGTCACGGACAAGAAGGGCTTCTTCTACCGAGGAAACCTGCGGGCCTCCGAGTACGAGTTGACGATCTCCAAAGAGGGTTACCAGGGTTTCCGGGACCGGTTGAGCTTCAAGCCCGGAGAAGAGAGCCGGCAAGACTTCCGGCTCGGCCCGGCGAGCACCCCTGCCGAGGACGCTTTTCAGAAAGGTGTCGATGCCTTCAAGCGGGGCGACTACGTCTCTGCCGCCCAAGCGTTCGAGGAAGTCGTTCGCCTCGCGCCCGACTCTGCGGAAGGGCACACCAATCTTGGGCTTGCCTACCTGCAGCTCTCCCGAACCGAGGACGCCGTCAAGGCGCTGGAAGAAGCGTCCAGGCTCGCTCCCGATTCTTTCGCTACTGGCGTACAGCTCGCCGCCGCCTATGCCCAGGCAAACCAGACCGAAAAGGCGATCGGGGCTTTCGAGAACGCGTTCACGAAGCGCCATGGGCCTTCGGATCCGATAGCGGTCGAGGCGCGGCTCGGTGTGGGCTCGCTCTACTTTGCCACCGGTCGCGTGGCGGATGCCATCGACGCATACCGGAAGGTTTTGGAGGCGAGCCCGGGCTCGGCAGGAGCGCTCCTCGGTCTCGGTAAGTGCTTCTTCAACTCCGGCGAGTTGGAGCGAGCGCGACAATATCTCGAGGACGTCGTCGCAACCGCTCCCGATTCTCCGCAGGCCGCCGAGGCCCGCCGCTTCCTCGAACAGCTGAAATAGCTCGGATTCTTACGACAAATACTTACATTCCCCTACACCATCGCCGTTCTAGAATAACCGCCTCGACAGTGACGAGTGGCTGGTAGGGCCGTTTCGGCGGGCCGCACTCAAACTTGGAAGATCTAGACTTCGCCGAAGCCTTCACGGAGAGCGCCTCTCGTCACCGCCTAAAGGAGGTCCTCGTGTCCAGAAGGATCGTTTGGGTCGCTACGCTCCTCGGATTGTCGTTGACACTCATGCCGGCGCCGAGCCGAGCACAAACGCAGAACGCCGAGATCAACGGCCGGATCCGCGATCCCGGCGGCCTGCCCTTGCCCGGCGTCACGCTTACCCTGACCGAGCCCGCCACCGGGTTTACTCGGACGACCATTTCCTCGGTAGAGGGCGCCTACGTCATGGGCAACGTGAGGCCCGGAACTTACGACGTGACCGTCGCGATTCAAGGGTTCAAGACCATGACCCAGGCCGGGCTGGTCCTGAGCGCGGGCGCGGAGATCACCGTGAATTGGGATCTCGAGCTCGCCACGATTGAAGAGGTCATTACCGTAACCGGAGAGAGTCCCCTGATAGAGGTGACCAGCAACAAAATCGGGGGCACCCTCGCCACCAAGGAGATCGACGAGATCCCCACCAACTTTCGCCAATTCGCCGATCTCACCAAGTTCGTTGCGGGCATGACGCCGCAGCCCGGTAACTCAACGTTCGAAGGCGGCCAGGTCAACGCCAACGGCACGGTGACGGCGAA
>Ga0184637_10002046_pt1 | contig 13124 bp, 12 predicted proteins | sample PLM3_127_b2_FD_133143 | JGI IMG/M metagenome (GOLD analysis project Ga0184637, IMG submission 133143) | Groundwater sediment microbial communities from an aquifer in East River, Colorado, USA - PLM3_127_b2 | ecosystem: Environmental > Terrestrial > Soil > Riparian zone | place: USA: East River...
CGAAGAAGGCGGAGCCTCACCCCGCTGGGACGGAGACCTCGCCGATCCCGAACGTCTGCGCCTCGTCGTCGCGGCGTTCACGCGAATCCGGACGCTCCGGCCGACGGGAGAGCTCTGTCTCGACTTCGCGGGTCCGCCTCAGCAAGCGCCCGACGGCTGCCGGCCGTGGTACGATCTGTGCGCGTTTCCCCCTGAAGCGACGGTGCTCTTCGGACACTGGGCGGCATTGGGGCTCTACCTGGGAAGTAACGTCATCGGTCTCGACACCGGCTGCGCCTGGGGACGAAGCCTCACCGCGCTCCGGCTCGAAGATCGACAAGTGTTTCAAGAACCAAGCGAGCTAGCCGGATGAAGCTACTTCGAATGGATGCCGTGCGAGCCTGGATCACTTGTGCTTGTTCTCTCGTTCTCGTCGGGATTTTCCCCGCGCGGGTTCTGGCAAACGGACACGGGCCCGTCTTCGGTCTCGCCACGCCGACATTGGGAAAGGGTGCATGGAGCCTCGATCTCGCGGTGATGGGTGCTTCGGGCGACCGTGACATGGCCCTGTTCCGGCCGATGCTCGGCTATGGCATCACTCAGGATCTCCAGGTCTCGGTTTCGCTCCCGATGCCTCTGTATACGACCATGGACTCGTCCCCCTCGCGGATGATGACGATGATGCCCGCGACCCCGGACGTCGAAGTGCTCGTCGGCTATCGGTTCCACCGTAAAGCGCCGAAGGTCGGGGCTCGTTTCGAGAGCACCGCCTACGGGGGGTTGCTGTATCCGACGGATTCCATGATGGCGGGGGTGGATACCTCTCCCGGTGTGTACGGGGCCGTGGTGACCGGCTACGCGTCTCGAACCGTCTACGCCTGGGTCGGCGGTCTCTACCGGCGCTACATGTCGCCCGCGGGAGAGACGTCGGATCACCCCGGGGACCTCGCCATGTACAGTCTCGTCATCGGGTACCGTCCGAAGCTATTTCGCAAGGATTACCCAAGGCCCGACTGGGGCGTCTTCGTCGAAGTGGTTTCTGAGCACACGGCAAAGGACCGAGTCGCGGGACACGAGATGCCGAACAGCGGGGGTCATCAGATATATGTAGGCCCGACGGTTCTCGGGCTCCTATGGCAGTTGGGGAATCTCCGGCGGGCCCGTCTTTCGCGTCTATGACCACCTGAACGGAGTACAAACCAAGGACAAGGTTCGCTTGGTCGTGAACCTTACTTATTGGTTCTAACGAGGAGAAGGCACGATGACTCGAGTGACTCTCATTGCCGGGCTCATGGCTCTGCTGCTTCCGGGTGCGGCGGCCGCGGAATTCCGGGAGATACGTCAAGAGATCCTGGGAATGGATTGAGTCGTCTGCGCCCACGCCGTGCGCGTGGCGATGGTGAAGTTGGAGGGCGTCGAATCAGTCGAGGTCAGCCGCTCCCCCGGCGGCTCCTTCGGAAACACCGGCACGCGGACGTCCACCCGCAGAAACGCCGCGCCGTCCGCGCTATCCGTGAAGTAAACGACGTCGCACGCCCGGCTTCCACAAAAAAGGTATTCCCCGGCGTCGGCCCGCTCGAGCGCGCGAGCCGTGAGAAGGCTCTTCACCGTGATCCATTGGACGCTCCGGGCCCGTGGCACCGCCGGAAGGACAAAGCGAGCGCGATTGGGCTTCGGGCTCACAACAATCCATGGGGCCTCCCGTGAGCGAGGGTCTCCCAATCGTACCGGCGCGAGCCCGTGACCTCCCGCTTCACGACGGCCTCGAGCCATTCGGGAAGCACGAGCTCCGGCCCGTCCTCCGTCTCCGCTAACACGATGCTCATGTCCCGCACCTCGTCGATAAAAAACGTCCGGCCGTTCTCACGGACCCGGTAGCGCACTCGCTCGAGGCGGTTTTGCGCGAGCGACCAGAAGCGCTCGAACGTTTCGCTCGTGACGCGCTCTTCCGCGCGCGAGCCCAGAGCCACCGCGATGCGGGAGAAGCGGGTCCGCTCGCCGGACTGGATCGACTGGACGCTCTCGTGAATCTTTCTCCCAGAGAGAAACGCCTGGCGCACGATCGAGGGCGCTTTGTCCTTCGCTCTCTCGGGAACTGCCGAGAGCAGGAATCGGCGGCGTGGCTTCGGCGGTTCGGAGAGCGCCGCGAGAGACCGGGCGAGGCGTTGGACTCTCTCGAAGAATGGATCGGAGGCTCCCGACAGCCAGCTTCGTGAGAGCGCGAGGTACTGGCGATCGCGGCGCTCTCGCTGCGCGCGCAGGAGGGCGAGGAGGCCTCCGTGCGGCGGCGAGCCTTGGGGTTCGATCGCACCCTCGTTGAGCGCGAGGTCTCGCAGGCGATGGGCCTCTTCGACCGCCGCTCTTTCGAGCTCGGCGGCGATCGACCGGCTCAAGACGCGTATGTCTTGGAGCTCGCCGAGGACGTCCTGAAGCGTCCTCATTTCCTTCACCAGCGCGCGAGCCTCGGGACCTTCAGCCGAAATCGGCTCGAGGAGGTAGCGGAGCCGTTTGGCCTCGATGCGCGCTCGATGGAGGCGGTTGCCGTCCTCCGCCGAGGAGATGGCCTCGAGGGTCGCTTTCAAGCGAGAGGCGTTTTCGGCGACGAGATCTCCCGTCGCCGAAAGGAAGCTCGCCTCGTCGCCGAGCCGAAGCCTCACGCGCGAAAGAGACCTCCGGAGGGACTCGTGGAGAGAGTCGAACTCCTTGCGAAGGGTTTGAGGCAGTGGCGTTTCGTCGCCGCGAGTGCGGAGTCGCTCCGCAAGATGGATGGCGCCGCTTCCGGCCTCGGGCTCGAGCTCCGGAGCCCTTGTCGAGAGCCATTCCATCTGGACCTCGAGATCGCGGGTGGCGTTGGTCGAAGCCGCGAGAGCTCTGAGCCGCGCCCGGAGCTTCTTCCTGGTGGAGCCTTTCAGATAGCGCCGGTACGCCCGGAACAGGCTTCGCACCCGCCGGAGCGCGACGCGAAAATCGTGAAGGGCCTCCTCGTCGTCTCCCGGCTCGAGCCGTCCGAGGGCGGAATTCGCTTCCTCCAGGAGGCTCAGACACAGGTGTCTTACCGTCTCTTCGGGAGACCTCGCCAGAAGACTCGGGGTGAGCTCAATCACGATATTGAAAAAGGCACGATATTGAAAGAGGCACGGTATTGAAAGAGGCACGGTATTGAAAGAGGCAACGGTATTGAAAGAGGCAACGGTATTGAAAGAGGCACGGTATTGAAAGAGGCACGGTATTGACGTAGCCGGCGAATCATAGCAGGCCCGAAAACAGCTTGACGAACGCGCCTGGTTTGCTACGGTGAAAGGTACCCCGATTAGTGCGGTCGTAAGGAGGCAAGCGTGTCCCGACACGTCGTGAGCGTGGTTTTGGCCAGTGTGACATTCGTCGGCTGCGGCGGTGGAGGAGACGCCGGTCGGAAAGGCGCCGCCGCCCGGCCGAGCGGGAAGGGCGCTTGCGCTCTTCTCACGCAGGGGGAAGTCGATGGAATCTTCGGAGCGCCGGTGGGCGCGGGCTCGAGCGAATCGCTCGAGGGCGGAGTCGAGCTCTGCACCTGGCCGGCGGGCGAAGATCCAGCTCTCCTCGTAGAGATCGGACCGGTGCTCCGGACGGTGACCGCCGCGGTCGAGCTCGGCGACGGCTATCGCACCGTCGAGCTCGCCGGGATGAGCGGCCCGGCGGCCCTCGCGCTCCAGGCTGGCGAGAAGGAGACCGTCGCCGTTCTCGCGATGAACGCCTCGGACAGGACGGTCATCTTGAGTCCCGTGGGGCTCGGGGTCGAGAATGGCACCGACCGGCTCGAAAAGCTCAAGGAGCTCGTGGAGCTAGTCGCCAAGCGTCCCACCGACTCGTCAAACTAGGCAACCAGGCGAACTAGTTTCCGTCGGGCCAGGGCTCTTGCTTGACCGCCTCGAACGGCTCTTCGGTGAAATCCCGCCTTCGGGCCTGCCGGGTTTTGAGGTCGTACGTGTCCCCGGCGCGGAGGAAATAGAACCGTCCCTCGGTAGCGAGAGTTCGCCGGTTGTCGTAGATGGCGACGACGCTCTTGCCCACGACCTCGAAGCGGTCCCCCACGATTACGATGGCCGTGTCCTCGTCGATGCCGATGCCGAGGAGCTGCGGGTGCTTCTCGATCACCGGGATGAGGTCGAAGTGCCGGTTTCTCGCGAGGAGATGCTGGTCGATGGCGACGTTCTTCAGAAAGCCGAATCCCTCCACGTGATCGCCCATCATGGTGGTGTTGTTCCGGGTGTCGCCGCGGACGAGATACGAGCCCTGGATCGTGGCGCCGGCGGAAGTCCCTCCGATGACGCCGCCACGATCGAGAACCGCGTGAAGCTCGAGCTCCGTCCGGGTGTCGAGGTAGGCGTCGGCGAGCCGCCACTGGCGGCCACCGGCAAACCACACCGCGCGCGCCCTTCGGATTGGGGCTACGAACTCGTCGGAGTTGGCCACGTTGCGGTCGCGAGTGTGGAGGACGGTCACGTCCTTGAATCCTGCTTTCCGGAAATCCTCAACCCCGGAGTAGAACTCGTCGTAGAGATCCCCCTCGCCCGCGGTGGGGATGATGACCAGAGGCGCTTCCCCTCCTCCCGCGATCGCGAGAAAGCGATCGAGGATGAACGAGTCCTCGAGGGCTCCGCCCACGACCACCAGCGTTCCGCGCTTCGGTCCAACCTCTTGCGCCGATGCTCCGGCTCCCGCCACGACGAGCACCATCGCGCCCAGTAAGAATTTCCGCATCGAGCTCTCCTTCCGCCAGCCGGGATCTTGGCACAACTACTTCGCCCGTGTCTTGTCCCGGGCTATGATCCGGGCCGGCCATGAAGCACGTCGTCATCGGGACTGCGGGGCACATCGATCACGGCAAGAGCTCCCTCGTCCGCGCGCTCACCGGAATCGACCCCGACCGGCTCAAGGAAGAGAAGGAGAGGGGCATTACCATCGATCTGGGGTTCGCCTACCTCAAGAGCGAGAGCGGCCTGTCTCTGGGGTTCGTCGACGTTCCCGGCCACGAACGGTTCGTGAAGAACATGCTGGCGGGGGTCGGGGGGATCGATCTGGTGATGCTGGTGGTGGCGGCGGACGAATCCGTGATGCCGCAGACGCGAGAGCATTTCGCCATCTGCCGGCTCTTGAGGATTCCCCTGGGCCTGGTCGTGGTAACGAAGCGCGATCTGGTCGACGCCGAGATTCGCGAAATTGCGGCAATGGAAGCGCGGGAGCTCGTTGCCGGGAGCTTCCTCGAAAACGCGCCCCTGGTCGAGGTCTCCACCCGGACCGGCGAGGGGATGGAGGAGCTCAAGGCGACTCTCGCGAGCCTCGCCCGAAGCGCGCCCTCACGCTCGACCGCGGGACGCTTTCGCCTTCCCGTCGACCGCGTGTTCTCGATGAAGGGCTTCGGCACCGTGGTGACGGGCACCATCGCCTCGGGCTCCGTCGGGCAGGATGACGAAGTCGAAATTCTCCCTCGCGGGCTCGAAGTCCGGGTGCGCGGACTGCAGGTGCACGGAGACAGGCAAGCTCGAGCCTCGGCCGGGCAGAGGGCGGCGTTGAACCTTCAGGGGATCGAGGTCTCGGACGTCGCGCGCGGAGACGCGCTCGTGGAGCGAGACGGGTTTCGGCCGACGCTCATGCTGGACTGCGACCTCGAGGTCCTCGCCTCCTCGCCGATTCCAGTGAAGGACCTGACGAGAGTGCATCTCCACCTCGGCACGGCTCAAGTTCTCGCGAGAGCCCGGGTCCTCGGGGGGGTGAAGGCCATCGCTCCGGGCGAGCGCGGTCTTTCGCAGCTGCGACTGGAAGCGCCGATCGTCGCCGCCCGCGGCGACCGGTTCATCCTCAGGAGGTATTCGCCGCTCGAGACGATCGCGGGCGGGATCGTGCTCGACGCCTATCCCGAGAAGCATTCCGTCTTCAGCCTCGCGGTCGCCTCCCGACTCGAGGCCGTCGGCGGCTCGAATTCCGCTTTCGTCGCGGCCCGCTTCGTCGACGAAAGCGGGGTTTCGGGAGTCTCCGAGAACGATCTCGGGAGAAGACTCGGGGTGGGTGCTTCCGAGCTCGAGGAGATCCTGGCCTCGCTCCTCTCGGGCGGTCGCGCAGCACTGGTTTCCGGGAAGCCGCGGGTCCTGATCGCCCCCGGGCTCGTCGGCGAAATGGGAAAGAGGCTGGAGGCGGCGCTCCGGGCCTTCCAGAAGAAGAACCCCCTCCTCGGGGGCATGCCCAAGAGCGAGCTCCGGGAGAAAGCGGGCGCGGGCGCTCCCGCCGAGGTGTTCGATCTCATCCTCGCGAAGCTCGAGGAGAAAAAGCGGCTCCGGGCCGCGAAAGATCTCGTCTCGACGTTCGATCATCGGATTCACCTCAGCGAGGACGAGTCCCGGGCGCGGGACCTGCTCGTCGAGCGCTACCAGAAGGCCGGCGTCAAGCCTCAAACCCTGGAGGAGGTCGCGTCGGAAGCGAAGATGGACGTGAAGCTCCTCGATAGAATCCAGCGGGTGCTCCTCAAGGACGGCACCCTGGTTCGGATTTCAGAGGGAATGGTGTTTCACCGGGATTCCCTTTCACGGCTCAAGGAGAGCGTCCGGAGCTGCAAGCCGGCGCGGGACCGGATCGACGTCGCCTTCTTCAAGGAGATGGCGGGAGTCACCCGAAAGCACGCCATTCCCCTCCTCGAATGGCTCGACCGGGAACGAGTGACCGAGCGATCCGGCAACGACCGGGTGATCCTGTAGCTAAGGAAGATCCCCCGGTCCCGTTTGCCTTTCGCGGCCTCCTGGAATACTTTCATCCCGACCGAGACTCCTTGGTCGGGCGATTCTCGTCTTCTCAAAGTTTTTTGGAGACCCATGAGCAAAGCGTTCACCAAGGAATCCGACGAGGGCCCCGGAAACGAGGTCCACGCCGAGCCCAAGGACCCGCTTCCCGCGGGGGTCAAGAACTATGTGACCCCCGAGGGCGGCGCCGCCCTGCGCGAAGAGCTGTTGCGCCTGGAGGGAGAGCCCCGACAAAAGGCGGGCGCGGACAAGGCCGCGAAGAAGCGGCTCGAGGCTCTGGAGCGGCGGGCTCAGTTCCTTCGCGAACGGGTGGCCAACATGACGGTCGTCGACCCTGGCTCGCAGGACAAGGATAGCGTGCACTTCGGCGCGACCGTCACCGTGGCCGACGAGGAGGGGAACGAAAAGAGTTACCGCATCGTCGGAGTCGACGAGAGCGATCCGGCCAAAGGGAAAATCAGCTGGATCTCCCCCATCGCCAAGGCCCTCATCTCGGCCCGGGTCGGAGACGTCGTCACCCTCGAGCTTCCCGACGGCAACGCCGAGCTCGAGATTCTCCAGATCGATTACCGCTGAACGTCTATCTCGTCGACGGCTACAACGCCATTCGAGGCGTGGCGAGTCTCGCGAGCGCGGAACAGAAGGCAGGGCTCGCCGCAGGCCGAAGGGCTCTCGTCTCGTCCGTCGTCGCCTCGGGCATCCTTCGCACCCATCGCGTGGTCGTGGTCTTCGACGCCGCTCGCGAGGCCGCGCCCTCCGAGCCGTCCCCCCACCCGATGCTGAGCATTCGATTCTCGACTCCGCCGGCCGACGCCGACAGGACGATCCTGGACCTGCTGGCCCGATCGAAGGACGAGGCTTCGAGGTCGGTGACCGTGGTGACCGCGGATCGGGACCTCTCCTGGGAAGTGCGGAAGCTCGGGGCGAGCGTTGTCGCCCCCGAAAGCTGGGCGCCGTTTCAGACGCGGAAGGGGCGAAAGAGGAAAGAGGCGGCGACGACGAACGCTCCGGGAGACAAGCCGCAGGCGAGCTCGAAAGACGTCGACTACTGGCTCGAGGTCTTCGGCGAGGAGAGCGGCGAGAAGGAGTGAAGCGTCACTTGTGCTTGACCCCGAGGATGATGAAGCCGATGAGCGCGGGCTTGAGGACGTAGATCAGAAGGTTGTTCGACTGGCGGTCTCCCGGCCAGAAAAAGAACCCGGGGTTCACCAGAAGCTCGAGGGAGTTCTCGGCCACGCCCTCGAGCATCTCGTTGTCCTCGAACCGGAGCCGCGCGCGAACGCCGGGCCGCGGCGGGTCGTCGACGAGAGTCTTCTCCTCGAGATAGTCGCGGTTTCCCGTGAAGTCCCGCACGAAGAAGAGCGCCTTGAGCTTGTGGATGTCGATGGGAACCGGCTCGCCGCTGACGTCGGTCATCTTCAGGATTCCCCGCGTGAGAAGCTTTCCCTTCTCCAGATAGCCGGGAATGAGCTGACCGCTTCTCGCTCTCGCGATGACCGCCGGCCGGCCGTTCAAAAGCTCTTTGAGTGAGTCCATCGAGGATTCGGGGGTCAAGTTAATCTCAACCGGGCCGCGATTCCAAGCAAGAGCTTTTTTTCCTCCGTGATACGATGAAAACGTCGTGCCGGAGAAGACCGTTGGCCTGATTCTCGGCGGAGGAAGAGGCGAGCGCCTCTTCCCGCTCACCCAGGAGCGCTCCAAACCGGCGGTGCCTTTCGCCGGCAAGTACCGCCTGGTGGACGTCCCCATCAGCAACTGCATCAACGCGGCGATCCGCCGCATCTTCGTCCTGACCCAGTTCAACTCCGCGTCGCTCCACAACCACATCAGCCGCACCTATCGCTTCGACGCTTTCGGCCGGAGCTTCGTCGATATCCTCGCTGCCGATCAGACGCTCGAGAGCAAGAACTGGTACCAGGGAACGGCCGACGCCGTGCGCCAGAATCTGCGCCACATCGTGAGCCTCGGCGGCGTCGATCGGACGCTGATTTTGAGCGGCGACCAGCTCTACCGGATGAACCTGCGCGATCTGGTCGAGCAGCACAAGAAAACCAAGGCCGAGGTCACGGTCGCCGTCACCCCGGTGCCGCGCGAAGACACCTCCCGCTACGGAATTCTCAAGATCGACGAGTCCCTGGCGGTCACTCATTTCGTCGAGAAGCCCGGACCCGAGGCCCTCGAAGGTATGGAGTCCGAAGGCGAGTTCCTCGGCTCGATGGGAATCTATCTCTTCGACCGGCAAGTGCTGGAAGACGTCCTCGGCGCCTCGGAGGGTCGCGACTTCGGCCATGACATCCTTCCGCGCCTCGTCGGCTGCCGGAGACTCTACGCCTATCTCTTCGACGGTTACTTCGAGGACGTCGGCACCATTCGCTCGTTCTACAACGCGAACCTGCTCCTTACCGATCCCCTTCCCCGGTTCAATTTCTACGAGCCGCTCGCGCCGATCTATACCCACCCGCGCTTTCTTCCCGGAAGCAAGATCGACGACTGTCTTCTCGTGCGCTCTCTGGTGACGGAGGGCTGCATCCTGAACCAGTGCCGGATCGAGCGCTCGGTCGTCGGGATCCGGGCCCGTATCGAGCGCGGCGCGTCGGTGAAGGAGGCGATCGTGATGGGGGCCGACTACTACCAGGTGCCCGAAGTCATCGCCGAGGATTTCGCTCGAGGGACGCCTCCGATCGGCATCGGCGAGGGAGCCGTCGTCGAGCGCGCGATCGTCGACAAGAACACGCGGATCGGCCGGGGCGTCCGGATCGTAAACCGAGAGGGACGAGATCACGAGGACGGCGAGAACTATTTCATCCGGGATGGAATCGTGATCATTCCCAAGGACGCCGTCGTTGCCGACGGGGCCGAGATATAAAAGTTTGCGCGGGTCCCGGCCCGGCTCGCGGGGTGAAAATCCCCCGGCGGCTCTGTATCAAAAACGGGTGCGGCGCTTTAAACCTCGCCGGGTGAACGCTTCGCCAGCTCGTTCCGCGGCATTCCTTTTGCAGTTCTGCTCTCGGAGACCCGATGTTTCTTCCGGAGACGATTCACCCGCCGACCCTTCTCCGACTGCTCCGCGGGATCGACGGCCTTCCGCGGGGCGCGACCGGGGCGCTCGCGTGCACGGATTTGGACTCGCCACAAGGAACGGTCCTCATCGAGGATCGGCGCATCTGCTGGGCGGCGGCGTCGGACATGGAGAACCGCCTCACCGGCCTCCTGCGCGCCCAGAGTCAGGCTCCGCTCTCGCCGATTGCGTTCGAAGAGGTGTACCAGGAATGCCATCGGGAGAACATGCCGCTCGGTGAAACGCTCGTGGCGCGCGGTCTCGTCTCGAGCGATGGCTTGAGGCGCGCCCTCCGGCAGCACACCGCGGAAGCGATCGCGCGTCTCTCGACCGCCGCCGGCCTCACTTTGACCTGGGCCTTCAATCGCACGAAACGTTATAACGCGCAGTTCACTTTCGGGACGCCGGAGCTCCTGTGCTGCATCGGGGCTTTGGGCCTGGAGCCTCTGGCCGAGGAAGCGGACCGGACGCTCCGCGAGGTGACCCCCGATCGAGCGGTCGGCGTGGCCTTTCTCACGGGCGCGGACCACGCGCTTCCGGTGGCCCAGGTTTCCGCGGAGCGCTGGTGCTGCCAGTCGCTCCTCGATCTCGGGGAGTGGGCTCTCGCCGCCGTCGGGAGCGGCGCGTCCGAAGAAAGCGTCCTCGCCTCCGACACGGTGAACTCTCTGAAGCGCGCCTGGCGGTCGGGAGAAACGGTTTTCGTTCGCTGGACGGGAGACCGGGAGCCTCTCCCGAGCCGGCCCGCCGAGCGGTTCGATCTCGAGGGCGAGACCCTCATCACCCGCTGAGACCGCTCGGTCAGCACGATTCGCGTCCGAGCCGAGCAAGACGGCGCGAGTACCGCTTGGGGTATGATTCGCCGAAACCGACGGCGCCCAGCGGTCGGTCCGCAGCCTGGATCCCATGAACGCCCCAATCTGGTCGACCCTCCTATGGATCTCCTTCTCGGGTACGGATCCATGATAGGCGCCATTCGGCCGGGTACGGCGCGGGCTGCGGCGTTGACTTTCTTTTTTCTCAGCCTGTCGGCCTCGTCCTGTGCCCCTCAAGATCCCGTTGCCCACACCGGCCCCGTGGATACGAAGGCGCCCCGGCCGCTCGACGGTGAGGCTCTTTACTCACAGGAGAAAGAGGAGTTGATCGTCCGGGACTTCTTTCGAGATCGGACCAACGGGTTCTTTCTGGATGTGGGCGCCGCGTGGCCCATCGCGAACAGTAATACATATTACCTCGAGAACCACCTGGGTTGGAGCGGGATCGCGGTCGATGCGCTGCCGGAATACGGGCCGTCATGGGAGGAGAGCCGGCCAAGGAGCAGGTTCTTCAGCTACCTCGTGACCGACCGTACCGGCACCGTCGAGCCCTTCTATCGATCGGAGCTGACGGGGGTCTCGTCCTTCCAGAAGGAGGGCGCTCAGGGTCCCTCCGGAAGAGCCGCCTATGAGGAGATCCAGGTCCCTTCGACCACTCTGAACCACCTGCTCGAGGAGAACGGAGTCTCTCGAATCGACTTTCTCTCGATGGACATCGAAGGCGCCGAGCTCATGGCTCTCGCGGGTTTCGACATCGATCGCTTTCGGCCAGAGTTGGTTTGTATCGAGGCGAAGCCCGTGAATCGGCCAGGGATCTTCGAGTACTTCGATTCCCGCGGCTACGAGCGAATCGAAGAATATTCGGAGTACGACCAGACCAACTACTATTTCACTCCGAAGACGGTCCGGACCAAAGCCCCGGACCTCTATCGCGAGCCCCCGGTGCCCCATCGAGGACGTCTTTTGCTCTTGGCCCGTGCCGCCCTTGCCCTTGCCGCCGCCCATATCCTTCCGGGGCTGCTGGTGGTGGGGATTCTGGGTTTGGGGGCAAACCCCCTGGAGAGATGGATCTTCGCCGCGGCCTTCGGCGGGCCGATTTCGGCGGTGATCTATTGGGTCTCGCTCGCTTCGGCAACTCCTTCCCTCTATTGGGCGCTCGTCGGCATTATCGACCTCGCGGCTCTTTTTCTTTACCGTCGAGATCACCGGCTCTACCGGCCGGTGGTTTTTCCGCAAGCGAACCACGCACTCGGTCTGCTGCTGCTCTTTTCCGCGCTGGGAGGCGCATACCTTTTTACCACCGGCCGCTTCTACCAGCTCGACCCCGATGGGAAGTTTCCCATGGACCCTGCCTCTGCCGAGGATACCTTGTTCCACGCGGCAGTCGTCGAGGGGCTCCAGGCCTCCTACCCGGCGCCGTTTCTGTCGATTTCGGGTGCTTCAGTCCACCCCTGCGCCGTGGGCTATCATCTGCAACTTGCCGCGTGGGAGCGCTTCTTCGGCCTCGACCGGTACGATGGGATCCACCGCGTGGGCATTCTCTGGTGGCTTTCGCTCCTCGTCCTCTCCGCTTATTCGTTCGGACTGCGCTTCAGCCGGAGCCCTGGCGTTGCGCTCGGAGCGACGGCGCTCCTGTTCGGCGGAGGTCTGGGCTTTCTCTTTCACCAGACGCCGGTGATGAGTGGGTGGAGCCCGGCGTTGCTGGGCGACGTGGTCGAAATCCTGCCGATCGACCCGCTCCTCCCGGCTCTGTCTCTTGTCTTCGTCGGGCTTGCCTGCCTCGATGACTACCTCGAACGTTCGCATCGACGAGCTCTGGCAGCGTTCATTTTCTCTCTTTTGGCTCTCTTCGTGGTGAAGGAGCTTCTCGCCGCCCAGCTCCTGGCGGCGATCGTGCTCGGATGCGCTCTCGCCCATGGCAGCACCGGCGCTCGCGCCCGGCGGGCCGCGCTTTGGTCGTGCCTCGCGTCGGCCCCGGTCCTGTTGTATTGGGGCCGCGCGTTCCGAGAATCGAACGACACCTTCGGCGTCCACCCGCTCGCGCCACTCGAGCTCGTCGGCCACTTTACAGAAGCCCTGGGCCGTCCAGAATGGGCCGAAGCCATGGCTGCACTCGGAGACGGAAGTTGGGGCGCGCGAAGCCTGGGCCTCGTTGTCTTGGCAACCGCCCTCTGGCTAATCGGTTTTCTCGGACTGCGCCTGTTGGCCGCGCCCGGTGTGTTCCGAGACGCGGTTTCCCGATCGGGGTCCGTGCGGTCCGTGCTCGCTCTGTTCGTGCTGATCGGGTTTCCCCTGACCCTGTTCTTGCGCATTGCGCCAGCCGAACCTGTCGGCATCACGCCCGAAGACGCGCTCAACCTGACGTTCTGGTTCGCCACTTTCAGTGGTGTCGCCACGTGGCTCTGGACCGGCGAAGCTCTTCTGTCCATTGCGGGTGGCGCGCGCCGCTCCCGGAAGGCCCGGGCGCTTGCGGTGAGCGCCGCAGCGCTTCTCGCCTTCCCCTCCACC
>Ga0184637_10002047_pt1 | contig 13123 bp, 14 predicted proteins | sample PLM3_127_b2_FD_133143 | JGI IMG/M metagenome (GOLD analysis project Ga0184637, IMG submission 133143) | Groundwater sediment microbial communities from an aquifer in East River, Colorado, USA - PLM3_127_b2 | ecosystem: Environmental > Terrestrial > Soil > Riparian zone | place: USA: East River...
CAACTCAGGTCGGAACCTGAATTACTTGCCGGCTTCGGCGTATTTGCCGCCCTGGAACTCGTACCACACGTAGGTGGACGAGGTCAGGTCGCCCTTGTCGTCGAACGCCAGGCTGCCGATGACCGTATCGACCGGCCCGCTGCGGATCGCCGCGGCAACCGCCGCCGCGTCGGTGGAACCGGCCTTGGCCACCGCCGCCGCCCAAGTCTGGATCGCGGCATAGGTGGCCAGCGTGTAGCCTTCCGGTTCGAAGCCGTTGGCCCGGAACTTCTCCACCACGGCCTTCGCCGACGGCAGGTTGCGAGCCTCGGCGGCGTTGGTGAACATCACGCCGTCGGCCGCCGGACCCGCGAGGGTGGCGAACTCCTGCGTGTTGAGCGAGTCACCGGAGAGCAACTGGGCGTTCAAGCCCTGCTCGCGCGACTGCTTCACGATCAACGCAGCTTCCGGATGGTAACCGCCGAAATAGATCACATCGACCTTGGCGGCCTTCAGCTTGCTGACGAGCGCGGTGTAGTCCTGCTCGCCGGCGGTGATGGACTCATGCACGACTTCCTTCTGACCGGCCGCATTCATCGCGGCCGCGGTCAGGTCGGCCAAGCCCTTGCCGTACGCGGACTTGTCGTCGACGATCGCGACGTTCTTGCCCTTGAAGTGATCGGCGATCCACGGACCGGCGAACGAACCCTGCTGGTCATCGCGGCCGCAGGTGCGGAACACGGTGCCCCAGCTGGCAGCCGCCGGATCCTCGGTGAACTTCGGATTGGTCGAAGCCGGCGTGATCTGCAGGATGCCTTCCTCGTGATATACGGCCGAAGCCGGGATCGAGGAGCCGGAGCAGAAATGACCGGCCACGAACACCGCGCCCTTGGAGACGAGGTCGTTGGCAACCGCAACGGCCTGCTTCGGGTCGCACTGGTCGTCGCCGATCTCCAGCTTCAACTGTTCGCCGAGAACGCCGCCGGCGGCGTTGATGTCGGCGACGGCTTGTTCCGCGCCGCTCTTCATCTGCGCGCCGAACTCGGCCAGATCGCCGGTGATCGGGCCGGCGGTGGCGATGGTGATGTCCGCCATGGCGGACGAAGCGCCGTATGTCACGGCCAACGCCGCCGCGGCAATCAGCGGTAGTGAAAATTTACGCATGCGGATTACTCCCTGTGATGGATTGGTCGAGATAACGCCGCCGGTCGGCGGCGATCCTGGTTCCGAACTTTCATACGCTTCTCAATTCTACTGCCGTCATTCTAACATGCGGCATTGCCCGCACAATAGCTTGCCGGCCGGTCGAAGCCAGAATAACAAACATCTGATCAGCCTTGGCTTTTGGCGCGCCAGGCCAGCAGTCCGGTGCGCTCGTAAAGCCAGGGGTATTGGGTCACCATCTTGCGCGCCAGGGTGATGCGATAGGCGAGCAACGAGATCGCCGAAAGCACCACGGCGTCGAACAGATACTCCGCCAGGGCGGCACCTAAAGGCTGTGAATCGCTGGAAACCAGGCTGTCGACGAAAAACGGCCCATCGAACAAAGCGAAACCCAGGAATTGATCGGCGACCGCCAACAGGCAGCCATAGGCGATGTTCTGCCACCATGGGCGCCAAGTGTCGGCGATGGCGTTGCCCATCAGGCAGGAAGTACCGCCGAACAGAATCAAGGTTAACGCTAATAGTGCAAGAGTCATTGCGCGTCTCCGCTCAGCCGTGGCCGCCTTCGAGATAGGCGGCGCGCACTTCCGGATTGGCCAGCAGGTCCTGGCCGCTGCCGCTCAGGGTGATCAGGCCGTTTACCATGACATAGCCGCGATGGGCGAGCTTCAGGGCGTGATGGGCGTTTTGTTCCACCAGGAACACGGTGACGCCCTGCTGCCGGTTGATCTCGCGGATCACCTCGAAAATCTGCTTCACGATCAGCGGCGCCAAGCCCAGCGAGGGTTCATCGAGCAGGAGCAGGCGCGGTCGGCTCATCAACGCGCGGGCGATCGCCAGCATCTGCTGCTCGCCGCCGGACAGCGTGCCGCCGCGCTGCGTCGCGCGTTGCTTCAGGATCGGGAACAGCGCCAGCACCTTCTCCAGGTCGCTGTCGAAATGCGTCGGGTCGCCGGTGACGGCGCCCATCTGTAGATTTTCCATCACCGTCATGCGCGGGAAGATGCGGCGCCCTTCCGGCGATTGCGCAATGCCCTTGCGCATGATCTGGAAGGTCGGCAGGCGGGTGATATCCTGGCCTTCGAAGCGGATGCTGCCATCGCGCGCCTGCGGCGTGCCGCAGATGGTCATCAGCAGGGTCGACTTGCCGGCGCCGTTGGCGCCGATCAGGGTGACGATCTCGCCCTGCTCCACCGCCAAATCGACGCCGCGCAGCGCCTCGATATGGCCGTAGAAAGTGTGAACGCCGGAGATTTCCAACATCGCCGTCATGGCATCTAGCTCCGCGCGCCCTTGGCCGACATGTCGTCGTCGTCCGCTTCGCCCAGATAGGCGCGGATGACGGCCGGGTCCTGGCGCACTTCGAGGGGCGTGCCGTCGGAAATCTTGCGGCCATATTCCAAGACGACGATGTGATCGCTGATGCCCATGACCACCGACATGTCGTGCTCGATCAGCAGGATGCCGATCTTGTGCTCGGCGCGGATCGACAACAGCAGCTGATTGAGCTCGGCCGATTCCCGCGCGTTCAATCCGGCGGCCGGCTCGTCCAGGCACAGCAGCACCGGATCGGTGCACATGGCGCGCGCGATCTCCAACCGACGCTGCCCGCCATAGGGCAGATTGCCCGCATCCCAATCGGCCATCTCGATCAGCCCGACCTTTTCCAGCCAGTGCGTCGCCTTTTCGATCGCCGCTTTCTCGGCGTGGCGATAAACGGGCAAGCCAAGCAGGCCGGCGAAGCTGAAGAACGACGCGTGCATCAGCTTGTTATGCTGGGCGACGATCAGGTTCTCCAGCACCGACATGCCGGCGAACAGCCGGATGTTCTGGAAGGTGCGCGCCACGCCGGCGCGCTGGCCGATCAGATAGCCGTCCATCTGCTCCAGCAGATAGTCGCCGCGGGCACCGGTCAGCGCCAGCCGGCCGACCGTCGGCTTGTAGAACCCGGTCAGGCAATTGAACACCGTCGTCTTGCCGGCGCCGTTGGGTCCGATCACGCCGGTGATCTGCTGGTCCATGGCGGCGAAGGAAACGTCGTCGACGGCGACCAGGCCGCCGAACCGCATGGTCAAGCGCTCGACAGAGAGCAGAGCTTTGCCATTCACGACTTGGCTCACGACCCCGCTCCCGACTGGGCCTTGCCTTTGTTGAGATAGACGGTCGGATCGCGATGCGACAACAGGCCGCCGGGCCGCCAGATCATGATCAGCACCATGCCGATGCCGAAGGCCAGCATGCGGTAATCCTGCAGGTCGCGGAAGAATTCGGGAATGCCGATCAGCACCACGGCGGCGAGCACGACGCCGATCTGGCTGCCCAGGCCGCCAAGCACGACGATCGCCAGGATGATCGCGGATTCGATGAAGACGAAGCTTTCCGGGCTGACGAAGCCCTGGCGCGCGGCGAAGAAGGACCCGGCCATGCCGGCGAACATCGCGCCGATGGAAAAGGCCGTCAGCTTGGTGTTGCGCGGATTGATGCCGAGCGCGCGGCACGCCGTCTCGTCCTCGCGCAGCGCTTCCCAGGCGCGGCCGATCGGCAGCTTGCGGATGCGCAGGGTGAAGAGATTGGTCAGCAGCGCGAAGACCAGGATGACGAAATAGAGGAAGAAGACGCGCTGGTTCGGCGTGTAGTCGAGGCCGAAGAAGGTGTGAAACGATACCTCGCCCGGCGGCGGGTTGCGCTCGAAGTCGAGCCCGAAGAAGGACGGCCGCCCCACCTTGTTGATCCCGTTCGGTCCGCCGGTGAACCACCACCAGTTGACGATGATGACGCGGATCATTTCGCCGAATCCCAGCGTCACGATCGCCAGGTAGTCGCCACGCAGGCGCAAGACCGGGAAACCCAGCAACACGCCGAACAAGGCCGCCATCCCGCCGGCGAACGGCAGCGCGACCCAGAAGCTGACGCCGTAATTCACCGACAGCATCGCGTAGCTGTAGGCGCCGACCGCGTAGAAGGCGACGTAGCCAAGATCGAGCAGACCGGCGAGGCCGACCACGATGTTCAGGCCCCAGCCCAGCATGATGTAGGTGAGCACCAGCGTCGCGATGTCGACCAGCCGGCGGTCGGCGAAGGGCATGAAGGGCAGCAGGATTGCGACGGCAATCAGCAGGAAGGCGAATTGCTTGTTGATGCGTCGATAGTAGGTACTGAAATTCGCCTCGCGATGGCTGGCGCCGCCGGCGCGGCTGGTGGTGCCGCCTTGTGCGCCAGCGCGCAAGGCCAGCGCGACACGCGCCACGATCGAGGCGGGCACCAAAATCACGGCCCAGTTCACCACGGCTGAATCGAACATTGCAAATGCGGCGATCGCCCAGCCTTCAACCTGTGCCACGGCCTGTACGACCGTCAGGATAAGCAAGACGATGCCGCCGATCAGCGGAATGAGCAGCCGCCCGACATTGATGAGTCTCACCAGGAAATACACGATGCCGACGCCGATGGCGGCGCAGAAGACGGCGCGGAAGCGGGTCTCGTAGGTCAGCGCGCCGGTGCTGCTGATAGTCTCGATGCCGATCACCAGACTTGCCAGCAACAGTGTCACTAGGCCGGCGCCGATCGCACCTTTGGTCAATTTCTGATAGTCGACCGGTTGGAGAGCGGTCACGGCCATGTTCTAGACCTTCTCCAGATCGGGCCGGCCCAGCAAGCCGGTGGGTCGGAAGATCAGCACCAGCACCAGGACCGAGAAGGCCGCGACGTCCTTGTACTCGACCGAGAAATAGCCTGACCAGAAAACCTCGATCAGGCCGATGAGCAACCCGCCGAGCATCGCGCCCGGCAGCGAGCCGATGCCGCCCAGCACCGCTGCGGTGAAAGCTTTGATGCCGGCCAGGAAGCCGATATAGAAATCGATCTGCCCGTAATAGAGCACCACCATCATGCCGGCGACCGCCGCCAACGCGGCGCCGATGACGAAGGTGAGCGAGATGGTGCGGTCGACATTGACGCCAAGCAGCGACGCCATCTTCTTGTCCTGCTCCGTCGCGCGCTGCGCGCGGCCAAGTGCTGTACGGGTGATGAGCAACGTGAAGCCGATCATCAGCAGCAGCGTCACCACGACGATGCCCATCTGCAGATAGCGCAACGTCACCGCGAAACCGTCATGCTCGTAGACGGTGATGCCGCCCTGGATCAGGCTGTGCAGCGGCTTGTTGCGCGCACCCTGCAGCAATTGCACGTAGTTCTGCAGCACGATCGACATGCCGATCGCCGAGATCAGCGGCGCCAGGCGGGTCGAACCGCGCAACGGCCGATAGGCGACGCGCTCCACCGCCCAACCATACGCGGCCGTTATCATGATGGTGATGATGAGCACCAGGAGGATGGCCAACGGCACCCAACTGACGCCCAGGCCGAACAGGACCAGGAACCCGATCAGGGCGTTGAACGCGCCCAGCATGTAGATGTCGCCATGGGCGAAATTGATCATGCCGATGATGCCGTACACCATCGTGTAGCCGATCGCGATCAGGCCATAGATGGCGCCGAGCGTCAGCCCGTTGATCAATTGTTGTAGAAAGACTTCCACCGTCTCCCCCTGCCCCAGACCGGTTTTAGACCAGAATCGCCGACCGACGCCCGGAATCCCGGCGCGCGCCGTGAACTGGATTTAGCCCCGATTGAACTTCCGGGCCGCGACAACAAGCACTTCCTGTTTACCACGTTCTTTTTGCGGTCCCATTCTCCGGGGACTGCTTTGTATCCCGGAACCTAATGAACGACTCGCCCAACGGCAAGCCCCACGCACGGTCCGGGCTTCCGGTCATATCCGCCATCACACCGGTTCATCCGCCGGCGTGTTCTTGAGGGTGCCGAACAGGCCGGCCGGGCGGAAGATCAGGACCAGCGCCATGATCGAGAACACCGCCAGTTCCCGCCATTCATAGCCGAAGGCCATCCCGGCGTAGGTTTCCACCAGGGCGATCAGGATCCCGCCCAGGAAGGCGCCCTGGAGCGACCCGATGCCACCCAGCAAGGCGGCGGCGAGGGCCTTGAAGCCGATCACATAGCCCATGTAGAAGTCGACGATCTGGTATTGCAGCGCGGCGAAGACGCCGGCCACCCCGGTCATCGCCCCGGCGATCAGGAAGCTGACGCCGATCGTGCTGTTGACATCGATGCCGAGCAGCCCGGCCATGCGGGGATCCTGCGCCGCCGCCCGGTAGCCGCGCCCGAAGGTGGTGTGCCGTCCGATCCACCAGAAGGCGAAAGCCACCGCAGCCGTCGCCAGGCCGATCAACAGATGGCCCTTGCGCAAATAGATGTCGTAGCCATAGCCCTCCAGGAAGCGCCAGGTGGTACCGGGCGTCGGCGGCATCCATTTCGATTTCGGTCCCTGGCTCAACCGCACGACGTCGCGGAAGATCAGCGCCAGCCCGATTGATGCGACCATGGGAACCGTGGTGGCCGCGCCACGCATGTGGCGGAAGGCGACGCGCTCGGTCACCCATCCTGCCGCGGCACAGGTGCCGACGCCCAGCAGCAGCACCGCCGCCGCGACCGGCCACGCGAAGCTGCCGCCATTGGCGGCGACCACGACGTAGCAGACATAGGTGACGAAGGCGCCGACCATGTAGAGATCGCCGAACGCCAGATTCACCACGCGCGTCACGTCATAGACGATGGTGAAGCCGACGGCGAGCAAGGCATAGAGGCAACCGAGCGTCAGGGCGTTCAAGGTCTGCTGCAGAACGTAGAGCCAGACGATCCGCACGGGTGGCGCCTGGGTCGGGTCCTCTTCGAGATTGGGGATGTAGTTCTGATTGAGCCAGCGCAACTTGTAGAGCTGCTGCACGTCGTAGCGCCGCAGCTTGCCGTATTTCTGCGTATCCATCATGTCGATCTGCCAGGCGCCGCCGGTCTGGCTGCGCGGCAGGAAGAAACAGACGATCCAGCCCTCGGCTTCGACGCTCGCCGCGGCATCGCTGCGCCGCCAGGTGACGCGCACGCCGACCGGCTGGTTCACGTCGCCCGGCTGCACCTCGCTCTTAATGTCGGTCGGATTTTCGTCGAACTCTTCGACCAGTTCCGTGCAGCGCTTGATGGCGCCGTCATATTCCTGGGCGTGCGCCGCCGCAGTGAAATGCATGAACAGCGCCGCAAGCAGCGACACCAAGACCAGCCGCTGCACGGTCATCCCCACAAAGCAGTTCCGCGGGCGCGATTTGTGCGTTACCATTAAAAGCCTTTTAGACGGTAATGCAGAGCCAAACAAGACGTGCCCAGATCGATCGCATCGCTGAGCCGGGGCCGCGCGGGAAGATTACCGCTGATCGGCGGGCGTCTGTGTCTCGACTTCGTTAACACGTCGAGCGGCCGCGGCACGCCGACGCACCAGGATCATCTCGGCGCGTACAACGACCTGCTCGCCTGGTCGCATCATGCGGGCGCGATGGAGGCGAAGACCGCGCTGGCGCTGGCGGGCCTCGCCGGCCGCAATCCGGTCGCCGCGCGGCACGTTTTGGCAAGATCGGTCAAATTGCGCGGGGCACTCTTTGCGATCCTGACAGCGCTTGCGCGCGGGCTGCCGCCGCCCGCGGCAGCGCTGGCAAGCCTTAACGAATCTCTTGCCAGGTCGCATCAAGCCGCGCGCCTGGAACCGAAGGACGGCGGGTTTTCCTGGGCGTGGCCGATGCGGCCTCCGCGGCTGGATCTGCCGCTGTGGATGATCGCCCGGTCGGCGGCGGAAATGTTGACCGACGGGCCGCTGGATCGGCTGAAGACCTGCGCGGGCGAGGCGTGCGGCTGGGTGTTCCTGGACGCGACCCGCAATGGCCGCCGCCGCTGGTGCGAGATGGAAGTCTGCGGCAGCCGCGCCAAGATGCGCCGGTTTCGCCGCCGTCTCGCCGCCTAGCTCCCTGGATTTCGCGTGATACCAAGGCGTTAGCCGCCCGCGTCCCGCTTCTTCGCCAGCATGTATTCCAGCTTCTTGACCGCCTGGCGGGTGAGGAACTCGCGCGAATATTGCGCGCCGCCGACGATCGAGACCTCGGTCATGGTCCGGGGATCGACGGCCGTCACCTTGACGCTGCCGCCGACCTGGGTGAACTCGATGATGTAGTTATCCGTCCCCGACATAGGGCTATGATGCCCGGCTACTGCCACGCCATGAGCGCGCATGCTATACGCGCCGCCGAAAGATGACCACCCGCGCCGAGGATTCGTGTCCCGCGCGACGAACGAGGAAGCCACGTCATGGATGCCAAGGCGAACCGCAAGGCGGAATTCAACTGGGAGGACGCGCTGCTGCTGGAGGATCAGCTCAGCGAGGAAGAGCGGATGGTGCGCGACACCGCGCGCAATTACGCCCAGGACAAGCTGATGCCGCGGGTGCTGGAGGCGAACCGGCACGAGAAGTTCGACCGCGAGATCATGAACGAGCTGGGCGAGCTCGGACTCTTGGGCTCGACCATCGACGGCTATGGCTGCGCCGGCACCAACTACGTTTCCTACGGCCTGATCGCGCGCGAAGTGGAGCGGGTCGATTCCGGCTATCGCTCGGCCATGTCGGTGCAGTCGAGCCTGGTCATGCATCCGATCCATGCCTACGGCACCGAGGAGCAGCGCCAGAAATACCTGCCGCGCCTGGCGACCGGCGAGATCGTCGGCTGCTTCGGCCTGACCGAGCCCGATCATGGCTCCGATCCCGGCGGCATGACGACCCGCGCCAGGAAGACGTCCGGCGGCTATTTGCTGAAGGGCGCCAAGATGTGGATCACCAATTCGCCGATCGCCGATATCGCAGTCGTTTGGGCGAAGACCGAAGACGACGTGATCCGCGGCTTCATTCTGGAGCGCGGCATGAAGGGTTTCTCGACGCCGAAAATCGAAGGCAAGTTTTCGCTCCGCGCGTCCATCACCGGCGAGATCGTCATGGACGATGTGCTGGTGCCGGAAGAGAACCTGCTGCCCAACGTGAGCGGCCTCAAGGGCCCGTTCGGCTGCCTGAACAATGCGCGTTACGGCATTTCCTGGGGCGCCTTGGGCGCCGCTGAATTCTGCTGGCATGCCGCGCGGCAATACACCCTGGACCGCAAACAGTTCGGCAAGCCCCTCGCCGCCAACCAGCTCATCCAGAAAAAGCTCGCCGACATGCAGACCGAGATCACGCTGGGCCTGCAGGCATGTTTGCGTCTCGGCCGCCTGAAGGACGAAGGCCGCGCAGCGCCGGAAGCGATCTCCATGCTGAAGCGCAATTCCTGCGGCAAGTCATTGGATATCGCCCGCATGGCGCGCGACATGCACGGCGGCAATGGCGTGTCGGACGAATATCACGTCATCCGCCATGTGATGAACCTGGAAGCCGTGAACACGTACGAGGGCACGCACGACATCCATGCCCTGATTTTGGGGCGTGCTCAGACGGGGATTCAGGCGTTTATGTAAGAGTTACCGGCGCGCATCGCGGCGCCGCTTCCTCACACTCCACCGTCACCCCGGCCACTTGCGCCGGGGTCCATCGCGCCGACGCAAGGACGGCGGCATGTACGCGACAGATATGTTTGGTTCGTGCAGCAGATGAATAGACCCCGGCGCAAGAGGCCGGGATGACGAACGAGTATTGGAGTCTTACCGCGCCACGTAATTCATCGACGTTCCCCAGAAGCGCTCCAGCCTGCGCAACGTGCCGTTGGCTGTCTCAAGGTCGCCCTGGTTGGCCACTTCGGTCATGCCGCGAACGTGGCGGTCGTACATCTCGTGCATCTTCTGGCAGACGGTCTGCGCCTTGGGCGACAGCTTGACGTGGACCGCGCGCCGGTCGTGCGGCGAGCGCTCCTGCGCCAGATAGCCGTTCTCCACCATCTTCTTCACGTTGTAGGAGACGTTGGAGCCCAGGTAATAGCCGCGATTGGTCAATTCGCCGACTGACAGCACGTCGTCGCCGATATTGAACAGGATCATCGCCTGGACGTTGTTGAGATCGCGGATACCTTGCCGATCCAGATCGGCCTTGATGACTTCAAGGCACTCGCGGTGCAGGCGCTCCACCAGCGCGATCGTTTCCAAATAGGCCTTTTTCACAGGGGCCCCCTTCGCAGCTAACCAGTCGGTTCTAGCGTCCGGAATGAACGCCTCGCTCCAAACCTAGGCATTTGCTGTAAAAGAATGGTAAATGGCCGGTTAGCGAAAAGATGAAAATCGCTAAGGAATTCAATCTCCGGTCCGATTACCGCTGCCGGATGTCACGAATAATGGCGGAAAAGTCGAGATCGCCATGCCCCTCCTGGACAAACCGCTCATAAAGCCGCTTGGCCAGGTTCCCCAGTTCGATGTCCTGTTTCGCCCCTTCCGCCGCCTCGACCGCCAGGCGCAGGTCTTTCAGCATCATCTTGGCGGCGAAGCCGGGCTGGTAGTTCCGGTTGGACGGGGCCGCGGGGACCGGGCCCGGCACCGGACAATAGGAGGTCAGCGACCAGCACTGGCCCGAGGAGGTTGAGGCAACCGCGAACAGCTTGTCGGGGGCCAGGCCAAGCTGCTCGGCCAGCACGAAGGCCTCCGACACGCCGATCATGCTGATTCCGAGGATCAGGTTGTTGCAGATCTTGGCGGCCTGGCCGGAGCCGCTGCCGCCGGTATGGACCAGGTTCTTGCCCATGGCCAGGAGGATCGGCCGGGCGGCGTCGATCGCCCGATCTTCGCCGCCGGCCATGAAGGTGAGCGTTCCGGCCTCCGCCCCGCTGACGCCGCCGGAGACGGGGGCATCGAGGAACAGCAGGCCGCGTTCGGCCGCCGCCTTGGCGACGGCGCGGGCGCTGTCGACGTCGGTGGTCGAGCAATCCACCAGCAGCGTGCCGGCTTTCGAATGCGCGACCACGCCGTTTGACCCAAGATACACGGCGCGCAGTTCCTTGCCCGAGGGCAGCATGCTGACGATGATCTCGCTGCCCGCCGCGAGAGAAGCGGCGTTCGCCGCCGGCGCGGCGCCCTCGGCCGTGAGACGCGCCGTGTTTTCGGCGCTCGGATCTGAGACCGTCACCCGGTGACCGGCGCGCAGCAGGTTGCGCGCCATCGGCCCGCCCATATGGCCGACGCCGATGAATCCGATGTTGGACATGGCAGACCTCCCGTGTTTGAACCGGGATCAGTTCAGCTTCAGATCCAGGTCCGGCTGAGCCGGCAGCTTGTCAAAATGACGTTCGACGATGTCGGCGGTGACGCCGGCAAGCTGCGCCGGCTGCCACTTGGGCACATTGTCGCGTTCGATCAGCAAGGCGCGCACGCCTTCGAAGAACTCGGTTCCCGCCACCATACGCTGGCAGATGCGCCAGCCCTCCTTCAGCACGTCGGCCAGATCCTTGCCGCGCATCCGGCGCATATGCTCGAAGGTCACGCGCAGGCTGGTCGGCGACCCGCGGCCGAGCAGGTTCAGGCTGTCGACCGAACCGGGATCATTGCGATTCTTCAGCGCGGTGATGACCGCATCGAGCGAGTTGAGCGCGAAGCAGACATCGATCGCCGGCTGCAGCTTGGCGATGTCCGCGGCCCGCGTGCCCTTGTTGTTGATCGACAGCGTTTCCGGCATCAGCTCGGCCGCGCGCACCGCGGGGATGGTGTCGGTGACCAGCCCGGCATAGGACAGGCCGGCGGTGCGCAGGCGCAGCCCGGTCAGGGCCAGAAACAGGCCGATCTCGCCCGGGCAGCGTTGCAGGAAATGCGCCGCGCCGACGTCGGGGAACAGGCCGATGGCGCATTCCGGCATGGCGAAGATGGCGCGCTCCGTTGCCACCCGCACCGGTGCGTTCATACCGATGCCGGCGCCGCCGCCCATGATCAACCCGTCCATCACCGCGATCAACTGCTTCGGATAGGTGGCGATCCGGTAGTTCAGGCGGTATTCGTGCCAGAAGAATTCCGACAGCAGCGATCGGTCGCTGCTCTTGCCCGCCTCATACAGCGTGCGGATGTCGCCGCCGGCGCAGAACGCCTTGTCGCCGGCGCCGAAAATCATCACTGCCCGGATCGATTTGTCACCGGCCCATTCGCCGAGTTTGTCGTCAAGCGCGCGGATCATGTCCAGGGTCAGCGCATTCAGTTGCTCCGGCCGGTTGAGCGTCGCCTTGCCGACGCCGTCGGCAACCTGGAACAGCACATCTTTATACAAGCGGGAGACCTCCGCGGGAAATGAACCGGCGATGTCTTGAGCCAGGAAGCGGGTCAAGGTCAAGCGGCGTTCCGGCCCAACGCTGCCGCTTGACATGGGACTGCCGCTTGACAGGCGCATCGCTCTCTGCGACATACGAACCGCGCCGATTTGAGCCTCAGCTTGCGGGCGCGTTACAAATGCAGCTAAAGCGCGGGTCGTAGACCGCCCGGCTTTGCTGTGGCGGTTTTTTTGTTTGGCGCGACCGGTCGCCGGCGCGCCCGCGGGATTTGAGGGGCAGCTTGCACCGCGTCACCAATGCTAAAGCGCTGAAGGCGAAAGCCCTCTGCCCCGTGACCGGTGTGCAAGGAGAGCTGCGCCATGACAATCCAACTGACCGATACACAATCTGAACCTGTCTCCGGTTCGAACCTTGGCCGGGTTGCGGGCCAGCAACGCTTGCTGGGTGCACGGCCGGAGAGCGGCAGAACCACCCTGCTCGCTACCGCGGAAAGCGCGGCCGCGCCGGACAATCCGGAATTGCTGCCGGCTATCAAGGTGCTGCAGGCCCTGGCGCAGTGCCACGAACAGACCTATCGGCTCTATGCCGAGGCGCTGGGTATTCCGCTGGACTCCGTCCAGGTGCGGCTGCAGGCGGCGATGGATCTGCGCGGCGTTTACGCCGCGGCGGATCAGGTGCGCGCCGGTTTTGGCCAGCTTGCGGCCACGGTCGAGATTTCCTCGCCCGCGGACATCTATGAGATCGAGCGATTGCGCGTTACCGTGGAGCGCCATTCGCCGGTTCTGGACCTGGTCCGGAACCCCACGCCGGTCAAGATCGAGCTGGTCCTGACCCACAAGGAAACAGCGCCCGCGGCGGCGTGAATTAAG
>Ga0184637_10002048_pt1 | contig 13119 bp, 9 predicted proteins | sample PLM3_127_b2_FD_133143 | JGI IMG/M metagenome (GOLD analysis project Ga0184637, IMG submission 133143) | Groundwater sediment microbial communities from an aquifer in East River, Colorado, USA - PLM3_127_b2 | ecosystem: Environmental > Terrestrial > Soil > Riparian zone | place: USA: East River...
AAGGTCGATGCGGTCTGCATGGTCGGCAAGGCCTGGGATTTCCATGTCGACGTGGCGCTCGGCGTCACCAATGGCGAAAACATCGACATGATCGCCGAGAGCATCACCTACGCGCAGGCGAAACGGGTGGAAGTCATGTTCGATGCCGAGCATTTCTTCGACGGTTTCAAGGCCAATCCAGCCTATGCCCTGGACTGCGCGCTTGCCGCCTACAAGGCCGGCGCGCGCTGGGTGGTGCTGTGCGACACCAACGGCGGCACCCTGCCGCATGAGATCGAGCGCATCGTGGCCACGGTGGCGGAGAAAATCCCCGGCACGCAGCTTGGCATCCATTGCCACAACGACACCGAGAATGCGGTCGCCAATTCCCTGGCCGCATTGCGCGCCGGCGTGCGCCAGGTGCAGGGTACGCTCAACGGTTTGGGCGAGCGCTGCGGCAACGCCAATCTGGTATCGCTGATCCCCAGTCTCATGCTGAAAACCGATTTCAAGGTCGGCCTCACCAACAAGGATCTGGCGCAACTGACCCATGTCTCGCGCCTGCTGGACGAGCGGCTCAACCGTGCGCCCAACCGTCACGCCGCCTATGTCGGCGATAGCGCCTTCGCGCACAAGGGCGGGCTGCACGTCTCCGCGGTCGAAAAGGATCCGCGCACTTACGAACATATCGAGCCGGCCAAGGTCGGCAATCGCCGGCACATCGTCGTCTCCGACCAGTCCGGCCGCGCCAATATCCTGGCGCGCTTCCGCGAAATCGGCTTGCAGGTCGATGCCAGCAACCCCAAGGTCGCCTCCCTGGTCGAGATCGTGAAATCGCGCGAGTTCGACGGCTATGCCTATGACGGCGCCGAAGCGAGTTTCGAGTTGCTTGCCCGCCGCGCCATCGGCGGCCTGCCGGAATTGTTCAAGCTGTCGCGCTTTCGCGTGATGGACGAGCGGCGCTGGAACGCGCGCGGCGATCTGGTGACCGAATCCGAGGCGACGGTGAACGTCGAGGTCAATGGCCAGGCCACCATGACGGTTGCCGTCGGCAACGGCCCGGTCAACGCGCTGGATACGGCGCTGCGCAAGGCGCTGCTGCCGCATTATCCGCAGCTCGACGATATGCGTCTGGTGGATTTCAAGGTCCGCATCCTCACCCCGCAAGCCGGCACCGAGGCCATCACCCGCGTGATGATCGAAAGCGCCGACAAGAACGGCGAACGTTGGAGCACGGTCGGCGTCAGTCCCAACATCATCGATGCCTCCTATGAGGCGCTGAACGACGCCATCACCTGGAAGCTGCTGAAGTCCCGTGTCGGCTGAAGCGCCGTCGATCATCCTGGTTACGCCGCAGTTGGGCGAGAATATCGGCGGCGCGGCGCGCGCCATGCTGAATTGCGGCATGATCGATCTGCGCCTGGTCAATCCGCGCGACGGCTGGCCCAACATCAAGGCGGAGCGGGCCGCGGTCGGCGCGCTCGAGCTGATGCCGCCGGTCAAGGTATTCGACACGCTGGGCGGGGCGGTCAATGATCTGACCCTCGTCTTCGCCACCACCGCGCGCGACCGCAAGATGGTGAAGCCGATCGTTACCGTGCGCCAGGCGGCGCTGGAATCCCGGGCGCACATCGCTTCCGGCGGCAAGGTCGGTTTCATTTTCGGCCCGGAACGCACCGGATTGCTCAGCGACGACGTCACCCTCGCCAACAAGCTGGTGACCGTTCCGTTGAACCCGGACTTCACCTCGCTCAATCTTGGCCAGGCGGTGCTGCTGATCGGCTATGAGTGGTTCCAGGCGGCGGATGAAACGCCCGCCTCGCAGATGCCCTTGAACGGCACTTTGCCGGCGACCAAGGAGGAACTGCAGAATTTCTTCGCGCATCTGGAGCGCGAGCTCGACGAGTGCGGCTTCCTGCGCAATCTGGAGGCGCGGCCCAGCATGATCCGCAACCTGCGCAACATGTTCCAGCGCGCCGATTTGACGGAGCAGGAAGTGCGCACGCTGCACGGCATGATCAAGGAACTGACCACTTTGCGCGCGCCGCGTCGGCGCGGCTAGCTTCTACTCGAAATCGAAGTCCGACAGGACCAGGCCGGCGAAATCCTCGATCACCACCAGCATGTCCGGGCGTACGCCATCCGCCGAGAGCGGCCAGATGCCGGCCCAGATGTGGCGCACCGCGCCGTATTTGGTGATCATCCAATCGCGGGCGAACGCGGGACACTGCTCGGTGCAGACGAATTTCATCTCCGCCAGATAGTCTTCCTTGCGACCCGGCGTAAAGGTGGTGGCTTCGTCCAGGTATTTGCTGATGCCCTTGGGACGGAACTGCTCGGCGCGGGTTCCGCGCAACCGGACGCTGCAACGGAACGGCTCCCATTCCACGTTCAGCAGCACGATGTCGGGCAGCAGCGGCTTGATCTCGACTGGATCGATGTCCGCGCGCGCCGGCAGGCGCTTGCCACCCGCCTTGTCGCGCCAATAGGTATCGAATCCGCGTATGGCGCTCGACGTCACCTGCGCCAGCGGCACGTCGAACACATAGTCCTGTTCGCGGCCCACCGCGCCGCGGGCGCTCGACTAGTCTTGATTGCGTGGGCCTGTCATCGATGATGTTTGTGACGTGGATTGCGGTCCGCCGCAACCCACTATGGCGCCCGCTTGTCGATCGCCGTCCTCAGATCGGCGCGATGCAGGTCGAGATAGTCCTCGACCGCGATGCACATGTCCGGATTGGCTCCGTTACCGGCGAGCGGCCAGATGCCGGTCTGGAAATAGTGCCGTCCTCCGGACGCGCCCTCCATCCAGTCGCAGCTGAAGACGGGGCGCTGATCGCGCACCGCGACCTGGTATTGCCGCACATAGATCGACGTTGTCCAAAGATCGGCGCCATCGAGTTGATCCAGATAGCGCCCCGTCAGGTTGCCGCAGAACTCCGCCACGCGCGTGCCGCACAAGCGGTAGCGAACGCGAAAGGGCTCGTATTCGATGTCGGCCAGGATGATGTTCGGTAGGATAGGCTTAAAATTGGTTGGTTCGATATCGGCGCGGCCGGGCAGCCGGCTGCCATGCCAAAGCTGCAGCCAGTGCGCATGAAATTGGCGAATGAGTTCCGACCCGATCTCTGACAGCGGACGATCGAACCTGCTGTCGACATCGTGGTGGTTGGGCAGGTTCATCCTATCCGTCCGGCCACACTTACCGACCACACTTACCGGCGCATCAACTGCAGCCGGTATTGAGATTGACGGCAAACGATAAACAAACGCTAAACCCTGCATACGGGTGTTGAGGGTCCGCGCCGCACAAGTACCGCGCGCATGGCGACGCGCAGGGTCGGATGAAGGTCAGCTTGCCGCCTTCGTCAGGTCGTCCTGGTCCGGCAGGGCGCGGCTGGCCGGCAATCGAACGATCATCGTCGTTCCGGAGTGCTGGCGGCTCTGGGCGCTGATGGTGCCGCCATGTGCCTCGATCAGCCGGCGTGTAATCGCAAGGCCCAGGCCGACGCCTTCCTTCGAGCGCCGCCGGTGCGCGTCGCCCTGCCAGAACGCATCGAAGATATGCGGGAGCTGCGCCTCATCGATGCCGCGACCCTGGTCGACCACGGCGATGGTCACGTCGCCGTTCGCCGCCCGGCTGCCGGAGATCGTGATGATGGTGCCGGAGCTGGAGAACTTGATCGAGTTGGTGATCAGGTTGATGAAAGCCTGGCGCATGGCGCGCGCATCCAGCCGCAGATCCGGCAGCGACGGGAGATTCTCAGTGACGATGCGGATGTCATGCTCGCTCGCCCGGAATTGCAGCAGGCGCACGATGTCTTCGACAATGCCCGACAGCGCGGCTCGCGCCTCGTGCAGCTGCAGCTTGCCAAGCTCGATCCGCGACATGTCGAGAAGATCCTCGATGATGCCGAGCAGATGCCTGCCGCTGGAATTGATGTCTCGAGCATAGTCAGTGTAGCGCGCCGCGTCGCTGCCGAACATCTGCTGCGAGATGATGTCGGAGAATCCGATCATCGCGTTCAACGGCGTGCGCAGCTCATGGCTCATGTTGGCGAGGAACATGGTCTTGGCCGCGTTGGCGAGCTGGGCTTCGTCCGATGAGTGGCGCAAATCGTCGGCGAGCGACTGCAGCGCGGCGGAGCGATCGCCCAGCTCGCGGTTGGCGAGGGCCAGTTCCTCGGTCGCGGCACGCACCTCGGCCGAGATCCGGCCATATTCCCCGTCGATGCGCAGCAGGTGAAGATAGAGCAAGGTCGTCAGCGACAGGCCGAACAGCAGCACCAGCAGGGGAACCCAGATGCTGGCCTGCAGCGAGGTTTCGATGGCGCTGACTTCGATGCGCCAGGTGCGATCGCCGACCCTGAGTGGCAGCGTATCGGCGCCGAATGTAACCTTGCCGCGGGTGAAGATGGTTGCGGCGCCGTCGGTCACGCGCACCGCCAGCCCGCCTTCCGGCGCGCTGCGGTCCAGAAACTCGCCGATCAGCCCGTCATAGGCGAAGACGCCGACGACGAAGCCGGACAATGTCGCCTGACGCATGCCGTTGTGCGATGGGAAGACCGGCGCGAAGGCGAGCACGACCGGAGATTCGCGTCCCAGCAGATCCTTGAAGATCGGCGCGGAGAGCGCCGGCGACCGGGTTCCCGCCGCTTGCCGCATCGCCGCCAGGCTTTCGGAACTGGCGGCGACGTCGAACGAGAACAGATCGCCGCTGGCGCCCTCGGGCTCGACATAGCGAATGGAAAATTTCCCGGACGTCATCAGGGCAATGGCGTCCTGCGGCGTCTTGGCGCCATCTTGGTTCGATTTCGGGAGCCGCGATGCCCAGGCGGCGCGGATCCACCAGGCCCGGTCGCGGATATGCTCGTCCTGGACGGTGAAGCGGCCGAACTCCTCCGCGGTCACGAACTCGGAGGATTCGAACAGCCCCTTCAGCGCTTGCAGGATGTCGAGCTCGCGATCCAGGTGCGACTGCAAGCCGGCGGTCAGCGACTGGCGCGTGGTCGCGTCCTGAATGGCGTTTTCCCGCCGCATCATGTTGTAGCTGGTGGCCGCCAGCGCCAGCGAGATGGCGATGCCGAGCAACAGCACGGCGGCGCGTCGATAGCGATGCGCCCTGGCGCCGTTGCCGTTGCCGTTGACCGAGCGCCAGCGCTGCACGGCCGCCGATGCTGCCTGCGCCGCGGCCGGGGGCAAGTTCGCCGCGCCGGAATTCTGCCACGCGGAATCCCCGGGCGGGTTTCCGCCGCGCTGTTCCGGCTGAGGATCGTTCGGGTCGGCCATGCTTTGACGAGCCAGTCTGCTGCGTTGCCTGGCCAGTCCGGCGGCGTGACCGCGCCGTTGGCCCTAGGGCGTCAAGCCTAAGCCTAGGCGGGGTTCCCTAACATAATGTTTAGAACTGCTAAACAAACCTCGCCCGAGCCCCGGATTGAGCGTGAGCCCGGCCAACCGGGCCGCGAAGCAGGGTGGGGCCGCCCTTACGCGGCGGCGAGATCGAAAGTCGGGGTGGGGAAGCCGCCCTTGGCGCGGCTGCGCCGCGGGGTCCGGCCGCGCTCGGCCGTCGGCGTGCGGCCGTACAGTTCGGTGTAGCGCCGGGTGAAGTGGGAGATCGAGGCAAAGCCGGTGGCGATGGCGATCTCGGTGACGCTGAGCGTCGAGAATTGCAGCAGATGCCGGGCCCGCTGCAGCCGCGCCTTCAGGAAATACTGGGTCGGAGTCATGCCCAGGTGGCGCCGGAACAGGCGCTGCAACTGGCGCCGGCTGACCCCGGACTGGGCGGCTATTCCAGCCAGATCCTCGCCCTCGTTCATGCGCCGGCGCATCGCCGCGACGGTGTGCGCGATGGCCGTGGCGCCGCGCTGGCCGGTGAAATCCAGCTCGCTTAACTGCCGCTCGCCGGCCTCGCGCGGCCGGGCGTGGTTGAGGCTGTCCGCCAGCAATCGCGCGAACCGCTCGTCGACACTGTCGGCGACCAGGTTGAGGGCGAAATCCAGGGTGGCTTCGCGACCGGCGCAGGTGGCGATCCGATCGTCGATGGCGAACAGCCGGTCCTCGATCAGGATCTCCTGCAGGCCCTCCTGCATCGAGGCGGCGAAGGACCAGTGGATGGCGCAGACTCGCTCGGTCAGCAGCCCGGCCTCGGCCAACAGGCGGCCGGCGCCGCCGATGGCGGCGATGCGGGCGCCCATGGCGTAGCGGCGGCACAGCCAGGCGCCGATTGTGGATTGAATTTCGCTAACGGTGTCATAAGCCGACAAAATGAAGTGATGCGCCGGTTCGCTGCCGGCCGCAGCTTCGGCGACGGCAATCTTGAGGCCGCCGCCGGCGGTGACCGGTCCGCCATCGAGGCTCGCCAGCCGCCAGGCGAAGCAGGGCCGGCGCAGCAGCCGGTTCGCCGTGGCGAAAATCTCCGCCAGCGCCGCCAGCTCGTTCAACTCGAAACCCGGCAGCAGCAGGATCTGGCAATGGATCGCGCCGTCCGGACCGGGTCGCAGGAAGGGCTGCGTCGCCTGCCGCGCCGAGGACCGCGGCGCGCCATTGCCATTGGCAAGGCAGGCATCGCCGAACCGGCGCCGGCCACGCGCGGTGGCGCCAGGCGGTTCGGCCGCACCGTCTCGCAAACACGCCGTCGCTGGATCGGTGAACATGCCTGCCGCCCCCTGAACCCACACAATCTGGCTGCGCAATCAGGCTGGCGGCCACTCCCGCAGCCAACCTGAAAGGTGCCGGATTTGAACAGCTTCACCCGGGGCCATGAACCTGTAAAAAACTCAGCAGGGTCGTGCGGCGAACTCATGCACGGAGAGCAGGACTACTTTCGCCGGGTTCGCATCGCGCCTATCACACACTCTCCCGTCACCCCGGCCTCTTGCGCCGGGGTCCATGCATCCACGGCTATTGCGGCGGGTCGATGGATCCCGGCGCAAGAGGCCGGGATGACGAGTAGAGCTGCCGCAAAAGCGTGCGATCACGCACCGATCAATCGCGAAACGTAGGCGTTACAATTCGCCCAGTCTCAAAGCTCGCCGAGGGCGCGGTCGATCGCGTCGATGGTCATGTCGGCCTGCTCGCGGCTGAAGCAGATCGGCGGTCGCAGCTTCAGCACGTTGCCGTGCGGCCCTTCCGTCGCGGTCAGCACGCCCAGATCGCGCATCCGGTTGACCACGCGCTTGGTCTCGGGCGCGGCGGGTTCCAGGCTCTTGCGGTCGCGGACCAGCTCCAGGCCCACCAGCAATCCGCTGCCGCGCACATCGCCGATCAGATCGTGGCGTTCGGCCAGCTTGCGCAGGCCCTGCCGGAAATGCGCGCCGACCTGGCGGGCATTCTCGCGCAAGCCTTCGCGCTCCAGCACGTCCAGCACCGCCATGCCGGCGGCGCAGGAGACATTGTTGCCGCCGAAGGTGCTGAAGAAGATGCCCTGGTCGACCAGCGCCTGTACGATCTCCGGCCGCGTCACCACGGCGCCCAGCGGGTGGCCGTTGCCGATCGGCTTGCCCATGCAGACGATGTCCGGCACCACGTCGTGCAACTGGAAGCCCCACATCGCCTCGCCCTGGCGGCCGAAGCCGGTCTGCACCTCGTCGGCGATGGCGAGGCCGCCGGCCTTGCGTACGCGGTCATAGACGCCTTGCAAATATCCCTTCGGCGCGTCGAGCACGCCATTGGTCAAGAGCCCGGCATCGGCGATGAACATGGCCGGCTTGTGTCCGCCTTCCGCCAGCGACGCGATGGCGCGGTCGGCGTCGGCGGCGTAGCGCTCGGCGATGTCGTTGTCGCCGCGCCGATACGTGCCGCGATAATCGTCGGGACCCTTGAGCATCCGCACATGCGCCTTCCAATGCTCCGGCCCGCGGAACTCCGGCGACAGCGCCTCCACCGCATCGGTCCAGCCGTGATAGGCGTATTCCATCACCAAGGCGCCGGTGTTGCCGGTGAAGGCCCTGGCCAGGCGCCAGCCGAGATCGACCGCCTCGCTGCCGGAATTGACGAACATGCAGGCGGTCAAGCCAGCCGGGAACAGCGCGCCCAGGCGCTCGGCGTAATCCAGCACCTCGTCGAACAGGTAGCGCGTGTTGGTGTTGAGGATCGCCGCCTGGCGCGCGATCGCCTGCACCACATGCGGGTGACAATGGCCGACATGCGGCACGTTGTTATAGACGTCGAGATAGCGCCGCCCGGTCACGTCATAGAGCCAGGCGCCTTCGCCGCGCACCATGTGCAGCGGCTTGTCGTAGAACATGTAGGTCTGCGGCCCCATGACGCGCCGGCGCCGGGCCAGCATGCGCTCGCGGTCGGCATCGACCTGGTCGGCGGCGATGCGCGGCAGGATGATGGAGGATGCCGGCCCGATGACACGCTGGAAGGCAGCCGTCGCCTTTTCGCGCCCGATCTCCTCGAATGCGCGCGCGGCGTTCATGCAGGGAACGGCATAGCTTTCGATATAGCTGGGATCGTCGGTGATCTGGGTGCGTCGGCTCGCCAGCACCGCGAGTGCCAACGTCTGCCGCGCCTGGATCAGATCGAAAAGCTGCGCCAGTTCCGGCGCGGTCAAAGGCAGTTGCGCGTGATAGCCCGCGATCAACTCCGCCACCGCCTCAATCGGCCGGTCGGTTTCCATCACCGCGTCGGAAGCGGCAATGGCCAGCTCCAGGATCAGCGGCCCATGCATCATGTCGCCGAAATCGATCAGGCCGGTGATGCGGGCCGGATCGTCGACGTCGACCAGCACGTTGTGGAAGTTGAGATCGTTGTGCAGGATCTGCGCCCGCAGGCTGCCGAGGCGCGGCAGGCAATCCTGCGCGAAGCGACCGCCGATGCGCTCCAGCAAGGCACGATCCGGCGCATTCTCGATCAATGCCAGATGCCGCATCAGGCGCGGTGTCAGGCGCACGTCCCACACGATCTCGCGGCCGGCGGCGGGATGGAAATAGCCGGCCAGGGCCCGGTCGATCCGCGCGGCAAAAACGCCCAGTTCGCGCAGGGTCCGCGGCGCCGGCTTCGTCCCCATCATCGGCTGGCCGGGCAGGAAGTTCAGCATCCAGACCGCATGGCGGCTGCCGCTGTTCGACGTCATATGGGCGAGCTGCGTGCCGTCCTTGGCGCGTTGCACCCGCGGCACGGCGAGCGAAGCATCCTCGCGCGCGATCCAGTTCAGCGCCTGGATCTGGAAGTCGAGCGTCGCCTCGTCCTCGTCCGCATGGACGATCTTGAACACGAACTCGCGCCCGTCATCCGCGCGCAGGCGATAGGTGCGGTCACGCTCGGAATAGAGTTCCTTCAGCTTGCCGGAAATGCCGAACAGCATGCGCGCCTGGCGCTCGGCCTCGTCCGGCGCGATGGCGGGTCGGGTAATGTCGAGGAACTTGACCTCGTTTTCGGCGGCGCGCGCCATCTCAATCCTCCCGTCGCGCGTAGCGCGCGACCGCTTGCTTCAGCAGATCGTGCGGAATGGCGTTGACAATGCGGCCCTGCCAGCCGGTCATGGTCTCCGCCGCGATCATCGCGTTCCAGATCGCCTCTTCGGTCGCTTCCGCCGCCGCCTGGAACAAAGGCGTGCATTCGTCCATGCCCAGCATGCCCAGATTGGCCATCGGCGTCTTCATCGGCACCTTGTTGCCGGTGGAGAAGGCGAGGAAGATGTCGCCCGACGAATTGGAGCCGAAGCCGCCGACCCAGGCGAGACCGGTGGTCGCCCTCCGGGCTAGGCGCTGGCACTGGATCGGGATCAGCGGCGCGTCGGTCGCCAGGATCACGATGATCGAACCTTGATCAGTCTTTGGCCCCTGCGGATTTTTCCGGCGGGTGCGCTCCGGCACCGCGACCACCTCATCCGTAATCTCCAGCCCCACCGGCGCGTGGCCGCAGCGCAGCAGATTGCGCATGCCGTAATTCGCCTGCACCAAAGCGCCGACCGTCCAGCCGCCCTGATCCTTGGGCAAACGGCGCGAGGCCGTGCCGGTGCCGCCCTTGAACTCGTGACACACCATGCCGGTGCCGCCGCCGACATTGCCCTCCGGCACCCGGCCGCCCGCGGCGCTTTCAAGCGCGGCAATGGCGTCGTCGGCCGTAACCGGAAAATTCTCGGCGTCGGACAGCCAGCCGTCCCAGGTCTCCGCCGTCACCGGCAAATGCCAGGCCATCTCGATGCTGCGCTTGGCGGCCAGCCGCACGATCGCGTCGCGCACCACGCCGACCGCGTGGGTGTTGGTGATGCAGATGGGCGAGGCGAGCAGGCCCTGCTCGGCCAGCCAGATGGTGCCGGTCATTTCGCCATTGCCATTGAAGGAATGGAACCCGGCCGGAACGAAATCGGTGAAGATGTCGGCGGACGGCCAGATCGCCGTGACGCCCGATCGCGCCGCATGCGGCTGGTCGCGGATGATGGTGGTGACGCCGACGCTGATTCCGGCGACGTCGGTGATGGCGTTGAGCGGCCCCGCAGGGATTTGCCCCAGGCGGATGCCCAGGTCGCGCAATCTTGGCTTGGTCATGATGTGTACTGTGGTTGGTCGGGGCGCAGATTATGCCTTGGCTTCGTCGAGTTCGGGAAGCCTCACCCAACCGGGAATGTCGGGAGACACTTTCGCGTCGCCGGCGGTGAATTCCGGCAGCACGCCGCCGGCCAGCGCCTCCAGCCGCACCATCGCTAGGCCGCGCGCGCCGTCGCCGATGGTACTGCGGATCTCGCCCATCTCCCGCCCACCCAGCAGCAGCGGCGCGCCGGGCTCGGGCGCCGGGCCGGAAATGCGCACCGGCAGCAGCCGCTTGCGCACCAGCCCGCGATAGCGGGTGCGCGCGGTCAGCTCCTGGCCCATATAGCAGCCCTTCTGCCAGTCGATGGCGTTGAGCTCGTCCATGCCGTTCTCCAGCAGGATGGATTTCTCCGGGATCAGGTCGCGCGCCGCGTCGGGCACGCCAAGGGCCACGCGCAGGCGGTGATAGTGACCGCCGCTGACATCGTCGGTGGCTTTCAGGCCGCCCAGCATCTCGGCCGCCCGGGCGCGCGGCAGCACCAGGCGCACCCCCAGTTCCGCCAACCGCGGATCGACATAGGCGATGCCGCCGCCGAATGCCACGGCCGTCCCGGCTTCCGGCGTCAGGCCGACCGCCTGGGCGGCCCCCTCGGTCGCATTTGGGCCGAACAACAGGGCCACGCACCAATCCGCGTCGGCATCGGCGACCGCCACCCTGGCGCGCAGGCGGTACATGGACAGCCGCTTGATCAGGTCGGCGCGCCGGTCGGTGGCGCAGTCCAGCAGGTAGGCGTCCGGCCCCTGGTCGAGCGGTTTGGCGGCCACGAACATGTCGAACAGAAACCGGCCCTGGGCGGTCAGCAGGGTGGCGTAGACCGCCCGGTCGGCGGCCACCTTGGCCGTGTCGTTGGAGATCAGCCCCTGCAGGAAGGCCTGGCGATCCTCGCCGCTGACCGTGATCAGGCCGCGTTCCGCCGGCAGATGAAAGTAAAGTTCGTTCATGGTTGCAACTTACCTGGGCTCCAACTTATCTGGGCTGTGATCGATCCGGTCTTAACGCCCTGGCGTTCCGAGTCGCCCCCGCCCGAGCTCCGTGCGGGCCGGATTCGGTATCGGCCTGGCCGCCCGCTACTCCTGGCGTCACACCCCGGACCACCATTCGGTCCAGTTTCATATTTAGAATTTCGGCAACTGGTCCAAGATTTGCAACCATGCTACGTGAAGGGGGAACACGAGGGCCAGACGAGTCACCAAGGATAAGAACAAGGAGTTTGCCGCGATGACGCTTTCGGCCGAGGAATTCTGGACCTTCAGCCTCGATTTTTATGAGCGGCCGAATGTCGGCAAGGCCTGCCTTTCGCTGCAGGACCGCCGCGGCGCCGATGTCAACCTGCTGTTGCTGTCGGCCTATCTGGCCAGCAAGGGCCATATCCTCGACGAGACCCATCTGTCGATCGCCGATGGCATGACCGCCGGCTGGCGGGCGGCGGTGCTGCAGCAGTTGCGCCAGATCCGCCGCCGGCTGCCCAAATTCTCCGACGACGTGCCGGAGGAGGCACGCAAGGAAGTGCACAAGAAGCTGCTCGACGCCGAACTGGCGGCGGAGCATGTGGCGCACCGGCTGATCCTGGGGCGGCTGAAGGACGAGGTGCTGCCCGCCGAAAGCGGCAGCGCCAAGGAGCGGGCGGAGAAGTCGCTGAAAATCTATCTCCGCCGCCTGGCGCCAAGCCAGGATGAACGCGATTTGGGCGACATCGCCGCCGTGGTTTCGGCGCTGTAGCTTCTACGCGTAGACTCAACGCGAACCTCCCCACAAACTCGCTCTGCTCCTTCCCCCCTTGCGGGGGAAGGGTGGGAAGGGGGTGATGCAGGGCCAGGTCCATCTGCATAGGTTCTTCGCCTCCTATCGCCTCCGGCGATGCGCGCCCTCTGGGCGCGCGACCCCCCATCCAGCTCCGCCTAGGCTCGCTCTGCTCGCCAAGGCTACGCAACCTTCCCCCGCAAGGGGGGAAGGGAAATGTGCTTCGGGCGAGTTTCGGTGAGCTACTTCCGACCGCGCGGCTTGCCGCTTTCCTCGCCCCAGCGCTTGACCCCGTCCAGGTGGATGCCGAACAGGTCCAGCGCGCGGGCCAGGTTGTGGTCGATGACCTCCTGAAGGCTCTTCGGCCCGGCATAGAACGCCGGCACGGGCGGGGCGATCACGCCGCCCATCTCGGTCACCGCCAGCATGTTCTTCAGATGCCCGGCATGCAGCGGCGTCTCGCGCACCATCAGCACCAGCCGGCGGCGCTCTTTCAAGGTCACATCGGCGGCGCGGGAGAGCAGGGTGGTGGTGACGCCGCTGGCGATCTCCGCCAGGCTCTTGACCGAGCAGGGTGCCACGATCATGCCCAGCGTCAGATAGGAGCCGCTGGAGATCGGCGCCGCCATGTCGTCCGCGCCATAATGGCGGTCGGCCAGCGCCTGCACGTCCTTGAGTTTGTAAGTGGTTTCATAAGCCAGCGTGACCGCGGCGGAGCGCGACATCACCAGATGCGTTTCGATCATCGTGCCGCGCAGCAATTCCAGCAAACGCACACCGAAGGCGACGCCCGATGCGCCGGAAATGCCGACGATCAGCCGCGCCGGCACGTGCGCCGGAGCATGCGGGCGCGCGAGCTTG
>Ga0184637_10002051_pt1 | contig 13115 bp, 8 predicted proteins | sample PLM3_127_b2_FD_133143 | JGI IMG/M metagenome (GOLD analysis project Ga0184637, IMG submission 133143) | Groundwater sediment microbial communities from an aquifer in East River, Colorado, USA - PLM3_127_b2 | ecosystem: Environmental > Terrestrial > Soil > Riparian zone | place: USA: East River...
CAAGAAGGGGCTGGTCGAGCTGTGCGATGGCGGGACCCTGTTCCTGGATGAGGTGACGGACATGGTGCTGCCCACTCAGGCCAAGCTGCTGCGCTTCCTCGACCAGCGCAACTTCAAGCGGGTGGGCGGCGCCCAGGACATCTCGGTGGACATCCGGATCGTCGCCGCCACCAACAAGGATCTCGAAACCGAAGTGCGCTCTGGGCGATTCCGCAGTGACCTCTACTTCCGTCTCAAGGTCGTCAGCATCCACCTGCCGCCGCTTCGTGATCGAGGCGACGACATCCTGCTGCTGGCCCGACACTTCATGCGCGAGTTCTCGCGCAAGTTCCAGAAGCGTTTCGGCGAGTTGGCCGTGGGCGCCCAGCAGCTCTTCCTCAGCTACCGGTGGCCGGGCAACGTGCGCGAGCTCAAGAACTTGATCGAACGGGTGGTGCTGCTCGAGGACGACGAGCAGATCGAGGTCGGCCACCTGCCGTCCGAGCTGCAGGGTCGAAAGATCTCGGGCGATGAGTCGATCCCGTTGCCGACGCTCGCGCAGATCGAAGCCGATCACATCAGCGAGGTGCTGCGTCTCACCGCCGGGAACAAGAGCCGCGCCGCGCGCGTCCTCGGCATCTCGCGCCAGGGACTCATCGAGAAACTGCGGCGGCTCCGCATCGAGGAAGGCATCGGTCGTCAAGTCTCTTGACACCCGCAAGGATCTGGACACCGGGCTTCATCTCTCGTCGCGATAGTCGCTTAGGAGTTACGTCCCGCGTAATCTCCAAGTTTGTTGACGGTTAGCACCGTTCTCCACCGCATCATCCACACCCCTCCCGCGTGCATTCAGCCGTCTCGCAAAAATTCTTCCCTCATTTCCACAACCACTTAGCTTGCGTCGCGCGACGACGTTGGGGCTGATGGCACGGTGGGTGCTGGTGCGTCCATGAGGCCACGCGCGACGCTCGGGCGGCGCGCGACTGTGCCGCCTCGGCCGCCCTTTACGCGGCCGCCGCCAGTGTCGCGACGAGGGAAGGCGATCTCGTCGCACGGAACGAAACACTCGAGGAGGTGATTCGAAATGGCGAAGAAGAAGGCCGGGAAGAAGAAGGCCACGAAGAAGAAGGCTGCTAAGAAGAAGAAGTAGGCAGGTTTTCTGGACCTGGCACGTCCTCGGGGGATTGGTCGGCGATCACCGTTGACCAATCCCCGTTTACTTCCAGGTCCGGCGCCGCTGACCTCACGAGCGTTCCACTGCGCCGGGTCGACTGGAAGCTGCTCGACCGCGGACGTGAGCTCCCCAAGCACATCAGACCGACGCGCACCATCTTGAGCGGGACCGCCGGCGAGTGGCCGGCGAGATAGAGCTGGAGGCTTCGAGCTAGGGCTAGCCGTCTTCCTCCAGCTGCTGAGCGACGGCTCGCCCATGGAAGGGCGAGCCGGTCGCGTAATTCGGTCGTCAGCCTCCGCGGGCGGCACGGCTCCGTGGCGGGTGAGCTTCTGCGGGCGGCTCGGCTCCGCGGCCGGGGGAGCCTCCGCGGACCGCACTGCGGCTCCCCCGGCCGCGGAGCCGAGCTAGCTCTGACCGAGGCTCTCGGGCTACGGAGCCGTGCTAGCATCCACGGTTCTACCCCCGAGGCTTCCGTTGACTCATCCTGCCCCACCACCCGTCGCCTTCATCCGCATTCGCGGGGCGCGCCAGCACAATCTCAAGAACGTTGACCTCGACCTGCCACGCGGGCAGCTCACGGTGATCACCGGGGTTTCGGGCTCGGGAAAGTCTTCGCTGGCGTTCGATACGCTCTACGCAGAGGGGCAGCGGCGATATGTCGAGTCGGTGTCGAGCTACGCCAAGCAGTTCCTGGACCGGCTGCCGCGGCCGAACGTGGATGCGATCCACGGGCTGACGCCGGCGGTCGCCATCCGGCAGGTCTCGGCGGCCCGCAGCGCCCGCTCGACCGTGGGGACCGCGACCGAGATCCACGACTACCTGCGATTGCTGTTCGCCCGGCTCGGCACCGTCCACTGCGGCGAGTGTGAGCGCCCGGTCACGGCGGACAGCCCCCAGAGCATCGCGCGCGAGGCGGCCGGATGGCCGGCGGGGGAGCCGCTGCTGGTCCTGGCGCCGATCGCCATCTCCGAGCGTCTTGCATGGGCGGAGCAGGCGGGGCACCTGCTGACCGCGGGATTCACGCGCATCCTGGTCGGCGACGAGGTGGTCGGGCTCGATCCGCTGCCCAAGCTCGAGCGGCGCACAAAACAGGTGCGGGTGGTGGCGGACCGGTTCACGTGGCGGCCGGAGGAGTCACAGCGGCTGGTGGACTCCTGCGAGCAGGCGTTCCGCCGTGGCGAGGGTCGGCTCGAGCTCAAGCTCGGCGGTCGTCCGCCCGAACGCCGGAGCGAACGCTGGGAGTGTGCCCACTGCGGCACCGCGGCCATGCGACCCGAGCCAGCGCTCTTCTCGTTCAACAGCCCGCTCGGCGTGTGCCCCACCTGTCGCGGGTTCGGAAACGTGCTGACCTTCACCGAGGATCGGATCGTGCCCGACCCGGCGAGGACGCTGCGCGAAGGCGCGCTCGACCCCTGGGCGCGCTCGTGGCGGCGGGTGTTCTGGCCGCGGTTGGAGAAGCTCGCGAAAGAGCGCGGCATCGCCCTCGACGTGCCTTGGAAGAAGCTATCCGCCGCGAACCGGAAGCTCCTCATCGAGGGTGGCGAGGGATTCCGCGGCGCCATCCCGTTCCTGAAGCGACTGCAAGAGAAGTCCTACAAGGCCGGCAACCGATTCATCGTCAAGCGCTACCAGACCTCCCTCCCATGCGGGGCCTGCGAGGGACGCCGGCTGCGGCCCGAGGCGCTGCGGGTGCGCCTCGGTGGTCGCTCGATCGCCGACGTGTGCGCGAAGACGGTGGCGGACGCGGGGGAGTTCCTCGCCGCGCTCGCGTTCACGGGCGGGGAGCGCGAGATCGCGGGGCCGGTGCTGGCCGAGCTGGAGTCGCGCCTGCGGTTCCTCCTGCGGGTGGACCTGGGCTACCTCACCATCGATCGCCTCACGCGCACGCTCTCGGGCGGCGAGGCGCAGCGGATCGAGCTGGCGAACGCGCTTGGCGCCAACCTTGCCGACACGCTCTACGTGTTGGATGAGCCGACGGTCGGGCTCCACCCGCGCGACACCGAGCGGCTGGCGGCCCTGCTCGACGAGCTGGCGGGGCGCGGTAACACGCTGGTCGTGGTCGAACACGAGCCGCTCCTCATGCGTGCCGCCGAGCACCTGGTGGACATGGGCCCCGGGGCGGGCGAACAGGGGGGACGGGTGCTTTACGCCGGGCCCGGCGGCGACGCGATCGCCGGCGCCGACACGGAGACCGCACGGTTCCTCACCGGCGAGCGGCGGGTGGAACGCAAGCGCATGGCGAAGGCACCCGTCCGGTTCGTCACCGTCGAGGGGGCCACCCATCACAATCTGAAAGACGTGACCGCTCGCTTCCCGGTCGGCCGGTTGACCGCCGTGACCGGGGTCTCCGGCTCGGGGAAGAGCAGCCTGGTCGAGGAGGTGCTCCACCGCGCCGCGCGGCGGGCGCTCGGCGAGCCCGGCGTCGAGGAGCCGGGGCCGCACCGGGGCGTGCGCGGGCTCGAGGTGGTGAAGCGCGTGGTGATGGTGGACCAGTCGCCGATCGGCAAGTCCCCGCGCTCGTGCCCGGTGACGTATCTCGGCGCCTACGCTCCACTGCGCGAGGTCTACGCCCGCCAGCCGGCCGCGCTGGCGCGCGGGCTCAAAGACGGCGCGTTCTCGTTCAACACCGCGGGGGGACGGTGTGAGCACTGCGAGGGGGCGGGCTGGGTCACGGTCGAGATGGTGTTCCTCGCCGATCTGCTGGTGCCGTGTGAGATGTGCGACGGCGACCGCTTCCGCCGCGAGGTGCTCGACGTCCGCTATCGCGGGGTCAACATCCGCGAGGCGCTCGATCTCACGGTGGACCAGGCGTTCGAGCACTTCGCCCGCGAGCCGCGTTTCACCCGCAAGCTCATGACTCTGCGCCGTGTGGGCCTCGGCTACCTTCGGCTTGGCCAGCCGGCGCCCCAGCTCTCGGGCGGCGAGGCGCAGCGGCTGAAGATCGCGCGCGAGCTGTCCGACCAGGGCGAGGGCCCGGGGCTTTACCTGCTCGACGAGCCCACGGTGGGCCTTCACTTCGTTGACGTCCAGCGACTGCTCGACGTGCTCGACGATCTGATCGCGCGCGGCGACACGGTCGTGGTGGTCGAGCACAACCTCGACGTGATCCGGAACTGCGATTGGGTGGTGGACCTGGGTCCTGATGGAGGCGAGCGCGGTGGGGAGCTGGTGGCGGAGGGGACGCCCGAGGCGGTGGGGAGGTGCGAGGCGTCGTGGACGGGGAAGTTCCTGAGCGCCCAGCCGGCGGTGACGGTGCCGAGGTAGGAGCGCTCGGCGGGTGGAGTGAGTTCCCAGGCATCGCCGACATGGAGGAAAGGCTATGGCTTCTGCGTCCGGATCGAAGTCGCGCAGGTCCGATCGCTATTGCCTGCACTGCAGCAGTGGGTCTAGTTTTAGTCTCATGCTGTGGCCCCGCGACCGTGTCTGCGACTCGATAGGACGGCGACCACCCACGACCGCCCGTAGCGCCTTCGACCGTCTCCGCCTCTACGGCCGGGTCATCGGTCCGATCGTGGCCGCGCTCGCGCTCTGGGTCGGGCCCGCCCTGCCCCAGGTCGTGGACACCACGCTGTGGGTGACGGAGGGGACGGTCCACGCCGTGGTGCGGGAGGCGAGCACGATCTACATCGGAGGGTCGTTCAGCAGCGTCGGGCCGGCCACGGGTGGCGGCGTGCCCCTGGCTGCCGCGGACGCTGGCCTCGTCCATCCGTTTCCCAAGGTGACCGGATCGGTTTACGCCGTGGCTCCTGATGGCTCGGGGGGCTGGTACATCGGCGGACAGTTCAGCTCGGTCGGCGGACTGACGCGCTCGAACCTCGCCCGGATTCACGCGGACGGCAGCGTCGCCGACTGGAATCCGAACGCGGACGAGTTCGTCTACGCCCTGGCGGTGAACGGAGGCACGGTGTTCGTGGGAGGAGCCTTCAGCACCGTCGGCGGGGAGGCGCGCAGCTTCATCGCCGCCCTGGATGCCACCACCGGCTCTGCCACAGGGTGGAACCCCGACGCAGACAACTGGGTCGAGGCGCTCGCCCTGGGTGCGGACGTCCTCTACGCCGGTGGGACATTCACCACCATCGGCGGCCAGGCGCGCCACGGCCTGGCCGCCCTCGATGTCGTGACCGGCTCCGCTTCGGCCTGGGATCCGAGTCCGTTCGGGGACGGCGAGGTCTGGGCCCTGGCGGTGAGCGGGACCACGGTCTACGCAAGTGGGGCCTTCGTCACCATCGGCGGGCAGCCGCGCAACAATATCGCCGCGCTGGATGCCACGACGGGTGCCGCCACGGCGTGGAACGCGAACCTGAGTGGCAGCTTCGGGGTTACCGCCCTGGCGGCGAGCGGCGGAACCCTCTACGTCGGGGGGCAGTTCACGCAGATCGGTGGGCAGGCGCGCACCAACATCGCCGAGCTGGACGGCACGACCGGCGCCGCGACCGCGTGGGATCCGAATGCGGTTGGCGATGTCCATGCCCTCGCGGTGAATGGGAACCTGGTCTATGTGGCGGGCGGCTTCACCACGATCGGCGGACAGGCGCGCAACCGGATCGCCGCGCTCGACGCGACGACCGGTCTTGCGACCGCCTGGAACCCGAACATGAACGGTGCCGTCTCGACCCTGGGGGTGAGCGGGGGCATGGTCTACGCCGGAGGGTTCTTCACCATGGTCGGTGGGCAGGCGCGCGCCAACATCGCCGCGCTCGACGTCACGAGCGGCACGGCCACGGCCTGGAACCCGGGCGCGAACGGTTCCGTCCGCACGCTCGCGGTGAGCGGGAACACGGTCTACGCGGGCGGATACTTCACCACGATCGGGGGTCAGGACCGGAACCTCATCGCCGCCCTCGATGCGACGACGGGCGCCGCGACCGACTGGAACCCGAGCGCCTCGGGCGGATCCCAGCCCCACGTGTCGGACCTCGCGGTCCGGGGAGGCACGGCCTACGTCGGCGGGGCCTTCACCGTGATCGGGGGGCTGGCGCGCAACCACATCGCCGCGCTGGATGTGGGGACTGGGGACGCCACCGCCTGGAACCCGGACGCCAATGGCCCGGTCAACACGATGGGATTGAGCGGGGGCACGGTCTACGCGGGCGGGACCTTCACCACGATCGGCGGGCAGGGCCGCATCGGGATCGCAGCGCTCGAGGTCACAGACGGCACCGCGACGACCTGGAATCCGAGCGCGGGAGGCACCGCCGCCTGGGTCCAGGCACTGGCGGTGAACGGGGGAGTGGTCTACGCGGGCGGGGCGTTCACCACCATGGGTGGGCAGGAGCGCCGCGGTATCGCCGCACTCGATGCCGTGACCGGTGCGGCGACGGCCTGGAACCCGGGAGCGGGTGGCACCGTCCCCTGGGTCTATTCCCTGGCGGTGAGTGGGAGCACCGTGTACGCGGGCGGGGTGTTCGACAGCATCGGAGGGCAGGAGCGGTCCGGCCTCGCCGCGCTGGATGTCGCGGCGGGGAACGCCACCGCCTGGAACCCGAGCCCCCAGTCGTCCGGCCACGTGTTCGCGCTGGCCTTGGACGGGAGCACGGTCTACGCCGGGGGGAACTTCAGGGTCATCGGCGGGCAGCCGCAGTCCGGTCTGGCAGCGATCAGCGACGACACCTCGACCCCTGTCCTCGTCTCCGTGGCCAGCGCGCAAGGCTTCCCCGACCGCGTCGAGCTCATGTGGGAGGTGGGCGACAACTCGGTCGGCGCGGTCGCCATCTATCGCGCCGAAAACGCCGGCGAATGGCGGTCACTGGGCCTCCGGATGCTCGACGGTGCGCGTCGCGCCAGCTTCATCGACCGCGACGTGGAGCCCGGCCGGCACTACGGCTATCGGATCGGCTTTTTCGAAGGCGGCGAGGAAGTGTTCGCCGGCGAGACGTGGGTCGAGGTTCCCGCGTGGACACTGGCCCTGCAGGGTTCGCGCCCGAACCCGAGTGGGAGCCGGCTGAGTGTCTCATTCTCGCTGCCTGTCCTTGCACCTGCGACGCTCGAGCTGCTCGACGTGACGGGGCGGCGGCTGCGGGCACGAGCGGTGGGCACCCTTGGCGCCGGGCGTCACGTCGTCGACATGACGCCCGAGCGCCCACTCGGAACCGGAGTCTACTGGCTGCGACTCACGCAGGCGGGAAAAGCTCTCACCGCGAAGACCATCGTGCTGGAGTAGCAGCTTTCCGATCGGTGGTGGGATCAGCGCGGCCGGGACCCGGGCCTCACAGCGCCCGCCGCGGCGGCACCACCAGGTTCGCGAGCAGCAGCCCGGCGGCCAGCGCCATGGCGAGCACCACCAGCGTGAACGCCAGCTCCATCCCCGAGACCACGTCGCGCGCGAGCAGCAGCGTGGCGATGCTGCGCACGCCAAGGCTCGCGGGCAGCAGCATGACGAGCGCCGGCACCACCGGCACGGCTGCCGGCTGACGCAAGAAACGCCCGTAGAGGTTGCCGGTCACGCCGACCGCAAACGCGGCGGCGAGCACGCCCACCTCGCTGCCCCCCATGCGAGCGCCAGCGCGCGCGATGACGAAAGCCATGACGCAGGCCGCGAGGACCATGGCGATGTCGCGGGGACGGGCGCGGAACAGCACGGCGAGCGCGAACGGTGACACGGCGAGCGCGAGCCACTCGGTCCACGGAGGGAGCGGCGCCCGTGGCATGGAGAGTGCCGCCGCACCGACCAGCGGCTGCAGCCGGCTGCCGAGCGCGAGGCCGAAGCCGATGGCGAGGATCGTCATCGCCGCACCGGCGAGCCGCGCGGTGCCCGAGACGAGATTGCGGGTGGAGAGTTCGGTGAACGCCACCGCGAGGGAAAGCCCCGGCACCAGCACGATCAGCCCCGACACGGCGGCGTTCAACGGAACCAGGGGGCCGATGAGCACCGCCCACACCAGCGCCGCGAGGGCGGCGGCCAGCGCAGCCACCCACTCGAACACCCGCGCGACCGCCGGGCGCCGGGCCGCAAGCTGCGCGAGCACGCCGGTCTGGAGTCCGATGGCGGCGGCGGCCCCGATCTCGGGCCACCCGCCGCCAAGGAAGCGGGCGACCGCGGCCGCCGAGAACCCGAAGCAGGCGATCGAGAGCAGCGGGCCGTAGCGATCCGGCGCGGTGCCGATCGCGCGCAGCCGCACGATCGCGTCCTCCGGCTCACGCCGGCCCTCCTCGACCTCGCGGATCAGATCGTCCAGCAGGCTCAACCGTTCGAGGTTCACTCCCGCCGGCTCGACCCGGAGCAGGGCGGTGCGCTGCTCCTCGGGCGGGCCGAAGGAGGCGAAGATCGACGTCGGCGTGGTGAAGAACTGCCCGGTCACGCCGAGCCGCTGCGCCAGCACCGACATCGCGTCCTCGATGCGATGGGAGGGGGCGCCGGCTTCGTGCAGTCCCCGGCCGAGCTCGAGGATGAACGCCCGCGCGGTGGGGGTGTCATGGGGATCGGCGTCGTCGCGGCCGGCGGTCATGGGCGAGCGACTATAGCAGCGGAGTGGCGCCGGTCAGGTTCCGTCAGGCCGGGATGAGCACTCCTCCGCCCGAGCGGCTCGGGACCGGCCGTCGCAGCCGGGCCATGTAGCCAGCCAACTCCTCCAGGTCCAGGCGGTCGCGCCAGTCGGGCAGATCGCGCGCCGTCGCCGTCACCGCGTTGGTGAAGCCGTAGAATGAGTCATCGCCGTCGTCCCGGAACCGGCGCTCGATCTCGTCCACGGACAGTGCTAGGAGTTCCCGGGACGCCAGCGCGCGCTTCAGCCAGGCGCGCGGGTTCTCTACCGTGGTCGCGCGCGCGGCGGTACGCACGCGCTGCATCTCGTCGAGCCAGGCGCGGGTCCTCTACCGTGGTCTCGCGCGCGGCGCGCAGGGCCTGGATGGCACGCTCGTACTCGGCCGGAGCCAGGCACCGCTCGATCGCGTCTCCGAGGCCGGCGGCGCCGACCCGCGCTTCGAACTCCGCGAAGCAGACCAAGCTTCCGTTCCAGCACACCTCACGTAGCAGGCGCGGCCACACGCACACCAGATTCTCGCCCTCCCGCTGGGCGGCGAAGCCGATTTGCATCGCGTCGCCCGGGAACCCCTCGAGGCAGATCGCCGGCGCGCTGCCTGCCAGCGTGAGGAATCCATCCCGGCCCGGCTCGTACTCGCAGGCGAGCAGCCGCAACCTGAGCCCGCTCCGTTCGATGCGGCGGAGTCGGTCATGTAGCGCGTGAACCCACCCGTAGTCGGGATCGCCCGGCTCCAGTACCCGCAGTAAGTCGGTGAATTCTTCGTCGGAGCCTTCCTCGAGCCGCGCGCCCGAGTGGCGCGACAATCTCACCCGCAGCATCTCCTCGAGGGCGCGAGTGAGCGGGGCGTTGAAGATCGCGCTGTACGCGTGCCCCGAGGACCAGACTTTGTCAAACCTCATGTGGACTGCTGAATGGCGACCCACCGGGGTGTGGCGCCGGCTCCGTTGCTTGCCTGGCCCTGCACAGGGGCGCACAGTCTCCAGCCATGAGCACCGCGCTTCGCGATTCCATCGTCCAGCTCGACGACTTCCGCTGGATGCTGCCCCAGCAGGGCGGCATGCGCGTGCCCGGCATCCTGTTCGCGAGCCGCTCCTTGCTCGATAAAATGCTCTCCGACAAGACGCCCGAGCAGGTCAAGAACGCGGCCCACCTGCCGGGCATCCTCGACGCCTCGATCGCGATGCCCGACGCCCACTGGGGATACGGCCTGCCGGTGGGGGGCGTGGTGGCATTCGATCCCAAAGAGGGCGTGGTCTCGCCGGGGGCGGTGGGTTACGACATCGGCTGCGGCGTGCGCCTGCTGCGGAGCCGCCTCACCCGCGCGGACCTCGCGCCGCATCTCGACGCCCTGGCCGACGCGCTCAATCGGGAGGTGCCGTGCGGGGTCGGCTCCCACGGGGCCCAGCGCATGAGTTTCACGGATCTCGCACAGGTGATGCGCGAAGGCGCCGGCTGGGTGGTGCGCGGGGGGCACGGCTGGTCGGGCGACCTCGAGCACTGCGAGGAGGGCGGCGTGCTCGCCGACGCCGACGCCGACGCGGTGAGCGAGGACGCGCGGCGCCGCGGCAAGGACCAGCTCGGCACCCTGGGCTCGGGCAATCACTTCCTCGAGGTGCAGGAGGTGTCCGAGATCTACGACGCGGATGCCGCACGAGCGCTGGGGCTCGAGCAGGGTCGAGTGACGGTGATGATCCACTGCGGCTCGCGCGGCCTGGGGCATCAGGTGTGCACCGACCATGTGCGCGACGTCTTGCGCAAACTCGCAGGCTGGCACATCACGCTTCCCGACCGGCAGCTCGCCTGCGCGCCGCTCAAGAGCGCCGAGGCGCAGAGCTATCTCGGCGCCATGCGCGCGGCGGCCAACTACGCGTGGGCCAATCGCCAGTTCATCGCCGACGAGGTGCGGCGCGCGTTCGAGTCGGTGCTGAAGCGAAGCGCCGAGTCGCTCGGCCTCCACCTGGTCTACGACGTCGCGCACAACATCGCCAAGTTCGAGACGCATGAGACCGGGGGCGGCCGCGTGCGCTGTCTCGTCCACCGCAAGGGAGCGACGCGTTCGTTCCCGGCCGGTCACCCCGACGTGCCCGCCGCCTACCGCGCGGTGGGCCAGCCGGTGCTGGTGCCGGGTGACATGGGGCGCTACTCGTTCGTTCTGATCGGCGGGGAAGGGGCGATGCGTCACGCGTTCGGCTCCACTTGCCACGGCGCGGGCCGCCAGATGAGCCGCACCCAGGCGGTGCGCGAGACGCGGGGCCGCGACCTGGTCGCCGAGCTGCGTGAAGCTGGCGTGGTCGTGCGCTACGAAGGGCGCGACACGCTGGGCGAGGAGACGAGCGAGGCCTACAAGGACGTGGCCGAGGTGGTGCGGGTGTGCGAAGGGGCGGGGCTCGCGAAGCCGGTGGCGAAGCTCGTCCCGTTCGTGGTGGTGAAGGGGTAGGTTACCCCCCCGCCAGTTCCCCCGGCAGCGGACGCTCGCGCGCCAGCGCCGCGGTCTCGCCGGGCGGCAGCACCGAATCCTCCACCACGACGCCACGTAGCAGCGGCAACGGCACCCGCTCGAAGTAGACGTTGCGCGGCTGCACTCCGGCGGCCGGCGTGTCCCACACCTCGGCCGCGGGCATCTCGACGATCTTGAGCGCCCCGGTCGCCGCGGGCATGAACTTGCGGCGGCCGGCCAGCGCGTAGACCGGCACCGAGTGCTCGCGTGCGGCGAGTGCGGCGGCGAACGAGCCCAGCTTGTTGAACACGCCCTGATCGGTCACCGCGTCGGCGCCGAGCCACACCATGCGCGCCTGGGAAAGCAGGAGCGGCAGCGCCGCGTCGACCACCAGCCAGACCGGCACGCCGGCCGCCGCCAGCGCCGCCGCGAGCGTTCGACCCTCGTAGAGCGGACGGCTCTCGGCCACCAGCGCGCGCGGCTCGCGTCCCGCCCGATGGGCCTCGATCACCGCGTCGCGCACCACGCTGCTCGCGGAAAGGGTGGCGATCCAGCCGCCGCGCTCGGTGACCAGCACGGTGGCCTGCCGAGCGACGGCGCGACGTGCGGCGGTGAGGTCGTTCCGTTCGGCCTCGCACGACTGGGCGAGTGCGGCGCGAAGGCCCGCGGCCATGTCGCCGCGGGCGAGTCCGGTATCGACCACCTCGAGCGCGCGGGCGGCGAGCTGATGGACCAAAGCCAGGGTGGGCTGGGCCTGCTGGGCCGCCCGCAGCCAGCCCCAGCGCGGCGCGGAGCGCCGGGCCCGAGCCCGACATGTCGACGGCCAGCCAGCGCTCGAGCGCGACGAGGAAGGCGAGCCCGACGTCGCTCGCGCCGGACGTGCGGTCGTCGGCGAACGAGGTCACGGCTCGAGCCAACGGAACGCCGGATGCACGAACGCGAGCAGTGCGAGGAGACCAACCAGCGAGAGCACGATGAACGCGGCGAAGCCGTACCGCGCGGCCATCGCTTGTGCGCGGGGGCCGGCATTCAGCCCCCACGGGCCCGCGAGGCCCACGAACCCGTTGCCGAAGTGGAACGCGGCCGCCAGGACGCCGGCCGCGTGGAATGCGAACACGGCCGGATTCTCGAGCTGCCGCGCCATGAGGTCGAACAGGTCCTGCGCGCCCCTGAGCCGGGCGAGGGAGAGTCGCGTAGCGGATACGTGGAACACCACGTAGATCACGAGGAAGAATCCGGTCGCCCGCTGCGCCACCAGCATCCACGAGCGTGGATACCCGCCGGCGTCGCCGGCAGCTTGAGGGGTCATCGCCAACATCACGCCGAGCGCCACGTGCAGCAGCATGGGGAGCGCGATCGTGCCCACCTCGATGGCGACGAGATAGGGGATCCGCCCGATCTGGGCGGCGGCGCGGTCGAACACCTCCGCGCCGGCGATCGCGCGTGCGTTGGTGAACAGATGGGAAAGGAGGAAGAGACCGACCGGGATGACCCCGGTCCAGATCTGGAGACGTTTGAGTCCGGCGTAGCTCCGGTCGGAGAGCGGCATGCGGCTGCCTCGCGTCCTGTGTGACGATCAGGGGAGGGCCGCACGATAGGGCAGATGGCGGGCCGGGACCAGACGGGGGCGTGGCCCGCTGGACCGGGCTACCGCCGATCTGCTGATTCAGCGCACGAACGTCAAGGTGCCGGGCCCGGCGCCGCCGGCCCGGTTCACCTCAACGCGCGCGATTCAAAGCGCCTGGCCGAGTTCCGCTCGGCGCCGACCTCACGCCCCGCCGGATTGGTGCAGGGTCAGCTCTTCGCCCGCCGCGTCGCGGGCACCCCACTGGCGCTCGAGCCATTCCAGGAACCACACCACCTCGTCGGGCGAGGCGAGGCCGTACTCGGCCGCCGAGACCACGCGGCCGATCGCCACCGCGATGCCGCCACGCTCACGGACCAGCCGGTGGACCGGCTCGTCGTTGGTGTCGTCGCCGAAGAAGAACAGGGTCCCGGCCGAATCGCGACCCTCCAGCCACAGCTTGAGCGCGGCCGACTTCTC
>Ga0184637_10002052_pt1 | contig 13113 bp, 21 predicted proteins | sample PLM3_127_b2_FD_133143 | JGI IMG/M metagenome (GOLD analysis project Ga0184637, IMG submission 133143) | Groundwater sediment microbial communities from an aquifer in East River, Colorado, USA - PLM3_127_b2 | ecosystem: Environmental > Terrestrial > Soil > Riparian zone | place: USA: East River...
AGTTGTTGTTGGTTGACTCTTGCGGCGGTGTATGAGAGCCGGCCGTCGATCATCCGCGCGGCGCCAGTCCAGGGATGGGGCTCGGTATCGGCTGCGTCGAGGATGTGAGTGACTTCGATTCCAGACGCCTTGAGAAGGTCGGCAATCAGTCCGCGGTGGCACACGCGCCAGGATTTTTCAGCGCACATGATCGCCGTTGCTCTTGCCCGTGCAGCTTCTAGCAGGCGCGTAATGCCTTGTCTGAATTCCGCAGTTTCCATGTAATCCGCGTAGCCACGAAATCCCGCCTCGCGCCACGCGGTGTTGGGTGAATCGGGCTTCGGCTCGCGCCGTCCACCCAGTTCGGGAAAATGTAGGTACGCGATTCTGTGGCTTGCCAGCATTTCCGCCAGCGCTTCGCGATTGAACTGCGGATGGCGGCGGGAAGCAGGGAAGCGGCGCACGTCGGCAAGCAACTCGACGCGGTGCGCCTTGAGCATTGCCACAAATCCATCGGCCGCAAGCGTCGAGTGGCCGATGGTCAGGAGTCTGTCCGGGTGATTCACTCTTTCTCTGAAGATCTGCTTTCAGCGTGCCGCGGCAGCCCGTCCGCCAGTTTGACCCAGGGAATCTGCCGCTTGGTCCAGATGTGGTCCACCGGCGTGATCGCCCCGGGATCATCCAGGCTGGCGAGCGTGACGTCGATCGTCTGTGGCGATCTGTGGAACTGGAAGGTCAGTTGCGTGCCGCAGTTCGGGCAGAACTGACGAAACGCGATCTCGGACGAATCGAAGCGTGCGGGTTTGCCCTTGGTGAAAGCGAAATCGGCCGACTGGAAAGTCGCCCAGGAAACGAATGCTGCCCCGCTCGCACGCCGGCAGATTTCGCAGTGGCAGTGGGTTTCGTTGGATGGTTTACCGGTGGCCCGATAGCGGATGCGGCCGCACAGGCAACCGCCGGTGAATGCCTTCCCAGCCATGTCAGACCTCGATGCCGTACTTTCTCAGGATCGGAACCATGATGCCGTAGCCGGCCACGGTGGCGAGTAAAGCGGCGAGGAGGGCCGGCCAGAATGCCCATCCTGCCCGCAACGCCAGGGGCAGCACGATGAAAAATGCGAGCGAGGGCAGTACCAACCAGAACACGCCGGTGGATAGCGCCGTAATCCTTGCGCTGTCCCCGGTTTCGAGGTAGAGCCAGATGAACGCCAGCAGCGAGGTGATCGGAAGCGACGCGATCAACGCGCCGAACAAGGTGCTGCGTTTGGCGATCTCGGATATCAGCACGATCAGTACCGCGGACACCAGGATCTTGACTGCGTAGAAGCCCATCCCCTTCCCCTTCAGTTTGTTCCGGTTTCCTCCACCAGGAACAACCGCACCAGTTCGCTTCCGTAATCCACGGTTACTACGCTTCCGCCTTGCGTTGGCGCCATTCCTGGATCGCAGTCGCGATACCAGCGACATAGAGTGCGGCCACAACCAGCAATTGCAGTTCGGTGACGGGTTTCCCCCGTGAAAAGAAGGCCACCGCGAAGTAACCCAGGCCGGCGTGCCCGCAGACGATAGCTGCCTGACTGGTGAGCGCGAGCGCGCCGGGGCCGTCGGTTTCCGTGTAACTGGCCACGCCCTCCATGCCACTCACCGCCACGGACAGGATCTGCACCGTCAGTGCGAGACTGACCAGGACCGCCAGTCCGGCAATTGGCTTGACCCAATTCGGTGCGATGCTCGAAAGCGGCAGCACCACCAGGTAATTGCCGACGAAGTAAAAGCCGATGGCGACCAGTACGCCGAAGCCGAGGAGAAAGTTGATCCGGGTGAACATACTTGTATGTTGAGCACGATAGCAGGGATGGGACTTATCTGGATGAAAATTCGAATTACGCCAGCCGACCGAAGGCCGGCGATAAGAGCGTTGACGCAAAGGATTCATTTTGATACCCCCTTGAGGGGTACGCAAAGGAACACAAAGGTCGCCAAGAAATACAGGAGAAAAACAACGATTGACTATTTTTGGTCGCCACGTACTTTCTTCATCCTTCCGCCTTCATCCTTCATCCTTGTCAGCGGGCGGTGGCCGAGCGACCGATGACGCGGGCCTAAGGGCCGGGAGCCTCCTCCTGGAGAAACTGCAGCACAGCGACTTCTTCCTGGCGCAGCGCCGGTGCCGGGCTTTCGCGGCGCTTGTGGCGCGGCATCGTTCCCATCGGCAGCGGCAGCGGCGCAGTGCGGCCTTGTTGATACGCGTGCAACAGCGCTGGATGAACGTAGTACTTCCGGCACACGGCGCGGGTGTTCCCGAGCCGCTCGGCCACGACGTCGATCGCATGCACGATGTTCTTTTCCGTCGCACGCTGGCTCGATGCCGACCCTATGGCGCGCAACTCCTGGGCCGCGAGCATCGTGCCCGCCCAGGTGCGGAAGTCCTTGGCGGTGATATCGCGGCCGGTGATCACCCGCAGATAGGCATTGACGTCGTCGGAGGCGACGGACTGGCGTTTCCCGGCGGCATCGAGGAACTTGAACAATTCCTGTCCGGGCAGGTCCTGGCACTGCTGGACGATGCGCGCAAGCCGGCGGTCGGTGATCGCCACGTCGTGCTGGACGCCGCTCTTGCCGCGAAAACTGAACCGCAGCGTCGCGCCTTTGATCTGAACGTGGCGCCCGCGCAGCGTGGTGAGGCCGAAGGAGCGGTTTTCGCGCGCGTACTCGTCGTTGCCGACACGAATCAACGTCCGATCCAGCAGTTGCACCACGGTGGCGAGGATCTGGCGTCGCGACAGGTCGCGGGCTCGAAGATCGCGCTCCACACGATCGCGGATATCAGGGAGGACCTCGCTGAACTCCAGGATGCGGCGAAATTTCGACTTGTCGCGCGCTTCGCGGTACGAGGGATGGTAGCGGTACTGCTTGCGCCCGCGAGCATCGCGCGCGGTGGCCTGGATGTGGCCGTTTGGATCCGGGCAAATCCAGACGTCGGTCCAGGCCGGTGGGATCACCAGTGAGGTGATCCGTTTGCGCTGAGCCGGGTCGGTAATGCGTGCGCCGCCCGGGTGGTAGAAGGCCCAGCCCTTGCCGGCGCCGCGCCGGCTTATTCCGGCCAGGCCGTCCGTGACGTAACTGAGTCCGGCGCGGGCGGCCGCCATGCGGTGCTCGTCAGTTCGCGGCGAAGCCACCGAATCCTCCTTCCCTGAAATTACGGCGGACACAGAGTATCCGGATGCCCAGGCGGAATGCAAGCGTCGGCTGGCTGGAAGGCTAGAACCTTTCGCGGCGAGAGAGCCCCAGGTTGTTGATCCGGGACTTGCGCAGGAGCTTGAGCAGCAGGTTGCGGAAGAATCGAAACAACGGGTAAAGGATGGCGGACAGGCTCTTGGAGCGAAAGATCCAGAAGGTGAGCCAGTTGAACACGCCCGATCGACTGCTCATCAACGCAAGGGCGTAGATTGCGTCGGCGCCATAGTATAGGGTACTCCCGACCTTGAGGACCATCCCCTCGTCAATGTCGAGACCTTTTGCGGTGATCTCGTCCATGATCGCACTGGCGTCGCGCGCGTTGACCAGGTGCAGCATGCCAAACGACTCGCGGATGCGAACCATGCGGCAGTAGGCGTCGCACACCGGGCACTGCTTGTCGTAGACCAGGAGAATCCCGGCTGAGTCCAGGCGTTGTGCGGGGCCTGCGTTGGTGCTCATATTTGCTGTAACGGTTCTGCGGACTCAGTCATCGTACTTACCTGACGTGTCAGACGGACACGTCGGATCCTGTGATCTCAGCGTGGCGTCCACTGGTGCGCAGCAGATGGAGGTCGGCGGCGTACGAATAAAGCGCAAGAATGGCGCGGGACCACCGTCGCGTACGTACTCCACGCCGATCGCAAGCGACGGCGCCGTGACGACCATGTGGTCGATATTTGAACGCAGCGTAATGACCGTTGGCCCCGGTCAGCGGGCCTCACCCGAAAGCGTGAATCTTGCTTGGCAGATGCGTCGCCAGGCAAACGCGGTCACCGATCAAACCGTGCATAAAGGATCGGCAGCAGGATCGCGAGGACGATCAATACCAATGCGACGTTCAACGCGAAATAAGCCAGCATCGCCAGCGGTGCGAACAGGACGACTGCCGCCAGGATCCACGGCACGGGCGGGAACGGACCCATATCCATGCGAAATGTTCGCGATAGCCGCGCCGCAGGCGTTCCCTGCGCCGGCTTGGGCCGATGTCGGAGCGCTCGCGCCAGGGCCCGGTTCTCGAGCCAGGAAAAAAAGACATACAACTGGACCAACAGGCTGCCGATCAAGATGACAGGTGCGAGGACAAGCGCCAGGAGCGTAAGAAGTCCGTGCGTTCCGGCAAGAAACACGACGATCCCCGCGGCACATGCAATGCTGATGAGGACAATGACCAGCACGGCCGGAAACACAAGCCGCTTTCGCTCGAGAACGTAGAGCTGAAACCCTTCTCCTTCCCGGAACCTTTGCGCGAGGTTTTCCGCTTCCTTCAGCGTTTCAAGCGGCAAAAATCGCACAATCCAGTGCTGCGCGGGTTGTTTTCGGTTTGGGGTCGCCATGATATGACCTCCTGTCCGTAGAAGACACCAAGCATACGAAACTCCGGGCAAAAATGCTGAGAATATTTCTACACCCTCAACGACCGGCTTCAGCGGGCCGCATCGGCAAGCGCAGCGCCACCGTCGCGGCTCCGCTGCAAGCCGTGGGTTAGGCGCCACGTTCGCTTGCCGGTCTTCAGCTCGGTCTCGCGGTGCCGTAAGACGCTCATTCCAGCTTACCAATCAAGCGATAGACAGCAATCAGAATTCCGAATCCGACGTACATCCCCAACAACGCAACAAGCATTAGCTTCGCCATCTCGAAGCTTATTATTTTCGTTTCCGACAGTAGAATAATCGTGCCGGCGAGACCGGTGAACGAAACAGCGATACCAGCCACAACCTTTAGCGTTCTATTCTTTGGCATAGGTTATGCGGGGTCTCGCGATGACGCCTAAATGGATGAGCCTGAAGATGGCGCCCAACGCGCTGGTTGGGCGTGGCGCTGACCACGGCACCCGCGCGCGCCGCTCTTGCGCGCGTCGGCGTGAATGCGGCGGTTATGCCGCGATATTGATGCCGAGCCACGCGCACACGACTTTTTCGACAGGCCGAAGCTGTTCAGTCGTAAACGTTCCAAGGCGGCTCATCAGCCGCACCGTGGGTACGGTAACAATGCCTTGTACATCAAACGCGCCGGGGCGCAGAAACTTGACGGACACGGCAACCTCGAACCGGGACTGTCGAAGGGCGGTCGTATGAGGGATGACCGAAACGAGAGAACGGTCCGATTCCTCAAGAGGCACGCTGAGAATCAGGCACGGGCGGACCTTTGCAGCCAGCCCGAGGTCCACCATGTAAACCTCGCCGCGAAGCGGCGCCCTCACCCCTTAGCCTCACGACGATCAAGCGCTTGGAACACTTGATCAGCCGCGCGTACGAGTTCGTCATCCGACGGGAAGAAATACGGCAGTTCGGCCGCACGACGTAGCAGCTGCTCCAAGACCTCCCTTTGTTCGGTCTCGGGCAACGTCTCAAAGGACTTCAAAAGATTTCGCGCTGCGTCTCCCATGGCTTAACTATTCTACACTCGTTCCCTTCGCATAATAACGCCCGCTCTCGAACGCGTTGTCAGGCTGCCCCACCCGTGAACCGGCGCGAAAGTAAATTGTAGAGCCACGCGAACACAGCACCCGCAATTGCCCCATCCACCAACCCATATAGAGTTCCTGTAATGACCGAACCGATATCAGCGCCTGGATGGTAACCCGGGTAAACGGAGGCAGCGAGTTCGAGAAAAGCGAGACCGTAACTCGGCCAGATCAAATTTGCCGAAGCTACGATAAGAATCGCCGCACCCCAGATAAGTCCAGACGTCAAAGACAAAGCGGTGACGTTGAATCGCATGTTGCCTCCTTGATAAAAATGAGTAGTTGTAACGATCGGCGTGGACGTCAAAAACGAGGCGTTGTCGCTGGTTCACTTGCGCGTTTCCAGCCATACCATTACCGCGAGACCAGCGGCAACTACACAGGCGATCCCACTTACCCACACGGGAATGCTCACTCCATTCACCGTGACCTCCCATCCCAGGATGAATCGCAACAATTGCAGTACGGAAATTAGCGAAAAGACAACAATCGAGATGATGGTAAAGGGCTTCTTCATTTTCGTCTCCACTAAACAAGATCGCCAGAGCTATACGTTCTCAGCGGTCTAACGCCCGTGTCCTCTGCAGCGCGATGTCAGGGGCTGGCATGGATTGGCGCGTTCTTTCTCCTGAGGACTAATGCATACCGCGAAGGCTGTCCAACGCCAGTGACTACCGAATCACTTCGTCAGCTCGCAGAAGAATAGACTGCGCGATTGTAAGGCCAAGAGACTTTGCCGTCCTGGAGTTTACGACCAAATCGAATTTTGCCGGGCGCTGTATGGGTAGATCGCCAGGCTTCATACCACGGAGCACCTTGTCAACGTACGTGGTGGAACGAGCCACGATATCGTGGGCGTTCGGTCCATAGCTAAGAAGCGCACCGTCGGCGGCGAAGTCTGCAAACACTGCGATGACCGGTAGCCGGTGTTTGGCTCCAAGATTCAGGATCTGGTCTTTGAGGGCATCGAGGGTCGGAGATTGCATGACCATGACAGCCTGAGGTTTTCGTTTGACCGCGGCTTCAAACGCGTTAGCGAGATCTGCCGCCGCTCGCATTTCAGTGAGAATAAGGCGCAGCTTCAGGACTCGAGCCGCGGCATCCATTTTGCTCAACGGCGCTCGATCCAAAGTGGAGTCCCACAGGACTATGACGCGAGACACGGTCGGGAGCGTTTCCTTCAGAACTTCCAGGCGCTTTGCGCTGAATTCAGGGAGGTCGAGGAAAAACCCGGTAAGGTTTCCCCCTGGGTGTGCAAGGGTGGACGCGTATCCGCTCGCAATCGGGTCAGTCTCCAGGTCGACGGCAACGATAGGGATTTCCCGCGTAGCGTTCACAGCAGCGCGGACCCCGGAAGAGGCCCCGGCATAGATGAGGTCTACTTTCATGCGAACCAAGTCAAGCGCCATCGACGGCAAGTCTTCTGGTGCGCCCAGTCTGCGCTCGACAATCAGGTTCTGACCCTCGGTGTATCCAAGATTGCGCAGCGCGCCCATCCAGGTCGCAACGTAGGGATTCTCTGGTCCAGGCATGAGAAAACCGATGCGGAACACTCTGGCCGGCTGGGCTTTGCTGCTCTGCGAAGCGAGCACGACTCCAACGGCGAGAGAGCTTAGAAATGTCCGGCGGTCGATCATTCGATACCTCCTATCATGCTCATTCCCACCTGAGCCCCCAGGGAGCTACCCCATCTCACATCCGGGAGCACTAACCAGAAGTCAGCCCCCATGTTGGCAAATGTCGTGTCGCCGGAGATCACCGAATGACCCTGTTCGCCCTCAGCATCACGCTGTCTGGAACGGTCAGATGTAACTCCCTGGCGGCCTTCAGGTTCAGGACGAACTCGAACTTGATCGGCCGCTCCACCGGCAAGTCACCCGGCTTCGCGCCGCCAAGGACCTTTGCCACGAGCGCGGCGCAGCGTTCAAAAGTGGCCGGCAATTCGGGGCCGAAGGCGATCATCCCACCCGCTTCCGCGAACGGCACGAACATAGACGTCGCAGGCAGTCGGGCTTTCTTCGCGATCTGGGCGAGGCGCGCGCTCTCGACATACATCATCGGTGACGGCAGGACGATCAAAGCCTGCGGGCGTCCGCGAAACGCGGAGGGCGCCTGGTCTATTTCCTGGGGCGTTTTGATCTCCAGGACTTGGATCTTGACGCCGAGTGAAGGCGCGACGCTACGTACCGACTGCAGCGGGAGCGGACCGGAGGTCGAGTCGAACAGTACAACGGCGCGAGACAAGCCGGGAACGACGTCCTTAAGGAACTCGACCCACTTGCCCGCGAGGTCAGGCGAATCGAGAAACAAACCGGTGAGGTTCCCGCCGGGCCGGCTGTAGCTCTGCGCATAGCCTGCGGTCACCGGATCGGTTTCGAGATCGTGAGCGACGATAGGGATGTCTCGTGTCGCCGCGAATGCGGCGCGCACTGCAGGTGGGCCAATGGGAAAAAGCACATCCACTTTGAGCCGAACCAGTTCCGCCGCTGGCCCGGCCAAACGTCTTGGATCGCCAGCGGCATCCCGAAACTCGAACGTAACGTTCTTCCCCTCGACCCAGCCATTTTCGCGCAGCGTTCCGCGGAAGGTTTCAATGAATGGCTCCTTCCGTGCATCATTCACGAAGAGAATGCCGACTCGTGCAATCTTAGTCTGCGCCCAAGCCGGCCTGGTCCAAAGCAGCGCCAGCGGTACTGCCGTACCCGCCAGAAAAAGAAAAGTGCGTCGTCTCATTTCATCTCCCGCGTCCTGACCTGGGTTCCTTGGGCGCTGCGGTTGTGACGCTTGTTGGAGGCGCGCATGGACTGGTGCATTCGATACCCAACGTCTCGTGCGAATCGCGAAGGCTGTCCGACGCCAGTGACTACCGAATCACTTCGTCAGCTCGCAGAAGAATAGACTGCGCGATTGTAAGGCCAAGAGACTTTGCCGTCGTGGAGTTTACGACCATATCGAATTTCGTCGGGCGCTGTATGGGTAGATCGCCAGGCTTCATACCACGGAACACCTTGTCAATGTAAGCAGCGGAACGAACCACCATGTCATCGATGTTGGGTCCGTAGCTGAGCAGCGCACCGTCAGCGGTGAAGAACGCAAATACCGCAAAAACCGGTAACCGGTATTTCGCTCCAAGATTCAGGATTTTGTCCTTGTGGGAATCAAGCGTTGGAGATTGCATGAGCAGGACAGCCTGAGCTTTGCGTTTGACCGCGGCTTCGAACACATTGGCGAGATCTGCCGCCTCTCGCATTTCAGCGAAAATAAGGCGCAGCTTCAAGACTCGAGCCGCGGCATCCATTCTGCTCAATGGCGCTCGATCCAAAGAGGAGTCCCAAAGGACCATGACGCGAGACACGGTCGGGAGCGCTTCCTTGAGAACTTCCAGGCGTTTTGCGCTGAATTCAGGGAGGTCAAGGAAAAACCCGGTAAGATTTCCTCCCGGGTGTGCAAGGGTGGACGCGTATCCGCTCGCAATCGGGTCGGACTCCAGGTCAACGGCAACGATGGGAACCTCGCGCGTGGCACCGGTGGCAGCGCGAACTGCGGAAGAGCCGCCCGCCCAGATGAGGTCTACTTTCATGCGAACCAGATCGAGCGCCATCGAGGGCAGGTCGCCGGGCGCGCCGGATCGGCGCTCCACAATCAGATTCTGCCCCTCCGTGTAACCAAACTTCGGTAATGAACCGATGAAGGTATCCTCGTAGCGGTTCTTCGGTCCAGGCATGAGCCACCCGATGCGGAACACTCTGGCCGGCTGGGCTTTGCCCGTACGCCACGGAAGCAAGAGGCCAACAGCAAAGGATGCAAGAAAGGTCCGACGACGAATCATTCGATATGTTCAATCCCACGCATGTTTCTAGCTACCTCGATGGAGGCTCCACACCTCTCCCATGCGAGCCCCCAACGCCTGGAATCACCGGGCGGCAACAAACGGCGAAGCCGGCTGTTGCCACTCCGGTGCATTGCGATGTTGGGCGGCTTCCGGGAAAGATTGTTCACTTCATTACGTTGTCAGCCTGAAGGAGAAGAGTCTGCGGGAATGTGATGCCCAGCGCCTTGGCCGTCTTGAGGTTGAGCACGAGGTGGAACTTCGCGGGCCGCTGCACGGGCAGGTCGCCTGGCTTGGCGCCTTTCAGAATGCGATCGGCGTACACCCAGCTACGGCGAATCAGGTCATCAAGATCGGGCCCGTAACTGAGAAGAAAGCCAGCTTCCGTATGGAACGGGAAAAAGCCGGCAATCGGCAACCGATGCTGCGCAGCGAGCGTTGCGATTTGGGAAGCGGTTCCGTCAAACATAGGACCTCCCCACATAAGGACCGCCTGCGCGCGTTGCCTGACTGCGGTCCTGAACGCGCGCTCAAGCTCCTCGGGACGTCGTATCTCCAGCGTTATCATCCGCAGTCCTAAAGCTCTAGCCGCAACCTCCGTCGCCTTCAGTGGCGTTCGGTCCAGGGAGGCATCCCAGAGGACCGCCACCCTGGAGAGGCCGGGGACAAGCTCCTTGAGTTGCTCAAGCCGTTTCCCGCTGAGCTCAGGCAGATCGAGAAAGAAGCCCGTGACGTTGCCACCTGGCCTCGCGAGGCTCGCGACCCAGCCGTTGGCAACGGGATCACTCTCCAGGTCAACCGCGACGATCGGGATCGTCTTCGTTGCGTTCGCGGCTGCGCGTACGCCCGCTGACGAACCTCCCCAAATGACGTCAACCTTCAGCTCGACCAGCTCGGCCGCATCGCGATGCAGCCGCTCTTCGCTTCCGCTCGCCCATCGTTCCATGTAGAGAAGGTTGCGGCCTTCGACGTAACCGAGGTCCCGGAGAGTCTCCCGAATCAACTGGGTGAACCGCGGGACTGGGGGTGAGGGGCTTAAAAATGCGAGTTTGAACGTTTTGCCCTTTTCCTCGGCGCTCACCGTAGGGAGCCCCAAGAAGAGAACTCCGAGGACCACACCAACGAGCAGCCCGGGAAGGCTCGCGGCCTTTCGGCTAGAGAGGAAGTCAGACGTTCCTACGCTGTTCATGTTCGTAGCCCCCGCTCACTGACGCGCTCGTGCTTCATGAAATCGAAGGTTTGACCGACATCCTTCGCCGGTAGATCGAAGCAAACGAATCGTCGAGAGCTTGCTCCAATAGCCAGACACGTACAATAGCTCGCGCTCGCCGGAGGGTCGCGCGCGAGGCTAACCCGTTGCACCTGCCGCGCCGTGTGCGAGCCGATCACGCGTGCACCCCGCACTTGTCCCCCCTCCACCTCAACGCCCAGGTTCAGCCGCGGCCCTGACGACGCGAAGCGGCGGCCGGGATGTCGGCTGGAACCGCTGGTTAGGCATGAGCGCGCTTCCCTCGCGTTGGTGGCAACGGAAACGCACTAGCCAGGTTTCCATAGCGGCCTCTGCAAGAAAGCGGCTAGGATCTTGGCGTCATGGTCGATGCTGCCGTAATCGTCGAGAACGACGATGCTGAGTCTCGTCCCGTCCTGCAACACGAGGACCAACTCATGGGTGGGGAATTCCTTGTTTGTGGAGTCAGCTCCCATCCGAGGGTCTCCGACATACCTTCGGGTGCTGATCAACTGGAGCGCGTAGATGTCGGAGATCCGACCGAGACGCTCGGTAGACGCACCGCCGATGACCTGGGCGGGGGGCTGGCTCTTTCCTAGCCAGTACATCCCGAGGCGCTTGTCGAAGACCAACGTTTGCCAGGTGACCAGGCGGAAAAGCCAGGCCATGACGCTAAGGCTCATGCCGATGAGCGGAGCCAAGAGGGCGGTCGTGAAGGAACCAGTTGAGATAAAGGCGAGAACATAGCCAACTGCGCTAAAGAAGAGCATCCATGCATGCCATGGCCAGGCAGATCCGGGCTGGAATTCGATCCTGTTGGCGCTGACAGAGCGGATCCGAATCATGGCTCCCTTCGGATTCGGACTCGGATCCGACCCGAACGCCGCTGTTCCCGTCCACTCGATCGACTTGGCGATCGGATCATCAGCCCAGGGTGGCTTTGGGCGGCTCTTCAACTCATCGATCGCGCGTTGGGCCTCTTTCATTTCCCAGGCGCGATAGGACTTGCTCCTGGATGCCCACCAGTCAAACCCGAAAAAAAACAGCAGGATGATCGCGAAAATGGAAAGTACAAAAATGACGCTCGCAACCATGGTCGTGCCTAACGTCGCGGGTCAGGGGCTGGCAACAAGCAAGCGAAGCGCCGCTTGTTGGCGGTCCCTTGAAACCGCATGTTATGTGGCATTCAATCCTGCTACCGTAGCTCCCATTTGCCGAAATCCCTCAGCGCCAGGGCGGGTAGTCAGGATAGTGATTCGATAAAACTCGCAATCCTCAACTGTGCAGTTTTCGAAGACCAAGATGCCGGTCAAGAGCACTGGGTCGGGTAGAAGAATGATGTCGCCGCCCTCGAAGAAACCATCGTGCACGTACGTCCCACCGAGGATTGCGAGAGCACCGGGGCCAACGAACTTGCAGCGTTTGAACTGCTTATGGGAGTGGACCTGCTTTCCCGGTAGTCTCAGATCTTCAAGCGGAATGACTTGATCCGTGAAACTAGGTGACAGTGGGTTTACGGAACCTTGGCGAGCCGCCATGGCTTGGGTATAGGCCGCCTCGGCGGCCTTTAGATGCGCGAGCCGAACGAGGAAGAAGATGAAGGCCATGAGTAGTGCGGTGAGTAGCCCAATTCCTAACCAAGCCAAAGGGCCCAGCGCCTGAAAGAATTCGGATCCCTCAGCGAGAAGACCAGCCGTAGTGCCACCCGCGGCGAGGATAAGAAACGTCAAAATCCGCCATGCCCATTCGGCGGCGGACATGTTGGTCTCGAATATCCCGATGTAGTCGAAAAGCTTCTTCAGCATGTCAGGCCCCGTTGCGGTTCATGCCACATAACTAGAAGTCGACACCTTCGAGGTGCTTGCAAAGACACCTGGGAGGTGTATAAATACACAGTAGTCCGCTCAAGTTCATGATCCCGCTCATGTTGCGATTACCGGAGGCTGCGCCATGTGCCCTGAATCCGACCCGGTCCCCTTCCGCGTCCCACCCAGTGAACCGAAGCTCCTGGACCAGCTTCGCGGCCGACTGGGCGTCAAGCACCATAGTATCCGCACCGAGCAGTCTTATGTCGATTGGGTACGGCGGTTTGTGCTGTTCCACGATAAGCGCCACCCCCGCGACCTCGGACCCTCGGAGGTGGAGGCGTTCGTGAGGGATCTGGCGGTTCGCGGACGGGTTTCAGCCTCCACCCAGAACCAAGCCAGGACTGCCTTGTTGTTTCTCTACAAAATTGATTTAAGTGATTGAGTCAGTAGTGTCCGACACGTTTCATAACAAGATCAGCTGGTTGCCGGATGGAGTGGTTTCTTGCATTGGTGCCATGCCGGTAAGCAACTGAAGCAAGGGTATTTTCTCGAAGGGTGTCACACTC
>Ga0184637_10002054_pt1 | contig 13105 bp, 9 predicted proteins | sample PLM3_127_b2_FD_133143 | JGI IMG/M metagenome (GOLD analysis project Ga0184637, IMG submission 133143) | Groundwater sediment microbial communities from an aquifer in East River, Colorado, USA - PLM3_127_b2 | ecosystem: Environmental > Terrestrial > Soil > Riparian zone | place: USA: East River...
CTGAAGATGGTGTTCGTGCCGAACTACGGCGTGTCGGTGGCCGAGCTGATCATGCCGGGCGCCGACCTGTCGGAGCAGATCTCCACGGCGGGCACCGAGGCCTCGGGCACCGGCAACATGAAGCTCGCGCTCAATGGTGCGCTGACCATCGGCACCGAGGACGGCGCCAACATCGAGATCCGCGATCACGTGGGCGCCGAGAACATCTTCATCTTCGGCCACAAGGCCCACGAGATCGTGAAGCTGAATCACGCCGGCTACAAGCCGCTGCGTATCTACGACAGCAACCCGCGGCTGAAGGCCGTGCTCGACGCGATCGCCGGCGGCCAGTTCTCGCCCGACGAGCCGGACCGCTACCGCGGCGTGGTCGATGCGCTGCTGTGGGGCGGCGACCACTACAAGCTGCTGGCCGACTACGACGCGTACGTCGAGACGCAGCAGCGCGTCGACGCGCTGTACCGCGACAGCGCGTCATGGATCGGCCGCGCCATCGCGAACGTGGCGGGTATGGGGGCGTTCTCGTCCGACCGCACGATCCGCCAGTACGCCGAGCAGATCTGGCATGTCGAGCCGCAGACGCCCGCACGATAGTCTTGCTCCATGCTGCACTCGCGTGACATCGAGCTGATCTGCAGTGCCAGCCACGGCGATCCGTTCGCGGTGCTGGGCGTGCACGAGGACCGTCAAGGCGCGTGGAGCCTGCGCGTCTTCATGCCGAGGGCGGCCAGCGTGACGATGCTGCGCGCAGACAGCGGCGAGCCGATCGTTGCGCTGACGCGTCGCCACGACGATGGCTTCTTCGAGGGCGGCGCCGCCAATCGTGCGCGCCCGGACGACTACCGCTTGCGAGTGCGCTGGGCCGACGGCAATGAGGACGTCCTCGACGATCCCTATCGCTTCGGCCCGGTGCTGGGCGAGATCGATGTGTGGCTGCTGGGCGAAGGCTCGCACCTGCGGCCGTTCGAGATTCTCGGCGCCAACCTGCGCGTGATGAACGACGTGCACGGCACCAGCTTCGCCGTGTGGGCTCCGAACGCCTTGCGCGTCAGCGTGGTGGGTGATTTCAATCTGTGGGACGGCCGGCGCCACCCGATGCGGCTGCGCCGCGAATGCGGCGTGTGGGAGCTCTTCGTGCCGGGCGTGCCGGAGGGTGCGCGCTACAAGTACGAGATCCGCTCGCGCGACGGCCACGTGCTGCCGTTGAAGGCCGACCCGTATGCACTGCAGGCCGAGCTGCGCCCCGCCACGGCCAGCGTGGTGGCACGCATGCCCGCGCTCGTTCCCGCGTCGCCCCAGCGTCAACGCGCCAACGCGCTGGATGCGCCGATGAGCGTCTACGAGGTGCACCTGGGTTCGTGGCGGCGCAAGCCTGAAGAGGGCAACCGCTTCCTGAGCTGGGACGAGCTCGGCGACACGCTGCTGCCCTACGCGCAGGACATGGGCTTCACCCACCTCGAGTTGCTGCCGGTCAGCGAGCACCCGTTCGACGGCTCGTGGGGCTATCAACCGTTGGGCCTGTACGCGGTGACCTCGCGCTTCGGCAACATCGAAGGCTTTCGCCGCTTCGTGGAGCGCGCGCATGCTGCCGGCCTGGGCCTGCTGGTGGACTGGGTGCCGGCGCACTTCCCGAGCGACGCGCACGGCCTCGGCCAGTTCGACGGCACGCAGCTCTACGAGTACGCCGACCCGCGCGAAGGCTTCCACATCGACTGGAGCACGCTGATCTACAACTTCGGCCGCACGGAGGTGCGCAACTTCCTTGTCGGCAATGCGCTGTTCTGGCTGGAGCGCTACGACGTCGACGGGCTGCGCGTCGATGCGGTGGCCTCGATGCTGTATCGGGACTACAGCCGCAAGGCGGGCGAGTGGATCCCGAACGTGCACGGCGGGCGCGAGAACCTGGAGGCGATTGCCTTCCTGAGGCGCACGAACGAGGTCGTGGGCATCGAGCGCGCGCAGGCCGTGACGCTGGCCGAAGAATCGACGGCCTTCCCGGCCGTGTCGCGCCCCACCTATGCAGGCGGGCTCGGCTTCCACTACAAATGGAACATGGGCTGGATGCACGACACCTTGTCGTACATGCAGCGCGACCCGATCCATCGCAAGTACCACCACCACGAGATGACGTTCGGGCTGGTCTACGCCTTCAACGAGAACTTCGTGCTACCGCTGTCGCACGACGAGGTGGTGCACGGCAAGGGCTCGCTGCTCGGCAGGATGCCGGGCGACCGCTGGCAGAAATTCGCCAACCTGCGCGCCTACTACGGCTTCATGATGGGCCACCCGGGCAAGAAGCTGCTGTTCATGGGCGGCGAGTTCGCGCAGGCCGCGGAGTGGAACCACGACCACAGCCTGGACTGGCACCTGCTCGGCGACCCCATGCACGACGGCGTGCGCAAGCTCGTGCGCGACCTCAACCGCTTCTACCGCGCCACGCCGGCGCTTTATCAGCGTGACTTCGAACCTGAAGGTTTCGGCTGGATCGACCACAACGACGCCGAGCGTTCGGTGCTGAGCTTCGTGCGGCGTGGACGCGAAGCCGATGCGCTGATCGTCGTCATCTGCAACTTCACTCCGACCGTGTACCGCGGCTTGCGGCTCGGCGTACCGCACCCGGGCGACTACCGTGAACGCATGAACACCGACTCGTCGCACTACGGCGGCAGCAACGTGGGCACGCCGTTCGGCGCCGCCAGGTCCGAAGCGGTGCCCTGGCAGGGTCAGCCGCATTCCGTCGTGCTCGACCTGCCGCCGCTGGCCACCGTCTTTCTTGAATGGACGGCCTGATCGAGCCGCAGCTGGATACCGGCCGCCCATGGCCACTGGGCGTGCACTGGGACGGTCACGGCGTGAACTTCGCTGTCTACTCGGCGCACGCGCAAGCCATCGATCTGTGCCTGTTCGACGAACGCGGCGAGCGTGAGTTGCACCGATTGCGCCTGCCCGCGCACAGCACCGACGTGTGGCATGGCTACCTGGCCGGCGCCGGCCCGGGCCTCGTGTATGGGCTGCGCGCGCACGGACCCTGGCGACCCGACAAGGGGCACCGCTTCAACCCGTACAAGCTGCTGCTCGACCCGTATGCGCGCGAGATCGTCGGTCGCTTCGAGTGGCGCAGCGAGCATTTCGGCGGCGACGGCGCACACCCGCACAACATGGACACGCGCGACAACGCGGCGCATGCGCTGAAGGCGCGCGTGATCGACGAGGCGTATGAATGGGGCGATGACCGCCCGCCCCTCACGCCGCTTGCCGACACCGTGCTCTACGAAGCCCACGTCAAGGGGCTGACGAAACGCCACCCCGATGTGCCGATGGCGCTGCGTGGCACCTACGCCGGTTTGGCCAGCGATGCCGTCATCGCCCACCTGCAGCGCTTAAGCATCACCGCCGTCAGCCTGCTGCCGGTGCACCAGCACCTCGACGAGCAGCGGCTGGTTGCGCGCGGACTGACCAACTACTGGGGCTACAACACGATCGGCTTCTTCGCCGTCGAGCCGCGCTACGCGAGCGGCGACTACGGCATGGCAGCGCGCGACGAGTTCCGCTCAATGGTCAAACGCCTGCACGCGGCAGGCATCGAAATCATCCTCGACGTGGTGTTCAACCACACTGCCGAGACCGACGAGACGGGCCCCACGCTCAGCTGGCGCGGTCTCGACAACCTGAGTTATTACCGCCTGCTACCGGGCCAACCCGAGTTCTATGAGAACTTCACCGGCTGCGGCAACACACTCGACCTGCGGCAGCCACGCGTGTTGCAGTTCGTGATGGACAGCCTGCGCTACTGGGTGCGCGAGATGCATGTGGACGGCTTTCGCTTCGACCTGGCGCCGGTGCTCGGTCGCGGCGACCACGGCTTCGATCCACGCGCAGCATTTTTTCAGGCCGCGTTGCAGGACCCTGTGCTCGCCGGCGTGAAGATGATCGCCGAGCCCTGGGACATCGGTCCCCATGGCTACTGCCTGGGCCGATTCCCACGCGGCTGGCTGGAATGGAACGACCGCTTTCGCGACAGCACGCGCAACTTCTGGCTCGGGGGCGCGATGACGCGCGGCGAGTTCGCGCAGCGCCTGTGCGCCTCGTCGGACATCTTCCATGCGCGCCAGCGTGCCCCAGCCGAATCCGTCAACTTCATCGTCGCGCACGACGGCTACACGCTGCGCGACCTGGTGAGCTACGAACGCAAACACAACGAGGCCAACGGCGAAGACAACCGCGATGGCCACCACGCCAATCACAGCTGGAACTGCGGCGCCGAGGGCGAGACCGCAGACCCCCAGGTGCTGGCCGTGCGCGAGCGCCTGCAACGCGCGTTGCTGGCCACGCTGCTGCTGGCGCAGGGCACGCCGATGCTGTGCGGCGGCGACGAGCTCGGCCACAGCCAGCGCGGCAACAACAACCCTTATTGCCAGGACAACGTCACGACGTGGATCGACTGGTCGAAGGCGGATCGGCCGCTGATGGCCTTCACTGCGCGCTTGATCGCGCTGCGCCGTCAGACGTTGCCGCTGGCCAACCGTTGGTACACGGGCCTGGCCGACGCGCGGGGCATCGAGGACCTGAGCTGGCTGCAAGGCGACGGCAAGCCGATCGCGAACGATGCATGGCGCGACTCGTCGCAGCGTGTGCTGGGCGCGCTGATCGGCGCCCCGGGCAAGGCCACTGCGCCGTTGCTGCTGCTGATCAATGCCGAAGGCGAGGAGCGCCCGTTCGTGCTGCCACCGGGCTCATGGCACGCGTTGCTCGATACGTCCCGGCCGGAGGGCGACGCCCCATGGCATGGGGCCACGCCCGAGGCCTATCCGCTCGCCGCGCGCAGCGTGGCCCTGCTCAGCGCCGCGCCTTCACCGACGCATCGCGCATGAGACTGCCCCGAGCCAGCGGCGTACTGCTGCACCCCACATCGCTGCCCGGCCCGTACGGCTCGGGTGACCTGGGACCGGCGGCCTTTCACTTCGTCGATTGGCTGGTGACCGCCGGGCAGCGGCTGTGGCAGATCCTCCCGCTCGGCAACATCGGGGCCGGCAACTCGCCCTACATGAGCCCCTCGGCGTTTGCCGGGAACGTCCTGTTGATCGACCTGGCCGAGCTTCATTCGCGCGGCTGGCTCGAAGCCGACGATCTGGTGCCCGATTCCGCATTCCAGGCGCGGCGATTGAACTTCGCCACGGTCGTGCCATGGCGCATGGAACGGCTGCGGCGCGCGGCGGCATGCTTCGCGTCCGTGCGCGACAGGGCCGATCGCGAGAGCTACGCAGAGTTCTGCGCGCACCATGCGAGCTGGCTCGACGACTACGCGCTCTTCATGGCGCTCGCCGACGAGCACGTCGGACAACTGTGGTGCGACTGGGAGCCGCCGCTGGCGCATCACGAGCCGGCCGCATTGAAGCGGGACACCGCACGCCATGCCGATCGCATCACCTTCCACAAGTTCTGCCAGTGGCGGTTCTTCGAGCAGTGGCTGCGGCTGAAGGCTTATGCCAACGAGCGCGGCGTCATGGTCATCGGCGATGCGCCGATCTTCATCGCCTACCAGAGCGCCGAGGTCTGGGCGCGGCAGGAACTGTTCGAGCTCGACACGACCGGACGCCCGCAGGTCGTGGCCGGCGTGCCGCCGGACTATTTCAGCGAGACCGGTCAACGCTGGGGCAACCCGCTGTACCGCTGGCGCAAACATGCCGAAGAGGGTTACGCATGGTGGATCGAACGCATCCGCCGCACTTTCGAGCTGGTCGACATCGTTCGCATCGATCACTTCCGCGGTTTCGCGGGCTACTGGGAGATCGCTGCCAGCGAACCGACCGCGGTGAACGGGCGCTGGATGCCGGGCCCGGGCGTTGCCCTGTTCGAGGCCATCGCCAAGGCGCTCGGCCCCTTGCCCATCATCGCGGAGGATCTGGGCATCATCACGCCCGACGTGGAGGCGCTGCGCAAGCGCTTCGCGTTCCCGGGCATGCGCGTCCTGCACTTCGCCTTTGCCGACGACAGCAGCAATCGCTACCTGCCTCACCACCATGAACCCGACAGCGTGATCTACACCGGCACGCACGACAACGACACCACGCTCGGCTGGTGGCTTGCCGCCACCGACCACGAACGCGCCCAGGTGCGGGCCTACCTCGCGACCGTTGGCAAGGAGATCCACTGGGACTTGATCAGAGCCGCTTGCGCCTCGGTGGCCGACACCGCCATCGTTCCGCTGCAGGATGTACTCGGACTGCCCGGCGATCACCGCATGAACCTGCCGGGCCAAGGCGAGGGCCACTGGGAATGGCGATTCGAATGGGCTCAGGTGCGGCCCGAGCACGCGCAGCGGCTGGCGGGGCTGTGCAAGCTGTACGGGCGCGATGGGGCAGCTCGGCACTGACCTGCTTGCGATCTTCCGTGGATAAAAAAGGAACGCCCGCCGGATGACGGGCGCTCTGTCAGACAGGTCGCGTTCTTATTTGCCGTCTCGATCGGAGTCGCCGGGTGTCGCGCGCTCGACCGTGTCGCTGATGCGGCGCCACGAGTCCTTCGTTGCTTCCTTCGCGCGCTCCCACGTCAGTCGCGAATCGCCCTTCACCTCGTCCCATCGGCGACCGAGGTCGGGTTCGATCTCGTCGAAGTCGCGGTCGTTGTATGCGGTGTAGGAATCGAGACCGTACAGATAGGCGGGCCGGTAGTCGTCGTACGTCAGATCGCTGTCCACATACGGGCGGGTCGCGTAGTTGTCGCGCCAATATGCGTCCTCCTTGGTCGGGTCGATCATTTCGGCAATGCCCTTGCCGGCCAGACCACCGGCGAGTGCGCCGGCAGCCGCGCCGATGGCGGTACCGATCGGCCCGGCGACAGAGCCGACCGCAGCACCGGCCGCCACACCGCCGGCGACTGCGCCGACGCCTGTGCCCACCGGGTGCGATCCCGGCGCCCCGGTGATCGGGTCGCGATTGCTGTCACGGCGTTCATTCTTGGCAGTGGGTCTCTCATTCGTCATGGCTTTCTCCTGGGTGAATTTGAAGCGGTGCACGCTCATCGCGCGCTCTCGAACCGAACCGTCGTAGCGGCCGCGGCTCGCTTCGCCATTGCACCCGCACTGAGCGCTCGTGCCTATCGGACGGATGCGCCTTTCGCCGTAGGACGGGGACTACCCGCGCGCCACCACGTCCGCGACCTCCTGCGCCTGCAGGCCGATCGTTCTCAGCACTCCGCCGGGCTGCTTGTTGTCGAACCCGACAAAGAACACTCCCGCCAGCTCGCCTCGCCCGACCACGGCGACCGGCATGCCGTTGCGATCCAGCGTCAACTCTCGGCCGGGGAACAGCCTTTCGACACCCGCCTGATAGCCGGTGGCCATGATCACGGCGCCGAACGCCCCCTCGCCTCCTCCGGCAAAGCGAACGCCGTCTTGCGTGAAGCGTTCGATGCCGGGGTGCACCGCGATGTCGCCGGACTTGATGCGCGCGAGCGTGCCGACGTCGATGACCGGCGTCTTGCCATGTTGGCGCAGTTGCCGCAGCGGTGACACTTTCGATGTCGAAATGCCGTATCGGCTGAGGTCGCCCACGGTCAGGTCGCGGAGCACACTCGCGATCGCGTCACCCCAGGTGTTCGGCAGCCACGACAGCGCGATGGATGTGAGCTGTGTCGGGCGCCCCAGCACATCGCGATAGACGATGTTCACCGGCGCGCGCAACGAAATGGCGGTGCGCACGCCGTGTTCGGCCAGGTCGAGCGCGATCTCTGCGCCGGTGTTGCCCATGCCGACCACGAGCACGCGCTGGCCCGCGAAGGGCGCCGGATTGCGGTACGCACCGCTGTGCACGATACGTCCGCGGTAGCTTTCTTCGTTCGCGAATGTGGGCCGGTTCGGCCGGCTGTTCGCGCCCGTCGCGACGATCACGACCTTCGACGCATAACGGCGTCCGGTCGCCGTCGATGTCTGCCACCCGCCATCGGTGGGCGAGATCGCGATCGCCTCTTCGCCGAGGTGGGGTGCAATGCCGTGGTGCTCGGCGTAGGCCGCGAGGTAGTCGACGACCGTCTGTCGCGACACGTAGCGCGGACACGCTGCCGGAAAGGGCAAGCCCGGCAACGAGGAGAGCGCCTTCACCGTGTGCAGATGCAGCCGGTCGTAGTGCGCACGCCACGACGCCGCAAGGTGCTCGCCCTTTTCGATGACCTGCGGGCGCAGTCCTCGCTGGACGAGGCAGCCTGCGGTCGCCAGCCCGGCCGGGCCGGCGCCCACCACGAGAACCTCCGCGTTCATATGCGCACGCACCGTGAAAGTGTTCCCCTACGCGTACTTCCGCCCATGTCATCCAGAGCCGATTGGACGCCTTTGCGGTCGACGATGCGAACCATTCACGGATTGCGCCGCAGCGTGCGCAGCACTTGCTCGTGCATGGCCTCCACCGCCACCGAGCCCAGTGAGGCTTTGCTGCGAACCGCTGCTACTTCCAGCGCCGCAAGGGCAGGTAGGTCGTGCTTGCCGTGCAACACCTGCAAGCCGATGGGCACGCTGCAGCGGGTCAGCACCGCGATGGCGAGGCCGCTTTCAACGGCGGCCAGCTGTCCGGCGAGGCTGGAGCTGTTGTAGACGATGCGATGGGCGCGCCGCTGCGCGGTCAATGCGGCGAGCGCTTCGCGGCGGGCGCGGCTGCCAGCCTCGTACACCGCAATCGGCAAGGGATCGCGTCGCCACGCTTCGTGCTGTGCCGCGCCGACCCAGACCAGAGGCTCATGGAACAGCAGCGTGCCTCGCTGCGGCCGGTCGCGGGTGACCAGGGCCAGGTCGAGCTCGCCACGCTGTACCTTGGGGATCAGCGTGGTGGACTGTTCACACACCAGCGTGATCTCGACCCCGGCATGGCGGGTCGCGAAACTGCGCAACACGGGCGTGAGATAGGTGGCGGCGTAGTCGTCCGGAACACCCAAGCTCACGCGGCCGGAGATCAACGGTCCATGCAAGGCAGTCAAGGTCTCGGCGTGAAGCTCGAGCAAGCGACGCGCATAGCCCAGGAGCTCCATGCCGGTCACCGTGAGCTCGAGGTGCCTGGGGCCGCGCGTGAGCACGGGGCGACCCACAGCGTCTTCGAGCTTCTTCAATTGCATGCTGAGCGCAGATTGCGAGCGATGCACGTGCGGCGCGGCCGCGGTCAAGGAACCGGCATCCACCACCGCCACGAAGGCGCGCAACCAGTCCAGCTGCAGGTCGGCGGCTTGCATCGGCATCTCCACTATTCGAAAGCCGAATGCTAACTGTCATCACTATGCGCTTTACGAAGCCATCGAGAGCTTGCACAGTGAACCGATGTCGACTTCGCTCACTGGCCATGCAGCCACTTCAGAGACGGCCATCGTTGCCGCGCGAGGGCGTCATGGCAGACGGCTCATGGTCGGCGCAGGCCTGCTGCTGGGCACGCTCGGCGTCTTCGTCGAGGAAGCCGCCCAAGACCCATTGACCACGGTGTGGTTTCGCTGTGTTTTCGGTGCGCTGGCCCTGTTGCTGTGGGGGGCGGCGACGGGCCGAATGACTGAGCTGCGCCTGCGCGGATCAGGCTTGGCCGTCGCGCTCGCGGCCGGCGTGCTGATGATCGCGAACTGGGCGTTGTTCTTCGGCGCGATCGCGCGAACATCCATCGGTGTGGCGACCGTCGTCTTTCATGTGCAGCCGCTGTGGGTGTTGGCACTCGGCGCGTGGTGGTTGCGCGAACCGGTGTCGAAGCTGCAGGCCGGCGGCGCGCTGGTGGCACTGCTCGGGCTCGCGCTTGCCACCGAGCTGCTCGATGGCGCGGCGTCCGGCGCCGTGCACACGCAGAGCTATTTGTGGGGACTGGCGATGTGCCTGGGCGGCTCGCTCAGTTATGCCGGCGTCACCTTGATCGCCAGGATGGCGCGGTCGGTGAGCTCGTTCGCGCTCGCGTGGTGGCAATGCATGGTGGGCGTGTTGTTGCTGGCCTGGTGGCCGCTGTTGCACGGCTGGCCGGCAGTGGGCCCGGCCTGGGCTTGGCTGGCGGGGCTGGGCGTCATCCATACCGGCCTTGCGTACGTCGTCCTCTACGCGGGCATGGCACGGTTGCCGACGAGCCACATTGCCGTCCTGCAGTTCGTTTACCCGGCCGCGGCCGTACTGATGGACTGGGCGGTGTACGGGCGCGCGCTCAGCCTCACGCAGATCACCGGCGTGGCGCTGATGGGGCTCGCGTTGTGGACGGTTCGACGGTCCGCCTGATGCCGCTGTTCGCGGCAGGTTGCCGCCGGGCTAAGTCTCAGATCGGGCTGCGTGGGGCCAGGCTCGCACCCGCGGTCCTGGGCTTCGGCACCAGCTGCTTGTTGAAGAACTCGACCGCATCGTCGGCCACCTGCTTGTGTAGCAAGCCGCGGTCGACGCCCTTTGGGTCGTTGCAGATCGGCGCTCCCGCGGCTCGCGCCAGGAGCGGGCCGACCACCCATTTGCATTCCGGGACATAGGCGAAATGGCCGACGGGTCGAACGATCTCCCTCGCTGCCGAAATGCGCTTGGCCAGTGCGCTCGAATTGGCACCCGCTTCGAGAATCTCGTCGGACTCGGCCGTGTCCACCACAAACGGCACGCTGATCGACTTGAGCGATTCTTCCGAGAAGCCTTGGCCCGGCCCTGTCGCCATGAGGTAGAAGGCCTTGAAGCGGATGTCTTTGAACGAGCCGGTCGCGTCAGACGTCTGCACGCCGGTGATGTCGTCCTTGAGCGTGCCGTCGCAGTAGAAGTCCCTCTTCGGCGATGTCTCGCAGAAGGCCCTTTGTCGCGCCGGATCGTACTTGCCGCCGGCGAGGCTGATTCCCGTCCAGCCGCCGAAGGAATGTCCCGCGAAGCCGATGCGGTTCTCGTCGACGAGCGCAGACCACTTGGGATGCTTGAGCGCTTCGGTGAGAGCGAACGAGACGTCGCGCGACCGGTCCCACAGGCGCAGCCGCCCTGCGGCCGATTGATCGTCGCCCAGCGTTCCAGGATGCGATGTCGAGAGAACCACGTATCCGGCGTTGACGAGCCTGATCGCGAGCCAGCCCTGCGAATACCTGGACCCCCAGTTCCCGTGCGACACCACGATCAGCGGTCGCTTGCCCAAGCCAGGCGCCGGCTCTGCATTGCGCGCGATCCTGATGGCGCGAAGCGGTGGCCGCGCTGAAAAATCCTCGACCTTGGAACCCGGCGCCGCTTCGAACCAAAGTTCGCTCACGAATTTGCGCGCATACGCCTTGTTGTCCATTTCGATGGACGCGGTCCCGACCGCCTTGCCCTGCTCCGCCAGCGCCGCCGTCGACAAGCACATGGCCAACACGAACGTGGTCGACGACGAAAGTGTCTTCATGCGATTCTCCTTGCGCCGCGATCTGATGGGCGTTCGGGACGGATGTTGGATGCGCGCGCTGTCTTTGATTAGAGGCGTGCCGCTACACTCTTTCCCAACCAAAGGTTTGCAATCGGGACGGCATGGAAAGCATCCGCGGCGTGCTTGGTTTTGTGAAGACCGTGGCCGCCGGCAGTTTTGCGGGCGCCGCCAAGGAGCTTGGCGTCACGCCGGTCGCGGTCAGCAAGAACGTTCAGCGGCTCGAGAAGGAGCTTGGCGTGCGGTTGCTGCAGCGTTCGACGCGCAAGTTGAGCCTGACCGAGGAGGGACGCCTGTTCCACGAACGCTGCAGCGGTCCGTTGCAAGCGCTCGAGAACGCGCATGCCGCCGTGAAGGACAAGGGCAGCGTTCCAGCCGGCGTGGTGCGCGTGACATCGGTGTCGCCTTTCGGCAGGTCTTACGTCGTACCGCTGTTGCCGGAGTTCAGCCGTCGCTACCCGAAGGTGCAGGTCGAGTTGGACCTGGACGACTCGTTGAGCGACATGATCGCGCAGCGCTACGACGTCGGCATCCGGATCGGCGAGGTGCGCGACAGCAGCATGGTCGTCCGCGAAATCGCGCCGTTCTTCTTCATCGTCTGCGCGGCGCCCGGCTACCTGGCCGCCCACGGTACGCCCCACAAGCCGGCCGATCTGATCGGACACAACTGTCTGCGCATGCGTTCGCACACGACGGGTCGTGCGCTCAACTGGGTGCTTGGGCGAGACCGCGCACCAACGGTACCGGCTGTCGGGGGCGATTTGGTCTCGAACGACATGACCGCTCTTGTGATGGCGGCCTTGCATGGGCAGGGATTGGTCTGCGCGCCCCTTCCGCTGGTGCTACCGCTGTTGCGCGCGGGCGCTTTGGTGCCGCTGATGCCTGATTGGCTCGGGTGCGGCGCTCATGTCTTCATCCACTATCCCAACCGCAGGAATCTGCCGGCACGGGTTCGCACGTTGGTGAATTTCCTGCTGGAACAGTTGCGCAACAACGCGGATCTCACGGCCGACGTGGGGACGCTGATTCGCGGTCTGAAGAACTGACCACCGCAGCCGATCGGCGGCTACTTCACATTCATCACACGCATACCCAACCGTTTGCCATCGACACGATCGAGCACATTGATGGTTGTCTGGCGCGGTTTGAAGCCCTCGGGCAGCGGCAGGATGCCGCGCAGACTCTCGTACTTGCCCACTGATACTGCAACGGGCTTCAAGGTGATTGAATTTTCGGCCCCGCGACCGGATTCGCCGGCGACGGTGAGCTGCATCACGCCGACAAACGGCTTGCCGTCCGCGCGCTCGCGCGAGAGCACGACATCGTAGGCAAGCGTACTGCCCTCCACCGTGAAGCGCGCTGCGCGCACCTCGATGGCGCCGCCCCGCGGGTCGGACGGCAATGAAGCGACCACCGAGGCGACGTCTTCGCGCAGATGCTCGATCGTCTCGCGGCTGGCGGTGAGCTCGTTGACCAGGCCGTTCTTGTCGGCCAGGGCGGTCTCAAAGCGCTTCGCGGTGTCGCCGAGTTCGCTTTTCAGACGCAGCCGCTCGGCCTCAGCCTGTTCAAGCGACTGGCGCAGCTCGGCCGATGCGTCGGCCGACAGGCGCGGCGGCAGGTAGCGTTCCTGAACAAGCACGACGCCGCCCGCGCCGATCACGGCGCCGGTCATCAGCAGCACCAGCCATCGAGGCAAGAGCCGGCGCGATTGCCGCTTGCCATAGGGTGCGAACTCGACGGGTTTGAATCCAAGC
>Ga0184637_10002055_pt1 | contig 13099 bp, 10 predicted proteins | sample PLM3_127_b2_FD_133143 | JGI IMG/M metagenome (GOLD analysis project Ga0184637, IMG submission 133143) | Groundwater sediment microbial communities from an aquifer in East River, Colorado, USA - PLM3_127_b2 | ecosystem: Environmental > Terrestrial > Soil > Riparian zone | place: USA: East River...
CCACGCGGCGTCGCTCGGTCAGGGTTTCCCCCATTGCCGAAGCCTCTCGACTGCTGCCTCCCGTAGGAGTCTGGGCCGTATCTCAGTCCCAGTGTGGCTGACCATCCTCTCAGACCAGCTACCGATCGTAGCCTTGGTGAGCCTTTACCTCACCAACTAGCTAATCGGACGCGGGGCCATCCTCTGGCGATAGCTTATATCAGAGGCCACCTTTGATGGCCGGGCCATGCGACCCAGCCGCATCATGCGGTATTAGCACCCCGTTAGGAGTGTTATCCCCCACCTGAGGGCAGGTTCCCCACGCGTTACTCACCCGTTCGCCGCTTTACTCACCACCCGAAGGTGGCTTTCTCGCTCGACTTGCATGCCTAATCCACGCCGCCAACGTTCGTTCTGAGCCAGGATCAAACTCTCCGTTGTGAAAAACGGTGCCTTACAGCAGGCGCCTCCCGAGGGAAACGCCAGAGTTTGGCAAGGTTTCTTCTGAGCCCTTCTCGGAACGTTACCGAGTCGGTCCGTTCCCTGAAGGGCGGCAGCAATGCCTCCCCCCAGGCGGACCGGCGCGCGTATTCGATTGTCAAAGATCGTAGTTCCGCCGGTGGTCGGCCGACGGCAAGGGGCTAACCTAACAGCGGGTCTGCCCTCCGTCAAGCCCCATTTGCGGGCACGGCCCCATGCCGCCGGTCTATCCTGGCCGATATCGTAACCTTATTATCTACAATTAATTAAGGCTTCGAAGCGACGCCCGATCTGGCGATGTCCGCTTCCAACCTGGCCTTCGGCGGCAACTTTTTTTGGATAACAAACGTTGCGCTACAGATTCTTGGAATCTCGCCGGATAATGGAGCGGCGGTCCGGAGTAGTCCTTGGCGTGCGACCGCCCTTTCTTGACCCCCCAGAGAACCCCAGCTAAGGTCGCCTCGACCATGACCTCACCGTCCCGGCGGTTGCTCGGCTCCCTGGCCCTCCTCCTCGGCTTCGGCGCGCTCGGGGTGGGGGCTTCCGGCTTCCGCTGGATCGACCGGCGGCTGCCCTCGCCCTACCGCCTCCGCGACATTCAGCCCGCCCTCAAGACCGTGGTTCTCGACCTCCATGAAGAAACGGTCCACGAGTTCTTCAAAGAGAACCGGGACCCCGTCCCGCTCGCCCGCATTCCGAAGCCGCTCATCCAGGCCACTCTGGCCACCGAAGACCGCAAGTTCTACGAGCACTGGGGCATTGACGGGTATGGAATCTTGCGTGCCGGCTGGAAGAATCTGCGTTCCGGAAGCCGCCGACAGGGTGGGTCGACGATCACTCAGCAGCTCGCCCGCAATCTCTTCCTCACCCATGAGCGCACGTTCAAGCGCAAGGTCCAGGAACTCGTGCTTGCCGTCCGCATCGAGCGAATGTACTCAAAGGACGAGATCCTCGAGCTCTATTTCAACCAGGTGTACTTTGGCGACGGCGCCTATGGAGTGCAGTCAGCAGCCCGCACCTTCTTCGGGCGCGATGTCGGTGAGCTGACGTTGGCCGAGTGCTCGCTGCTCGCCGGACTCCTGGGGAACCCGCGCGACTTCAATCCACGGGTGTTTCCCGAGGTCGCCCTGCGGCGGCGGCGGGTCGTGCTCAACGCCATGTTGGCGACCGGCGCGATCGACAAGCAGCAGTTCAAGGAAGCCGACGCGTCGCCGATCGAGATCGTCGAGCTCAGAGACTCCTCGAGCGTTGCTCCATACTTCGTCGAGGTCTTGCGCCAGTACCTGATCGAACGCTACGGGGCGAAGATGCTCTACGAAGGAGGCATGCGCATCTATTCCACCCTCGACCTGGAGCTCCAGCGGGTGGCCGAGCTGACGGTCGAGCAGGGACTCCTTCAGCTCGAGACCCAGATCAAGACTCCGGAAACGCGGGCCAAGTATCAAGCCCGGCTGGCGCGAGCCGAGGCCGCCGGTGAACGGCCGCCCCCACCCATCTATCTGCAAGGGGCTCTCTATTGCATGGATCCCCGCACCGGGTACGTGTTCGCCCTGGTCGGAGGCCGGAGTTTCAGCGAGAGCCCGTTCAACCGAGCGATCCAAGCCCACCGCCAGCCGGGGTCGGCATTCAAGCCGTTCATCTACACGGCCGCAATCGACAACGGGTTCCGGGCTTCCGACATCATCCTCGACACGCCGGTCGTCTTTCAGGGAGCGACCGCAGAGGAAGAGTGGCGGCCGCAGAACTACACCGGGGACTTTCTCGGACCGATGACGTTGCGCTATGCCCTCAAGAAGTCGGTCAACATTCCGGCGATCAAGCTGTTGCGCAAAGTCGGCGTTCCGACGGTAGCGAGCTATGCCCGGCGCATGGGCATCCGCAGCCCGATCGCGAACGTCCTCTCCGTGGCTCTCGGCACCAGCGAGGTCACGCTCGAAGAGATCACTTCCGCCTACGGGACCTTCGCCAATCAGGGGATCCGGGTCGAGCCGTTCTATGTGATTCGAGTCGAGGACCGGGAGGGGAGACTGCTCGAGACCAACGCCACCCGGAGCGAGGAGGTGCTTGGCGCCGAGACGGTGGCGATTGCCACGAGCATGCTCACGGATGTGATCCGGTCGGGCACCGCCCAGGCCGCATGGGCCCGCGGCTTCAACCGCCCGGCCGCAGGCAAAACGGGAACGACCGACGAATACAACAATGGCTGGTTCATCGGCTTCACTCCGGAAATCGTGACCGGGGTTTGGGTCGGCTACGACTCGAACGACCCCATCGGCGAAAAGATGGAGGGCGCCCGCGTCGCGCTGCCGATCTGGACCGACTTCATGATCGAGGCCACGCGGGACCGGCCCGGCGTCACCTTCCCCATGCCCCCGACCCTCATCACCGCCAGGGTGTGTAGCGAGTCGGGGATGCTGGCCCGCGAGGACTGCCCCGCCCCGTACGCCGAGCTATACAAACCCGGAACCCAGCCCGAGGAGCTGTGCAGCTTCCACGGTGGCGGGCTATCTCCGGTGGACGATTTCGCTCTGCCGGAAGAAGAATCGGAAGCCATCCAGCTCGAGTGACGATCGAGCGACGGAAGGCCGCTTCGCCGGCTCTTCGCCGGCTCTTCGTGGACTTACCGGTCGCCGAGCGGGGCGGCCTGCGGCCCGGAGACCGCGTATTCGACCCGACGGCCGCCGGTTCCGCGCCGCCGTTCGCCAATCAGCGTCGTGATCTTTACTGCCGCATCTCCGCGGCAGAAGACGCGTGGGACCCGCTTGCCGATCGAGCACATGATTTCGTAGGGAACGGTGCCCGAAACGGCTGCCACCTCTTCGATGGGGATGACGGCCCCACCCTGCTCGCCAAAGACGACCACCTCGTCCTCGACTTGGGCTTCTGGGACCGACCCGAGATCGACCATGGTCATGTCCATGGTGACTCGCCCCACCACCGGGACGCGCTTGCCTCGCACTAACATCTGTCCGCGATTGGAAAGGTCGCGGCTCAAGCCGTGGCCATATCCCACCCCCACCACCCCCACCCGCATCGCCTGCGGCGTGACGAAAGTGCGCCCATAGCTGATCGGGTGACCCGCTGGCAGCTCACGAACCTGTAGCAAGCGCGAGCGGAAGGACATCACCGGCCGAACGGCAAACGAGTCCGGCACCTCGGGCGGCCGGAGCCCATAGACGAGGAGACCGGGACGCACCAGATCCAAGACCGCGCCGGGGATACGGGCCAGGGCCGCGGAGTTGGCCGCGTGCACCAGCGGGACGGTGACATCCGCTCTTTCGATTTCGGCCCGAACCTCGAGGAATCGCCGCAGCTGCTCCTGAGCAAAGCTCAGATCGGAGGCATCAGCGTCCGGAAAGTGGGTGTAGAGGCCCTCGAGTCGAAGCGACGGCTCGCCGGCGACGGCTCGGGCCAGCGGCACCGCCTCCGCCGGCGTGACTCCGCTCCTTCCCATGCCGGTATCGACCTCGAGGTGAACGGCTTGAACCTGCTCTGCCGCGCGCGCCGCGCGCGCCAGCTCCTGGACCATGGCCAAACGGCTCACGGTGCACCGCAGACCGTGCTCCACGATCTCGGCCGCCTCACCGGTCAGGGAGGGGCTCAAGATCAGCACCGGAGCTCCGATGCCCGCACGCCGAAGCTCGATCCCCTCGTGCAAGGTGGCCACGCCCAGCATCTCCACCCCGGAGGCCAGCGCCTCGCGGGTCACCTCGACCGCACCCAGGCCGTAGGCGTCAGCCTTGACCACCAGGAGGATCTTTTGCCCCCCGAGCGCGCCGCGGATCACGCTCAGGTTCTGGCGAAGGACATCGAGATCGATCTCGACCCAGGTCGGAAGCTCGGTCATGCGATCACCACGTTCCTTGAATGGTCAAAGATACTCATGCAGCCTGGTTGCCTCGTGTAACACAGATCAATTGTGCGGAGCAAGGAGCCGTCCACCCCCCGGGAGCCGCCGGGCGGCGTGCCGCCCGTTCTGGCCGCGTGCCCTCGCCGGGCACCTCCGGACGCCACTCGCCGGGCACCGCCGGACCCGGGTTTCCGCTCGCGCGCCCTCGCTTGCCGCCCTCGCCTGGCGCCGCTCGCGCCTGGCGCGGCCCTCGCGACCTCGCCTGGCGCCGCCGCACACCTCCATGCTAGGTTATCGGCGATTATGTCCGAGCTTTCACCCGGCGCACCTCGATCCACCAGCTCTCCGCCGGGCGCCGGCCTTCCAGATCTCCCCGCGCGCCCCCCGCTTCCCCCGCTCCTCCCGGGCGAAAGCGAAGCCTTTGCTGGTCTCCTCGGCCTCATCCGCCGCCTTCGCGGCCCCGACGGCTGTCCGTGGGACCGCGAACAGAGCCTGCGCACGATGACCCCCTATATCCTCGAGGAAGCCTATGAAGTAATCGACTCGATCGAGCGCAGCGACTCCGCCTTGCTCCGCGAGGAACTGGGCGACTTGATCTTCCTCCTCTTCTTTTGCGCTGAGATCGGGCGCGAGGAGGCGCGCTTCACCATCGACGAGCTCCTCGAGCGCCATCTGCGCAAGATGATCGGGCGGCACCCGCACGTCTTTGGCCCCACCGGCCGCCTCAAGCCTGGGGAGGCCGCCAAGCAATGGGAGGAGCTCAAGCAGGAGGAAGGGGCTGCTTGGCGCTCGGTCGTGGACGGCCGGGTCAACTCGCTGCCCGCTCTGACCGCGGCCTACCGGATCCAGGAGAAAGCGGCGGCGGTGGGGTTCGACTGGGAGAACGTGAACGGAGTCCTGGACAAGATCGAAGAGGAGATCGCCGAGCTCCGGCACGAGCTCTCCGCCGAGCCTTCGGGATCCGGCCCGAGATCGGCCAGCGACACCCAGCGCCATGAGCTGGGCGATCTCCTCTTCACCCTGGTCAATCTCGCCCGCACCCTACGGGTCGATCCCGAAGGGGCGCTGCGCGGAAGCACGGCCCGCTTCGTCCGGCGCTTCCGCTATGTCGAGGAGCGACTCGCCCAAGCCGGCACGCGTCCGTCACAGGTGGGCCTCGCCGAGCTGGATCGCCTGTGGGAGGAAGCCAAGGCGCGTGAGTCGAGGGGGCTGGATGAGCCGCTTCGGGATCCGCCGCTCCTGGACCCGCCGCTCCCGGAGCCACCGCTTTCAGACAAACCGCCCGTCTAGCGGCCGGATCAGAGCGCGTACTCCTCCCCCAACTCGGGCACTCGCGCATCGCGCACTCCGCGCGTCGTGAGCTCGCGCTCGAGCGCCTCAGACTGGTCGGCATCGCCGTGGACGATGAAGATTCGTTGGTCCGGCTCGGACTGGTGGAGGATCCAGTCGAGGAGCTCTTGCTGATCGGCGTGGGCGCTGAGCGCGTTGATTACCTGCACTCGGGCGCGCACATGGTAAGGCTCGCCGAAGATGCGCACCTCCGGTTCCTTCTCAACCAGCCGCCGGCCGAGGGTGCCGTGCGCCTGGTAGCCGACGATGAGGATCGTGGTCTTGGGATCCTCGATGTTGTTGCGAAGATGATGGAGGATGCGACCGGTCTCCGCCATGCCCGAAGCCGAGATGATCATCATCGGCCCTTCCCGGGCGTTCAACGCCTTGGACTCCTCGACGTCCCGAATATAGGTCAGGTTGGGGAGGCTGAAAGGCCTGCCTCCGGCCGCGATCTGGCGGCGGAACTCGGCATCGAAACACTCCGGGTGTAGCCGGTAGATCTCGGTGACATTCACCGTGAGCGGGCTGTCGACATAGATCGGCAACACCGGGACTCGTTTGGCATCTTGCAATCGCGCGATCCAGTACACGAGCTCTTGGGTCCGGCCGACCGCGAAGCTGGGCACGACCACCTTGCCGCCGCGATCCGCAGCCTCGATCAGCACTTGGGCGAGCTCATCGTCGACTTGGTCGATGGGATGGTGCAGGCGGCCGCCATAGGTGGACTCGGTGATCAGGATCTCGATCCCCATCGGACGCTCGGGATCGCGCAAGATGGGGCTTTTCTTGCGACCGAGATCACCGGTGAACCCGATCCGCCGCCGGACGCCCCGCTCCTCGACGTCCAGAACCACCACCGCCGACCCCAGAATGTGGCCCGCATCGTGGAAGGTTACCTTCACTCCCGGAACGACCGACGCCTGCGTGCGGTAGGGGACCGCCGCCACCCGCTCCATGAGGTGCACCGCGTCCTCCTCGGAGTAGAGCGGCTCGATCGGCGGTTGTTCCCGCCGCAGGTGGCGGTTGAAAAACTGGGCGTCCTGCTCTTGGATGTGAGCGGCGTCACGCAGCATGGTCGAACAGAGATCCCGGGTCGCCGGGGTGGCGTAGACCACGCCTTCGAAGCCCTGGCGGGCCAGCTGCGGCAGGTTGCCGGCGTGGTCGATGTGGGCATGCGATAGGACCACGACATCGATCGAGCGCGGATCAAAGGGCAGATTCCGGTTCCGGCGATTCGACTCTTCCCGATGCCCCTGAAAGAGGCCGCAGTCGAGGAGCACCCGCGAACCGTTCACCTCGAGGAGATGCATCGAGCCGGTGACCGTGCGCACGGCGCCAAGGAAGCTGAGCTTCACCGCATCTTCTCCAATCGGGGGGTAGTTGCCGGCTCCGATGTAGCCGGCTCGGAATCGGGTTTCGATTCGGAGTTGGATTTCGACTCGGAGTCGGCTGGCGGCTCGGAGTCCGGCTCCCTCTCCGGGCAACCGTCTTCGTCGGCGAACCCGTCCAAGTCTTCGGCCGATCTCGGGCAGAGGTCGGTGGAGTCGGGGATCCCGTCGCCATCGTTGTCGGGATCCGGACAACCGTCCTCGTCGGCGAACCCGTCCAAGTCCTCGGCGACGTCCGGGCAAGCGTCGCGCAAGTCCGGAATCATGTCACCATCGTTGTCGGGATCCGGACAGCCATCGCGGTCGGCAAAGCCGTCCTTGTCCTCCGGATCGCTCGGACACCGGTCAGTGAGGTCTCCGACGCCGTCTCGATCCCGATCGCGATCGAGCGGCAAAAGATCGGTGCCGAGACGCAGGCGCAACCCCCAGTCGGGATAGGCCAGATGCGGATCGAAAACGGTATCCGCGTCATCCCCAGCCAGAGGAAGATCGAGCTGGGCGCCGAACTCGAGCACACCCAGGCGGAGGGCGAAACCCGGACTCAGGGTGAACGGAGCCTCGCGCGAAGAGATCAAGTCGCCGGCACCGATCAAGAGCGGGAGTTCCATCTCGACCAAGAGAACCGCGGACGGACGACTCACCGCCAGGGCGAAGCGCAGATCGAGCCGATCATGGGCCTCCGGTCCGAGCACCAGCAGCGGAAAGCGCTCGGGAAAAGGAGCCGAAGCCATGCCGGCGCCCGGCGCGGAACGGTCGACCCATGTGCCCTCGGCGTGCAGATGCATCGCCACCGGGGCCGACGCGCGCGACAACCCCAGGGTCACCGCGCCCCCGCCGAAGGAAGCGGCCTTTCCGCCGGTGAATGGGGTCCAGGTGAGGCCGGAACCGTTGTCGTAGGCGCTGTCGTTCCCCAACGGCAGGCTCACTCCACCTTCGACCCGGGCTGCGAGCCGTTCGGACAGGATCCGCGTCGTGCGGCTGAGAGTGAGCTCTAGATCGTCGAATCCGATCCGCCGGCCCTCGCCACCGCCCACCGGGCCAAAGGCTCCTTCGCCGGGGCTCAAGCTCGCCCAGCCGAGGCGGGCTCTTCCGCTGAGGCCGTGTCCCAGGCCGTAGCCGAGCTCGACCTCGCTGCGGGTGACGAGGGCACCGGCCAGCGCCATGATGGCGGGGTCGGCAGCTTCAAGAGCGCGGCTCGAATGACGGAACTGCTCGTGAGTGATGCTCACGCTCAGGACTCGCGGCGGCACCGGGACCGCGGGGTGTGAACGGGATAGCAGGATGGGAGGCGCACCGCGCGGAGCGAAATTCCCCGGGAAGGCGATGAAATCGGCGGCCGCAGGCTTCGCGGCCAGCAGACTGGCGAAGATGAGGGCAAGAAGAGAATTGGCAGCGGCCGTCCATGCGCAAGTCGATGCCCTCTGCGTCCGCTTGGCGCCTTCGCTCATCAATCGCCGATCATAACCGCTCCCTGCAAGGATCACACGGCGTCGCTGCGCAGGTTCACCCAGAAGAGCTCAGCCGGCGAATCGCCTGGATTGCGCAGCTGATGAGGTCGGTCGGCGGGGAAGAAGACCGTTTGGCCCGCGCGCAAGACATGGGTCTCCCGTCCAACCCGAGCTTCAACCGTCCCCGCCAGAACCAGGCCCCCCTCTTCGCCGGGATGGTGATGGAGCTGGGATTCCTCGAAGGGATCCAGCCGCAAGTGACGAACCTCGATGCGGCAGCCCGGAATTCCGGCGGTGAGAAGCTCGCAAAGCGCGATCGACGTCGTACTCGGGTCGTGGGGTCGCTGCCCCTTTCTGATCACCGAAACCTCGGGTAGCTCCTCGTCCTCGAGGAAGTAAGCTCGCGGTTTCCCCAGCGCCTCAGCGATCCTGGTCAACGCCCCAAGGGTGGGTGAGGTCTCGCCGCGCTCGATTTCCGACAGATGGGTGGCCGAACAGCGCGTGCTCATGGCGAGGTCCTTGAGGGTCATGTCCCGCGCGCAGCGCAGCTGGCGCACTCGGTTCCCGAACTCGCACGAAGTGGGCATGCGGCCGCCTCTCTACCACCGTGCTCGCGGATAAGTCACCCAAAGCGCTCGCGCCGGGTGGGCCCGGGGGTTCACGAGCGAATGGGCGGCCTTGCCGTTGAAATGGATGGCGTCGCCCTCCTCGAGGATATAGTCAAGCGATCCGATGCGCACTCGGAGTCGGCCTTCCAGGACGGAGCCGAGCTCCTCGCAGGCGCCGAGGGCACATTCCCGCTCGCTGAGGCTCGCGTCTGGCCCCAGGCGCAGGATGTATAGCGACACATCAAAGGGGAAATCGGGTCCGAGCAAGTTCTCGATCACCACCGAGCCCTGTTTGAGGCTCAATTCGCGGCGATCGCCGGCGGCTCCGACCACGACGCTGCGCAACAGGTCGCCTTCGAGCAGGAGACCGCCGAGCTTGACCCCGAGCGCCTCGGCGATCTGAGTCAGGGAGACGATCGTGGGTGATGAACGCCCGCGCTCGACCTCCGATACATGAGTGACCGAGAGTCCCGCCCGCGCCCCAACTTCTTTGAGCGTCAGGCCCAGACCCAAGCGCTGGCGACGGATCCGCTTCCCAAGCTGGATGATCTCCGCCTCACGCTCCCGATTCATGGCGGTTCCTTGAGTGGGCGGTCAGCCCCACACACACAAGCCGCGAAACCGAGATCCTTCTCGGCTTCCGCGCACTCACAACATTTTCGATCTGCTCGCTCTAGGACGAGACCGGGCGAGCCGATGACGTGAAGACTGATAGCCGGGGTTGAGTCGGGAGAACCCGCGGCCAGTGATGCTGCCTCGGTGAATCCGGCGAAGAGATGGCCGGTCCAAGCCGCACCGAGGCGGGAATTATACCCCAGGACGCAAGGCGGTCAAGAAATGCTGTTGTCGAAACCCCCAGGTCCGCTGCTGGAAGAGAGGCCGCCTTGCCCCAGGGGGTCAACCGGAGTTGACGCCTTCGCGCTTGCACCTCTAGCATCGCGGGCATCCGAGATGTCGATGCTGCGCCAACTGGCCAACTCCAGACCCGAGCCTTCGCCCGTCGTCCTCATCGTGGACGACGAGCCCGCGATTACGACCAGCTTGCGCAGCTTCTTCGCCCTGGATACCGATTACGAGGTGCACACCTTTCAGAGCCCGAAGGCGGCGCTGGACGCTTTGCCGCGGATCAATCCGGACATCGTCATCTCCGACTTCCTGATGGCGGAAATGGACGGCATCCGCTTCCTCGGCCGGGTCCGCGAGTTCAACCGCGACATCCCCCTCATCCTCTTGACGGGGTATGCTGACAAGGAGAACGCCATCCGCGCCATCAACGAGATCGGTCTGTACCAGTACGTCGAGAAGCCCTGGGACAACGACGCCTTCAAACTGATCGTCCAGAACGGTCTCAGGCAGCAGAGCCTGGCTCGGGCGCTGCGGGCCAAGATTGGCGAGCTCGATACGGTGTTGACTCGCCTCACCTCGCTGCAGGCTCGCGACGAGCTCATGCGTGGCGAGCTCGAGATGGCGCGGCGAATCCAAGAATCGCTGCTGCCGTCCGCTCCTCCCCAGCTCCCTGGGCTGCGGGTCGAGTCGCACTATCTGCCGCTCATCGAGGTGGGGGGCGACTTCTTCGACTTCCACACCGGCCGGGAAGGGCAGCTCGATCTGCTCATCGCCGATGTCGCCGGCCATGGGATACAGGCCGCCCTCATCACCAGCATGGTGAAAGTGATGTTCCAGGAGTGCGCCACCGGCGACCTGTCCCCCGCCGCGACCCTGAGCCATCTGAGCTCGCGGCTCGGCAAGCTTCTCCCCATAGGTCGCTTCGTGACCGGAATCGCCGCCTCGGTCGAGCTTCCCCGCCGCCAGTTGCGGATCGCCAACGCCGGACACCCCCTACCCTATCTGCTTTCGGCCCGCCGGCGACGGCTCGAGCCGCTGGCCGGAGCGTCGCTGCCGATCGGCATTCTCGCTCCGGGGATCGCGCCGCCGTATACCGATCTCGAGCTGGTCGCCGAACCCGGGGACCGCCTCTTTCTCTACACCGACGGGCTCGCCGACGTGAGCTCGCCGAGCGGCGAACGGTTCGGCGACGAGGAGATGCTCCAAGTTCTCGACCGCGCCGCGACCAGCCACGGGAGGAGCGGCGAGAAAGCGAATCCGCTGGGGGAGCTGCTGCTGGCTGCGGCCAGGCGGTTTGCCGCCGGCCAGTTGCCGGTGGATGACATCAACATCATCACCCTTACCTTCGAGAGCTAGGGGGTTGGCCGGCGACCGGCACCGGCGACAGGCGCCACCGGCGACCGGCGCCTTGCCGGGAACCCCGTCCCATGCTAATCTGCGACAGTCCAGGCGCGGCGGTTGACCGCGCTTCCCCCGTAGGGTCGCGTGGAGACCGTGGAGGGCTCATGCCCAAGCAGGTCAAGGAAGCCAGGGAGACCAAGGCCACCGAAGCCACCAAGGTAGCCAGGACCACTCCAACCGCCAGGGCCGCCAGGACCGCCAAGCCCCCCAAGATCGCTCGTCGCCAGCAGACCGGCAAGAAGTCTCCCACCGTGATCGAGGTCGGCGCCGCGATCATCCAGCGGCAGGGCAGGTACCTGGTGTCACAGCGACCCGAGGGATCCCACCTGGGTCCGTGTTGGGAGTTCCCAGGGGGCAAGCGCGAGGCCGGAGAGACCATCGAAGAGTGCGTGGTCCGGGAGGTTCGGGAGGAGCTGGGGGTAGAGGTCAGCGTCGGCAAACTCTGGCGGGTGATCCAGCGCGCCTTTCCTGATCGAGTGGTGAAGCTTCACTTCTTCATGTGCGCGATCGAATCGGGCACACCGAGGGCCATCGGCTGCCAGCATTTTCGCTGGATCTTGCCCAGCGAGTTCACCAACTACGATTTCCCGCCGGCGGATCTCGACATCATCCAGGATCTGGCGCGGAAGGCGCTGCGCTTGCAGGCGGCGCCTGCATAGCCCGCCAGTCGCTGCAAGCTCGACCGGAGCCGGCCCGCGCGCCGACCGCCGCGGATGAAGATCGACCCCACCCAGCTGTCCCGCCCATCGGCCTACTCTCTCTTCATCTCGACCATCGTGCCGCGCCCGATCGCGTTCGTATCGACCCTGTCGCCGGAGGGACGCCCGAACTTGGCGCCCTTCAGCTTCTTCATGGGTGTCTCCTCCGACCCGCCGACCCTGGCGGTGGCGGTCGGACGCCGGCGCGGAGCGCTCAAAGACACCGCACGCAACATCGAATCCGGGGGTGAGTTCGTGGTCAACGTGGTCACCCAAGACCTGGCCCGCCCGATGGTGCTCACCTCGGGGGACTTCGCCCCTGAAATCAACGAATTCGAGCAGGCCGGCCTCACCCCGATCCCTTCCGAACGGGTGGCGCCGCCGCGAGTCAAGGAGTCCCCGGTCCATATGGAATGCCGGCTCGAGCGAATGCTCTCGATCGGCCGTTCGCAGACCGCGCTCATCATCGGTGAGGTCCTTCTCTTCCACATCGACGACGGCTTGTGGAGCGGCCAGGACGTCGAGATGAGCCTCCTCAAGCCGCTGGGGCGCTTGAGCCGCGCCCTCTATGCCCCGATCGCGGAGATCTGGGAGATCCCGCGCCCCGAGCTGGACCCGGCCAGCGGACGGTTGCCACGCCTCGAGCCGTGACTTGCTCAATCCTCCCCGCCGGCCGGATCGATCGGCTGCCGGTGGCGTTTCTTCGCCGCTTGGCGGGTCTTGGTGTCAAGCCGCCGCTTGATCGCGGCCCCGGTCGGCGCCGTCGGGCGGCGCCGCCGCGGTGGGACCAGCGCCTTCCGCACCAGCTCACCTAGTTTGTCGCGGCAGTCATCAAGATTCGACGCCTGATCGCGGTAGCGCTGGCTGGTGATGATGAGTTCACCGGTCTGGTTGAGCCGCCGCCGGGCGAGGCGGCGCACGCGATCCTTGACCTCCTCCGAAAGTGCGGCCGAAGTCTCCAGGGCGAAGCGCAACGTCACGCGACTGGCCACCTTGTTGACGTTTTGCCCACCCGGGCCGCTGGCGCGCGAAAAGGTCGCGCTTAGGTCGGCGGCCGGGATCAGGATCC
>Ga0184637_10002056_pt1 | contig 13098 bp, 14 predicted proteins | sample PLM3_127_b2_FD_133143 | JGI IMG/M metagenome (GOLD analysis project Ga0184637, IMG submission 133143) | Groundwater sediment microbial communities from an aquifer in East River, Colorado, USA - PLM3_127_b2 | ecosystem: Environmental > Terrestrial > Soil > Riparian zone | place: USA: East River...
ACCGCCGCCCGAGGCGGCCTTCAGCATGACGGGGAAGCCGATCTCGGCCGCCGTGGCCCGGGCCGCGTCGAGGTTCACCAGCACGTCGTTGCTGCCTGGCACCGTGGCCAGACCCGCTTCAGCCATTCGCCGCCGCGCGACTACCTTGTCGCTGAAGGCGTGAATGACGTCTTGCGATGGCCCGACGAAGACGAGATCGCACCGCTCGCACACCTCGGCGAGGTAGGCGTTTTCAGCGAGAAAGCCGTAGCCGGGGTGCAGGGCATCGCAACCTGTGGTGACGGCGGCGCTCACCACGTGCGGGATATTGAGGTAGCTCTGGTCACTCGGCGGTGGCCCGATGCATACCGTGTGGTCGGCAAGACGGGCCCCGAGCGACTCGCGATCCGCAACAGAGTGGGCAAGCACGGCCTCGATCCCTAGCTCGTGGCAGGCTCGAATGATGCGGACGGCGATCTCGCCGCGGTTGGCCACCAGCATCCGGCGAATCTTCATAGTAGTGAAAGCTGAGCAGTTTGGTTCATGCCATCACCATACCGCCGTCGACGTTCACTACCTGGCCGGTGATGTACGCCGCCTGATCCGAGGCGAGAAACGCCACAACCGCCGCTACCTCGTCGGGAGCGCCGACTCGTGCCAATGGGACGAGACTCAAGAACTTTTCCCTGGTTTCCTGGGCAACGTCGGCCCAGATGTCCGTCTCGATAAAGCCGGGCGCCACGACGTTGGCAGTGATCCCCCGCGACGCAACCTCGCGCGCGACCGAGCGGGTGAAGCCGATCAGCCCCGCCTTGGCTGCCGCGTAGTTCGCCTGGCCTGCGTTGCCCATGATGCCGGCAACCGAGCTGATGGCGATGATGCGTCCGGACCGCTGGCGGACCATGCCGCGCAGCACAGCGCGCGTGCACAGAAACGCCCCGCGTAGGTTGGTCGCGAGCACAGTATCCCAGTCGGACTCGTCCATGCGGAGAAGCAAACGATCCCGAACGATTCCCGCGTTGTTCACGAGGATGTCGACGTGCTGGAAGCGATCCAGCGCTGTCTTCACCAGCCTCTCGACGTCGTCTGCCTGCGAGACGTCCGCCTCGATCGCCGTCGCCTCGATCCCGTGCTCCGCGGCTGCGCGACACGCCTCCTCCGCCGCCTCGGAGTTCGCTCGATAGTTCAGCGCGACGTTCGCGCCTTGCTCGGCAAACGCGAGGGCGATCGCGCGTCCGATGCCTCGAGAGGCGCCGGTCACCAGCGCGGTCTTCCCCGCCAGGCTCCGCGGAGTCAAAGGTAGCTGGGGGCGCCGAGGAACAGGGCCGCGGCGGTCACGATCGCGTCGGGCGCACCCGCGGACAGGGTTGGCGCCTCGGGAAGCGTCCGGCGCACGAGGCCCGCCAGGACCTGGCCTGGGCCGAGCTCGACGAATGTCGAGCATCCCATCTTCGCCAGCGTGTGGACTGAGTCCTCCCATCGGACTGGGCTGGTTATTTGCCGAGACAACTCGACGCGAAGCGCATCCGGATCGGTCGTCGCTTCGCCCGTGGAGTTGAGCACGATTGGCGTGTGAGGCTGGTGGAGCTCCGCCCAAAAAACGATGTCCCGGAAGTCGTGCGCGGCGGCTTCCATGTAGCGAGAGTGGAAGGGGCCTCCGACGTTCAGGGGAATCACGCGACGGGCTCCAGCCGCGGTCGCCAGCTCCGATGCAAATGCGATTGCGGCCCGTTCGCCGCTCAACACGACCTGGCCGGGGGCGTTCAGGTTCGCGACCTCGACGCTGGCGCCCGTTCTGGCTGACGCCTCTGAGCAGATGCCACGCAGGGCCGTGGCGTCCACGTTCAGGACGGCCACCATTGTGCCGTCCACCTGCGACGAGTCGCGCTCCATGAGCCGCCCACGCTCATGGACGAGACGGATCGTCGTCTCCTCATCCAACACGCCTGCCCAGCAGTACGCCGCGAGCTCGCCTACGCTGTGACCGGCGACGGCGAGAGCTTCTGGCCGCCCGCCAACCACCTCTCGCAGGTGGGCCGCGGCCGCCAGGCTAACGACGACGACCGCGACCTGCGCGACACTCGTCCGCGTCAGTTCTTCGAGCGGGCCTTCATCGCACAGACTGCGGAGCGGGAGGTCAGTGATCCGCTCGGCCAGGAGGAAGATCTGTTCCGCCGCGGGGCTGGCCTGCCGCAGGGCGGTACCCATCCCTACTTCCTGGGATGCCTGGCCGGGAAAGACGATGGCGGATGCAGTGGGGGGCACAGCCGTCTACGCCCCCGTCTGGTTAGCTGCCACGCGCTCCTTCGCTCACAGCGGCCGCGCGGTTTCCTTCACGTCAAGAACGGCGTGGCCATTGTACGTCCCACAGAACGGGCACACCCGGTGTGTCGGTTTGAGACGATGGCACTGCGGGCAGGGGCCGAGCTGAGGAAGCTGAGCGTGTAGGTGGCTGCGCCGATTGTTCCGGCGCCGACGGGGAATCTTCTTCTTGGGAAGTGCGCCCATACTATCCTTCGGGGTTTGAAACTCACCGATTGTACCGGATCAGGGCCTGTGATCTTCGCCTATGAGTCCGGCGAGGGCGGCGAAGGGTCCGCTCGCGCCGGCTGGGTCCGTCGCGCAGGTACAGGTGCCCACGTTGAGGTTTGTGCCGCAGACAGGGCAGAGGCCCCGGCACGTGGGCGAGCATAGTGGTTGCAAAGGCAATGCTGTCTCGATGTACTGCCTAGCCGCCTCAGTGAGGTCGAGGACGTGCCGTTCATCGATGCGTAACGCTTCGTCCTCGGGCGCATCGAGGGGGGCCCCCGTGACCACGTGGATTGACGGCAGGAACTCCTCCGCGAGGTCGACCGTAACGTCTCGCTCCAGAGGCTCCAGGCAACGCGAACATTCGAGCTCGATCGAAGTCGTCAGTGATGCGCGCACCAGGACGCCATTCGGGGTTCGGAGCAGGCGCGCGCTCCCGCGGACGGGGCTGGTGACGCGCATTTCCGGCCCGAAGCGAGGGTTGGGTTCGTCGATAGCGACCTGTCGGCTCGAGCCGGTCGCCGACTTCAGCAGCTCGGAAACGTTGTCGGCCAGTGTCACTTTACTCAGAGCCTTGTTATGTGTGGGGTGAGCCCACACAAAAGACCCTCCCTCCCGGTTAGCGCTCGGCCGCCGCTTCCGGCTCCCCGTCGCGGTCGTCGCGCTCTTCGGCTTCCGCCGCTGGCTGCAGCGAGCGCAGTCCATTTCTCACCGTGCCCGCAAGTCCTTCCAGGCGCTTGTCGAGATCGAGCAGAACCCGGTAGGCGTACTCATCGACCTCGCGCCGTACCTGGGCGACGCGCCGCTCGGCCTGGGCGATGACCTCCTCTCCTTGCGCCTCGGCCTCACGCGCAATGTGGTGGTTCTGCACGAGCTCGCGCGCCTCGTTCTCAGCGCCCTTGATAATCTGCTCGGCCAGTGTGTGGGCCTGCTCGATCACAGCGTCGCGGTCGGCGTTCACCTTTCGGGCCTGGCGGATCTCGTTGGGCAGGCTCAATCGAATCTGGTCGATGATCTCGAAGCACTCCTCGTCATCGATGAGGGCTCGGCTGGTGAACGGCAGGCGTGTGCCTGCCCCGAGCACCTCTTCGAGCCGCTCCAACAGGTACGTGATGTCCATGGACTCCGGTTCGCGGGGGGACGGCTCAACCATCGGTTCGCTCCCGCTTTCGTCGTAAGGCCTCTGCTACTCCGGCCGGAACCAGGTCCTCGATCGGTGCTCCGTGCTGGGACAGCTCCTTCACGAGCGTGGAGCTCAGGTGCGCGTGCTCAAGCGAGGTCATCAGGAAGAGCGCTTCGATGTCCTCGTTTAGATGGCGGTTCATCAGCGCCAACTGGAACTCGAAGTCGAAATCTGACGTCGCGCGCAGGCCGCGAATGATGGCGTGCGCGCTCCGGTCCCTGGCGTAATCGACGGTAAGATTAGCGTAGCTCGCGGCTTCCACGTTCGTCCACTGCGCTACGCTCTCACGGACCAGTTCGACACGCTCCGCGGTCGTGAAGTAGAGCCGCTTATCGGGCTTGTCGTAAACGGCGACGATGACATGCCCGAAGAGATCAGACGCCCTGTGAATGATGTCGACGTGCCCGTTGTGAAGGGGGTCGAAGCTGCCGGGGTAGAGCGCGACGAGCTCGTTGTTAGGGCTTGGGCGGCGTTCCGACATCGCTCGCTCCCGACGCATACAACGTGATGGCGGTCGTGCTGTGATACCGGGATCGTGACAGGTGAAGGCGACCGGGCTCGGTGGGTAGCTCGACTGAGCGAGCGTGCTCGATCACCAGCAGCGTTCGCTCGTGAATGATGCCGGAAGCGCCTATGGTCGCCAGGAGCACGGGCAACGCGGGATCGGCGTAAGGGGGATCGGCCAGTATTAAATCATAGGGAGCGCGGAAAGTCGATACCGCGTTTTCGGCCCGAAGGGCGTGCACGGAGCCCTGTTGCTCCAGCCCGGTGCGGCGCAGGTTCTCTTCGATTGTCGCTCGCGCTCGGGCATTGGACTCCACGAAGTCGCAGTGCTCCGATCCGCGGCTGAGCGCCTCGATGCCGAGCGCCCCGGTTCCGGCGTAGAGGTCCAGCACGCGGCGAAAAGGAAAGCCGTCGTCACCGTCCTCCTCCGCTCGACGGAAAGCCTGTGCGTCGAGCATAGAAAAGATCGCGCCCTTCACCTTGTCGGTGGTGGGCCGCATGGCGAGCCCGCGCGGCGCGACGAGGGGTCGACCTCGGGCGGAGCCTGAGATCACCCGCACGGCAAAGAAGGCTGGGCGCCTCCCCCCACCTCCACTAGTTCACCTCGCCAGAGGACTCGCCCAGGGCCTCCACCGCCCGGGCGAGCGCGGCATGCTCTGGTAGCTCCAGGGTCGGGTCCTCGCGAAGGAGGCGGCCGGCGGCCTCGCGGACTTGCTGCACGAACTCCACGTCCGTGATCTGGGCAATGCGCAACGCCGGAAATCCGCTCTGGCGGAGGCCCGCGTATTCGCCGGGCCCGCGGATCCGCAAGTCCTCCTCTGCAAGCTCCAGGCCGTTCGTTGACTGTGCGACGGCGCTCAGCCGTTCCAACGCCTCCGGTGTCTCGCTTCCGGCTATAAGGAAGCACTGGCCCGGCTCAACTCCGCGGGCGACTCGTCCCCGGAACTGATGGAGCTGCGCAAGTCCAAACCGCTCGGCGCCCTCGATCACCATGACCGTTGCATTCGGAACGTCGATTCCCACCTCGACAACCGACGTCGACACGAGGACGTCGGACTGGTGCGCCGCGAAATCTCGCATCACCTGGTCCTTGTCGGCGGGCCGCATCCGGCCATGGAGCAAGGCGAGGCGGAGGCCGGCCAGGTCGGCCTCCTGAAGGCGCGCGTACTCCTCGGTTGCTGCCCGCGCCTCAACGCTGGGCGAGCCTTCGACCAACGGGCAGATGACGAAGGCCTGTCGGCCTTCGGCCGCCGCCGAGCGGATGGCTGCGTAGGCGGAGCTACGCGCCATCGGCCGCAACAGCTCCGTCTGGACCGGTCGACGACCCGCGGGAAGCTCGTCGATGGTCGACACGTCGAGGTCACCGTAGACGGTCAGGGCCAACGTACGTGGGATCGGCGTCGCCGTCATCACCAGGAGGTGTAGGCTTTGTCCTTTCTCGCGCACCGCGACCCGCTGGTTCACGCCGAAGCGGTGCTGCTCGTCCACCACGGCGAGCAGCAGCCGCGCGAACTCGACGTCTGACTGGATGATCGCCTGGGTCCCGACCACGACGTCCGCCTCGCCGCTGGCGATGGCGGCGAGCGTTCGCTGCCGCTCCGGGCGCGAGAGGGCGCCACTCAGAAGCACAACGCGGACAGGGCGTCCCAGGGCAGCTTCAAGAGCGGGTCGTGTCCCGCCAAAAAGGTCGGTCAGCGTGCGGAGATGCTGCTCGGCGAGGATCTCCGTTGGCGCCATCAAAGCTGCCTGGCCGCCGCTCGCCACGGCCGCGAGCATCGCCATGGCCGCGACAACCGTCTTGCCTGAACCCACCTCCCCCTGGAGCAGCCGCAGCATCGGACGATCGCGCGCAACGTCCGCCAGGATCTCGGACAGGGCGCGCTGCTGACCGCCCGTGAGCGAGAACGGCAGATGCTGGCGGAGCTCGGCGAGTAGCGACCAGGGCACCTGGATCGGGTTCGACTTCAGCGACTGGTGTGCCAGGCGTCGCTGCAGGACGAGGAGCTGCAACGCGAACAGCTCGTCGAATCCGAAGCGCAGCTGGCCCGCTGCCAGTCGGTCCTCGGAAGTTGGCCGGTGCAGCTCGAGGATCGACTCGTTGCGCGGGATCAGGTCCTCTTCGGCACGCAGCCACGCGGGCAACCATTCCTCGGCAGGCGGCAGGCCCACGATCGCCCGCCGGACCAGGGCGCGAACGAACGGCTGGGACAGGCCGGCGGTGAGGGGATAGACGGGCACGATGCCGCGTGTGTTCAGCGGCGGCTCCGAAGCCGGCTCGTAGTCCGGATTCTCGAAGTAGGTCTGCCGACCGTAACGGACGAGCTCGCCTGACACGGCGAGCCGGGTGCCCTGGCGTATGGTCGGCGGCACGATTCCCGCCCTGATCCAGACGGCGCCAATGCTCCCGGTGCCGTCGCTCAGCGTTGCCGTGATCCGCAGACGCTTGTGCGGCAGATGCGCCACGTCAACCCGGGTGACGGTGCCTTCGAAGCTCGCCAGATGCTGGAACCCGAGCGAGGTGGCGGGCTCCGGCGGCGGATAGAAGATGTACCGATTCGGCAGATGAAAGCGGAGATCGCCGACGTTAGTGATGCCGAGCGCGGCGAGCCGCTTTGCCCGCGTGGCCCCGACTCCGGACAGACTGGCCACCGGGGCCCCGGGGTCGACCGGGCGAGAGGGTGCAGCCGGGCGGGCGATCGTGCCGGAGGGGCGTGCCATCGGAGGCCGGGTGGCCTCCTCCTGGGCCTCCACTGGCGGTTTATCGCGAATGGCAGCTCGTACCGACGGATCGTCGGCGAGACGGTCTAAGGCCTCGAGGACTTCCGATGTCGTCTGGGAACGTTCGCCTTCGGTCAGCTTCCCGTAGCGCTGAATTCGCTCCACGAGATCAGCGTCTAACTCGATAGGCGGCTGGAGGCGCGCCATCAGCGCGCTGAGGCCGCCCACAACCGCGCGGTCGTCGTGGCCGCGTTGCTGTTCCAGGCGCAGCACATTCCGCAGCGTTCCAGCGGATCCGCTGGCGCCCCGGGTCGGTCCCCTACTCTGCAAGGAGGCAGCCGATGCCGAGCACCCCGGGCCCCGTATGGGTGCCAACGACGCTCCCGAGCTCGGCAATGGGAACCGAGGGGATGGATTCCCGGCGGGCGACCTCGGCCGCGAATGCTCTGGCCTCCTCCTCGCAGTCGCTGTGGGCGATGGCGATCCGCTCCTTGCGGCCGAGCTGCTGGGTGATCTCGGCGACGCGACGGATCGCGGCAGCGCGCGTCCGGACGCGCTCAACCGGGTGGATCTCGCCATCGTGGCACTCGAGGATTGGCTTCACGCTCAGGAGGCCGCCGAGAAACGCCTCGGCCCGACCGATCCTCCCCCCGCGCTGCAGATACTCCAGAGTGTCCAGGGTGAGGTAAATACGCAGCCGTGGGATCATGTCCCTCAGCTTGCGCACGATCGCTTCGGCGGGGGCGTCGTCCCGTTCGAGCTCGGCGGCGGCCTGGGCAAGCCAGCCGAGCGTTACGGTGGTCGTGGCGGAATCCACGACGTGAACTCGGCCCTCGTCGACGTTGCGCGCCGCTGTGGTGGCCACGCTATAGGTCGCGCTGAGCTTGGCCGAGATGTGCACGGAAACCACAGCGTCGTACTGCTCCAGCAGGTTTCGGTAGACCTCCTCGAAGATTCCGAGCGGCGGCGCGGCGGTGCGAGGAATCTCACGGTCGGTTCTGAGGCGCTCGTAGAACTCGGAGGTGGTGACGTCGATCCGATCGCGGAGCACGTCCTTGCCCCAGTTCACCGTCAGTGGAACGACGGTGATGGCGAATTCCGCTGGCTCGGTGCCGGCGAAGTCCGCTGTGCTGTCGGTGACCACGGCGACGCCCGGCAATCAGCTACTCCACGGAGACCAAGTAGTCGTGGTGGGGCTGCCCACCCACTGCGATCTCTACATCGATGCCCAGACGAGAGCGGATCGTCCGCGCGATCTCTTCGGCGCCCGCTCGAGAGCCGTCGCGTCCTATAAAGACGGTCGCGATCTCGGCTTCAGTGTTGGTGAGGCGCTCGAGGGCGGCCTCGACCAGGTCCGGATACGACTGGCCGGCAGCGACAGCGGCTCCATCCAGGGTGGCGAAGACCGCGCCTTTCTCGACGTCCACCTCTCCCATCCTTGCTGCGCGTATAGCGCGGGCGACTTCGATCCAGTGGCAGCGGCTCGCGGCTTCAGCCATTGGGGTCGCGTTCACGCCAGCCGAGACCTCTGGGCTCGCGGCGAGCACGGCCGCGATCCCGCGCGGCATGCTTTCCGTCGGCACGACGACCACGGCCCGCCCCGTCGCCTGCTTCGCAGCCTGCCGCGCAGCCAGCGCCGCGTTGGGGTCATTTGGTAGCACGACGACGTCGGTACGGCCCGTCTGGAGGATAGCGTCGAGGATCTCCTGGACCGACGGGTTCATCGTGTGGTCCGCCCGCACGACGGTCGCGCCGTAGCTCTCGAAGATCTCCTGAAAGCCCGCGCCCAGAGCAACCGCGACGATGCTGGTCCCTAGCTCCAGCATCCGAGTTGCATCAGGTTTTGACCGCCGGTTCGGCGCGACCGCGGCCTCGAAGCCCTGCCGCTGGATCTGCATGTTGTCGATTTTCACGCGCACGACTTCGCCCATCTCGGTCGCCATGTCCAGCACCGCGCCAGGCCGCAGCGTGTGCACGTGGACCTTCATCAGACCTGAATCCCCTACGGCAAGGACGCACGTCCCAAGCTCGGCGAGTCGGGCACGAATCGCGTCCTGCTTCAGGCCCTCGCCCTGGAAGAGCACCTCCGTACAGTAGCCATAGAAGTCGTCTTCCTTCGCATGGAGGGAAGAGAAATCCACGCGCATGCCGACGGGAACTGCCCCGCTGCCGGTCGGCTCACCCTTGAAATGAAGAAGTATCCCTTCGAGCAGGACTCGCAAACCCTCGCCGCCGGAATCCACCACCCCAGCCTGCTTCAGGATGGGCAGCTGCTCCGGCGTCTCGGCGACCGCCACGCGTGCTGCCTCGTGCGCGCGCTCCAGAGTTTCGATCAGGCTGGCGGAGCCATCGGCCGCCTCGAGCGCGGCGTCAGCCGCGCGGCGGGCGACGGTGAGGATCGTGCCCTCGACAGGGTTGGATACGGCGCCGTAAGCAGCCGTAGCTCCTACCCCGAGCGCTCGAGCGAGCAATCGCGCGTCGACCGCCTGGTGGCCTTCGAGCTCACGGGCTATGCCCCGCAGCAGCTCCGCAAGGATCACACCCGAGTTACCGCGTGCGCCCATGAGCGCCCCACGTGCCATGGCGGCGGCGACCTCTTCCAGTGACCCATCTGCAGCCTGGGCCTCGTCGGCTGCGGCTCGCAGCGTGAGGGACATGTTCAGTCCCGTGTCGCCATCTGGCACCGGGAACACGTTCAGTGCGTCGATGGCCTCTCGGTGCCGATCGAGCCAGTCGGCAGCGGCTGCGAGGCTGGCCCGTAGCTCCGCTCCGCGAACGAGCTCGATGCTTCTGGCGGACGTGTCCGGGGCGACATCCAATCTCACAGCCCTCGGTGCACCTTGAAGCCGGTTATAGCAGACGCCGGTCGTAGAGCGTCAACGCGCGTTGCCGCCCGTCGGAGGCAGCCGCTAGAATGCCACATCCTCAGAGTTTAGACAGTGAGTTCAACGTGCGCAGTCGATGCGATATCTGCGGCAAGGGCACGGCGTTCGGCCACAACGTGAGCCACTCCCACCGAAAAACCAATCGGCGCTGGCTGCCGAACATCCAGAAGTCGACGATCGTCGTCGATGGCTATCCGCGGAAGCTGCAGGTCTGCACGCGCTGCATGCGCACCGCGCAAAAGCACGCGGGCAGCCAGGAGTAACGTCAACGGACCGCTCATCCTGAGCTCGTCGAAGGACGGGGTGGTTCGACAAGCTCACCACGAGCGCCTTCCCCGCCTCTTAGACCGTCCCGATTGGGGCGGCCACCTCCCTCAGCCTTCGCAAGTTCGATTCGATGGCGTCGTTCCCGAACACCGCGGATCCCGCGACGAGAACTTCAGCGCCAGCCGCTACGAGCCGAGGGGCCGTCTCCAGGTTAACCCCGCCGTCTACCTCGAGCTCCGCGGCGCAGTCCATCTCCCTGAGCAGCTTCCGAGCACGGTGCACCTTGCGGATCGCTGCCGGAATCAAGCTCTGCCCGCCAAAGCCCGGGTTCACCGTCATGATAAGGATGAGGTCGACGTCTTCGATTACCTCTTCGAGAACGCCGACCGGTGTCGCCGGGCAGAGGGAGACCCCCGCTCGTGCACCGAGTGAGCGGATCAGGGCGAGCGTCGCCTGCAGGTGCCGACACGCTTCCTGGTGCACCGTAAGGATCGAGGCTCCCGCCTCGATGAAGTCGCGAGCGTAGCGCTCCGGCTCCTCGATCATGAGGTGCACGTCCAGTGGCAGCGACGTCGTGCGGCGTACGGCCTCGACCACGAGCGGGCCGACAGTCAGATTCGGGACGAACCTGCCGTCCATGACGTCGACGTGAATGTAGTCGGCCCCGCCATCCTCAGCGCGGCGGACCTGCTCGCCAAGGCGAGCGAAATCCGCGCTGAGGATCGACGGGGCCAGCTTCACCTGGTGGTTATGCGACCTGGTAGGCCATGGCTTGAAGCCGCTTCACGCGCTCCTCAGTGGTCGGATGCGTGCGGAACAGGTTCCCGAAGCCGCCGCCGCCGAGCGGGTTGACGATGAACAGGTGGGCGGCCGTCTCGGAGACGTGCATCGGGCGCATCTTAACGGTGGCTTCGAGCTTCTGCAGCGCGCTCGCCAGAGCTAGCGGATTACCGGAGATGCGGGCTCCCGCCGCATCCGCCTCGAACTCCCGAGCGCGGGAGATCGCCAGCTGGATAAGCATTGCCGCGATCGGCGCCAGGATGATCATGAGCAGGCCGACCGCGAGATCGGCGATCCCGCCGCCATGCTCGTCGTCACGGCTGCCCATGCCGCCGAAGATCATCGCCCACTGCGCCATGTGGGCGATCATGGTGATCGCGCCGGCGATCGTGGCCGTCACCGTCATGATCAGCGTGTCCCGGTTGCGGATGTGGCCCATCTCGTGGGACAGCACGGCTTCCAGCTCCGTGCGGTCCAGGATCTGAAGGATCCCCGTGGTTACGGCGACCGCCGCGTGGGACGGATCGCGTCCCGTCGCGAATGCGTTTGGCGAATCGGTCTCGATCACGTAGACGCGCGGCTTGGGGATGCGAGCGTACATCGCGAGGCTGTTCACGACGGAGTGGAGCTCCGGCGCTTCGGCCTCTGAGGCCTCCTTGGCTCCAGCCATCTTCAGCGCGATCTTGTCCGAGAACCAGTACGAGAAGAAATTCATGCCCAGCGCGAGGACGAAGGCGAATACCATGCCGTTGGTCCCCCCGATGAGGCGACCGACGAAGAGCATCAGCACCGTTAGGGCTGTTAGCAAGAGCACGGTCTTGAACATGTTGCCGCTTGACATTTGTGGTTCCTCTACGCTCCCTAGGAGTATGGTCGTCTTTGCTCGCTAGAGCACTCTTACGAACCTGTTACTCCGCGTCAAATGATACCAGAAGGCGTGCTTAGCCGGGCGCCAATGAGCGCCGGATAGCCGCGCAAGAAAGCGTCGATCGCGACAGGCCGACGCCCCTCGATGCCGATGATCCGCGGAAGCAGGAGTCCCTCCCCTGTCCCGACCGCCGCGGCTGTGGGGGCGCGGGCGCGGGGCCCGATGGCTCCCACCAATCCAGGCTCAGAGGAGCCCTGCGCGTCGAAGCCCGCCGTGAGGATGCGAAGTAGTTTGCCATCCCAGGTAGTAAAGGCCTGTGGCCACTCGGCGACGGCCCGCACGCGACGCCACAGGGTCTCCGCCCGCTCGCGCCAGTCCAGCGCGCCGTCAGCACGACCGAGCAGCCGACTGTACGTCGCCTCCGCGTCGTTCTGAGGCTGCGGCCGGATCTCGCCCGCGGCCCAGCGGGGGAGCGTGTCGACGAGGAGCTCTGCGCCCATATCTGCTAATCGGGGAGCGAGCGTGGCTGCGTCGTCCCCGTCAGCGATCGGGATCTCAGCGCGAGCCAGCACCGGCCCGCTATCCATCCCCTCATCCACCAACATGATGCAGACGCCCGTGACGTGATCGCCCGCGAGGATCGCTGCGGGGATGGGTGAAGGCCCACGGTGGCGGGGCACGAGCGACGGATGGACGTTGATCGCGCCGAGGGGCGGGACGTCCAGCAGGGCTTGCGGGAGGATCTGGCCGTAAGCCGCGATCACTATGGCGTCCGGGTGCTCTTGCCGGATCCGGTCGATCGCCTCTGTACGGCGAACCCGCTCCGGCTGGAAAACCGGGATGCCCAGCTGGGTGGCTTCATTAGCGACTGCGGGCTCGGCGAGCCGGCGCCCGCGGCCGGCGGGGTGAGGCGGCTGCGTGACGACCAGGGAGATTTCGTGCCCCGCGTCCATGATGGCATGCAACGAGGGCACCGCGAATCGCGGGCTGCCCATGAACACGACGCGCAGGACGGACCCCCACCTGCCAAATCAATTCGCGGCCGTCAGGCCATCGAGTTGGAGTGGCCTTGCGCTGTAGGCCTGGCCTACCGCCTCCGGCCACGTAGCACGGTGTTATACTTGCCGCCGCCTTAGGTGAGTCCATCCCTGGGGAGGCAGCGATCGTTCGTGACGGCTCGCTTCCCTACCACCTTACGATTCACGAGCTTCCGTCCAACATCCGCCCGCGGGAGCGCCTTCGGGCTCTGGGTCCGGAGGCCTTGTCGGACGACGAGCTTATTGCCATCATTCTGCGAACGGGAACGCAGTCGAATAACGTGCTCGACGTAGCCCGAGAGCTCGTTGCTCGCCATGGCGGACTGGATGGCGTCGGCCGCGCGAGCG
>Ga0184637_10002058_pt1 | contig 13084 bp, 13 predicted proteins | sample PLM3_127_b2_FD_133143 | JGI IMG/M metagenome (GOLD analysis project Ga0184637, IMG submission 133143) | Groundwater sediment microbial communities from an aquifer in East River, Colorado, USA - PLM3_127_b2 | ecosystem: Environmental > Terrestrial > Soil > Riparian zone | place: USA: East River...
CGCGCGACGATCGCGAGGCCAACGCCGTGGCCCTCGTAGCCGTCGGACGCATGCAGACGTTCGAAGACCTTGAACAACTTCTCCGCGAAGCGCATGTCGAACCCGATGCCGTGGTCGCGGACGAAGAAGACGGTCTCGTTCGAGCCGGGGTCGCTGCCGACCTCGACTCGCGGAACCTCGCCCTGGCGCGCGAACTTGCAGGCATTGCTGATCAGGTTGGTGAAGACAAAGCGCATCATGTTCTCGTCGGCGAATGCAGTCGGGAGGTCACCCACCGTCACCGCGCATTTCAGGTCGGGGCGATTGGATGTCAGGTCGTTGCAGACTTCCTTCACGATACGATTCATGTCGAGGTGAGTTTTTCGAAGCTCCGTGCGACCGCTGCGCGAGAAGGCGAGCAGCGCATCCATCATCGATACCGCAGACGTTGCGCTTGCGACGATGCGCTGCAGGTAGTCCTTGCCCGTCGCATCGAGCCGGTCGCCGTAGTCCTCCTGGAGGATGGTGGCGAAGTTGATGACGGCGCCGAGCGGTCCGCGCAGGTCGTGCGACACCGAGTAGTTGAAGGTCTCGAGTTCGATGATCGTCTCGTTCAACTCGCCGGTCCGCTCGGAGACGCGCGCCTCGAGCCCTTCGGAGAGATCCCGGAGCTCGCCCTGGCCGCGGCGCGTGTCGACGATCTGTTGTTCGAGCTCCGCGTTGACGCGTCGGAGCATGCGCTCGCGGCGCCACGAGAGGGTGCCGAAGTGGACCGCCGCTGCAATCAGTCCCGACGCGAGCAGTCCACCCGCGAGCGCGATCGCCGGCCCCTGCTCCCACGAGGCAAACGCCGTGTCGCTGGCAGGTGTGACCTCGAGCTGCCACGAGTCGCCGGTCGGCAACGCGAGCGATTCGGTCCTGCGGAGCTTGAGCCTCACGTGGCCGTTCGGCGCGTCGCGGCGGTACACCTCGTGCCCGCCCGCGCTCACGGCGAGCGCGAAGCCGGGCGCTCGCTCGTCGAGGAGGTTCTTGACGAGACGTTGGGCATCGAGGAGTGCGAAGACGCTGCGATTGTCTTTTCCGTCGCTCGACGCGCGCACCTGTATACCGAAAAGCCCGCGACCATCCGCCGTGAGCAACGGCCCTACGATGAACTCGCCTTCGGGGCGCACCGCCTGCCGGCGCGCTTCGGGCAGGACTTCGCGCAGGACCTGTTGGCCTTCCGCGGAGCCCGCGACCTCCGGGCTGCCGCCCGCGCGCAGTACTGCCAGAATCGCCGGATTCTCCGCGAGCATGATGTTCACGCTGTCGCGCCATAACGCGGAATCGAGGGAGAACGTGGGGTTCACCCACACCTGGGCGCGACGTCGGAGCAATCCGTCGAGCCGAACGAGCTCCGCTTCCAGCAGGTCGCCGAGCGAGCTGGCGTGCCGCTGGGTCTGTCGCTCGACCTCGACTTCCCACTGACGATTGAGGGTGTTCCAGACGACCAGGCTCAGGCAGGCGCCGAGCACCAGGATCAAGAGGATTGCGACGGGGCCCAGCCCTTCGACGCCACTGTCTTTTTTGGACATGCCCGTTGATTGTAGATTCTTCAATCTTCCCAGCCCACTTTGTCCAAGGCAGCTCCTGCGCGGGCCCTGGGACCGTCACGCACGAGCACGGGGGGGTTGAGAGCAAGGATCGTGCCTAACCCCGGTTATTCCATGGGATTCTGCGCAGCCCGCGGCCGCACGCGATCGGTGACCACATTTTCCAGCGCCGCTGCCATCGCCGCGCGCGCTCCGATGCCCGCCACCGCGAGCACGGCACGAAGCGGCAAGCTCCGGCCGAGGATCCAGCCGACGCCGACGATCGCCGCGGTCGTCCAATACGGCCGCTCGCGGAGCTGCGTGCGCAGCTCCTCTGCGATGCGCTGGGGATCCATCTTGCGTCCTAGCGCCGCGCCAGCAGGCGACCGAGCGCGTAGCCGACGACCAGCGCGACTCCCATTGCCACCAGCGGTTGCTCCTGCACCACGCGTCGCACCTGAACGTCGAGCTCCTCGAATTGACTGCGCACGCGCTCCACCTGCTCCTTCACCTCGGGCCGCTCCAGGATCGGCACGGCCCGTTCCATTCGTTCGCTTGCTGCTTGCATCGTCGTCTCCCCGGGTGGTGCGCTTCACCGACGCACCCCCAATAGAAATCCGATCACCAGGGCCCCGGCCAACCAGGCCGCAGGTCGCGCCCGCACCCAGCGCCGCGGATCGACTTCCGCGCGCGCCCTCTCACCCAGATCGCCAAGCGCCTCGGCGAGCGCTCGTCGTTGGCACACGATGCGTGCCTCCAACATCTCGCGCGACGCCGCCGCACTCATGGCGCCGCCGGCCGGCTGCGAAGCCCGAACCTCACCAGAGCCGCTCCGAGCGCCAATTGCGCAGCCGCCAACATCGCGAGTCTCGCTTCGAGCGAGAATCGGTCCTCGAGCGACACCACCGCCGCAGCCCACGCCACGACCCACGCGACGGCCAGGCAAAGCACGCCGAATCCGATCCACACGCCGCCACGCATCGAATCACTCACGCGATCCTGCGAATCGAGCTGCAGCAATCGGAGCTCGTCGGTCGCGACCTGTTGCGCGAGATCGATCGTGCGCCCGAGCGTGGCGCCCAATGACGACGAGGTCGGCTGCTGAACCCTTTGATCCATGGGCTGATTCTCAGTCGACGTCAGAGCCGTCCGACCAGCACGAGGACCAGAACAACGAGAAGGACGGTGCCCAGGGCGCCGCTGGGCGCGTAACCCCAGCTGTGGCTGTGCGGCCACGCCGGCAAGACGCCGAGGAGCATCAGAACGAGAAGAACGAGGAGTATGGTTCCGATCATGATGTTTGACCTCTGGGCAAATGCAGAGCACGTGTCGTGCCAACCGGGAGGTCGCAGGCAGCGGTCAATCAGCGATGCGACGGAAGTTCCTACAAGACTCGAGGAAGGAATTACAAGGGGCGCCGCTCGAGCGGATCGCCAATTACCTAGGAGGCGATCTGCATTTGGCACGCGAGTTGCTCTTTGGTCAAGCCATGGATCACCTGATGCTCAAACCTCTTCCCTACGACACGGACGCGCTCGAGCCGCACATCGGGCGGGAAACCGTCGCGCTCCACTACGAGAAGCATCACGCCGGATATGCGCGGAAACTGAAGGAGCTGATCGCGGGCAAGCCCGAAGAGAAGGAGAGCCTCGAGCGGATCGTCCGCACGTCCGAAGGCGCGATCTTCGAAAACGCCGCGCAGATCTGGAACCACGACTTCTACTGGCGATCGATGCATCCCGACGGCGGCGGAGCGCCCTCAGGCGCCCTGAAAGAAGCGATCTCCCGCAACTTCGGAGGCTTCGAGAGATTTCGGAGTGACTTCCTCGAAGCCGGCGCCGGCCACTTCGGGTCGGGCTGGCTCTGGCTCGTGTCGCGCCGCGACAGGCTTCGGATCAAGACGACGCCCGACGCCGATCTCCCGCTTCGCTACGGCGACACCCCAATCCTCTGCGCCGACCTCTGGGAACACGCGTACTACCTCGACTACCGCAACGAGCGGGCGAGCTATCTCGAAGTCTTCATCGACCAGCTTGCGAACTGGGAGTTCGCAGCAGCGAACTGGAGCCACGCGGCGGGGCGCGGCCCGAGAGGCAAATCTCCCGGGGTATCTCGAGAATCAGTGGCGCGCCCAGCAAGACTCGAACTTGCGACCTTCAGGTCCGCAACCTGACGCTCTATCCAACTGAGCTATGGGCGCGTGAGAAGCAACTCCGCGGTCCCTCACGGAATCCGCGGGTCAGAAACCTACCTCATCGGCCCTCCGGTCTCTACCCGAAGGAGATTTACCGAACGCCCCGACCCAGGCGTACAATGCCCGCTCGGGAAGGGCGCAGGCGGGCTCTCGCCGTTGGTGCGCCGGGCGAACCGATGACCACGTTCTTGCTTCGAGCATGGCTTGCGGTCCTGCTGCTGAGCGCGGTTCCGCCCGCGGCCAGCGCACTCGACGCGAACGGAAAGTGGCGCTTCGACTTCGGCGGCCCGCCTTTTACCATCGTGCCGGTGACGCAAACGGGCAACGCGTTGTCGTTCGTCCTGCCCGGATTTCCGTCCGGATTTGCCTTCTCGGGGTCGCTGACCCCCGCTGGCAGCTTCACGAACTACCAGGTATCCGCCAGCAGTCCGGTGTTCGCGTCTATCAGCGGACGCTTCACGCCGAGCGGCAACCTGTTCGACGGGCTCGCCGTATACAGCGGCGGGTTTCCGTATCCCTATAGCGTCGCGGCCCTAGTGGCGACGCGCTGCACCTGCGACGACGGCAACACCTGGAGCGGCGATGGCTGCGATGCCGAATGCTGGGTCGAGCCGTGCTGGACATGCACCGGTGACCCGTCGGTATGCACCCCGGCAGCGGAAAGCAGCGCCTGCGAGGACGGCAGCGTCTGCACCACCGGCGAGACCTGCACCAGTGGTGCCTGCGGCGGTGGAGCTCCGGTATCGCAATGCGTCGACATGAGCGGCGAGTGGATCCGCCACACGAAGGTACTCGGCAGCGGTCCCCCCTACGACACGACCACGGACGTCGTGCAGCGCGGCACCGATCTCATCATCGCCCCTGCCGCCGATTACTTCACCTACGTCAACTATGTCGGAACGATCGACCCCGCCAGCGGCGACTTCGATGTGCGGGGATTCATTCCCAACTTTTTCTGTTCCTTGACCTCCATGCTCGGCTCCGTCGCGCCGAGCGGCGTGACCTACGTCGCCTACGGCTCCTACGTCGTGCCGCGTCCGTCCACTCCTGACCACTGCGATGTTTTCGCTGTCAACGAGACCGGATTTCGCCCATTTAGCAAACCGATCGGATTGCCGAGCCTTTCGCGATCCGGAGTGATGCTCCTCATCAGCACGCTTTTCCTCAGCGCGATGGCCGTGGCGACTGCGTACAGAAGGAAGCCCGACCGGGGCTAGAAGTCCGGAGACACCCGTGGCCCCAGGTTGTAACACCTGGTAGGAAAGGTCCTGTAAGTCGAGCGGTCTCGGGGTCTTGGACGGGTAGGGATCTTCCGCGACTGGCGCTCTATCCAACTGAGCTATGGGCGCGTGAGAACCTCTAGAGCGGCGGAAAGCTACCCCGCTGCCCGCGGGCCTCCAGCGAGTTGAGGGGCGACCCCATCTGGACCTAGAATCCCGGCCAAGCGGCCATCCGGCCGTGGGCGCCCGCATCCCACAGGAGTCCCATCATGTCCCTCGTCGTACTCGGAGGCGGCGTCTCGCCGTTCGTCCGCAAGGTCCGCGTCTCGCTCGCCGAGAAGGGCCTCGACTACCAGCACGAGCAGGTGAATCCCTTCGCGCCGCCGGACGGCTACCGCGAGCTCTCTCCGCTCGGCAAGATCCCCGCCTTCAAGGACGGCGATCGCACGCTCTGCGACTCGTCGGTGATCTGCGCGTACCTCGAGAAGCGCTACCCGACGCCGGCGCTCTACCCCTCGGATCCGTACGACTACGCGCGCGCGCTCTGGATCGAGGAGTTCATGGATGGCGGCCTGGTCCCGGTCGTGGGGCCGAACATCTTTCTCGCGCTGGTGCTCAAGCCGCTCTTCTCCGGCGGCAAGGCGCCCGACGCCGCCACCGAGGAGAACGCCAAGAAAGTCTGGGCCGAGCAGGCGGGACCGCTGCTCGGCTATCTCGAGAAGCAGCTCGGCGACAACGACTGGTTCGTGGGCGACCGCCTCAGCATCGCCGACATCACCGTCGGCAGCATCCTCGTGAACCCGCGCCACGCCGGCTTCGCGCCGGAGCGCAAGCGCTTCCCGAAGCTGCGCGCCTTCCTGGACCGGATCTGGTCGCGGCCGTCCTTCAAGAAGCTGATCGACGAGGACACGCCGGTCTTCGGCAAGCGCTCGGTGCTGATCACGGACTGAGCTCCGAAGGCCGCCCGGCGGAATCCGGGGGGCGTCTGCATAGGTCGGGGTCGACCCCCCAGAGCGTCGTTCAGTCGGGGGGCCGTAGGCCCGATACACCGGTTGGAAACTGACAGATCGGTGTCCCCCCCCGAGGAAGCGGCCATGGAGTCCGGTGCTCTGCCGGTCGTCCGGATCGCGGACGACGGCGACCTCGACGACGTCCGGCACCTGCTCGAGCAGCTCGGCGTCGAGTGGATGGCGGAAGACGAGGAGCCGGATCGCGCGACCGCGCTATGGATCGGCAACCCGCACCGGCTGATCGGGGAGCTCCCGCCGGGCGCGGGGGCGGCGGGGGCGGTGGCCTTCCGGATCGTCGTGGCGGACAAGATGACCAACATGCTGCGGCGCGCGCTCGACCGAGCGCGCCCGGACTTCCTGGTGAGCCGTCCCTTCCACCCGGCCGCGCTCCGGCTCCTGATCCTGCACGCGCTCTACCTGGGTCCGGAACGGCGTGCCTCGGCGCGCGTCGCGGTCAGCGCTGCCGTCCACTTTCGTGTCGGCAGGTTCTCCCGCTCTGCCATGCTGGTCGAGCTTTCGCGTGGCGGCTGCCGCCTGATCGCGGGGCGCGTGCCCGCGTTGGGCGACTGCCTGACCCTGATGCTGCCCCGCGAGCTGACCGGGAACGGCGGTCTGTCCCTGGCCGGGCGCGTGGTCGCCACCGACCCCGCCGGCGGCTTCGAGCCCGGCGAGCAGGCGTGCTCGATCGCGTTCGAATCTCTCGATATCGAGAAGCGTCGCGCCCTGCGCGACTGGATGTCGCAGCACGCGCTGGGCCGTCCGTTTCTGGCGCAAAAGGCCAAGTCCAAGTCCGCAGCCCGACCGCGCGCCGGCCAGCGGTTGGTGGCATCGGCGAAGACCGCCGCACGCCCCCCCGTCAAGACGGCTGCGCAAGCACCTCCCAGCTCCGACGCGAGCGATCGCCGGCGCTCTCCGCGCCGCCCGTACCATCGACCCACACTGGCGGCGGGCGGTGGCATCGCGCGCATCCTGATGGGGCGCGACATCTCGAGCGGCGGCATGCGCGTGGCGCCGAACGCCGACCTGATCGTCGGCGACGTGCTCAAGCTCGTGATCTATGGACCCGCCGGGCGCCCGCCGCTGGTCTTGCGTGCGGTGGTGTTCCGGGACGACGGCAGCGACGGCTGCGTGCTTCGCTTCGAGAATCTCGCACCGGCGACCGTCGCCGAGCTCGACGAGTGGACCACGCGCCTTCCGGACCTCGGAGCTTCGACGAAGCGCAAAGCACCTGCGGTGCACTCCATCGTTTCGGAAGTCGTGGAGGAGCCCGAAGGCTCCGAGTAGTGCGCGGGGCGGGCGGGTGGCGGAGAGAGTGGGATTCGAACCCACGGTACCCTTTTGAGGTACACGCGCTCTCCAGGCGCGTGCCTTCAGCCGCTCGGCCATCTCTCCGCGAGCCTCGCCGGTGTCGCGAGAGCCGCACCCGGGTCGAACCAGTGGCGGAGAGGGAGGGATTCGAACCCTCGATACGCTTTTGGCGTATGCAGGTTTAGCAAACCTGTGCCTTCGGCCTCTCGGCCACCTCTCCGCGCGAGGCGAGCAAGATAACGGATTTGGCGGAGAGGGAGGGATTCGAACCCCCGAGGCGCGCTAGCGCCTAGCGGTTTTCAAGACCGCCGCCTTCGACCGCTCGGCCACCTCTCCCAAGGTCTTGGAATGCCGAGCGATTTAACACCCCGCTCGGGGCGGGGTCAAGGCGCGCCGGCTTGGACCGGCGCGGGTCGCTGTGCTTCCCTGTGCCGGCATGCTCGATCCCCGCAGCCTCGCCAAGCGACGCGACGAGATCGTCGAGAGCTGCCGGCGCCGCCGCGTCACGGCCGACGTCGACGGCGCGATCCGCGCCCAGGAGCAGCTTGCCGCGGCGCAGACCGAGCTCGGCGAGGCCAATCGCTTGCGCAACGAGCACCAGGCCTCGGGCCAGCGCAAGCTGGAGAGCCACGAGCGCGAGGCGCACACGGCCGAGGGGCGGCGGCTCAAAAATGAAATTGCCGGCCTGGAGACGGCGGTGGCAGAGGCCGAGCGCGCGCTGGATGCCGCGCTCGAGCCGATCCCGAATTTCGTTCACCCGGAGACGCCCGCCGGCGGCGAGGCCGATTTTCGCGAGCTGCGCCGCGTGGGGTCGCCGCGCAAGTTCGCCTTCGCTCCCCTCGATCACGTGGAGCTCGGAGACAAGCTCGCGCTGATCGATTTCGAGGCGGGGGCAAAAGTCACCGGGCAGAAGTTCTACTTCCTGAAGAACGAGGCCGTGCTGCTCGAGCTCGCGCTCCAGCGCCTCGCGCTCGACACCGTGATCCGCGCCGGTTACACGCCCTTCGCGACGCCCGACCTGGCGCGTCAAAGTGTCGTTGACGGCCTCGCCTTCAGCCCGCGCGGCGCCGAGACGCAGATCTATTCCATTTCTGGGATGGATCTCGACCTGATCGGAACCGCCGAGATCACGCTGGGCGGCCTGCACGCCGACGAGATCCTGGAGGAGGCGGCGCTTCCGCTGCGACTCGCCGGTGTGTCGCACTGCTTCCGCACGGAAGCAGGGGCGGCCGGACGCGAGAGCCGGGGCCTCTACCGCGTGCACCAGTTCACGAAGGTCGAGATGTTCGTGATCGCGCGCCCCGAAGACTCGGAGGCCCTGCACGCCGAAATCCTCGGCCTGGAAGAGGCGATCTTCCAGGCGCTCGAGATCCCCTACCGCGTGGTCGACGTCGCTGCGGGCGATCTCGGCGCGCCCGCCTACAGAAAATTTGATCTCGAGGCCTGGCTCCCCGGGCGCGGCGACGGCGGCGACTGGGGCGAGGTGACGAGCTGCTCGAACTGCACGGACTACCAGGCGCGCCGCCTGCGGATCCGCTTCAAAAGACAGGCCGGCAAGCGCAACGATCTCGTGCACACGCTCAACGGCACTGCGGTCGCGATCTCGCGCACGCTGATTGCGCTGCTCGAGAACCACCAGCAGGAGGACGGGAGCATCGCGATCCCGAAGGCCTTGCGGCCCTACACGGGCTTCGACCGCATTGGACCGCGCTGAACCGAGGCTCGTGCTCGGGACCGCGGGTCACATCGACCACGGCAAGACCTCGCTCGTGCGCGCGCTCACGGGGATTGACACCGATCGCCTGCCGGAAGAGAAGGCGCGGGGCATCACCATAGAACTCGGCTTCGCGCCGCTTGATCTCCCGGGCGGCCTGCGCGTCTCGGTGGTCGACGTGCCCGGACACGAGGGGCTCGTGCGCACCATGGTGGCGGGCGCGACCGGGATCGACCTGGTGCTGCTGGTGGTGGCGGCCGACGAAGGGGTGATGCCGCAGACGCGCGAGCACCTCGCGATCTGCGAGCTGCTCGGCCTCGCGCACGGCGTGGTCGCGCTTACCAAGACGGACCTCGTGGACCCGGAGCTCGCGGCGCTCGCCTCAGAAGAGGTGGCATCGCTGCTGGCCGCCGGACCCCTCGCGGGCGCGCCGGTCGTGCCGGTCTCGGCGGAGACCGGTGCCGGGCTCGGCGAGCTGCGCGACGCGCTGCGCAAGGCCGTGGAGCGCGCGGCGCCGCGCACGCCGCGCAGCGGCCCCCCGCGGCTCGCGATCGACCGCGTCTTCGCGGCCAAAGGCTTCGGCGCAATCGTGACCGGCACGCTGCTCGGAAGCCCGCTCGCCGTCGGAGCTGCCGTCGAGATATTCCCGGCGGGTTTGCGCGCGCGCGTGCGCGGCGTGCAGAGCCACTCCGAGAAGCGCGAGCAAGGGGAACCGGGCTCCCGCTGCGCGCTGAATCTCCAGGGCGTCGAGATCGCGCAGCTGGCGCGCGGACAGATCGTCTCGACCCCCGGCGCGCTGGCACCCGCGCACGCGCTCGACGTCTCGCTGGTCTGGCTCGCGACCGCACCGCGCGCGCCCGGCCCCGTCTCGGTCGAGTTGCTCGCCGCCACCTGCGAACGGCGCGCGCGGCTGGCGCCGATCGGCACAGACGAGCTGGTGCCCGGTGAGCGCGGCTTCGCGCGCATCCACATCGATGGCGAGCCGCTTCCGGTGCTGCCGGGCGACCGCTTCATCGTGCGCGGCTTCGCGCGCAGCGAGTCCTCGGGAGCGACGCTGGGGGGAGGCGTGGTGCTCGACGTCGCGCCGCCGCGCCGGCGGCGCAGCCATCCGCAGCTCCTGCTCGAGCTCGCAGAGCTGGCCCGCCGCGAGCACGGGACTGACGTCGCGGTGCGGATCTCGCGGGCGGGGCTCGCGGGCATGCCGCGCGAGCGACTGCTCGCCGAGACCGGGCTGGCCGGGGACGCGCTCGACGCGGCGCTCGCGGAGCTGGTCGCCGCGGGCCGGGTGACGCGCGCCGGAAGCGACCTCTGGCTCGACGCGAGTGCGCTCGAAGCCATCCAGGAGCGCACGCTGACAGCGCTCGCCGCCTGGCACGCGGCCGAGCCGATTCGTCCCGGGATTCCGGCGCGCACGCTGCGCGGACGCCTCCCCGAGAATGTCTTGGCCGAGGCGTTCGAGCTGGCGCTCGCGCGCCTTGCCGAGCGCGGCGAGATCGCCATCGCTGGCGATCTGGTTCGCGCAGGCTCGTTCGAGGCTCAGCTTTCGGCCACGGATCGCGCGCATGCCGACCGGATCGCCGCCGAAGCGCGCGCCGCCGGCCTCGAGCCGCCGGCGCCCCGCGAGTGGAGCGAGCGTCTGGGGCTCCCGATGCAGAAGCTGCGAGATCTGCTCGCGCACCTCGAGCGGGAGGGCGCGCTGGTGCGCGCGCCCGGCGAGCTGTGGTTCGACCGCGCCGCCATCGATGCCCTGCGCGAGCGCGTGATCGGTTTCCTTCGCGAGCACGGCCGGCTCGAGACGCCCGCCTACAAGGCCCTGATCGGCACCTCGCGCCGCACCGCCGTCCCGTTGATGGAGCTCTTCGACGAGCAGCACCTGACCGCGCGCCGCGGCGATGCCCGCATCCTGCGCAGCGCGGAGAAACCCTAAGGCTGGGGCCGGGGATCGAAGCGGAACAGCACGATCCCGGCGGGGACCGGATCGTAGCCGCGGAACGCAAGTATGGTCTCGCGCTTCGGCTCCTCGGTCACCGGCGTGGCGACCAGCGGATAGAGCGCATCGCCGATCCGCACCTGCACCTCGGGCTGCTTCAGCCAGACGGCAGCCCAGCTCGTGACAGGCCACCAGGAAGCCTGCGCCCAGCGATGCGATTGGACATACAGGGAGCCGTCGTACAGGAAGCAATCCAGCTGGATCGAGTGGGGGTCCTCGGGACGCGACTCGACCTCGCAAAACGTATGGCCTCCCTCGACCGCGCTCGACCAGTCGGCCGGGACGTCGGCGGGCTGGCCGCCGAGCGAGCCGCCCGGGACCGGGCCGCACGCCGCGAGCAGCGCGAGCGCGAGCACGCACGAGAGCCGTACCTGAAATCGCCGATCTCGATTGCTCACCATGCTAGGTAGCTACCACCAACCGGTATCCAAGATCAAGATTGATCTCGCCGAGGACCGCGCCGTACCGGCGGCGCCACTCCCCTGAGTCGAGGTCACGCCGGAGCCGCGACAGGCCGCGCTCCACGTCAGCGAGCTTCCCAAATGTCGAGATCGCGGCCCGAACGGTGGCGTCGAGGTAGGCCCTCGGCCGGCGCCAGTACGCTCCCAGGAATCCATCCGTGCAGTCATGCGGGATCGGCAGATCGAAGACGGCAGCGCGCCCGAGACCGCGTTGGAGCTCTTCGAGTGAGGGGAAGATCCGGCGATCGATCTCCAGGATCTCGGGAAAGTAGTCGGTCAACCAGAATCCCGGCGCCGCGGGATCCCAGGTCAGGATCACGGTGCGCTGGCGCGCCGCACGGCGAAGCTCGTCGAGGCCCTTGGTCCGGTCGGGCCAGTGGTGGATCGTCAGGATCGCCGACGAGGCATCAAACTTTTGATCGCGAAACGGTAGAGCCGTGCCCGACGCTCGCACCACGAGAGCTGCCGAGCGTGGACGCTGGCGGATCATCGTGATCGAGGGCTCCACCGCGACGACGCGGCGATCGTGCGGCTCGTACGAGCCGGCACCCGCCCCTACGTTGAGCACACTCGAAGCGCTGCCAAGAGCGCGGAGCACGGCGGCGGCAATCCGGGGATCGGGCCGCCGAAAGCGACGATATCCGCTGCCGATCGTGTCGTAGAGCTCAGCCACGTTCGCGAATCCATGCCGCAATCTCGAGGCCCCAGGCGACCGCGTAGAGGGCGAGGCCCGCAAACGCAACGGATGCTCCCCAGGCACGCTCGCCAACGCTGGACTGGGCGTAGAACATCCAGCCGGAACCGAGCATCAGAAGCAGCTCCGTGATCCGGATGGCGCCCAGGGCGCGCGGGCTCTGCGCGGCCGCGCGGATGCCCACGAACGCGAGCGGCCAGAGAAACGCCAGCATGAAGAAGTAGCTGTCGGAATCGAGAAGATCGAAGCGCTCGATCGGTCGATGCACCTCGACATCGGTCCGGGCTCCCGGCGGCAAGGGAGCCCCCGGCTCGACCTCGATCGACTTCCCCGCCTCGTCGACGTAGCTCGTGCAGGTATAGAAGGGCAGCGCCGCCGACGCGACCACGATCAGGGCGGCGAGGATTCGGAGGTTCCGGCGAATCGGCGGCTCCCATCGTGCAACGCCGCCCGGGATCGGGCCGCGGCGAGACTACCGGATCCGAGGACCACAGGGCATGGCCACGTCATGAGCGTCGACTCGGGATCAGCCGCCGATTTCGGGAACGGACAGGCTCCGACAGACCTTCCGCGCCAACCGGTTGGCAATCTCTGCGTGGCGCGGAATGGCTTCGACGACCCCGGTTGTCGGGTTGCACCACAGCGAGTGCGCTGCTCCCTCGCGCTTTAGGAAGCAGCCGTGTCGCCTCAGGTGCCTAAGAGCCTATCCCAAAACCTGCTAACATGATCGAGTCGACTGGTGAGTGACCGGTTCGACGTTCTGTTCCCCCCACATGGAACGGGGGGAGGGATGTCGAAAACGCCGAACTGGCGAGTTTCGGATGAGCTTTGGGAGCGGGTCGAGCCGCTGCTTCCGAAGTACCGCGTCCTGCGAGCGGGGGGGCGGCCGCGCGTGGATCGCCGCCTCGTCCTGAACGGGATTCTCTACGTGCTTCGCACGGGC
>Ga0184637_10002059_pt1 | contig 13072 bp, 9 predicted proteins | sample PLM3_127_b2_FD_133143 | JGI IMG/M metagenome (GOLD analysis project Ga0184637, IMG submission 133143) | Groundwater sediment microbial communities from an aquifer in East River, Colorado, USA - PLM3_127_b2 | ecosystem: Environmental > Terrestrial > Soil > Riparian zone | place: USA: East River...
GATCGCCTATGCGGGACAGCTGTGCGGGCTGGAAAACATCTCCGACTCGATGGCGCACCCGCTCGTCGGCGCCTTTGCCCGTGGCGTGATGCAAGACCTGCGAACCACGGTCGCCGCCCCGCCGGGTTACGACGTTGACCGCTACTGCGGCGAGCTGCTGCATCGCTTCGAGAATCCCGCGCTCGCGCATCGCACGCAACAGATCGCGATGGACGGCACGCAGAAGATTCCCGTCCGCTGGTTGCCGGCCTTGCGCGAGAGCGCCGCGGCCGGCGTCGAGCGGCCGCAGCTCGAGCGCGCGCTCGCCGCCTGGCTGCACTACCTGATGACCGAGCGCAGCGACAACGGGCAGCCGCTGACCATCAGCGACCCGGGCGCGCCGGCGCTCGCAGCACGGCTGCGCGCGACCGACAGCGAGCACGAAGCGGCGCGGGCGGCGCTGTCGCACGCCGGCGTCTTCGGCAACGACCCGTGGCCCGACGCCTTCGTCGCGCGGCTGGCTTCCCATCTCGCGGCCTTGCGCCGTGGCGGCACGCGAGCGCTGCTGGCGCCCGGCGCGCACTGAGATCCACCTTCATCTGCCCGCAACGGCAACACTCACCAGGAACAGGAGACGACACATGTCCATCACCCGCAGACAGTTCGGCGCCCTCGCCGCCATCGGCCTGAGCACCACCCTCCCCGCCCTTCCCGTGCGGGCCCAGGGTGCCCAGATCACGCTGAAGTACGGAACGGCGTTCCCGGCCGACCATCCGGGTACGGTTCGCATCAAGGAGGCCGCCGAGGCCCTGAAAAAGGACACGGGCGGGCGCGTCGACCTGCAGGTCTATCCCGCCAGCCAGCTCGGCAGCGAGCCGGACATGATCTCGCAGACGCGCGCCGGCGCCATCGACCTCATGTCCACCGCGGGCACCAACCTGCAGACGCTGGTACCCACCGCGGGCATCAACGGCGTGGCCTTCGCCTTCAAGGACTACGCCACTGTCTGGGCGGCCATGGATGGCGACGTCGGCGCTCATGTGCGCTCGGCGCTGGCCAAGGTCAACCTGCACGCCTTCGACAAGGTGCTGGACAACGGCTACCGCAACATCACGAGCAGCACCAAGCCGATCAAGACGCCCGAGGACCTGAAGGGATTCAAGATCCGCGTGCCCGGCATTCCGATGTGGCTGTCGATGTTCAAGGCGCTCGGCGCGTCGCCCACCGCCATCCCCTTCGGCGAGCTGTATTCGGCCCTGCAGACCAAGGTGGTCGACGGGCAGGAGAACCCGCTGGCGCTGATCCAGAGCGCCAAGCTGTACGAAGTGCAGAAGCACTGCTCGCTGACGGGTCACACCTGGGACGGCCACTTCATCTTCGGCAACGCGAAAAAGCTGCAGGCATTGCCCAAGGAGGTGCAGGACGCGCTGGCGCGTCAGCTGAGCGCGGCCGCGATCAAGCAGCGCGAGGACATCGCGCGGCTGAACAGCGAGGCCGAAGCGACTCTCACGAAGGCGGGCATCGTGTTCCACCGGCCGAACACCGCGCCGTTCCGGGAGCAGCTGCGCAGCGCCGGCTTCTACAAGGAGTGGAAAGGCAAATTCGGCGACGAGGTCTGGGCCAAGCTCGAGAAGTACTCCGGCACCTTGGCCTGAGCCCTGCGCGAAACAAGTCGACGGGCGCGCCGTGACGCAACGATCTGAAGGATGACCATGACCTACGCAAGCCCCACCTCGGCAGTAGCCAACGACAACATCGAGCTGCCGCTGCCGGCCGAAGCGGACACCAACCGTGCCCTCTCGCGCTGGATGCTGCCGCTCGAGGGCGTCTCGGCGCTGCTGATGACGGTGATCATCGGGCTGCTGTTGGGCGGCGTGGTGTCGCGCTACGTCTTTTCGAGCCCGATCGACTGGATCGACGAGGCCGTCTCGATCGCGTTCATCTGGGTGGCAATGATGGGCGCGGCGATCGCGATGCATCGCAACGAGCACCTGCGGCTGACGCTGTTCCTCGACATGCTGCCGCCGCGCCTGCGCGATTCCGTCCATGCGTTCGCGCTGGTCGCCGTCGCGGCGTTCCTGGTCGCGCTGCTCGGGCCGGCCATCGAGCACGCGAAGGAGGAGTGGTTCGTCGCCACGCCGACGCTGGGCATCCCGAGCACCTTCCGAGTCGTGGCGATCGCCGTCGGGATCATGCTGATGCTCGCGATCGTGCTCACCTATGCGGCGCGCACGGTGTCGAAGTCGCACCTGCTCGCAGCCGCGCTGCTGGTGGGCGCGCTGGCCGCCGCGGGCACATGGCTGTCGCCGCAGCTCGCGCAGCTCGGGCTGCTGAACATCCTGATCTTCCTGGTCGGCTTCGTCGCCGTGTGTCTCGCCGCGGGCGTGCCGATCGCCTTCTGCTTCGGCCTCGGGGTGATGAGCTTCCTCGCCTTCTCGACCAATGTGCCGCTGATGGTGGTGGTCGGGCGCATGGACGAGGGCATGTCCAGCATCGTGCTGGTGTCGGTGCCGATCTTCGTGCTGCTCGGCTGCATCCTGGATGCGACCGGCATGGGCAAGGCGATCGTCGACTTCCTCAGTTCGTTGATCGGCCATGTGAAGGCCGGCATGTCCTACGTGCTGCTGGGCTCGCTGTTCATCGTGTCGGGCATCTCGGGGTCGAAAGTCTCCGACATGGCGACCGTCGCGCCGGCACTGTTCCCGGAGATGAAGCGACGCGGTCACAAGCCGCCCGAGATGATCGCGCTGCTCGCCACCGGCGCCGCGATGGCCGACACCGTTCCGCCGAGCATCGTGCTGATCGTGCTGGGCTCGGTGGCCGGCGTGTCGATCGCCGGGCTGTTCCAGAGCGGCTTCGTCGTCGCGATGGTGCTGCTGCTGGCGCTGTTGGTGCTGGCACGCTGGAAGGCCCGTCACGAGCACATGGGCGGAGCTCGCCGTGCGGCGCTGCCAGTCATCGGCCGCCTGCTGCTGATTGCCGCACCGGCGCTGGCGCTGCCCTTTCTAATCCGCAGCGCGGTCGGCGGCGGCGTGGCGACCGCGACCGAGGTGTCGACGATCGCCGTGCTCTACGCGCTTTTGGTCGGGCAGGTGCTGTACGGCGGCATCGGCGGCAAGAAGATCTACGCGATGCTGGTCGAGACCGCAGCGCTCAGCGGCGCGATCCTGCTGATCCTGGGCACCGCCTCGGCGATGGCCTGGGCCATCACGCAAAGCGGCGTCGTCCAGCAACTGTCGCTGTTCCTGACCACGCTGCCCGGCGGCTGGATCGCCTTCATGGGCGTGACCATCGCGGTCTTCCTGGTGCTCGGCTGCCTGCTCGAGGGCCTGCCGGCGGTGCTGCTGCTGGCGCCGATCATGTTCCCGATCGCCAAGAAGCTCGGCATCAACGACGTGCACTACTCGATGGTCGTCGTCTGCGCAATGAACGTCGGCCTCATGATGCCGCCGATCGGCGTGGGCTTCTACGTCGCCTGCCGCATCGGCAATGCCAAGCCCGACGACGTGATCGGCGCGATCTGGCCCTACCTGGCAGCGCTGCTCGTCGGTGTGGCGGTGATCGCTGCCGTGCCTGCCATCTCCACCGTCGCGCTTTGACCCGAGGGAGCAGGACCCGCGCGACACACCGCTATCGAGTCCGCTCCTACAGCGCGGTTGTCCCGTTGCGCGCTGCCACGGAGCAGCCACACGTGCGCATGAAGTCGCCACGGCCTATGCGGTTCGGCGCAAGTCGTTCGGCAAGCTGCTTGTCGATCACGCGGGTGTCGGCTTCATGCTTGCGGAAAACCTGATCGACTTGAAGCGGACCGAATTGATGATCGACTGGTGCGCCAGGCGTCCTGGACATGGGCTCGCTTGGCGCGGTTGAAAGTTCGATGGCGAACGTGGCAGTCGCGGACGCTGTTCAGAATTGCGGATCGATGTGTGCAGCTGACACGTGATGTCGACGGGGGTCCGTTCCCAGTGTCGCTTGACAGACCCATAGGGTCGCTGAGCGCGCAACCGCGGACAACGCGGGATGACCCCGGCCGGCCAACCGAGATCCTCGCCAGTCAGCCGCGAACGGTCTTGAAGGGATTCAAGACTTTCACATCGAAATGCGAGAAGTCGCCGACGTTGCGCGTCACCACCGTCAGCTTGTGAACCGTGGCCGTCGCCGCGATCATCGCGTCCTCGTACAGCGTGTCCGACTTGCGGTGCATCAGCCGCGCCCAGGTTCGGAACGCGGCTGCGTCCATGGGTAAGACGTTGTACGACGCGGCCACAAGGTCGACCCACTGCTCGATCTCGGATGCCTTGGCCGCATCCTGTTCGCGCGTCAGCTCGATGCCCGACTGGATCTCTCCGAGCGTGACCGCTGACAGATGCAGATCGCTGTCTTCGACAGATTTCAACCAGGCGACGACAGCACCGTGAGGCCGAGGTTTGCGCAGTTCCGAGACCACGTTGGTATCCAACAGGTACATGTCGCTCACCGAAGAGCTGTGGGTTTTTTGCGCCTGCGCGCTGCGCCTCGCTCGGGAATCAACAGCTTCGTGCGTGCGGCATCCGACAGCAGCAGTTCCTTGAGCGAAGGCCGGGCTGCCTGCTGGATGCGCCGCCACTCTGCAGCAGGCACGAGCACGGCGGCTTCTGTTCCACGCCTGGTCACCATTTGAGGCCCCTCGGCCAAGCACGCATCGAGGAACTCGCTAAAGCGGGCTTTGGCGTCCTGCACTGGCCAAGTCTTCATACCTAACAACTAGACTAGTTACATGACTAGTTTAGCATCGTTCTGCACATCCTCAGGCGCAGTGTTTCCGGTACAAAGGGCTGGAGCAACCTGAGGAGAATCGCTTCCACAACGAGAGCGCGGAACTCGCGCCTGAACACGGAGGGCCAAAGGATGAAGCAGATCGAGCTCTGGCGGTTTGGCTACTTCGATGTAGCGCGCAAGCGCTACAGCACAACGAACTACCTGCTCACCGAACAAGATGCGCGGATTCATTTTCCAGACGAAGCACAGAAAGGTGCCCGGCTCGCTGGAAGTTCGGCACGTGCCCGAAACAGTCGCCGAGTTCCCGGCGACGTCTACAAGCGCATGGCAGGGCTCAAGGCTATGAAGCGCCAGTCCTTCAATGCGGGTCGGGTGGAGTCCGTGAGCACCGAGGTGGGCCCGACCGATGCAATGGCCGCGATTTCGCTACGACCCCTTTGCCGGATGACGCTTGATGCTTCTTGCGTGTCTACTCCGACGCCGAAGAGAGTTCGTCGACCAACTCACTCGGAATCGTGTCCACGAAATCTTCGCTCACGTAAAGGCCGCGTATAGGTTCGAGAGATGACTCGGAGGGCGTCGATATGTCGGCCGCCACAGCGGCCCGTGATGCGAGTTGGGGAACGGCAGTCGGCGCATTCGCCGTACCCGAGCGCCGGGCGCTGCGGCGCACCGCGGTTCTGTTGCTGAATGAAATAGCGGCCAAAATGACTCCCGTTAGTCAAGCGTCACACTCGCATGCCACAGGGCCACCGGTCGATCTCCGAGGTGCCTTGGCGCTCACTTTTCTGACCCGGGTGTGCTCACCGAAACCTGACCCACCGCGTGCGCAGTTGTTTGTGGCTGCGCGATGGCCGAGCGGTGATTGGCTTAGGGTATGTCAGTAGCGGCCCGATGACGGGGCGTCGTGTCCTCATCACGTGCTACTGGCGGTTCCTGGCGAGGGGGCCGTGCCCGGGGGCGTTCAATGCCGCGCTGCGGGGGGTCTTGCAAGTCACTGCTACCAAGTTCCCAGGACCTCGATCTGTGGCTTGCATCGGCGACGTCGAAGTCTTCGATCGCGTGGCGCCGCGTGGCGAGTGCCACGTATGGTGTCCACGCATTCAAGCCCACCACTCGTTGAAATCCACAACGACGGGGTGGGTCAATTTCGTGAGCAGTGCCGCGCGCGAAGTGCGCAGTGTGTTGTGCGCGCACATGCGGCAGAGCTACATCGATGTGCCAAGTCTCAGCGGGTGTTGGCGCGCGCCAACGGCCACGCCTTCAACCCCAACAGGGCACTCCTCGGCCCAATCCTTTCTAGACGACGAAATCTCGACTGTCAAACACGATTCGTGGTGACCACTGCGTGTGACTACCCCTTGTGACTACCCCCGCCCGCGTGCCACGCCGACTTTGATGGGTCATTTCCGATGAGCAGACATGGGTCAAATCGCGTGAGCGCCAAGGGAGGTGCCCTCGAATGCCAATGACTTCCTCGTTGTATGCGGTGGGCCTGACGCACCTCCCGCGCGTGCTCTCGACAGGTTCGGCATCTGGCCATTGGGCCAGTGCGACCCGACCGTCATTGCGTAGCGCGCGAATTCGTTTTCAAAGCGTGACCGGTGCTTCGCTCAGAGCGTTTTCACGCTGAGCCAATGCTTCTTCGAGCGCCCTCACGGACTGGTCATCTCGCGGCCATCGTCGGCAACGCATGCGTCGCGGCCAACTTCATGATCTGCGCGCGGTTCGAGGAAGACCGTATTCAGGTGCACGACCAGCGTTCTCGTCACCGCGCAATGCCTTCGCGGTGGCACCAGATCGAGCCAAGTTGAACTGATTGGCAGCTGGGCGACCCATTGGAGCGGCCGCGCCGCCATGCGCTTGTAGAGGCCGCAGCGAGCTCCGCGTCAGTTTCCGGCACCTTGCGCACTTCGCGGGACCCTTTCAATTCGATCCTCGTTGCGCTCGGGTGGCGCAACGGCCCGACAGCTCCGTCATCACAGCGCTGTGAGTCGCGTAGCTCCCTGAGCCATTTCGCCGGACAGTGATCGGGCGTGGCCGTGGCGATCACCACAACGCGCCGCTGCCAGTGTCCGCTCGGACACGCAACCGAATCGAGAGTCGGCGGCTGACCGCACCCGAGTTCACTCCCCCGCCCTGTCACGCTCGGTGCGCATCGATACGGCGATGCGGTTGCCGCTGATCGCGCTGTGCTGAGGGCGCGCTTCTCAGGTCGCGAGAATGACTTGCACCAGGAGCGCGGGCGACGGCCACCACTGTGACCGAAGATCAGCGCTGGGACGCGGCGCAGGTGATGCCATCGCCGAAGGCGTCAGCGTCAAATCGGCAGCCAGCGAATCCCCGCAAGATGGCCCGCACAGTTGTTCCGCTATTTCGAAACCTACCGGGCTCAGATTCGCCGATTCCAGCCTAAATAGCGGAACGGAATTGGTACCTAAGTCATTGATTTTGGCCAAGTTCGCGACGATCTGTTAATCCGTGGGTCCCTGGTTCGAGCCCAGGTCGGGGAGCCAAAAAAGCCAATAAAATCAAGACCTTGCATCTCTCCTTCTTGCCCGGACGAATTCCGGAAAACGTTCCGCTATTCGCTATCGCCGGCCATCGTGACGGCGATTGAGCGTCACTCGACGCAGCCGCGCTGCCGCGCTCACCTGCCAACTTTTTGTCGATTGCCGGCTGGATCGCGGATTCCCGCGCCGCAAGAGGACCGAACGAAGTACTTGGCCTTGCGTCGTGGCCCGATCGAGCGTCGGACGAATTTAGAGCGCCGGCCGCAATGACCTCTTTCGGCAGACTCAATCGGGACAACGAATTTCGCTCATCGACCCAATCCGGTCAGTCGAGGATCAAATGGGCGTGCCACAAAGCCGTCGTTGACGCAGAAGATGCAATGCCAGCCGCTGGTCTAGAGAACTAGGCAGGAACGGACTCTCGCGGCAATACCTTGCGCGCAATGTCATCGCGGGTCGCCAGCGTCTTCAGGTCGTAGTCGGCCTGCAGCGCCAGCCACGATGCGGCATCGCCACCAAAGTAGCGCGCCAGCCTCTCGGCCGTGTCGGCGGTGATACCGCGGCGCTCCTTGACAATTTCATGGATGCGCGTGGCGGGGACTCCCAGTGCCATGGCGAGGGCGTTCACGCTCAGGCTCAACGGCGCCAGATACTCCTCGCGCAGCACTTCGCCCGGATGCACCGCGCGCATGCGATTGACAGGCCGACCCATCGCCATCCTCCTTCAGTGATAGTCCACGATCTCGACGTTGGCCGGTCCGGCCTCGGTCCACACAAAGCACACCCGCCACTGATCGTTGATGCGAATGCTCCACTGCCCGGACCGCTCGGCCTTGAGCGCTTCAAGCCGATTGCCCGGCGGCGAGCGCATAAATTCCAAAGTCTTGGCTGCTTCCAACATCGCAAGCTTGCGCGTAGCTACCGTCTCGATCGAGCGAAAGCGCTTCGGATGCCTGCCTTCGAACAAGGCCTGTGTGTCCTTGCAGCGAAACGTCTGGATCACGCGGTCATGCTATTACGACCTGCGTAATACGGCAAGCAGTATTTTCGCCGTGACGCGTGAAGCCGGCAGATGGATGGCTTTTCGTCAGGCCTTGCACATCTGGACGAGGGATACGACGAGATCCTGAACAGTTTGTGGCGTGATGTCACCGAACGGACGGAGGCGCCACACTCCTACCCGCCCGCGCTCGCTGGTCGGGCCGGAGGCCATCTGGGCGCTCGACTTGGGCCCTGTTATCTGGCTGCCGAATCTGCGGCACGACTGGCTCGCCTCGGCTCGGAGTGGTCACTGAGGGAAGTTGAATGCCAGTCGTTTCGTTACTTGCAACGGCCTGCTGGCGTTTTGAAATCGGCGAGGATACGGCGAGAAGCACGAGCCATTATTCCTTTGAACTTTTCGGACCATAGCCTTTAGTGCTCAAGGCCCGATCTAGTCATGCAATAGGCATTCCGCCGGGCGGGGGCGTCTCCGTTTGACTTCCGCGAAAGCGTCAATATATTTTCCACCGGAACGTAAGAAGTCCAGGAAGCTTACGCCTTTGCATTTGCAGGTTTCACAGATGCTTAAGAGAATCAGATAGTCGCGGATTCCTTTCTCAGTCGCCACACCACTGAAGTCTCTGCGAAGTAACGCGAGGGCCTTAATCGCGTGCTCGGCATTGTTGTTGTTCCACGGAACGCCGTCGAAATTCAAAAAAGTAAACAGGCCGTTGCGGTTCTTTTCCAAGCGTGTTTTGCACTTCTGTGCGGTTTCGGTCCGAAAATCACGGTTTGAGAGGTGTTTGAAAAAGCGATCCACAGTTACCGTGTGTTTACGGAGAAAACGGGCCTTCAATCCAAATCTGTCAACTGTAGAAATTATGGCCTTCAGCAACACAGCAAACTCACGGACGAGATCCTTCAGCTCATCGTTAAAGGGCTCATTCATTAAGTCATCATTCAGATCTCGAATCAGGTGAATGAGACACTTTTGCTGCGGGCACTCCATTGAATTATAGACGGAGTAAAAATCAGAAACCAATACCCCTTTGAATTCCTTAAGCAGCGAATGAATTAAGCCCCCTTCCCTTGATGGAGCGTAGACGTACGCAACGTCTTCCAGATTGGTGAATACCCAGACATATCCAACTCCGGTTTTCAAGTTAACTTTCGTTTCGTCTACGTGAACGAGGTTTCCCGATGCTATCGCCTTGAGGAGCCTCTCGAAAGTATCGTTGTAGAACGCTGCGGCGCTTGCCTTGAGTCTATTGGTGGCACTGCGGGGAAGGTCGAACCCAAGCACTTCGTTCAGAAAAATAGCCACTCTCTCCTGTGTCATCCGGAGGTTAATATTTGCGTACACTGACAGCGCACGCAAATGTACCCCGAATTTCTCATTAGTCCAAGCTCGCTCGGGGTTATGGAAGACTGCCCCGCATTCTTGACATCGATAGCGGTAGAACAAATACTTAGTGATCCATCGTTTTATTCCGGAGGCACCGAATTTCACGTCGAGCACGGTTTTGCTGGCGCTGCAGTGCTTGTAGAACTTTTCCCGATTACACTTGGGACACCTCGTGGGTCCGGACCACACAATAGTCTCGTTTGGCGCGAGAATCAGCTTTCCTCGGTTTTCTGTTTTTCTCTGCGATCGCTTTGAGCCGCTCGCTCGAACGCACCAGGATTCTTTCCCGCTGGTAGTCCCAATAAGCCGATCTATTTATTGTTTCAAATTCTGGAAGTTGAAAGATGACGTTTCCAAATTATTGAGCCGACTGGGTAATGGCAATGATTCGACGTTGACGATGTCAGTGACCTCCTGTTCTGCGTGCCCGGCGGATAACGCTAAGGGCCTGCTGACAAACTCAGTCACCAGTTGTAAGGCTTCGCAATCCTCTGCGTTATAATTGATTAACGAGTGTTTTTTCTGGGTCTCTCGCGAATTCTCCCATTCCGAACGCCAAACCACTGCTTGTGCACCGGATGCGTTTGTTGCCGTCCATTCGAAGCCTAAGAATTTAGCGCGGTCTTTTAATCCATTTGCATAAGTCGGGAAGTAGATGCGGGCGTAAATGTAAGACAGGATATTCAGTGGTGATGCCAGTACTTTTTCGACTAAAGAACCAACCGGCGGTCCTCCGTAACGTTCACGCATCCGCCGAAGGAAAATCGTCTCATAACTGCCGTAATGAATCAGGATGGGGCTGTCGATTCCGGAAAGTATTTCGAGGAATTCATGCCAGATGCGCCGTTCTTCGGCAGCACTGTCAGCCCACAAGCTGTGTTGAACGATACCGTTCGCAGTCTTTACTCGAAGACCGATTAGATAATATGATTCGCGGTCTGGGAGACCCTCGACATCGAGATAGACAGGCACGCCATTGATCGCCAGCTCGTGGCTCCCTACGAAGTGGACCTTGTGCTGCCGAATTGCGAGAGCTTTAAGGGAATGGTGATACTTCTCAGACTTGGCAGCGAGCCGCTTTGGCCGTCGGCGTGGTCGGAAGGTGTAGGAGAGCTGGGTGACGGTGAAGATCCCCTTGCTGTTAAAACTCTTTCGCTCCTTCTCTGTCATGCCGGACAACAGGCTCAGGTCGTCTTTGTCAATCGCCATCTGTCGGCACGGGGTTTGAAACTGGCACTCCGCACAATGCGGATTCAGGACAAGGTCTGGCGGCGAAGGCTGGGACAGTAGCGTGGCGATCTTTCCGGTGATCTTCAGCACCTCACCCGCCAGAGCGGAGGCCTTTACCTTTAGCGTCACTCGGTCGTCGCCATGAATGATCTTGCCAATACCGACCTTGTGACCCAGGACTTCTGAAAGAACGGACGCATCGAAAGCCAGAAGGAGCTTCTCGTCGCGTGAAATCTTATTTGTAAAGACGTATCGAATCGGGATGAACTTCGCAGACTGGCCTCGGCCTGCTGACGGGATACGCTCCACTGCTTGAATTGAGGATTCGAGGTTCCGCTTATGGGCGAAGAGGTCTATGGCCAGCCGCCATTTTTCGGCTTTGATATTCTCCACCGCTGGTGAGCGGGCGACCTCGCTATTTGGCGACTCGGCAATTAGTCGTTCTATCTGGGTCGTGCAATAAGCGTCGTTCTGCGCTTTCACCCACGTTGGGTAACTGATGGCGACGGGTGGTTCGTTGGTTGCTAAAAGCCAGCATTTTGTCTGACACTTCAGGTACGCTTCAAATACATAGGGGGTGATTTTCATCAGATGCCACCACTCTTCCAGTCAGTGGAAGTCAGTATCGTCGGCAAACATCAGTGACGAATGGCGGCGCGGGATCGAGCGCCGTCGACGCCTGTCCACGTCCTGCAAGCACCACTGCGCACGTTGCGACCCGCAATGCTGGTTCGGGCCTCAACTAGCCAAACAATGACTTGATAGAAAAGAATCGGCAAGTAAGTTGGCGTTAGCTGAACGGCGGCTTCTTGCCGAGACTGGCCTCTCGCGTGCTGCTACCTTTCGAGTAGGCCAGTTCGCCCACCTAATTTGAAGCGGCGATCAAACCTGGGTCGATGCCGGTACTTCGGACAACGGAACTGAGCTCCTGGAAAGCCGCCCGTCGCCAGTGTCGGGAATTGGCCGGGAGTGTGAATTCGCAGCCCGAGGTCGAAGGACCGTTCCCGCTGCATTACTGTCGCTCGGCTCTCCGAGCTGAATGACAGCAAGGGGTCGAAAGCGGCGTCGACCGACCGCTATCAGCGACTTGTCTATACAACTGGATTGTGAGTGCAACTTGTCCATACAAATCTATGCGCACGGCGGTTCGGTTCGCGCTCGTGCGGGTTGCATAGTTTCAGAAGTTTCAGGTGCGCTTTCAGCTGTTCGCCTTGGGGTAATCGCAGGGACGCGTTGCCTTTTTGCCATTCACGAAAGTGAACCGGAAAGCCTGTGCCGAACGCGCTCTGCCGCCTCCTGTGACGATTGGCGAGCACATTCGAGCGAAGCGAATCGCTGCACAAATGGGCGTCGCGCCCGAGACGGTCTCCTCTTGGGAGAAGAGCGCGACGACTCCGCTTGTGGCTCATGCCCGCGATCATCCATTTCTTGGGCTATGACCCCAGCCCGGAGCCGGCGACGCTGCCGGAGCGCATGCGGGATTACCGACGGAAGAATGGACTGACGATCAAAGAGGCAGCGCACCGAAGCGGGATCGACGAGTCGTCCTGGGGTCAATGGGAGCGCACCGGATTGATCCGGTGGATGCGCTACCGGACGCTACTTGACGAGTTCCTGGCTCAACAAGGGCAGCTCCGTGAATAGCGTCGATGCTGTGGCCGGCCGGCCGGCGCGATTGCGGCGCGTCGAGTGCAACTGTGGAAGCGATGTAGCGCCAGCGGGATGCTGGCGCTCTTTCTTGCTGACATCGGGCGCTGCGCATCGCACGCAGCGTGACTGATCTGTTGCACAGCGCCGAGCTGCAAGTTGCGCACCTCGCCGAAGCGATCCGGTACCCCGGCGCGTGCTCGCGGTGCAGTGAGTGCGCGTCGGCGCTCAGGTGCCGGTGCTGGTCGACGACGTGCGCATCATCCCGCCGTTGCCTTCCGGCGCGTGGGTCGTGCGCAGCGTGTCGCCTTCCTGCGCTCGCCGAAGTGAGCGCGGCTCAGACCTTCGGCAGCTTGGCGAGGATCGCGTTCACCTCGTCGCGCGAGAACGCGCGCAGCGTCTGCGAGCGCACGTTGCCTAGCGACCCGACCGCCAATTCGAACGCGGTCACCGACTGGTCGTCCGGCGCCTCGAGTTGCAGGACGACGTCGTAAGCGCCGAGCGTCCACTGAACGCTCTTCATCGTCACCCCGCACTGCTGAGCCAGCTTCTGCGCCGC
>Ga0184637_10002060_pt1 | contig 13071 bp, 13 predicted proteins | sample PLM3_127_b2_FD_133143 | JGI IMG/M metagenome (GOLD analysis project Ga0184637, IMG submission 133143) | Groundwater sediment microbial communities from an aquifer in East River, Colorado, USA - PLM3_127_b2 | ecosystem: Environmental > Terrestrial > Soil > Riparian zone | place: USA: East River...
GAAGGCGCGGACGCCGGGATGGAGGAGCGTGAGGGCGAGGAGGAAGGCGGCGCCCGAGACGAGCAGCAGGCGTTTCATGCGAAGCTCCTTTCGGCGAGTGGGGGAGAGGCTCCCTGTGAATTCCAGTCGTAGCGCCTCCCGGGAAAGAGCCGGTTCCAGAGAGGTGTGGTCATCGAAACGAGGGCGAGAGACCAGATGAGGCCGTTGGGGCGGAAAAGGACGAACTGAACGTAGCCCGCGCCGAGGGCGACGACGAGCGCGAAGAGGATTCGTCCGGCGCGCGATTCGGGAGTGGTCTTGGGATCGGAGATCATGAAAAACGAGAAAAGGAGGAAGGCGCCGTTTTGCATCTGATGAAGGGGGATTCCGAGGGGATCTCCGAGCCAGAGCGCGCGGCCGAAGAGCACCATCGCGTAGAAGGCGATGAACGCGCAGGTGACGTCGCTTCTCGCGGCGCGGTGGATCACCAGCCCTCCGAGACAGGCCATGAGAAAGGCGAAGAAGGTACCCGTGCCCCACTGACCGGGCGATACCCAGACCGCGCCGGTCGCCGCCATCGTCACCGCGATCCCGAAGTTCGTGGGGTTGAAGACGTGCTTGCCGTCGATGCGAAGAAGAAACTTGCTCCCGATGGTCAGAACGGCGGCGAGGACCGCGAGCGAGATGTGGTTGGTCCGGAGAAGCAGAGAGAGCGACAAAATAGAGATGAGCGCGCTCTTGGGTTCGAAACGGAGGTTCACCGCCCGGCTCGCGACGTACTGTGCGGCGAAGGCGGAGGCCACCATTGCGACGGCGACGTCCCAGCGGATGTCGAACCGGAGCCCGAACAGGCCCCAGGTCAGAAGCGAAGCCAGGGTCGCGATCTGGTAGTACCGGGGATCCATGAAGATCACCTCCGCTCCAGAATACCGTTCAGCCGGACTTTTCTTCCCAGAATCTTGCGCAACCCTTGGTAGTTTCTGGCGCTTGAAGCAGCAATATCTTGTGGTTGATTTATACCATACTTGCACCTAATCTCGATTTCATGGACTTGACTGCCAAGCAAAGAGCGGTCTTGCAGTATTTGAAAGACTATCGCCGCGAGCACGGCATGCCGCCCTCCTACGACGAGATCCGGCGTGAGTTCGGCTTCGCCTCGCTCAACTCCGCGAGGAAGCACCTCCTCCAGCTCCATCGGAAGGGGTTCATCCGCTCGCCATGGAAAAACCAGAAGCGCGCGCTCGAGATCGTCGAGGCGGCGGAGGTTCACCGGGCGGCGGCGCTTCCGCTCCTGGGCTCGGTGGCCGCGGGAAAGCCTTTGCTCTCGGAGGAGGTCGACGGCACGGTCGATGTGCCTGAGGCGATGCTGCGGCGAGGCGAGCATTTCGCGCTCCGAGTGCGAGGAGACAGCATGGTGGAGGATGGGATTCGGGACGGAGATCTCCTGGTAGTGCAGCGCCGGGAAGACGCCGAGGCCGGCCAGACGGTCGTGGCCCTCGTGGACGGCGAGGCAACGGTGAAACGATATTACCGCCAGGGGGACAAGGTCGAGCTCCGTCCCGCGAACGAGCGCTTCACTCCCATCATCGTTGAGCCTTCCTCCGTCCACGTCGAGGGCGTGGTCGTGGGCCTCGTGAGGACGTTCGCATGAGCGACGCCGTCAGGGACTCACAACGGGAGAAGGCGGAGTCCGTGGGAATCCCCTCGGCCCGGCGCCACATTTTTCTATGCTGCGATCAGACGAAGCCCAAGTGCTGCGACAAGGAACGCTCTCTCGCCGCCTGGGACTACTTGAAGACGCGGCTGAAGGAGCTCGGGCTCTCGGAGCGGGGAGGCATAGCCAGAACCAAGGTGAACTGCTTTCGTATCTGCGAAGGCGGGCCCATCGCTGTGGTCTATCCCGAGGGCGCCTGGTACGCCGGCTGCGACCCTCCGGTGCTCGAAGAAATCATCCAGCGCCACCTGCTGAAGGGGGAGCTGGTCGAGGAGCGATTGATTGTCCGGCAGCCTCTCGCATCGGAGTAGGAAAACCAAGAGAAGGGGGATAAGGGAGATAGGAGGAGATAGGGGGATAAGGAACCGGTTGAATTTCATCCCCTTATCCGCGTTATCTCCATATCCCCCTTCTTACACTCCCGGATCTCGGTGCTACCAGGATGCGCCGATGGCGCGGCTCAAGAAGCCCAGAAGGGGCTTCATGGTCGTGCAGGCCCCGCCGAATCGCTTCATGAAATCCCTCGAGCAGACCTCGGTCTCGGTGAAAGGGATGTAGGCGATGAAGTCCTTCCGCTTGAGATCCTCCGCGCACGCGTGGTCCGGGTCGTAGCCTCGCGGGATCTTTTTCAGCGCCTCGCCTCCGAGCGTGCACTTCCCCTTCAGCGTCTGCGAAACGGCGCGCTTCCAGCCTGCAGCGTCCGCCGCGATCGCGTCTCTCACCTTCTGGAGGTTAACGAGGTCGGGATGCCAGATGCCGGCCGCAGCGAAAACCGCTCCCGGCTCTAGGTGCAGGTAGCAGCCGGGCGCGTGTACGGTCTTGCCCTCCTCGTGGGGAAACCGAACGCCGGCGTGGGTCTTGTAGGGACTCTTGTCGGAAGAAAAACGCACGTCGCGATGGATTCGGAAGAGCGAGCCGCCCACGGGCCTCGGGTCGGCGACGAGGTGAGGGTTGATGCGCCGCAGGACAGGACCGAAATCGGAGATGAATTGAAGGAGCGGCTCCTTGACGTCCCGCTCGTAGCGCGGCTTGTTCGGCTGGAACCAGTCGCGGTCGTTGTTGTTCGACAGGTCCCGAAAAAACTTGAACAGGTCTTTCTTGATGTGGCTCACTCGCCGATGTCCTCCGCCCACAAGTCCGGCTTTTCGCGCTTCAATCGCTCCATCCAGGCAACGGCGCGCTCGTCGTCGAGAATGTGAATCTCGATTCCGTGGCGCTTCATCCACTCCTCCTCGCCCAGAAACGTCCGATTCTCCCCGATGACCACGACGGGAATGCGATAGAGGACCGCGGTCCCGGAGCACATCGAGCACGGGCTGAGCGTCGAAACCAGGGTGAGCTCGCGCCAGTCGCGGCGTCTCCCCGCGCGTCGAATCGCCACCATCTCCGCGTGCGCCGTCGGATCCCCGGTCTGAACGCGTTCGTTGTGTCCGGAGGCGACGATTTCCCCAGAGGGATGGACGAGGACGGACCCGATGGGGATCCCGCCCTCGCTCCAGGACTTCTCCGCCTGCGAGAGGGCGGCGGTCATCCAGTCTTTCGCTGGATCGGCGGGCGTCATCGCCCGGTATTTTACGCTGGAATCAACCGGGGAGAAGAAGAGCGCGGGTCAGAGCAGGTTGGCGCGGGTCAGAGTCTCTTCGACGAGCTCGTAGATGTAGTCCTTGAGCTGCACCTGCGAGCGCGGGTCGCAGTTCGTGAACTGGACTCCGGCGCCTTCCGGAAGCCCTTGCTTGCGGACCCCGCCGGCGTTGCTCCACGCGATGCGGGCTTCGAGCTCGAGAGGCTCGCGATCGCGGAACGTGCAGAACGTCAGACGGACCGGCCAATCGACCCGGAAAGGAACCATGGTGTGCACGTAGGCGCCGCCGACGCTGATGTCCTGGAGCTTCCCCGAGAAGAAGTTGTCGCGGGTCTCGCAGAGCACGTCGGCCTCCGCTGGAACGCGAAGAAAATCCACGGGGAGCTTGTTGCGGAATCGCCGTGGACCGGCGGGAGCGCCCGCGGCTGGCCGCGCGTCCGGACGGTACAAACCGGAGAAGATGCTGTCCAGAGTGAAGGTGACTTCCACCCACTCTTTATGGAGCTCCGGGCTCAAGCGCCCTCCGGTCTCGTTGCGAATCTTGTAGAGCCGCGTGTATTGTTGGAAGACGTCGACGATGTGCGATTGCGTGGCGGACATGGCACCCCCACTCCCCGGTTTAGGATGTTCGAATGTTCGGACTTCCGGCGCGACGAACGACCTTCAAGAAGCGTTCCAGCTATCGGTCCGGGACGGTAAACGCCTGTTCCGCTGGCTTTCTCGCGAATGGCGACTGTGGGGGGCGGCGGGAGACCGTGGGGTTTCTCCTTCGTCGTTACGTTTTATTTTGCAATCCCTCGCGCTTAATGCGGAAGCGCCGGGCCTTGAGCTCGAAGCGCGGAAGACTTCCCGCGGGGACGAGCGCGACCTCGGCACGGAGACCAAGCCTCCGGTGGAGCTCCTTCTCGAGGCGCGATTTCACCTCTTCGGGCTTCGACGCCTCGCTCACCTCGATCTCCGCCCGCATCTCCCACATGCGGCGCCGCTCGAAGATCTCGATCTGAAACTCGGAGATCGCGCTCTCTTCGCGGACGATGCTCTCGACCGCGGCGGGGTAGACGTTGACCCCTCTCACCTGAACCATCTCGTCCGCCCGCGCGATTACGCCTCCCGGGAATCGCAGAAACGCACTCCCGCATGCGCAGGGAGCCGAGCGGAGCCGAACCACGTCGCCGGTGCGGTAGCGGACGACGGGCGCCGCCCATCGTCCGAGGTTCGTGAGCACGAGCTCTCCCGTCTCGCCCTCGCCGGCGGGGGAGTCGCCGCCGATCTCGAGCACCTCGGCGACGAACTCCGATTCGAGCGCGTGCATCCCTTCGCCCGCGGGGCACTCGTAGCCCCAAGCTCCCGCTTCGCTCAGTCCGGCGTGATCCCACGCGCGCGCACCCCACGCCGACTCGATCGAGCTTCGCGTCGCCGGGATGCTCGCTCCCGGCTCGCCCGCGTGGATCGTCGCCCGGACCAAGCTCCCCGCGATATCGATTCCGTTCTCTCTTGCCACCTCCGCGAGTCTCAGGGCGTAGGTCGGGGTCGCGAGCAGAACCGTCGCGCGGCAATCGAGGATCGCGTCGAGCCGCTGGAGCGAGCTCTGGGCACCGCCGGGGATCGCTTGAGCACCGATCTGGTGGGCGGCTTCGAACCCCGCCCAGAAGCCGACGAAGGGACCGAATCCGAAGGCGGCGAAAACGCGATCCCCCGGACCGACGCCGAACACACGATAGATCTCCTTCCAGCAGCGGGTGAACCATGCCCAGCTCTCCTCGGTGTCGAGGACTTTGAGGCGCCGTCCCGTCGTACCCGAGGTCGAGTGAATCCGCGTGTAGGCCGAGTGCTCGTACGTGAGGTTCGTTCCGTACGGCGGGTTCGCCGCCTGGTCGTCGAGAAGCTCGGTCTTGGCGGTGAACGGAAGCCGGCGAAAGTCGTCCATCGAAGAAAGCGGAAGCCGGAGGCCGTCGAGCTTCCGGCGATAAAAGGAATTCTCACCCGCGAGAAGCGCGAGGCCCTGGTTCAGGAGACCGAGCTGGCGCTCGAGGATCGGAGCACGGCCGGAGGGCACGACCGGTAGTATATTCTCGCCATGTTCTGGAACGAGCTACCGACGCCCGCCGCCCTCGTCGACCTCGATCGGGTCGAAGCCAACACTTCCCGCATTTCCGAGCGCGTGCGCAATCTGGGGGCGAAGCTGAGGCCGCACGTCAAGACGCACAAATGCGTCGAAGCCGCGCGCCTCCAGATTCGTGGCCACTTCGGCGGCGTCACGGTTTCGACTCTCGCCGAGGCGCGCTTTTTCGCGGACGCGGGATTCCGCGACATCACCTATGCCGTCCCCATCGCCGCCTCCCGTCTCAAAGAGGCGGTCGAGATCGGCCGCTCCATCGACGCCCTTCATCTCCTGCTCGACCACGAGTCCTCGTTCGAGGCGATGTCCGCCTGCGCCCGCGCGAAGGGAGTGCGTCTGTCCTCGTTCCTGAAAGTCGACTGCGGCTACCATCGCGCCGGCGTCGATCCGGAGCGAGGCGAGAGCGTCGCCCTCGCGCTCCGCATGGCGACCTCAGCGGACGTGGATTTCCGCGGGATCTTGACGCACGCCGGACACTCGTACCACGCGGCGAACGCCGAAGAGATTCGGGCCGTCGCCGAGACCGAGAGAAGTGTGATGGTGCGTTTCGCTGAAAAGCTCGCCCGGGCGGGGGCGCCGCCGAAAGAGGTGAGCGTCGGCTCGACACCGACCATCTCCCTCGGCGAGTCCCTCGAGGGGGTAACCGAAGCGCGGCCGGGCAACTACGTCTTCTACGACCGCTTCCAGGCCGCAATCGGGAGCTGCGACATCGCGAACGTGGCTTTTAGCGTGCTGGTAACGGTGCTCAGCCATTATCCCGAGAGAAACGAGATCCTGATCGACGCCGGCGGGCTCGCGTTCTCCCGCGACGAGGGGCCGGCGCACCTGGATCCGAGCTGCGGTTACGGAGAGGTGTTCACAGGCGACGGCAAGACCCATCTGGCTTCGCTTCGTGTCCGATCGATCTCGCAGGAACATGGAAAGATCCAGGGCGCGGCTCCCATCGACTACCCGGCCCTCCCCCTGGGGACGAAGCTCCGCATCGTGCCCAATCATTCCTGCCTTTCCGCCGCCCTTTTCGACCGCTACCACGTGTTCCGGGGAGACTCCGTGGTCGACGAGTGGCGGCCCGTCCGCGGCTGGTAAAAGGATGACATGCTTGGCCTGCGGAGAGTTCGGAAGCGGTCGAGGAGGATTGGCCGCGGATCGACCGACAGAACCTGCATGACTATCAGCTTGACGCAAGACATCAAAACGGTCTCGGAGCTCAAGAAGAGCCTTCGTGCGGTGCTGGACCAGATTCGTGAAACGGGTCGGCCAGTAGTGGTAACGGTGAATGGAAAGGCCGATGCGGTTCTCATCGGCGTCGAAACCTATGAAACGAAGCTAAAGGCCTTGAACCTCGTCCCGCTTCTCGCCGAGGGGGAAGAGGACCAACGCCGCGGCGGCGTTTCTGAAGGAATGGCGGCGTGCCAAGTAAGGCTCACGCCGGTGAGTAGCTCTGGATGAGCTCCCACGCGGCGCGGACGTGGCGCTCCTCGGTGTGGGTCTGCCCTATCGACATCCGCAGCGTGTAGCGTGAGCCGAGCTTGGTGTGGGTGAGGTAGAGCTTTCCGCTCGCGTTCAGCTTCTTCAGCAGCTCTTCGTTCACCGCGTCGCCTCCGCGGTGCCGGAAGCAGACGAGGTTGAGGGGAACGGGAGCGGCGAGCTCGAAGCGGGCGTCTTCCCGAACCCAGGACGCGAACGTCTGCGCGAGCTCCACGTGCCGGCGAACGTGAACTCTGAGCCCTTCGACGCCGTAGTGGCGAATCACGAACCAGAGCTTGAGCGCGCGGAAGCGGCGGCCCAGGGGAACGTGCCAGTCGCGATAGTCGATGACCGCGCCGGAGCTCGTGGCTTCGTTCCGGAGGTATTCCGGAAGGATGCTGAGGGTGTCGATGAGCTCCTTCCTTTTCTTCACCCAGAAGCAGTCGCAATCGAAATTCGTGAACATCCACTTGTGGGGGTTGAAGGAGTAGCTGTCGGCGAGCTCAACTCCATCCTGGATGTGGCGGAGCTCGGGGCATAGGGCCGCCGTTCCCGACATCGCGGCATCCACGTGGAGCCAGAGGCCGTTCTCGCGGCAGATCCGTCCGATCGCGGGCAGCGGATCGATGGCGTTCGAGGACGTCGTCCCCACCGTCGCGGTGACGAAGAAAGGCGTGAGGCCCGCTTTCACGTCGGCCCGGATCCGCTCCTCGAGGGCGGGAGCGGACATGGCGAAATTCTCGTCGACCGCAATCAGGCGCACGTTCGCGCTTCCGATGCCCGAGATCTTCGCCGCCTTCTCGATCGACGAATGCGCCTGGGTCGAGGTGTAGGCGACGAGGTCGCCCCGGCAGCCCTCGAGGTTCGAGCGTCCCGAAGTCGCCCGTTCGCGCGCGGCGAGAAGAGCGCAGAGGACGGCGCTCGAGGCGGTGTCCTGGATGACGCCTCCGCCCTCGGACGCGGACTTGAAGAACTCCGGAAGGCCGAGCATGCCGGCGATCCAGTCGAGAACGTGCGTCTCGAGCTCCGTCGCCGCGGGGCTCGTGGCCCAGATCATCCCTTGAATCCCGAGGCCGGCCGAGAGGAGCTCTCCGAGGATCGAAGGCCCGGAGGAGTTCGAAGGAAAGTAGGCGAAGAAGCTCGGCGACTGCCAGTGGGTGATGCCGGGAAGAACGATCTCCTCGACGTCCCGCATCATCACTTCAAAGCTCTCGCCCGCCTCCGGCGGACTCGCGGGGAGGCGCTTTCGGATCTCTCCCGGCTCGACCCGGGAGAGGACGGGGAAGGTCTCGATCTTTTCGTGATAGTCGGCGATCCAGTCGACGAGCTCTTTTCCATAGCGCCGGAACTCGTCCGGCGTCATGTGATGAGACATCTACTTGTCTTTGAGCAAGTACTTGGCGATGGTCTGGAGCTGAAGGTTGCTGGTGCCTTCGTAGATCGCGCCGATCTTGGCGTCGCGCCAGTATTTCTCGACGGGGAAATCCTTGGTGTAGCCGTAGCCGCCGTAAAGCTCGATCGCGAGCGAAGTCACCCGCTCCGCGACCTGGGAGGAGAAGAGCTTCGCCATCGCCGCCTCGACGAGAAACGGCCGTCCGGCGTCCCGGAGCCTCGCCGCGTTGTAGACCAGGAGCCGCGCCGCTTCGAGCTCCGTCGCCGCCTGCGCCAGCTGGAACTGGACGCCCTGGAACTCCGCGATCGGCTGCCCGAAGGCCTTGCGCCCCTTGGTGTAGACCATCGCGTGCTCGAGGGCGCCGGAGGCGGCCCCGATCATCTGGGCGCCGATGCCGATGCGGCCTTCGTTCAAGGTCTCGATCGCGATCTTGTACCCCTTGCCGGCCTCGCCGAGAACGTTCGCGCGGGGAACGAGGGCGCCCGAGAGGATGAGCTCGGTGGTGCTCGAGGCGCGGATGCCGAGCTTGTCCTCTTTCTTCCCAACGGTGAAGCCCTCGAACTCGCGCTCGACGAGAAACGCGGTGATGCCCTTGTAGCCCGCGCCCGGGTCGACGGTGGCGAAGACGATGAAGACCCCGGCCTCGCTCCCATTGGTGATCCAGCTCTTCGTGCCCGTGAGCCGATAGACGTCTCCCTCGAGGACCGCGCGGCAGGACAGTGCGAAGGCGTCGCTTCCCGAATCGGGCTCGGAGAGCGCGTACGCGCCTACCGTGTCCTTCGCGAGCCTTGCGAGGTAGCGGGCTTTCTGATCCGCCGTCCCCCAGCGCAGGAGGGCGTTATTGACCAGAGTGTTCTGCACGTCCACCATCACCCCGACGGAGGGGTCGACGCGGGACAACTCCTCGACCGCGAGAACCGACATGAAAAACGTCGCTCCCGCGCCGCCGAGGGTTTCGGGGATCTCGATGCCCATGAGGCCGAGCTCGAAGAGCTTCTGCACCAGAGCGGAATCGATCTTCATCTCGCGATCCATGCGCGAGACGTGGGGTCCGATCTCGTTTTGGGCGAACCCCCGCACCGAGCTGCGGAAGATGTCCTCTTCCTCAGAAGATTTTGTGAGGATCGCGGTTGCGGACATCGAAGACATCGACGATAGGGCTCAGTAGCGCGCGAGCTCCAGGATGGCGGTCTCGAGGTCCGCGGCCTGCGGGAGGATCGCGTCCTCGAGGTCGGGGTTATAAGCGACCCAGCTGTCCTTCGCCGCGACCCGGCGGACGGGGGCGTCGAGGAAATCGAAGAGCTCGTCCCCGATCCGCGCCGCGATCTCGGCTCCGTAGCCGAAGCTCCTCATGTCCTCGTAGGCGACGAGGACCCGGCTGGTCTTCTTCGCCGACTCCGCGATGGCGTTCCAGTCGTAAGGAGCGAGCGAGCGCAGGTCGAGGATCTCGACCGAGACTCCCTGCGCCTCCGCCTTCTGGGCGGCGACGACGCTCCGGTGCACCAGCGCGCCGTAGGTCACGAGGGTGACGGTGCTGCCCTCGCGCACCTTCTGCGCCTTGCCGAAGGGAATCATGTAGTCGGGACCGGGATTTTGCGCCTTGTTGTACGTCTGGCGATAGAGGTGCTTGTGCTCGAGGAAAATGACCGGATCGTCGGAGCGGATCGCCGTTCGAAGAAGACCGTTCGCATCGCGGGCGTTCGAGGGCATGACCACCCGGAGCCCCGGGGTGTGAGTGAAGAGCACCTCGGCCGACTGGCTGTGATAGATGGCGCCGCCGCGGAGGTAACCCCCGACCGGCACCCGGATCACCATCGGCGCGCTGAAGGCCCCGTTCGAACGCCAGCGAAACGTCGCGAGCTCGTTTCGAATCTGCATGAACGCCGGCCAGATGTAGTCGAGGAACTGGATCTCGACCACCGGCTTCAGCCCGCGGACCGCGGCCCCGATAGCGAGACCGACGATGCTCGCTTCGGCAAGGGTGCTGTTCCACACGCGGTCGCTCCCGAACTCCCGCTGAAGGCCGAACGTCACCTTGAAGACTCCGCCCTTGCCCTTGACCTCGGCGAGGTTCTCCTCGCGGCTGGCGTCGGCGACGTCCTGTCCGAAGATCACGATGCTGGGATCGCGCCTCATCTCGTCCCGCAGGCAGGTGTTGAGGAGATCCACCATCGTTCCCTCTTGAGAGGGGCCAGGCTGGGGGTTGGTCTCGAAGTTTTTCGAGGCCGGGTCCACCGAAGCGCTGTACATGTGGACGCCCCAGCTTTCCTTCGATGGCCAGCGCATGGAGAGCGCTTGATCGGCGGCTTCGATCACCTCCTGATGCACCGCTTCCTCCAGGGCGACGAGGGAGGGCTCGTCGATGAGACCTTCGGCGAGGAGCAGCTGTCGCATGCGCACGACGGGATCGCGCTTCGCTTCCTCCTCCCGCTCATTCTTGGTCTTGTAGAACCGCTCGTCATCGGAGAGCGAGTGCGAGTAAGGACGAACGACGTGAGCGTGGGCGAGCGCGGGACCGCGCCCCGCCCGGAGGTAGGCGACGGCGTCCCTCAGCCGGGCGTAGCTCTCGACGAAGTCGCAGCCGTCGAACTCGGTGACGAAGAGATCGGGGAAGCTTCGCACCAGGCGCGAGACGCTCGCGCCCGCGGTCTGTTTCTCGACGGGGACGGAGATGGCGTAGTTGTTGTCCTCGATGAGGAAGAGAGCGGGGACCTTGTGGAGGCAGGCGTTGTTCAGCGACTCCCAGAACTCGCCTTCGCTCGCAGAGCCGTCGCCGCCGGAGACGTACACGATCTCGTCGCTTGAAGGCTTGTGTGCCGCCGGGGCGGCGTCCGGCCGGCCGAGACGGTAGCGTCCGGCGATGCCCGCGCCCACCGCGTGAAGGAACTGAGTAGCGACGCAGCTCGACTGGGTCACGAGATTCAAGTTCTTGTGGCCCCAGTGGGACGGCATCTGGCGCCCGCCGGACGCGGGATCGGCGCCGGCGCCGACGCTCGCGAGGAACTGTTCGAACGCCGTCATTCCAAGCGCGAGGGCGAGGGCGCGGTCTCGATAGTACGCGAAGCACCAGTCGCGTCCGGGACGAAGGTGCATGGCCGCGGCGACCAGGACCGCCTCGTGGCCGACGCCGTTGATCTGGAAGAAAGCCTTGTTCTGCCGCTTGAGCAGGATCTCGCGATCGTCGATCTTTCGCGAGAGCAGCATGAGACGGTACGCCTCGACTAGATTCTCGGTGGTGAGGCCATGGAAACGTCCGGCCACTTCGCGCTCGTTTCGAATCGCAGGCTCCAGTTGTGGCTCCGACGCTCCCTCCATTTGCACCTCCGAGCCGATTATATATGAAACGCCGAAAGCCCCCGCCGGGCGGGACTTACCGAATGGTAACTCAAGTGCCGATGAGATCTTCGCGGGATAGATTGCGGAACGAGAGCAGACGCTCTATGGATTCGTCGACCTTCACGTCGGGAGTCGATGCGCCGGCGGTGATTCCGATCTTCAAGGCGCCCTCTGGGAACCAATCGAGGCTCTCCGCTTCCTGGCCGGAATCGATCGGTTTGTGGCGGATGACGCTCGGAGAAATCAGCCGGTCGGAGTCCGAGATGTGAAACGTAGGAAATTGCTGGCCGCACATCTCCGCGAGGTGGGTGGTGTTGCTGCTGTTGTAGCCTCCGATGACCAGCATCAGGTCGACCCCCTCGCGGCAGAGCTCCAGCACGGCGTCCTGCCGCTCCTGGGTCGCGCTGCATATAGTGTCGAAGCTCCGGAAACGCGCTTCGGTTTCCTTCTCGCCGTGGCGGCGAACCATCGCTTGGCGCAGCGCCTCGGCGATGGCCAGGGATTCGCTGCTGAGCATCGTCGTCTGGTTCGCGACCCCGATGCGCTCCAGATGCTGGTCAGGATCGAAGTCCGGGGACATGGCTTTCTCGAAGCGGGCGAGGAAAACCTCCCGGCTGGCTTGCCCTTCGATGTACCGGCCGACGACGTCCGTCTCTTCCAGGTCTCGGACCACGAGGTAGTGGCCGCTTCGTGAGACCGTGGCCTTCGTTTCCTCGTGCCAGTACTTGCCGTGGACCACCGAGGTGAATCCCGTACGGGCGTAGCGCTCGACGTTCTTCCAGACGTTCATCACCGATCCGCAGGTGGTGTCGACGAGGACCGCCTGGGTTTGCTTCAGGATATCGAGCTCGCCCGTCGACACGCCGAAGGCGGGAAGAAGTACGACGTCGTCCTCCGTGACCGGGAGGAACTTCTCCGACGTTCCGTACGCGCCCTCGAGAAACTCGATTCCCATCTCCGCGAGCCTTCGGTTCACGTAGGGATTGTGAATGATCTCGCCGGTGATGAAGATGCGCTTTCCGGGAAAGCGGCTCCGCGCCTCGTAGGCGTACTCCACCGCGCGGTCGACCCCGTAGCAGAAACCGAACTCCTTCGCCAGCCGGAACGTGAGCTCGGAAGCGACCAGAGTGAATCCGTGAGCCCGGGCGAAGTCGACGATGAGTCCTTTGTAGTCCTTGCGCAGGGGCTCTCGAACCTCGTCTTTGAGCCCGAGCCCCTTGCGGAAGATCTTGCTTTCGGCTTCGACCTGTCCCACGTCAGCCCCAGTATAACTGGCTTTGGTCACAACCAAAGGGGATTGGCCACAGAGGCACAGAGACACAGAGATTCGTACGAATAATCCCGAATTCTCTGTGCCTCTGTACTACTGAGCCCCACCTTCTTGCTTTTTGGGCAAGAAAATCTTCACCACAGAGGCGCAGAGTTCACGGAGATTCCTATCTCAGTTCGCGTTTTCGGAAATCGGAGCCCTACGGGGGCTC